>SXGR01300293.1_pt1 | contig 16325 bp, 18 predicted proteins | sample 3174711 | NCBI WGS metagenome assembly SXGR01 (sample SAMN11356860, study PRJNA531348) | freshwater metagenome | isolation source: freshwater sample F1-60 | place: China: Fuxian Lake, Yuxi | collected 2017-12-25
CTCGCGGCAATTGGTCGGCTGCATACAAATTGTTGAATGGCGGGCGCAATGATGCAGACGCATCAGTGATCAACTATCTGGCTGCCGCCTATGCAGCCCATGAAGCAGGAGACAGGGATGCCTGGTCGCGCCTGCTGAATGAAGCCGAGTCTCAATACCCGTCTGCCAGATCAACCACCAATTATGTGCGCGCGTTACTACTCTTCAAATCCGACCAATTGGAACAATGCCTGGTGGTATTGGAGCAATTGAAGAAAACCTCCGTCAATGATGGGCAGCTGCTGAGCTTGCTGAAGGATGTTTACATACGGTTGGATGCCTGGAACCAGCTGGAAGAATTATTGCCTGCGCTGGAAAAACAGCATCTGGTGAAGGATGACGAACTCGAGAGAATACGTGTTCGGCTTTTCATGGAACACCTTTATGCGTCGGGCAAGAGTTCTGCGGCCAGCGCAGATCCGGAAACTGCGGTGGCAGCAATGTCCCGCATCTGGAAGAAGGCGCCATCCGGATACAGGGAAGATGAGAAAATCGTCAAACACTATGTGGATTTGCTCTGCGGTATGAATGCCGGAGAAGAAGCCGCCAAGGCAGTGGAGCATGCACTGGCAAAAAAATGGAACGACGCGCTGGTACTTCTGTATGGCGAGAAAAACTTTGCCAGCGGTGCAGAGCAGTTGTTGCACGCGGAACGCTGGTTAAAATCCAGACCCGACAGTGCCAGCCTCTTGTTGACGCTGGCGCGCCTGTCCCTGCGCAACGAATATTGGGGCAAGGCGCGAGAGTATTACGAAGCCAGTATCAAGCAGTCACCGAGCGCCTCAGCCTATGCAGAGCTTGCGCGCCTTCTCAGGCATTTGGGCGATGACAGGGCTGGCGCTGAGAGCCTGAGGAAATACGGCGAAATAACGGGTGGTGGCTTGCCAGGCCTGCCACTTCCGAAGTCGCCAGCACCTCTTGCCAAATAGTTTCGCTGCTCCAGATTCGCCGCGGCAGCAAAGTTCTGGCCAGCACAGGAAAAGCAATCCCGGCTAGAATTTTTGGGATTCAACGTAACGCACAAAATTGTCGAGAATGCTCTGCCAACCCTGGCGCTGTAACTCAGCATCGTGCACTCCCTCAGCATCAAATGTCGTAACCACTATTACCTTGCCAGCTTCCCGCGAGAATTTGGTAGACACCGCCCGCTCATCACTCATGACATATTCGATCAGTTGTTGCTGGCGAATTCTGGTATAGGTGCCGCTGAAGTCGAACCCCATGCTGCCGTCTTTCGCTTCCATGCGGGAGCAGAAAGAGCCTCCCTCACGCAAATCGACGACGCTTGAAGTGGTATGCCAATCTGCTGAAGCAGCATTCCACTGCATGATATCCGCCGGCGAATTCCAGGCCTGCCAAACAGCATTCATGTCTGCATTGATACTGGCTTCAATAGTGATTTTCATACTTCTCCTGCCAGATTTTCGGTCACACGAAATTTTACGATGTCTCTTACCAGTGATAACGGCAGAGCTGCATCAAGGGGAAACTGCACCGAACCTTTTGCAAATTTGTAACTGGAAATTTCTTTCTCGAATGCTTTGATGCCGCTGGGTCCGGGATAAAAACCGATATGGTTTTTAAACGCAGCGAAATGCACCAGATTGCCGTCCAGATAAAAAGTGGGAATGCCATAACTTATTTTTTCGCTGGCAGCGGGCGCAGCAAGCTGAATGGCTTTGCGCATTTCGTTTAACCGCTTTTGCACGTGAATCGGTGCCAATTTGATATAGGCATCAATCGTGGCAGGTTTGCCAGCAGGACTCTTCATGTGCCATCAAAGGCTTTGCGCAGAGCCGCAAGGTCCAGTCGTTTCATCGGCAGCATGGCTTGGGTGAATCGCGCCAGCTTCGCGGCATCCTTTGTTTGCAGCATGGTATCAATTTCTGCGTTGACGATTTGCCAGGACAGGCCAAATTTGTCCTTGATCCAACCGCACTGTTCGGCTTCCGGAACAGCCGACAGTTTGTCCGTGTAATTGTCCATTTCCTGCTGGGAATCGCAATACACCATAAAGGAAACCGCTTCATTCAATTTGAACATAGGCCCTGCGCTGATGGCCATGAATTGCTGCCCGGAAAGCGAGAAGGAAACAATATCGCAGTCACCACCGGGTGTGTCATGCAAGGTAGTTATGTTGGTAATTCGTGAGTTGGGAAAAATCGAACAGTAAAACTCAGCAGCTTCTCTTGCTTCTTTGTCGTACCACAGATGCGGAACAATTTTTTGTTTTATGGTAGCCAAGGCGATTCTCCGGTTCGAGATCGAGAAGCTGGTCGAATGCAGGCGAGGTCAGTTGCGTAAAAACCTCACAGCTGTCTTGTGGAAGTGCTACTCGATATGGTCTGTGTAAACCTTGCGCACAGTCTGGCGCACGCCAGCTGTCATTGCTTTCGTCGAAATCGTTGCTCTGGCAATTCCTGAGATGTCGCCATCGCGATGCAGACGAAATTTGTCCGAGGGAACTTTGCCGATGAACTGCTCTTCGTATCCATCCCACTCAAAAAAATCGCCAAGGGTGTAGCGGTGCGATTCTTTGTAATAAATGACTTTCAGGCCGACGATGGTGCCCTCAAGATCCATGCCGATCAGCGTATCGATAGGACCGCTGTAACCGCTTGGCTCCGGGAGCACATCAGAGGTAACGACAGCATAACCAATCAGGGTCTGCTCGCCACTGGTGGCATCAGTCCGGTAGGCACGGTATACAGGCACTTTGCCGTCCTCGCCTGCTTTCTCGGCAAAAAAATCCGCCCCGGGTACTACCTGTTTGAGCAAGGCCGGGGAGGTGTGATCGGCGCTTGCTGCGTGAACCCCGGCATACAGGATAGTGTTACCGGGCAAGTTGCTCGAGAATTCGCTACCACGATCGAACAGAACGACTGCCGACAGCAGCGCCAGCCCCAGGCAGGGTTTGCGTAACGATTTTTGCGCGAGATGGAACAAAACGGATTTTCTCTTTGATCAAGGATACGAAAATTGCGAATGGCATGATTTTAATTATTTGCGAGGCCGCAGTAAACGGCTGAGAACAACAGACCGATGCTCGCACCAACCAGCAAACCGGCAATCAATTCACCAAATAGCTGATTTCCGGCCAGTGCGCCGAGCACTGCGCCCAGTGTCAAGCCAATAGCTATGCTGTATTCGGCTTTTCTATTGGTGTTTTCCAGTCGCAAGATTGTGCCTCTAAATTATTGTTGAGCATTAGTGGTGTGTAGTTTCCACGCCTCAATACCGCCTTCCAGGCTGCGAACCCGCAGACCTGACTCGTCGAGCAGGTAGGCTACCTTCTGGCTCACCCATCTGCCAGCGACACAGTACACAACGACATCCTTGTTCTTGTCGATGGTAGTCAACCAGTTCTGCAGAGCTTCCGGGTTCAATCGCGTGGCTCCTGTAATTAATGCGGGATCTTTTGCAAAATCTTCTTCCAGTCGCACATCAATGATGACTGTGTCTGTATTGCCCGCGATTGCGTTTAGCTCGGCGGCAGTAATAGTCTTCTCGAAAGCGGGCCGAAAGTCATTGCGAAAAACAAATTCTGTGGATTGTGCCAGCACCTGAGATGCCGCGGTGCCAAGCAGAAGTGCGAGTAATTGAAGTTTCATAAAGATCTCGTTTCAGTCTGATTTTTTGCTAAGTGGCACTTGCCATATCACCTGCATTTCATCTCCAAACACCGTTCCTTGCCAATGCCCCTGCAGTTTACGCCCGTGTTCCCGGATACGTGAAGCGAGCTCTGGTGTTATTAACTCCGGAAGAATCCGCGCCAGAGCGGTATAGAACTGCGCATCATTTGCACCGATGCGCATCAGAGTCTGTACCGGCCCGGCCAGTTTTTCGGCGAGGATGATGTCCGGACCGCGGATTTCCATCCCATCGAGGGCAGCTCCGCTGGCAACAGACCCCCAGTAACCCCGTGCCAGAGACAATTGTGTCTCCACCGCAAGATGAGCCAGGTCGTGGCGGAGAAAGCTGCGACTGTTGAGGATGGCCGAATCTATCGAGCCGTCTGCGCGGCAAATGCGCACCTCGTGTTCCTGTTCTGAAAGTTTCTTAAAGGCAATATCCATAGGAGATCGGTGTTTTTCACTCGCATTTGTATCACGCACGATTGCGTTACAGACTATCCTGGCGCTCACGATCCAGCGCGTGCTTGATGTATTGATACGCTTGTTCGATCAAGAGCTCGAGGGCAGCAGAATTCAGCTCGCGGTCAGGCTCGATTTTGACGTGCCGCATGCGCACGCCGTGGCCTTCAAGAAGCTGCTCTGGATCCTGCAGCATGGCCCCCACAAAAAAGCCGACACTCACATGGGAAGCGTACACATTCACATAAGCGAAAGCAGCTTCCTCCACGCAGGCCACAGGACATCCGTCATGCAGCAATTCCGTGACATCATCGCCGCATTGTCGCAAGCGCGAAAACCAGTGTCTGGCAATGGCGTACAAGGTATCCGGTTCCCCAGAAAGCCATTCTTCGACCGAGGTCGGATAGTGGCTTGCACCACTTAATTTGAACAGTTTGTCCATGCTGCTCTAACCGTAAACGCCCACGCAAATATCCGGCCTGAGCAGATTCAGGCTCGCCCCCAAGTTCTTGTCCATGTAAACCTCAAGACGCCGCTCCCTCTATCAAGAGTCATGATACCCAGGGGTCGACACAGGCAGCAGCCGCTCCGAACCGCCCGCTCTCCACAGCAGTTCATTAGCCACACAATTTGTAACACTTTAGCCTGCAAAAATTGACCTATATCAGCAAATGCCCAGATGCCCGGCGCAGAATGACCATACAGAGCAATTTCATGATTGACCTGATGCAGGCAGGTCTGGCGGTACATCACCGGCTTCCTGCTTGATCACGAACGACGTGCATAGACTCACCCTTAGATATTGACAAAAGTTGGAGAAAAAACCATGAAAAAAACCAGTGTAGCAAAACTGATCTCATTACTGGCAATGGTACCGGCGATGGCCACAGCAGATGAGCCACCCACTTACGCAAAGGAAGTATCGCGAATTATTCAGGACAATTGCCAGATCTGCCATCAACCCGGTCAGATTGGCCCCATGTCCCTCACCAGCTATGACGAAGTGCGGCCTTGGGCCCCTTTGATCCAGTTGAAAGTCATGCAACGGGAAATGCCTCCCTATCAATATGACCACGATGTTGGCATTCAGGAATTAAAAGATGATTGGCGTATGTCGCCTGAAGACATCAATACCATCGTGGCCTGGGTGAACGCCGGTGCGCCATTGGGCAATCCGGAAGATCTGCCGCCACCGCGAGAATACCCACCTGTTGGGGAATGGCGTCTGGCTGCAGAGTTGGGCCCACCCGATCACGTCATTCAGTCCACCAAATGGGATGTGCCACCCAATGGCCAGGATTTGTGGTGGGAACCAGAAGTAGACACGGGTATTACAGAGAGCCGCTGCATCAAGGCAGTGGAAACCTTGCCGTCAGCCGCAGCGCACGGATCAACCCACCACGCGAACTCCCACTTTCTGACGCAGGATGAGAATGGCGAATGGATCACTTACGGTCGCCTGTCCGAATATGCCTATGGCAAGCTCGGCGAGAAAGTGCCCGAGGGTGCCTGTCGCACCGCACCAGCCAATTCCAAAGTGGGCTGGAGCATTCACTATTATCCCGATGGCAATGCAGTCCCCGATGATCAGGTGTCTGTAGGTATCTGGTATCACGACGAGGAAGACAATTTCAAGGAAGCGGAAACCTTTCCACAGGACTTGAAGCTCTATGCCCTCGACGGCGGTGGCGACTACCTGATTCCACCTCACGGCAAGTTGATGACGCAGGGTTTCCATTCCTTCGATCATCCGGTGCGCATCGACAGCTGGCAGCCACACTTGCACCTCAGGGGCGTAGCCATGTCTCTGGAAGTGTTTTACCCGGAGACTGGTCGGCGTGAAACCGTCAGCCAGGCCTCCAACTGGAACGCCGGGTGGAATCACAGTCATACCTATGAAGATGGATTCCAGCCACTCATCCCGGCAGGTGCCACTGTCATCTTGACCGCCTGGTTCGACAATTCAGCAGCCAATCCAAGAAACCCGGATCCTGATCAGTGGGTAGGAGCTGGCCAGAGAACGACTGACGAGATGTCCCACGCCTGGATCGCCGTTACCCACCTCGATGACGCCGGCTACGAGAAAATGCTTGCCGAGCGCAAAGAGCGCGAACAGCAAACCATTGCTTCAACAACAGGAGGTGCGCAATGAACAGCATCAAACAACTGGCAACCAGTGCCTGCGCACTGGTGTTGATGGGACTCACCGCAGCTCCGCTATATGCACAGTTACCAGCCCATCTGCGCGATTACCCGCTTGCCCAGCGCAAGGCTGCCGGAGATATTGTGGGGCCAATGTTCAATGGCTGGATAGGCAATGAAGACGGCTCGGTCACCATGATATTTGGCTTCGTAAATCGCAACCGCGAGGAGATCGTCAATATTCCTCTTGGCGAGAACAACTATATCGAGCCAAAGCAATTCGATGGCGTGCAACCGACGCACTTTCCAACCTTCAGCCGGGGTGGATTCATCGGTCTGCAGGAGCGCGGCGTGTTTGCGGTCACCGTGCCAAAAGAAATGGCCGAAACCGATGTTGTATGGACATTAACCCATGCCGGACACACTTATTCTGTTCCTGGCCGAGCCAAGTCAGAAGCCTATGAAATGACCCGTGCGGAGGCCGCGTTCGGCTCACTGATGCCGGCCATTCGCTTCAGCATGGACGGGAACGAATCAACCGACCGCGAAGGGATCTATGCTCCGCGCGTGAATGCCACTGTTGGCAAACCGGTTACCTTGTCCGCTTTCGCCCAGGACCGCGGCAACCGCGCCGACTACGATGTGGAAAGCGTATACGTTCCAGTAGGCAACCGCTGGGTGCAGCATCAAGGCCCAGGCAAGGTTGAATTCAGCCCGGAGCTAGTCAGCGGCCGTGAGCGGGAACAAGATGGGGGTGAGGGCAGCGCGAGCGGCGCCAACGACTGGACCGTATTGCGCACCGAAGCCACATTCTCAGAACCAGGTGACTATGTCGTGCGCCTGCAAGTGGACAACTTCACCGCACCGGACAGCAAGCTGGATAATCAGTGCTGCTGGTCCAATGCCTATATTCCAGTAACTGTTACTCAATAACAGATTGTCTTGGGTGAAGCACAACGCCTCGGGCTGATTTCTGGTCCGGGGCGTTGTTTTTTCCAGCGTCCGTGTTCAATCAATCGAATCTGCTGCATGGCTTAAAAATGTGCAGCATCTTTGTTTTCATCACATATCCATTTTGGCTAATTGCCTCGACCCAATGCCTCCACTACCAGCCGAGCCATCTCGACGTGCCCTTCGGCGGTAGGGTGATAGCGAATCCCTGAAGCGGCAATCTTGTTGCCGTTCACCCAGCGTTCACTTATTGCTGTCTCACAGGGCCCATGACCTTCCGCGCGCACATAGGAATCCGCAATGAGCACTTGGTGACTTGCCACAACATTCACGAAAGCGTCCTGGAGTTTTTGACCCATTGCAGCCAGATAATTTGTGTCCTCATTGCTTAACTCAAGCTCGCTACAGCTCGCAGCATCAGGCAAGAAAATGCGCGGATAGGTTACCAGCACAATAATGGCTTGCGGCGCTTTTGCTCTGATGGCTTCGATTGTTGCACCCAGCTTGTTGGGCAGTAGCTCCAAAGCAGCGTTGATCATTGCCTGATCGAGATTTGCTGAGCAGCGCGCGCTCGTCGCTGTTCCGGCGCAGGCAAAAGTGGATGAGGTAAAAGTAATGTCGTTGCCACCAATAGTGAAGGTAACCAGAGCCGTATCACTGGTGACTGCTTCGATCTGTAGCGGTGATTCTGCCTGCGGTGTGTTGAGAATGTGATCAGTGGTCGCTCCACTGCAACTGACATCCGTCAACGCAAGATCCAGCGCATCGGCAACCAGATGTGGGTAATTGGCACTGGAGCGGCCACAGGCTCCAAGCTGTTCAGGTACGCCAGGCCCGGCAGCGAACGAGCTGCCGAGCGCGACATATTTGGCACCCGGCACCAATGCCGCACCCATCGGATTTTGAGCCAAGGTTGTGGTAGAGGTGATAATTGCGCCGCCGAGGGTGAGAAGTGTGAGTAGCTTTTTCATGTAGCTCTCCTGCTGGTTAGCTGAAATCTTTTTATAATTCGCGGTTACCGAAACATGGATTCGTGTGTGCATTATTTTGCTGCCATGGCTTTGGCAATCCCATTGGTATAAGTGGCGAGATCGAAGTAGTCTCGCCAAACTTTTATTTTTCCATTCTCCAGCTCAAAGTAGCCGAAGCAGGGCAGGTTTATCGGAGTTCCCGCCACGACGGTTTTGTCCAATCTCTCTACCATTACGACGTTACCCTCAGCCAATAAACTCACAATCTCCCAGTTGGTACTCTCCCACGGACGAATGAACCCAGCAATAAATTGCTGGATATTGTCGCGACCCTGAACTGCTGTTGAGGGGATATTGTGATAAATACCGTCGTCGGTGAAATAACTGGCGAGCTCCGCTGCATCCAGATTCGACCACGCGCGCACGAATTCCCTGATGATATTTTCGTTATCTGACATTTCCTGGCTCGCTTGGGCAATTGCTACGCCGCACAATGACATACCGAAGTATAATGCCAGCAAATTGTAAGTGAAGCTTCTCATTATCGGGGTTTCCTCGTGGCTATGACTGGAAAAAACAGTGCTGAGTAATTTGGGTAGTGAAGAGGGCAGAATAACCAGTGGTTCGGTCAGCGCAATGCTGAGCAGATTAACAAAATTTTACTGTATAGCTACTTTGTTCCCGATTTCTGATTAAGCAATTATCTGCGGTATGGGTTTGCCTTCGATATCGGACAAACGATAATCACGTCCACTGTATCTGTAAGTGAGTTTTTCGTGGTCAAGCCCTAATAGATGCAATATGGTGGCGTGCATGTCGTGGGCAGACACGGGCTGGATTTCCGCTTTGTAACCCCATTCGTCGGATGCGCCGATGACCTGGCCGCCTTGTATACCCGCACCAGCCATCCACGCAGTCTGGGTGCCGGGGTTGTGGTCGCGGCCAACGCCCCGCTGCGAAATCGGCATGCGGCCGAATTCTCCGTGCCAGACTATCAACGTTGTATCCAGCAAGCCGCGCTCTTTCAAGTCGGTGAGCAATCCGGCTATTGGCAGGTCAGACTCCTTCGCATGCAGCGTGTGGTTCTCCACCAGATTGCTGTGAGCATCCCAGGTGTCTGTGTTTTGCACGCCGACTCCACCCATGAACAATTGGACAAAGCGCACACCCCGCTCGACCAGACGTCGCGCCATCAGGCACTGGGTGCCGAAAGGTTTGGTAATTTCCTGATCGATGCCATACAGCTGTCTGGTGACCTCAGACTCGGCGGAGATATCAATCGCCTCAGGTGCACAGCCTTGCATGCGGTAGGCCAGTTCATAAGACGAAATCCGCGCGGCCAATTCGGAATTGCCCGGATATTTTTCCATGTCCATTTGATTGAGCTTGGCCAATGCGTCGAGGCGCATTCTCTGTTGAGACTCGGTGAGGTTGCCCGGTGCTTCCAGATCGACAATCGGATCGCCTGAAGATCTGAACAGGGTGCCTTGATAACTCGCCGGCATGAATCCAGCGCCCCAATCAGCAGGACCACCGAGCGGTCCGCCGCGATAGTCATTCATCACCACAAATGCCGGCAGGCTGGAACTCTGGGAGCCAAGCCCATAGGTAACCCAACAACCCACACTGGGATAACCGGAGCGGATTTGTCCGGTTTGCATTTCATAAGTTGCCTGTATGTGATCGTTGGAACGTCCATACAGGGATTTTATGAAGGCAATGTCATCGACATGTTTCGCAATATGAGGAAACAATTCTGATACCCACATGCCGCTTTCGCCGTGTTGCTTGAACTCAAAGGGACTTGGCATCAATGGTCCCGGCATGCCCTGTCTGACAGCGAATTTCTCGCCGATCAATTCTTCCAGTGGTTGACCTGCATACTTGGTGAGGGATGGTTTGTAATCAAATGTGTCCATCTGACTCGGGCCGCCACTCATGAACAAGGAAATGACGCTGGTTGCGCGCGGGGCAAAATGCGGTAATTTTGCGGCAAAAGCACTAGGGAATTGCGCTGCGCATTGCCCATCAGCAATAGCCTGGCTGGCAGCGAACACGCCGTCTTTTTCCAGCATCGAAGCCAGCGCAATTCCGGCGATGCCCCCACCGGAACGCATCAGAAACTCCCGGCGCGACCAATACTTTTTCTTGTTGTGATGAGAATTGTTCATGAACCAACCCTCCAAATATAATTTTCAGACAGACTATTCGAATAGTTGATTCGTCTGGTTAGCGCCTGTAGAGAAACTCGCTCAGGTTAAATATGACGTGTGTAAGGTCTTCCAGCGATCCGCTGGCTACGAGTTGTTGGCCAATTTCCATTTCGCTTGCGGTCGGTGATCGGGTCAGCCCCATCTGGTACGCTAGTTCAACCTGTTGACCGGCGTCGTAAGGAGCCCTCTCCCTGATTGCATTGGCGAATAACTGCGCCTGCCCCAGCACAAAAGGATTGTTCAGCAGCGTCAGCGCCTGGGGAGCGACTGTCGAAGTATTCCGCGCGGCAGCGGTGATATTCTGATCTGGTAGATCAAAGGTTTCGAAAAACGGAAAACTCAGTGTGCGGCGACGATAGACATAAATGCTGCGGCGCCACACCTCGGGGCCATCAACCTGATTGTCCCAGCGACCGAAGAGCGCGGCGGTGTCGAGAATTTCCTGGGGAATATAAGGGAAGACGGGTTTACCACCGACGGCCAGATCGATGCCGCCACTGGTAGCCATGATGACATCACGAATCGTTTCAGCTTCCAGTCGTTGCGGACGAAAGCGCCACAGCGTGTGATTTTCCAGATCTTTCTCTGAATTGCCTGCGTCATCAAAAGTCGAAGCCATCTGGTAAGCTTCAGAGGTCATCATCAGCCGATGCAATTGCTTCGTGCTCCAGCCGTTGTTGACGAATTCCACAGCCAACCAGTCCAGCAATTCCTGATGAGTCGGGGGCTCTCCCACTCGACCGAAGTTATCCAGAGTAGCGACGATGCCGCGACCGAAGTGGTGGTGCCATACGCGATTCACCCAGACGCGAGCAGTCAGCGGATTCTGTTCGGACGCAATCCAGTGAGCCAGAGCCAGACGACGGCCGGAAGTTTTGCCGTTCGGCCGCGGGATTTTGGTTACTGGCTCGCCGTAAGTGGCTACAGTGAGATAAGCCGGTTGCATTTCCGGACCAGGGCTGAAAGGGTCACCGCGAATCAGGAACGGAGCCGGTGGTACTTCGTAGGGATCGGGGCCCCTGTGCAGGAAGCTGCCAGGCGCGTCCGGTAAAATGCGACATTCCGGGCAACCCAGCACATCATCACCAGCCCGATCCGGTGTGTAACGATAGTCACCGTCGGTGACAATCTCGATCATGGGAGGTGCTTCTGGTCGCAGACTTTCGATATCCGCAATTTGTGAGCGCAATAGCTGTCGAGCAGTCTTGTCTGTCTCGGACATGCGGGCGTCGACCTGGTCGGCAGGCACACCCAGGGTCAACACCTGCGCCGCCAAAAGTTTCTGCCCGCTGGTTCTTGCTTCCTCAGGAGTCAGCACGGCATTCAAGACGTCCTGTGGAAAGTCACGGCGAATGCGCTCAATTTTCAACGTATCCACATAGGGTTGTTCGAGGCTGCGGATTTGTTCCCGCACTGCCGACACTTGCGCATTCAAAGCGTCAGTTTTTGCCAGATATTCTTCTGCCTGCTGTTCTGGCAGCATCGGATAATCAGTTTCGACATAGCCAAACAATGACGCGGTGAAACTGTAGTAGTCTTTTTGCAGAATCGGATCGAATTTGTGATCGTGGCAGCGTGCACAATGCACAGTGATGCCCAGCACACCGCGTCCGACGGTGGCAATCACATCATCCAGGTAGTCCCAGCGTCGCTCGGAGTTGTCTTTTTCGCGAAAATTTACCCGCGGTCCTGCACGCAAAAATCCGGTGGCAATGCGGGTGTCGTGGGTAGTTTCATCAAGTTCATCACCGGCGATTTGCTCGATGAGAAAGTCCTTGTAGGGTTTGTCACCATTGAATGCGTTTACCACATAGTCGCGATAGCGCCAGGCGTTGGCCCGATCAACATCCTGCTCGTAGCCATCAGAGTCTGCGTAACGGGCAATGTCCAGCCAGTGCCGACCCCAACGCTCACCGTAATGTGGTGAAGCCAATAAATTGTCGATCAGTTTCTCCCAGGCATCCGGTGATTCGTCAGCGAGAAATGCTGTCATCTCCTGCATGGTAGGTGGCAGGCCGGTGAGGTCGAGGTGAGCACGGCGCAGCAAGGTCAGTTTGTCCGCGCGAGGTGCTGCAGAAACACCGCTGGCTTGACGCTTTGCTTCGAGGAAGCGGTCAATCGGAAGGTCGTAGTTACTGACAGTAGGAAGTTCGTCTTGCACGGGCAACTTGAAGGCCCAGTAATCGCGAGCAGAATCCGGCACCTCGGTTGCAAAAGCTGAGAATTGGTCGCCCGCCACCACGCTGGTGCCACCGGCATCCCACTCAGCGCCACTGTTAATCCAGTTTTTGACCGCGTCGATTTCAGCCGCGGTGAGGGGCCCGCCCAGAGGCATGGCTGGGCCTTCGATGCCTACCAATTGGCGATAAAGCCGACTGGCTTCTGCATTGCCAGGTACGATGGCCGGACCGCGACTGCCACCGGCGAGGGCGCCTTCGCGAGAACTGAGATCCAGCCCCGAGCTCTTTACCTTCTCGCTATGGCAGTTCCAGCAGGTTCGCTCCATGATCGGGCGAATCGCATGGGTAAAGACATTCGGGGTTTCGTTCTGGGCAAACAGTGATGGCGTGCTGAACAGGGCCAGCAGCGTGATTAGCAACAGTGGCCGGGTTTCTAACGATGCCAGCATGGGTGCTCGCATGGTGCCCTCCGCAGACCCTCTAATCAGGGCCCCGAGTGAAATTATTATTGGCCAAAGATAGGCGCCTGAGGGCTGTTTGGCAAGGCGAAATCCCGTTTTTGCGACGCTCGTCGACCAAGATCCGCGCCGCATGATGCCTAAAAGTCTGTGCCCGCAATGTTGCATTGGCCGTTGGCGCCGACAGAAATCCTCTGCAACCCCGGTCCCGGCGTAGTTGAGCAACTGTAGCCGCCAGGAATGAACTTGTTGCCCCAGGCGTTGCAATCCGACACTGCACAGAAAGAGCCAGTGGCGCCCTGAGAACCGCCCATGATGGTGGCGCATTGGGACGAACTGCCGCAGGTCAAGTTGGCATAGACATAAGGACCGCTGCCAGTGCTGGGCGGAGGCGTCGGGGTCGGCGTGGTATTGGCCGGGAGCACATTGAGTTGCACCGAGGCGCAACTCCGCCGGCGCGCTCCATTCACCGCCACATTGCCCGACAGATCCACAGCACAAACGGTGAAGGGAGTCGATAATCCCGCAGTTTTCGGAATGCCGCTGAGCACGCCATTGGGTGCCAGAATGATCCCTATCGGCGGAAATCTGGCAAAAGTGTCCATTTGAAAATGGTAGGGAGGATTGCCTCCGAACAGGTTTGTGTTGCCAATGGCAGAGAAATCAAATTGGCCCTTCACTCCTACCTGCCAGCCGCCCAACACGGCGGGCGGATTGAACACGACCACCGGAATATCACTGAAGACAATGGTATTGGTGCCTTCCGCGATGGCAGCAGTCAATGCCAAGGGATTCGTCACCGATTCGGTCAGGCGGATACCAAATGTGTAATTGCCTTTCGGTAAAATATTCGCCGGCAGACTATAAAAATTGTCGGCGACCACATCCGTCATCGGGAATCTGGTGACAACGGGTACCGCATTACTGGTCCACTCCAGCGTAGCGTTCAGGTAATAGGGTGGGCTGTTGTCCAGGCTGACACTGATGAAGAGATCGGCGAGCTTGCCGGCAAACTCCATCGCATCGATTCTGGCTGACAATTTTAGTGTGTCGCTCTGACTCGTTTGAAAATTGTTTGTGTTGCCGGAGATCGTGGCAGAGGTTTTCGCGATGGCGATGGCGCAATTGTTGTTGCCAGAGCACACCAGGGTGTGACCTTTGGTAGTTCGCGCAAAGTCCACAGTGAACCAGGTGGAGCCACTGAATTCAATGAGCAACAAGGCAATATTCCAGGTGCCGTTTGGCGGATAAGTCGCTGCAACCGCACCACTGACAATATTTGTCAGGGAACTGCCGCCATTGAGCGTGCTCATCTGATAGGTCGCCAGCCGGTATTCCGGCATAGCGCCACCATTGTAGGGAGTTTCGAAAGCCCAGAGTTCCAGGCGCAAGGTGCCAGAATTGCCGCCACTGGCATGGTTTTTCACCTGCGTTGAATTCAGGGTTACGGTGGAACCGTTGTATTGATAGCTCCAGCTGCCAGCAAGGCGCACATCAGTGGCAGCGAAGGTAATTGAAGAATGCAGGCAAGCGAGCAGCGAGATAAACAGGTAAAAAAGCAGTTCGGCACTCGAACGACGCACATCGCAGACCTTTTGATACTGTCCGATACCCGCTCATCGTGCTGCGGGAGTCAGACACTTTGACTGATTATTCAATAAGAAGCAGCCTTTCGCTGTGCAATCTAGCACCGTGAAGTCGACAAGATAAATGGCTATTTTTGCGGGGTAATTGAGTAGGTGCCAACCGAATGCGCAATGAGCCGATCATCGCCTTCGGAATAGATGGTCACTTCACCAACAGCAAGCGATTTCCCGAGTTTGAGAATTTTGCAGACACCCAGAATGTCTTTGTTCGCGACTGGCTTGCGCAGAAAATTGAAATTCAGGCTGGTGGTTACTGCCAGGGCCAATCAGGCCAATCTCGCGTAGCACCGCGATATAAATGGCGCAATCAGCCAGGCTCATCATGGAAGGGCCCGATACAGTGCCACCGGGACGCAGATCTTCGATGCCGATTCTGCGCCTGATCGTGACGGAATCTTCATCAAAGGACTCGATTTCGAAAGTCGCCTGCGGAAACTCTCTTTTCAGGAACGCTTCCGTGCCTGTTCTGCTAACTCTGGCCACTCGGTTCCTGTCATCAAGACATTAAAAAGGTACTGCGAACGAAAACAATATGTTGTCAATTGTTCTTCATAACATCATGTCTTGGTAATACGATCCAGCGAGCCCATGGCAAAAGCCGAGGCCACGAAGGTCAGATGGATGATCACGTACCACTGGAGCAATTCGCTTTCGATATTCTGCATGTTCATAAAGATGCGCAGCAGATGGATGGATGAAATGGCGACAATGCTGGCGGCCACCTTCATTTTCAGTGAGGAGGCATCCATCTTGCCGAGCCAACGCAGGTTTTCGCTGCTATCCTTGGTGTCTATCTCTGACACGAAATTTTCGTAGCCGCTCAACATCACCATCACCAGCAAGCCGCCTACCAGTGAAATGTCAATCAGCGAGAGCACGATCAGTACCACATCTGCCTCGGCTACGACTCCCTCTGCGAACAGGATCATTTCAAACAGATGCCATACTTCCTTGAAAAACGTAATGGCGAGTGCAATGAGCGCGAGACTAAGCCCCAGGTAAACCGGTGCCAGCAACCAACGCGACCTGACCATCATTTGTTCAACAAAGTGTTCCATCGGGAGACTCCATAATAACGAGGTGGCAAGTCTACCTTATTCCACGTGAATTTTGGATTCGGCAATACAGCGCATGAGCCTGGAAATGATGGCAAAGCAACAGGTATTCACAGCGTACAAAGAATGACGCTGCACAGACAGAAGCTGGTATTGGAATAATGGCTTGTTGCTTAAGTGCTAGAATTGCTGGCGGAGCGCTGTTTATAACTTGCAGTTGTTGGGTTATAAGTGTGCGCTGCAAAACGTCCCCTGAGATGATCAAGAATAAAGAGCAGCCCTATCATGACTGAACAAAACGACAGACTCCTCCTGGCGAATATCAAGGTACTGGAACTGGCGACCATGGTGATGGCGCCGTCAGCCTGCGTGGTGCTGGCTGATTTTGGTGCTGAGGTAATCAAGGTTGAACCTCCTGGCAAGGGCGATCTCAATCGGGACTGGCACAAGATTCCCGGCATGCCAGTCAGCGACTTCCCCTATCAGTTTCAGATCGACAACCGCAACAAGAAAAGTATTGCACTGGATCTGAAGAGCGAGCAGGGCTATGCCGCCGTCTGCAAACTCATTGCGCAG
>SXGR01172542.1_pt1 | contig 16320 bp, 12 predicted proteins | sample 3174711 | NCBI WGS metagenome assembly SXGR01 (sample SAMN11356860, study PRJNA531348) | freshwater metagenome | isolation source: freshwater sample F1-60 | place: China: Fuxian Lake, Yuxi | collected 2017-12-25
CTCTTCGGGCGTGATGAGGTCGAGGATCCCATCGACAAACGCCTTGACCGAGCGATTCGTTTCGGCGGGGGGCTCAAGGATGATGGCCGCCTTGGCGCCGCCTTCAGGGATGTCCTTGTTCTTCAGCTGCTGCGCGAACGCCAGTCCGTAGGCCTCGTCGTAGAGTCGCTCCGACTCGCGCTCGTAGAGCGCCGCGGAGAGCGGCTTCACCACGCGCAACCCGCCACGCGCGATCTCCTTGAAACGAACATGGAATCCGTGGAACCCGCGCCCGTGCACAAAGAAGAGTCCGTAGGGAACCTCGGGTCGCGTTGGACCCTGCAAGAGCGCGGCGTCGAGCCGCAACGCGAAGGAGAATCGCTTGGGAACGAAGAAGTTGGTTCGACGAACCGCCGAGATGGCGCGCAGAAGGCTGTGCAGGATCGTGGCGACATCATCACTCTCATTGACGGAGTCAATCTCGGTCCGCAGCTGTGCGACGCCGGCTTCGAAGACCCGGTCGTCAAGCCGCACCTCGGGGTCGAATCTCGCCGCGAAGAGGTCGATCGCGCGGCATGAGATGGCGCGGCGCCCGAGGAGCGCTCCGAGGACGCGATCGCGGCTGAACGCCAGCGGATTGGTGGGCACCAGCATCGCGCGCACGAGATCCCCAAAGGCGAGCAACGCCTCGCACTGCGCCATGGACAGGCTCGGTTCTCGACTGAGGACCTCCACCACGCGGAAGTCGAGCCACTTGATGCGTTCCAGTTCGCACCGAAGCGGGCTCCACCTCGGATCGGTGGCCGCGAGGGCCGTGTGGTCATCCCACTGAACGACGAAACCGAGGAAGGTGACCGACCCGTGCGGCGCGTCCTTGACGAGGTCGAGGTGTGCGCGAACGATGTTTACTCCGTAACGCGTCAAAACGCGCGCCGCGCGTTCGAGCATTGTTCGTGTTCGGGCATTTGAGACGGCGATCGTGATCCGGCTCGTCGTGGGGTCCTGTTCGCTCTCCAAGTCCACGAACGCCGCGTCGGTCCCGCTGACGCGCGCGAACTGTTCGTAGTGGCGCGTCAGGCGCAGCGGTGTGAGCGTCGAGACATACGCCGCGCTGCACCCGTCGAGGAAGCGCCGAAGGGAGGGTTCGGCGACCGACGGTGCCGATGCCTTCGCGTAGCGGATGGCTTCCTCGGCCTTGCTCGCCTGCGCGGGGTTGGTGCGATCGAATGGCGCGGGCTCTCCGAACTCGAAAGTGTCGATCACGAGTGAGCCGTCGCGGGAGCTGTGGATCTTTGCCGAGCGCAACGACGCGTCAAGCGGGAGCGTGGCGACGATCTCGGCGAGTACGCCGGAGCGATTCCCCGCGCGGATGGCCGTGATCGATTGGCCATCGGTCCCCTTGATGACAACATCGAGCGGCCTTCCAGAAGTGCGCGCCGCGAGGATCGAGCGCAAGTGGGCGCGCTGATCGTCCGCGGATGTGTCCTGGAAGTACATCGGCGGCATGTTGTCGAGGAACCACGGGACCACGCTCTCTGCGGTCGCGCGGAACTCCGCGGCCAGGGCGTTGAGCAGGTCGGTGGCTTCGGCGGGAAGAGGCTCGGTTGAACGAACGGAACGCATCCCGTAAAACTACCCGTTCGCGCCCGCGGCGGCGCGCCCTGCGGCATGGCCATTGTGACGATTGGCAACTTCGATGGCGTCCATATCGGACACCGGGCGCTCCTCGCTCGCGCTCGGGAGATTGCCGCCGGCGAGGAGATCCTCGCCGTGACATTCGACGGACATCCCGCGTCGATCGTTCGTGGGCCGTCCCCGCCAGTCCTCACTTGCGCAAGGATGCGCGAGTCGCTGCTCATGGCAGCGGGGGCGTCCCGCCTTCTGACTCTGCCGCTCACCCCGGAGCTCCTCTCCATGGAGCCGAGCCAGTTCCTGAAGTGGCTTCGCGAGCGCGTCTCGTTCGCTGTCATCGTCGAGGGAGGTGACTTCCGATTTGGGCGCGCCCGTTCGGGCGATGTCGAGACGCTGCGCCGCGAGGGAGAGTCGATGGGATTTCGCACGGAGGTTGTGCCCGAGGCGACGGTCGCCCTGACGGACGGACATGTGGTTGGTGTTCACAGTTCCGTCATTCGGTGGTTGCTGCAACTTGGGCGCGTGGAGGACGCGGCACGATTGCTGGGGCGTCCGCACGAGGTCAGAGGCCTCGTCGTCGAGGGCCAGAAGCGCGGCGCGTCACTGGGCTTTCCCACGGCGAACCTTGAGACGGGATCGATCCTCCTTCCTGCCGACGGCGTCTACGCGGTTCGGGTTCGCGACGGTCAGGGCCGTGGCTGGCGCGGCGCCGCGAGTGTCGGGATGAATCCAACATTCAACGGCACTCGGCGCACCCTTGAGGTCCATCTCCTCGGGATGGCTGCGGGCGCGGACCTCTACGGACAAAGCCTCGATGTGTCGTTCACGAAGTGGATCCGCGACATGCTCTCTTTCGACTCGGTCGAGAGGCTGATCGGGCAGATGCGTGGTGATTGTGAGAAAGTGCCCGCATGACGGCCTACGAATCCACCGGCACGATCGACGATATCGTCGCGGCACTCAAGGGAGCGGCGTCACTAGCGATCGTCAGCCATGCGCGCCCCGACGGCGATGCGGCGGGGTCAATTCTCGCTCTCTCACGGGCGTTGCGAGCGCTCGGCAAGCCGGTCGATGCCGTGCTCACCGGCGATGTCGACCCCAACATCCTCGCCCTGGCCGAGACCGGCGAACTGCGCCGCGACTCCGCATCACCGATGCGAACCGATGTCGAACTTGCGGTGCTCGTCGACACCGGATCGTGGGGCCAAGTCGAACCGCTCGACGGGTGGCTGCGGTCGATGGCACCGCGTGTCCTTGGGATCGACCACCACGCGCGAGGCGATGCCATCGCCGCGCTCAGAGTCGTCGACACTCGCGCGGCCTCCACCACCCAGATCGTGGCACGAGTGATCGACGGGCTCGGCCTCGATCTTGGGACGACGGCGCCGGGCGGCAAGCGCACGATCGCAGAAGCGATTTTCGTCGGACTCGCTACTGACACCGGTTGGTTCCGATACCAAAACGCTGACGCTGAGGTCTTCGCGCTCGCGGCGCGCCTCGTCGGCATGGGGGTCGACCGCGTCGCGCTCCACCAGTCCCTCGAGGAGAACGCGAGGCCCGAACGGCTCGCGGTGATGGCGCGCGCACTTGCCTCGCTCACATGGCACGCGGGGGGCCGAGTTGCGATGATGGGAGTCGCCGGTGCCGACTTTGCGGCCACCCACGCGACGACAGACGATCTCGGCGGCGTGGTGAATGTCCCCCTTGAGGTTGGCGCTGCGTGTGTCAGCATTCTGATGACAGAATCGAAACCCGGGACCACGAAAGTGAGCTTCCGCAGCAAGCCGCGCGCCGACGGGGCGCCGTGGCTGAATGTCAGTGATTTCGCTTCGCAGTTCGGTGGCGGCGGGCACGCGTTTGCGGCCGGGGCCAAGTTTTCAGGAGACATCTCGTGCGCACGCGAGGGCATCGAGAGAGCGCTTGCGCGCTTGGGGACGAGCCTCTCGTGAAGCACGTTTCCATCCTGCTTGCGGCGTTGCTCACAGCCTGTGGCGGCGAGGGCTCGGCCACGCCGGTGTCCTTCAGTTACCAGGTTGAAGGCATGCACTGCAATGGTTGCGTTGAGGCGATCACCGCCGAACTGCGCGAGGTGCCCGGCGTGACGAGCGTCGCGGTTTCGCTCGAGGGACGATCGGCACTCGTGGTCGCCGACTCGGCCGCCCGCGAGGCCGCGATCGAAAGCGCGATCACCGGGCTCGGCTACAAGGTCGCGCTCCGCCAGAAGCCGTGACGCCTCGCGCTCGAACCCACGCGCGCCGTCACACGCTCAGCGCGACAAGATGTTGTGTCGACCCTCTAGGGATCGAAGCAGACATGGAGGCGCGTCGACCGTAGCGGCGCTGCCCATGGCGCGACATTGGGCGAGATTGGCTGAAATGCGTTGGGGCCTCGCCCGGAGCGGTTAGTGTCGCCCGAGCAGTCGGGGGAACCTGCGCAGGAGCGCCGGAAGGAGCCAGACGCTCGCCACACTTGTCGCCACGGTGCCAATGACGATCAGCCATCCAAGGCTCCGAAGGCCCTGGTGCGACGCGAACAGAAGCGTCCCGAAACCGATCGCAGTCGTTGCGGCGCTGATCAGGACGGCGCGCGAGGTCCACCCGAGCGCCCGTGCACTGCCGGTCTCTCTCGCGCGGTGCATGAGGTGGACGGTCGCATCGATCCCGAATCCAAGAAGCATCGGAACACCGAAGAAGTTGGCGAGATTGAGCGGGATCCCCAAGAGTGACATGGCCCCCAGCGTCCACGCGAGGCCGATGACCAGCGTGAGGACGCAGGTCGCCGTGGCGACGAGCGAGCGGAAGTCGATCCAGACGATTACGGCGACCGCAAGGAGTGACGCCGTTGACATGAGAATGAACGCGTGCTTCATGTCAAGCACCGACTCGTAGACCGTGATGGGAACGCCGGTGGCATCCGCGCTGACCCTTCGTATGGCCGCGACGAAGCGCGTCAGCGGAGCGAACTCCCAGATGTCGTCGCGGGGGATGAGCGACGCGAGCAACTGGCCCGACGGCGCGACAAGGCGCGCTGAAACGGCCGAGGGCAGAGCATCTCTGAGCGTTCCGACCGCACCCTTGCCGATGGCGCCGAGTGCGATGGCAACCCGCGCGACGGCGGCGTCGGTTCGTGCGGCGGCCTCGGGCGCGCGCTGCGGATCGTGCAGGGCCGCGTCGAGCGCTTCGAGTCGGTCCGCGAGGTGGGTGAGGCGCGCCCCTTCCCGATCGGTGGCCCCCTGTGAAGCATGTGACTGGAACCGACGGAAGTTCGTCGCGAGTTCGCCCGAAAGTTCCGGGGTGATTGCGCCGGGTTCGCTGGGCTCCATCGTCGCCCCCATGATGGAAACGCCGAGCGCACGCCGTTGAGTCGCGCGCTCTGGAGAGTCCTCGGGAACAAAGTCGAGCACGCTGCGGACGGACTCGATGTCGGGCTCGGCCTTGGCGCGGCTGACGATGCCCGCGAGTTCATGTTCGTCGTGAGCGACGATCGCCCCGAACCACGAAGCGCTGGCGGAGTCTCGCAGGAGTCGCTGCTCCCACTCGACGCTGGGCAAACCCTCGGCCTGAAGCTTGAGCAAGTTGCTCTCGAAATCGAGCGACGGGATGAGTGCCGCGACCGCCAACACGCCAATGGCGCCGGCGACAATGGTCCATCGAGCGGAAAGGTCGAACGCGCGGGCCATGAGTGTTCGGTTCGACGCGGCCGGCGTCGTCAGCGGCAGCGCCGTCCGGGTGCGTCGATGGGCCATCCACCGTTCGTGAAGCAGGATCGTCGCCGGCAGAAAACTCGTCATCGCGGCCGCGCAGATGAGGAGTCCGACCCCTGCAATCGTGCCGAGTTCCGCCAGTCCCGAGAACTCGGTGAGCAGGGCCGCAAAGAAGACGACCGCACTTGTGAGTGCGCCCGTCCAGATCGGGATGGTGTTGGACTCCACCGCGCGCCGAAGCGCCGGTTCGGCGCCCATGCGCTCCCTGAACTCACGGTATCTCGCGATCAGGTGGATGCCGTAGTCGATACCGGCACTCACGAGCACAAGCATGAACACGAGACTGAGGAGATTCAGTCGACCCACCAGAAGCGCCGCCGCACCGTAGGTCCACGCGAAGGCCACGCCGAGGGCGAGCGTGGCGAGAAGAGCCGGTGCCACACTCCGAAGCACCCAGATCGTCAGGAGCGCAATCAAGACCGTGGCCACAACGGCACCTCGCGTCATGTCGTCGTTACTTGTGGCCAACTCGTCGGCTTGAAGCACTGGCTTTCCCGTCAAGCCGATCTCGATCGACGGGTTCGCGGCTGCGACCTTGGTGATGGCCTCGCGAATCTGCGCGAGCGACTGTTCGATGGTCGCAAACGACGAGAAGTCCTTTTCGGGAAGGACCTCAAGCAGGAACATCGTGCCGCTCTCGGTGGCGAGATACTCCGTCGGTCGGGGCGCCCAGGTCCAGTTTGCGTCGTGGGGATCACCCACGAGCGCGTCCACCTCGAATGACACGGACGCGGCGAGGGCGTCGCGCTGCGCGGGGTCGAGCGACTCGCCGTCGCGCATGATCCGAGCAAGGAGTGCAATGGCATGCGTGGCGACTTGTCGGCCAGTCGTGGCGCGTCCATTCGCAAACGCGGGGAAGGCAGGCGATGCGGATCCGAGTGACGCCAGTTCAGCCGGCGTCATCGTCCACGCCGCGAGCCGCCATTGCTCGTCATCGGAGATCGTTGCGTGCACTTCGCGGATCGAAGGCAGCGCGCGAATCAGCGGCGCGAGTTCGTTCACGGCACGGTGCGCCGTCTCCCGATCCCCTCGCGAATCGACGGCGACATAGATGTACTCGAGGTCGCCGAACTCGTCGATGAACGCGCGATACCCCGTCATGAACGGGCGATCAGAGCCGATCAGCGAGTCAGTGTTGGCGTCGAGCGCAAGCCGTCCCGTGGCGAACCACGCACAGGCCCCGGCAAACAGGATCCACACGGCCACGAGGGTTGCGGCGTTCTGTCGGATCCATCGCGCATACGAGGCGAGCCACCGCTGCCGTGCATTGCCTTCAGACATCAGGCGAGCTGTATACCGCCTCGCGGGGCGCGCCGCTTCCAAGCGTGTTGGACGCGACTCGCTTGAGGACATCCCAGGCCGGGCCACCACCCTTGTGGAGTCGATCCGTTGTTGTATCGAACGCGGCGACGAACGACGACTCCTGCGCCTCGGTGAGCGCCAGCGGGGGGGTGAGCTTCAGGACATCGAGCTTGTGGCCAGCGACTTGCGTGAGGATGCGGTGATCTTCGATGAGCGGCATGGTGATGGCCTGTCCGAACATGTTGGTGTTGAGGACATGCACGGCCTCCCATGACGCGCGCATCGCGAGGCTTCGCGGCTTGCCGAACTCAATGCCGATCATGAGGCCTCGCTGTCGAATCGAGTGAATGAACTCGCCGCGCTCCTGAGTTTGGCGCAGTGCCGCAGCAAGGCGGGCCCCTGAGGCCTGCGCCCTCGCTGCCAACTGTTCTTCGTCGTACACGCTGAGCGTGGCGAGTCCGGCCACCATCGCGAGCGTGCCCATGTGAAAGGTCGACGAGTGCACGATGGCGCGGTCGAGGCGGGAAAACACACTTTCCCAAATCGCGCGTCGGCAGAGCACCGCTCCGACGGGCACATGGCCACCCGACAGCGCCTTGCTCATCACAACGATGTCGGGCTCGACGGCGCCTTCCTGGTCGATCGCGAGGAATGACCCAGTCCGTCCGACGCCGGTTTGCACTTCGTCCACGACGAGCAGCGCTCCGAAGCGATGGCAGAGCCTCGATGCCTCGGCGAGGTAGCCGGGCGAAGGCAGATTGACGCCCTTGCCCTGAATCGGTTCGATGACAAAGGCGGCGACGGTGCGACGGGCGAGCGCTCGCTCGAGTGCGGGAAGGTCATTGAACGGAATGTTCGAACAGCCGTCGAGGAGAGGGCCGAATCCCTCGCGAAAACTCTCGCAGCCGGTGAGGGCGAGCGAGCCGTTCGTGAGGCCGTGAAACCCGCCGTCGGTGGCAACGATCTCCGGGCGGCCCGTCGCACAGCGCGCGAACTTGATCGCCGCTTCAATCCCCTCCGTCCCCGAGTTCGTGAAGAAGACCCGATCCAGGCCCCGGCCCACGCGCCGCACGAGTTGCGCCGCGAGCAGGCCCGCCAAGGCGGGTCGTTCGAATTGCACCATCGACGGATGGCCGCTCGCGAGAGCCTCCGTCAGCGCACGAATGATCTCTGGGTGGTTCCGCCCGACATTGCAAGTTGCGTAGCCAGCGATCATGTCGAGGTACTCGCGTCCCTGCGCATCCCAGAGGCTCGCCCCTTGGGCGCGTACGAACTCTCGGTCAAACCCGACGATCGAAAGCGCGCGCGCCCAGCGCGGGTTCACATGGCCGCTGAAATCACTGCGGCCCTGGCGTCCGCCATCGCGCAGCGCAGTGGCGAAGTCAAACGGCATGCGGATGCCCAAACGACTCGGCGTCTGTGGGAGCGAGCGAGCCCGCCGCGAGCGCGCGGCGCCCGCCGACGAACACTTCCTGGATGCCACCCTTCACGCTCCATCCGGCGAACGGGCAGTTCCTGCTGCGGGACTTGAACGACGCCGGATCGATCTTCCACCGCCGCTGCGGGTCGATGACCGTGATGTCGGCTGGGAGCCCTGTCCCGAGCCGACCGACCCCGCGTTCCTCCAGTCGAAGCAGTCTCGCGGGTTCGATGGTCATCATCGCGATCAGTCGGGGCCACTCGATGGCCTGCGTGTCGATGAGCGCCTTCACATAGAGCGCGAGCGCACACTCGACGCCGATCATCCCGAAGGGTGCGCTCGCAAAGTCCGTGGATTTCTCCGAGGCCGTGTGTGGCGCGTGGTCCGTGCCGAGCACGGTGATCGTGCCGTCCACGATGCCTTCGATCAGGAGCCGGATGTCATCGTCGGTCCGCAGCGGGGGATTCACTTTCATCACGGGGTCGTACTGGTCGCACGCCTCGTCGGTGAGTAGGAGGTGGTGGGGCGAAACTTCCGCCGAAACAGGTTGCCCCTCGCGCCGCGCGCGTCGGATGAGTTCAACCGACCCGCCCGACGACAGGTGCTGCGCGTGATAGTGGCACTGGTGCACGCGATTCAGTCGAATGTCGCGCTCGATGATCACCTCTTCAGCCACCCGCGGCCACCCCCCCAAGCCGAGCCGGACGCTGACCACACCCGCGTTCATCTGGCCACCCTCGGTGAGCGTTGGATCCTGGCAGTGCTGCATGAACGGCTTTCCCAGCGAGGCGCACACCGCGAGCACTTTCCCCATCATGCCGGCGCTCGCGACACAATCGCCATCGTCGGTGAACGCCACCGCACCGACCTTGGCCATCGCACCCATTGGCGCGAGCTGCTCGCCCTTGCGACCGACCGTGGCGGCACCCGCCACGAAGACTCGCGCACGCTGCGCGGCCTGCGCCCGCAACTGCACGAACTCGACTGTGCTGGGCAGATCGATGGCGGGGGTCGTGTTGGGCATGCAGCACACGCTCGTGAAGCCCCCAGCAATGGCCGCGGTCGCCCCGGACGCGATGGTCTCCTTGTTCTCCGCACCCGGTTCACGAAGATGAACATGCGGATCCACAAGCCCGGGGGTGACAATCATGCCCTCGCACTCGATCACCGTGCAGGCTGCGCCGCCCCCGGCTCGCCCGGCCCGTGTCTCGATCGCCGCCACAGTTCCGCCGACAACAAGCACATCAGCGGTCGCATCGAACCCCGAGCCCGGGTCGATCACCCGTCCGCCACGCAAGAGAAATCCGTCCGCCACGATTCACGATCCTAACCGACGATCGTGCCGAAAAAAAAGACCCCGCCAGCATTGGCGGGGCCGGATTGATCCAATCGATCGAAGCGGCTCAGCCGCTCGTCTTGGCCGACATAGGGCAGGACGCGCCGCAGCCGGTCTTCTTCTGACCGCTGACCGCGCCAGGAGCTGGGGTCGCTGCGGCTGGCGCAGCGGCCTTGTCCGTGCAGCAGGCTGCTGCCTTGGTGCCAGCCGTACAACTGGCGGCCTTGTTCTCCTTGCAGCACGAGGCGCTGCCGACCGCGCCCGGCGCGGTAGTGGTGGGATTGCTCTGACAGGCAGCGAGAGCGAGAAGGATTGATCCGGTAGCGACGGTGACGAAACGCTTCATAAGTGTGAGCTCCAGTTGAGTGTTGTGAATTGCGAGAGGCTCGATCCTATCGTGGGATACGCACGCGCCGCCATAGGATTGCTCAAGATGTCGGAGAATCGGCAAGAATCCCTGCTCGCCAAGGCGCGGAATCTGCCGACCGTGGCGGGGGTGTACCTGCTTCAGGACGCGGCCGGGACAGTCCTTTATGTAGGGAAGGCGACGAGCCTCCCGGATCGAGTGTCCGCGTACTTCACTCCGACCGCGGACCATGGTGCGCGGAAGCAGGCCATGCTCCCGCTGATCTCGGACTTCGAAACGATTCCGTGCGAGGGTGAGTGGGAAGCGCTGCTCATGGAGGCGCGCCTCATCAAGGACCTCAAGCCGAAGTTCAATCGGCTGATGATGGACGACAAGTCCTTCCCGTACCTCGTGATCACGACGCGTGACGAGTTTCCCGGGGTGTTCATCACGCGGAATCCGCAAGAGGATCGATTCAGGCGCGCGCGTGTGTTTGGTCCATTCGTCAGCGGCGGATCGTTGCGCCGAGCCATGGAAATCCTCCAACGGGCCTATAAGTTCAGGACCTGCGACCTCGACATTCACGCGGACGCGCCGGCGAATGAACGCTACCGGCCTTGTCTGCTTCACGCCATCGGGCAGTGCAGTGCCCCCTGCGCCAATCGAATCGGACGCGACGCCTACGGTGAGGGCATCACGCAGTTTCTCCGCTTTCTCACGAGCAAGCGGAGCACGATGCTCAATCGACTGCGCCGCGAGATGGAGGCCGCGTCAGACGCGCGTGAGTTCGAGCGGGCGGCATCCCTGCGCGACCAGCTCCGGGCCATCGAGAGGCTCGATGATCGCGAGCACCGCGGGGACGACGCTGAGTACGACTGGCAGCCCGAAGTCACTTCGCTTGTGCTGCATCCTCTTGCCGGCGTACGGTCGCTTCAGCGCGCCCTCGGCGCCGCCACCGAGATCCGTTGTATCGAAGGGATCGACATCGCGCACTTGGGTGGCGACGAAACCGTCGGGAGTAAGGTGTGCTTTGTCGATGGGCGACCCTTCCGCGACGGCTACCGCCGCTACCGCGTTCGCTCCGTCGGCAATAACGATGTGATGGCGATCCGCGAAGTGGTCTCTCGCCGGTACCGCGACGCGGGAGAGGGGCGTGAACTCTTTCCCGATGTCATTCTGATCGACGGTGGCGCGCCCCAACTCGCCGCCGCCATTGACGCGTTCGCCCATCTCGAACGGCAGCCTCCGCGCGTGATCGCGCTCGCAAAACGGGAGGAACTCCTCTACACCGCGCCCAACGCCGAAGCACTGCGTCTTGGCCGCGAGCACGCCGGACTGCGTCTATGTCAGGCCGTGCGCGACGAGGCGCATCGGTTCGCGCAGCACTACCACCACATTCTCAGGCGCAAGCGCGTGATCGGCGAAGACTCGCGATGACGCTCCCGCCCTACGCCAGTGTGCGATCGCCACGGGAGTGGATCATTCGCGTCAAGGCGGTTCCCGGCTCGAGTCGGACCGAGGTGGTGGGAACGCTCGGCGACTCCCTCAAGGTTCGGGTCGCCGCGCCGCCGGAAGACGGACGGGCGGACGAAATGCTGACCGCGACGCTCGCGCGTGCCCTCGGAGTTGCCCGGCAAAGCCTCACGCTCGTCAACGGCGCCGGGAGTCAGCGGAAGCAGTTCGTGCTCACTCAGCCGCCGTCGTCGTGGCGGTAAGGGCGATCTCGATCGCTACGCCGGATTGGCGATCGCGCCCGGCGGAAGATCGGTGCCCGGCTCTGGCGGCACCTGCGATGTCGCTCTCGGCAACTCTCGCTGAAGAAGATCCGCCACCGTGGGCTTCTCGAACGGCTCGCCGCGCAGGATGCAATCCACATCCTCTTTCGAGAGCGTCTCGACGCGCAGCAGGGCATCGGCGATGGCGGTCACGCGCGGCCAGTGTTCGGTCAGCAAGACCCCGGCCTCTTCGTAGGCCGCGTCGATGAGCCCGCGCACCTCTTCGTCAATCACGCGCGCGGTCTCGGGCGAGTAGTCCTTCTCCGGGATGAATGTCTCACGGTCGTCGGCGCCTCCGTAGTTCACGAACCCGAGGCGCGCCGACATGCCCCACTGAACCACCATCGTGCGCGCGTAGGCCGTGGCCATGCGGATGTCCATCGCCGCGCCGCTGGAGATGTCTCCCGTCTTTCGCTCCTCCGCGATCCGACCGCCGCACAGGACGCGCATCGTCGCGGTGAGGTACTTGCGCGAGTACCCGTAACGATCCTTCTCCGGGAGTGCGAAGGTGGCACCCATCGCCTGCCCGCGCGGAATGATCGTCACCTTGTGCAGGGGGTCAGCGTCGGGGAGGATGACCTGCAGGAGCGCATGACCCGCCTCGTGGTAGGCCGTCGCGATGCGCTCTTGCTCTTCAATCTTCCGGCTCTTGTTGGCGCGACCGAAACGCACTTTGTCGCGTGCCTCTTCGAGATCGATGGTCTCGACGAACTCCTTCTCGGCCATCGTGGCGATGATGGCGGCCTCGTTGATGATCGCGGCAAGGTCAGCGCCGGAAAACATCGGCGTGCCGCGCGCGAGTCGGTCGAGATCGACTCCAGGAGACATCTTGACCTTGCGCGCGTGCACGGCCAAGATCTGTCGGCGTCCCTTGAGGTCAGGCAGGGGGACGGCCACTTGTCGATCGAAGCGCCCCGGCCGCGTGAGCGCGGGGTCGAGAACATCGGGCCGATTCGTCGCGGCGATCACGATGATCTGATCGTTGACCTCGAAGCCGTCCATCTCCACGAGGATCGCGTTGAGCGTCTGCTCGCGCTCGTCGTGGCCGCCCGACGAGAATCCGCCTCCGCGACGGCGCCCGACGGCGTCGATTTCATCAAGAAAGATGATGCACGGCGAGTTGTCCTTGGCCTGCTTGAAGAGTTCTCTCACGCGGCTCGCGCCGACACACACGAACATCTCGTCGAAGTCTGATGCAGAGATCGAGAAGAAGGGGACATCCGCTTCGCCGGCGATCGCCTTCGCCAAGAGCGTCTTGCCGCAGCCGGGCTGCCCCGACAGGAGAACCCCGCGCGGGATCCGGCCACCGAGCTTGCTGAATCTCTTGGGGTTCTTCAGGAACTCGACGATCTCATGGACTTCATCCTTCGCCTCGTCAACGCCCGCCACATCGGCGAATGTGATGTGCACGCTCTCCTTGTTGGTGACCCGATGGCGGCTCTTTCCAAAGTTGCCCAGCATGCCGCCGGGTCCGCCACCGCCAGCGCCTCGCATGCTTCGCGCGATCAAGAACCAGAGCACGCCGAAGATCAAGAGTGCCGGCGCGATCGAGATCAACAACTGCAAGAAGAGGCTCTGGCCAACCTGCTCCTGCCACTTGACTCCCGCGGTCGTCAACTGCGTGCGCACCCAGTCGTACTCGCCGGGGATGATGCGCACCCAAACTTGTCCACCCTTCTGGCCGACGCGGTCGGTCGCTCCGGGGAGGCTGCGCGAGAGCGTCGCCATGAGCTTGTCGTCTTGGATGACAACGGTTCCTTGTTCGAAGTACCCCTCCTTGGCGAGAACAAAGAACTCCTGCGGTGTCTGGATCGTCTCGCCTCGCTGGCCAGTCGTTGTCAGCACGACCCAAATCACGGCGACCACCCCGAGCAGCAGCAGGTAGGTCATGAACTGACGCCGCGCCTTGGGAGGAGGATTCCCGCCAGCTCCACCGCGCGGTCCGGAAGGCCCGTCTTTGGTGCCGCGGTCGCCCCCCGATGGGGCGTCCTCACCCTTGGTGATGGCATACCCAGATGGAGGAATGTTGTGGCTCATGGAGATGGGTACGGCGTTGCTCGAAGGGCTACCAGTCGGCCTGAAGGTTCGCCACTATATCCCGCGCGAGCTGCTGGGAGACCGCGAACCTCCCAAGGTCGATCGGCTGATTGTTCGGGAGGCTTGCAACAAACACCGAACTTCCTTGGAAGCCCTTGCGTGCGACGATCGGCTTCCCCGTGCGCATATCGAGCCATTCGAAGTCGAGCGTCACCTTGATCGCCATTTCCTCCGTGAGACCGGTTGTCAGGCTCTGCGAAAGCATCGAGAGCGACACTTGCTTCACGGTGGCGCGCAGCACGGTATCCGCGCGACTTTCTGGCGCGACCTTGTATGGCGTGGCCGACTCGATCTCCTTGATCGTTGCCTCCGTCAACTGGAAGGACATGCCGCGGTCCTGGCTCTCGTTCACGAAGATCGGGACGGCGACGGTCTTGTACATGCTCGGGTAGAGCGCTCCCGAGGTGTAGGCGCTTCCGCCCTCGGTGGCACAGGAGATCGGCATGAAACCCGCAGCCACGACGGCGAGCCACACGACGACTCGCTTCATGGTGTGGGAACTTTCGGGGCGGCGACGGGGGCCGGCGCACCATCCCACGCGAGGCCGAGCATCTCGCGACGCATCGTGTCGTAGTCGGCGCGGAGAGACTCCATCGTCGCAGGAAGTTTCGCCATGAGCGCGGGGATGTCGCGAAGTGCGATGAGCGTAGCGATCGACTTCGGATAGGTCTTGACGAGGCGACGGATGAAGACTTCGGCGGAGATGGGATCGTCGATCGACGCGTACCAACTCGCTTCCGAGAGCAACTTGGAAGCCTCGGACTCGTAGATGCGCACGAGGAGCGCATCGGCGCCGACGCGTTGTGCGGTCACGGGGTCCGTGGCCACGAGCGTCTTGAGGTGGGAACTGGCCTCGAAGAGCCCGCGAGCGTCGTAGAGGGGGCCCTTGTATGAGGCAAAAAGTGCGTAAATCAGCCGCAATTTAGCCTTTTCTACCTGCCGCGAGCGTGGGTAGTTCTTGACGAAGAGATCGTAGGCCTCAGCCGCCAACTGAAGATCTCGTTGGCGAAAGTAATAGTCGGCCAGTGTCATGCCGGCCTGTTCAGCGAGCTCACTTCCGGGCAGGCGCTCCTGAATGCGGATGAGAAGTTCCTGGGCGTCGTCCTCGGCGTTCAGCCATCGGAATGTGCCGAAGAACTTCCGCCTGAGACCGTTCGTGTACGCCACCGCGATGGAGTACTCGCGCTGGAGAGCGGTCACAAATGTGTCGCTGCCGGGGTACTTCCGGGCCAGGTCCTCGTACTCGTAGAGAGCCTTGTACTCCTCGCCCTGCGCGAGGAGCGCGTCGCCTTTGAGCAGCAACGCATGTGCGCGCAGGGGGTCCGCGGGAAATCGATCGAGCCAGCCGGAAGCGAGGTTGAACGCGCGCTGTGCTTCCCCGTGGACAAGTGCCAACTGCGCCTGGCGAAGTTGGCTCTGCGCACTCCCAGGGTCTGCGGTGGCCGGGGTCATCCATTCGTCGTCGCTCCCCAGCTTGAACTCGACCTGTCCGTGCGCGTGTCCGAGCGTCGCAGTGAGCGCCACCGCGCCCACCGTTGCCTTCAGGAACCTGCGCAGTCCGCCAGTCATGCGGCGCATTCTAAAGAAATCTGTGGCGGACTCCCACCACAGGATCCTGTGGTGGGGTCGCCGAGGCTCCACGACGGCTCGGGCTGACAGGGGCACCGAGCGTGGTTCCCGACCAGCTCGGAGGTGCGAAAACCGGAGCCCTCCCTTGCGCGCTTCGAAAAGTGGGTTGTATAGTTCAAGCGTCGAGGCCAAGGATCGGCATCGGCTTCGCGCGGTCAGGACGGTCGCGCGAAAGTTCGAACAGGTCAAGGAGAGACCGCAGATGACTCGAAGCAACACAACCCGTGAAAAAAAGCAGGGGCGCCAGTCGGCTGTCGCCGTGTCGACGCAACGGCCGCTCGATCGCACAGCGCGATCGGCTCAGACCCCTAGGAAGCCCTCGAGTGTGGACGCGCTTTGGCGGCGCTACGCCGCCCTCAGGGAAAAGACCGGTGTGGATGCCGAGCGCGAGGCGCTTCGCAACGATCTCATCGTTCGATTCCATCACCTGGTCAGGTACACGGCCGAGCGCATGCGCACGCGCTTGCCGTCCGAAGTCGAAGTCGATGACCTCATCTCCGCGGGGCTCTTCGGACTCATGGATGCCATCGATGCGTTCGACCTCTCCCGCGGCATCAAGTTTGAGACCTACTGCCCACAGCGAATCCGCGGGGCGATCTTCGACGAGCTCCGTGCCATGGACTGGGTGCCGCGCCTCGTGCGCTCGCGAACGACGAAGGTGGAGCGTGTGCGCAAGGAGATTGAGATGCACAGCGGCCGTCCCGCGAGCGAGACGGAGATCCGCGAGCGGCTCGGCGTCAGCGCCGAGGAGTTCACAAAGATCAGCCGCGACTCAAAGCCCATCGGCGTTGTCAGCCTCAACAAGAAGTGGAGCGATCCGGACTCGGCCAACGAGTCGCGCGAGATCGATGTCGCGCAGCCCGACGGTCAGGGCGATCCGTTCCGGCAACTTCAGCGCCAAGACCTCCAGACGCTTCTGACCAAGGGGCTCACGCGCTCCGAGCGGTTGATCGTGATCCTCTACTACTACGAGGAACTCACGATGAAGGAGATCGGGTTGACGCTCGACCTCTCCGAGAGTCGCGTCAGCCAGATGCACTC
>SXGR01030752.1_pt1 | contig 16314 bp, 12 predicted proteins | sample 3174711 | NCBI WGS metagenome assembly SXGR01 (sample SAMN11356860, study PRJNA531348) | freshwater metagenome | isolation source: freshwater sample F1-60 | place: China: Fuxian Lake, Yuxi | collected 2017-12-25
TAGGAAGTTAGATTGGAGTAGTCGTAATGCTTGATTTGGCGATAAAGGGTGGAGTTGTGGTGACAGAAGACGGTCAGTTTCATGCCGACATCGGTGTTGAAGCGGGTTGCATCACTTTGATCAGCATGCAGGGTGCGTTGCCACCCGCTCGAAACGAACAGATCGCGGAGGGTTGTTTTGTGCTACCGGGGGCAATCGACATCCATTTTCATGTTCGTGCGCCTGGGCATCCGCATCGCGGCACCTTCATCACCGAGTCCCAAGCCGCCGCCGCAGGGGGCGTTACCACAGTCTTAGAGATGCCAATAAGCGTGCCATGTTGTGCGACTCCCGACATATTTGAATTGCGGCGTAAGCTGGGAGAAAGCGAAAGCTGCGTAAATTTCGGGCTTTATGGTGCACCGGGACTCTTAAACCGAGACCATATTCTAGGTATGGCTGATGCAGGCGCTATTGCTTTCAAGATATTTACCCACGCCGTGCCTACCGGCCGGGAAGAGGAATTTTCTGGCCTGTGCTTGGATCGGATGGACGATCTCTATCGGATGCTCGAAATAGTGAAGGAGTCCGGTCGGTTTGTTTCATTCCACGCGGAAAACGAGCAATTACTCCAGCTTTTTGAGAGTCGAACTAGAGCCCTCGGGCGAATAGACCCTGCGGCTTTTGTAGAAAGCCGGCCACCAATAGTGGAGGCGATGAGCATTGCTCAGCTTGCAGTATTGAGTGCCGATTTGGGAGTCCACGTACACATAGCTCATGTCTCCGGGGCTGTTGCCTTACACCAACTGCAGCTTGCCCAAGCAGCGGGACTGAATATGACGGGAGAGACCTGCCCACAATATCTATTCTTTACAGCAGCGGATATGGATCGGCATGGACCGTTCGCCATGATTAAGCCTCCTTTGCGTACAGCTTCAGACAATGCAGCATTATGGGCAGGGCTTAATCGGGGATCACTAATGGCCATTACCTCCGATCATAGCCCTTTTACACTTGAAGAGAAAGAGCGGGGAGTGGTGGATATATGGAAAGGTGCAATCGGTTTGCCTGGTATTGAAGCCCTCATGCCTCTGGTAATGACGGAGGCAATGGATGGCCGCTTTTCTGTGCAGATGGCAGTTCGCCTTTTATGTAGCCAGCCAGCTCGGCTATTCAATCTGCATCCCCAGCGTGGAACACTGCAGATAGGCGCAGCTGCAGACATTGTGATCTATAGCCCGCGGCCCGAAGGGGTGGTTGACTCTACACTCTGGATGACCAAGGCAAAAGCTACTGATCGGCTTTACGCGGGCCGAAGGCAGCTGGGTGTAGTCAGGACGACCATTGTTAATGGCACAGTCACCTACGACAAAGGTAGGATTGTGGTGGAGCCAGGGGGCGGCCTGTTTGTGCGTCCACTTGATGCCTGAACTCCACTGCAGATGGCCAAAGATACAATTCTTTTCAATTCAAAACATATCGTTCCGTTAAAAATTTCTTCGCTCGTCGCCCATGAGTACCAATCGCAAAGTTTGATAACGGCATGAGCAACACCCCCCTTTATTAAATAAAGTTGTTTTTGGTAAAAAAATATAAGTGCATACCTCCAAACGCAATTGGCGTATACCTTGAATAGTTGAATAAAAAAATCGGAAATCTTGATTACCAAACAGAAAAAATCTCACTGCGGCGTGTGCCAGTTGAAGATTTACGACGAGTGACTCAAGAAATTCTTCGTGCAACTGCCTTGCCTGCCGAAGATGCAGATATTATTTTGGACGCGCTAATCATGAGTGAGCTGAGAAATCTACAGGGTCAGGGTCAGGGAGTAAGACGGGTACGCGCGTATGGGGACCGTCTTAGGGAGCGTTATCTGGATCCAAAAGCACCCTTTGAAGTGCTGAAAGAATCACCCGCGCTTGCTCTTGTCTATGGTCACAATGGTCCGGGAACTGTAATCGCAGTGAAGGCAATGCGTCTGGCAATTAGCAAAGCCAAGCCAAGCAGTGTGGTGTCGGCACAGTTTTAGTTCGTAATAGTACCCACTTTGGTTCCGCGAGTTATTCTGCGAGTCAAGCGCTGGAACAAGACTGTATAGGTATCTGTTTCACAAATGCGGGCCCCGAAATTGCCCCGTGGGGTGGTATCGATGGAGTAGTAGGCACAAATCCATGGGCGATTGCAGTTCCAACAGGCACTGGTGCCTTGGCTATGCCCATTATTCTTGACATGGCTCTCACTGCTGCCGGCAAAGGTATGATGGGCTGGCTTTTGCGGGACGGAAAAAAATGCCTGTGGACTGGGCTATTACGCGGGATGGAAATGAAACAGATGACCCGGCGCTGGCTATGGACGGGGCATTGTTGCCTATGGGTGGTTATAAAGGCTATGGCCTTAGTCTGATGACTGATGTACTTTCAGGGGTATTGGGTAGCGGCGGTTACGGGGTGATGCTCTACAGCAATCAGGCGTCTCAGAATGTGGCTCACCAGTTTATGTCTTATGATATCGGATGGTTTCTTGATGTTGAAAAAATTTATTGCTCTATGGACCACTTTATTGGCATGATCAAGGCAAGCCGTACCCGTTCCGGGGTGACAGAGATCCTACTATTTGGCGAGTTGGAGTGGCGTCGGTATCAGCAGAAATTGGTGTCAGGTGTGCCGCTGGACCCTGAAAAATTTGAGGATCTGCGCAAACTTGCAGTTGATTTGGGAGTGCATTGGCCTCAAAGAATATTGCCGTCGTGATGTCTGCGAAGTTGCAGAGAATCAAGCAAACCCAAACTTGGAAGCAAAATATTTGTACTATGGTCAAGCCCAGTGTTTCAACTTAAGTCATTTTTGTGAACACTCCACTGCGACCTCCCTACGGCGTTCTTAGCGTTTCTAGTAATTGTGTCAATGCTATATGTCCCTTTTTACCTTCCGAAGCTTTAGCAGACAGAGAGTCTGTGTTGCAAACTGTCGATAGGCTATCGCTATTTTCCAAAGGGAACGGCGATGATAACTATGTCCTTGTTTTACATTGAAGCACAACCGCAACTCGTGTTGCATGCAAGACAATTCACTTACGCAGCTTTTTGTTCGGTGGTATGGACTGTTCCGTGTGTTTTTGTCGCGCCTGGTTTCCAAAACCGCTGGCTGAAGGCATGAATTGGATGCACAAAGCAAGCGCTTCAAACTTTATGATATAATAGGAATTATGGTGCCATTAGAAACTGTGGCGGGCGGTAGTTAAGTGGCGGGGCGCAACCATCTTTACATCCCAGGTCCTACAAATGTGCCACAATCTGTATTGAATGCAATGAATGTTGCTATGCAGGATCATCGTTCGCCAATATTTCCAAAGTTGCTTACACCTTTGCTGGGTGACCTTAAGAAAGTATTTCGGACTGAAACGGGACAGGCTTTTATTTTTCCGGGAACAGGTACGGCTGGTTGGGAGGTTGCACTAACGAATACACTGAATCGTATGGACAAGGTGCTTATCTTTCGATTTGGTCACTTCAGCCATCTGTGGGCCACCATGGGTAAGAGGTTGGGTCTAGATGTTGAGGTTCATGAGGAACCATGGGGAATGGGAATATCCCCAGATAAGCTTGAGTCTCGTTTAAAAGCTGATGTTCATCATAGTATCAAGGCTGTGTTAGCCACGCACAACGAAACTTCAACTGGAGTTACCAGTAATATTGCTGGGGTCCGCGAAGCAATGAATGCAGCGAAACATCCAGCTCTGTTGTATGTCGACGGGGTAAGCTCAATTGCAAGTATTGATTTTCGGATGGACGAGTGGGAAGTAGACGGAGCTGTCAGTGGTTCGCAAAAAGGTTTTATGATGCCTGCTGGAGGTGCATTTCTCGCTTTTAGCCAAAAAGCACTGGCAACCACGGCAAGGTCGTCGCTTACTCGTGTGTTTTTGGATTTGACGGATCAAATCTCACAAAACAAAGACGGTTACACCCCGTACACCCCATCGATTCCTATTCTTCACGGTCTGCGGAAGGCTTTGGATTTGCTGTTTGAGGAAGGCTTAGAAAATGTTTACGCACGGCATTTCCGGCTATCAGAAGGCGTGCGCCGAGCGGTTGCAGCGTGGGGCTTAAAGTTGCTGGCACAGGAAGGGTTTCAATCCAACACTGTTACAGCGGTGGTTGTTCCGCAGCACAAAGATGCTAGGGATGTAATCGCTACCGCTTTCAGTAGGTATAATTTATCTCTTGGAGGAGGTTTATCTGAAGTAGCTGGCAAGATTTTCCGGATTGGGCATATCGGCGATTTAAATGAAGTTTCAATTTTGGGTGCGATCGCAGGTGTTGAGATGGCTATGCTAGACCACGGGTTCAATGTTATACCCGGTAGTGGTGTTGGTGCTGCGATTGATTACTTTCGGGCGACTACAGAGAAGGTTGTGGCCATAAACTCCGTATAGTAAGTGCCCTACTGGTATGTATTGAGGGCTAATCAAAGCGTTTTGCGCCCCTGCGATATACGTGGAGATGGCTGCAATGCGGTCTGCAGTAGTAAAGCTGTGGTTGATTTACATTGCTGCAAGAATGTTAGACAACACTGTGGAGCTGTATGGTGAGTTAGGCTGTGGGGCTTGTCTCTGAGAGTTTTCGATTTGGTAGCATTTACTGCTTGTAATTTTGTTGGGCGTGTTGCAAATGGGTTTTGCTAAAATTGAGCAGTTGGGAAAGTGGGTATTACGAAATGACTGCTGTGGTATTGGCGCGCTCACTGGAGCTCCCTTGAGTGCAGAACTGGAAAGCATCTTGTGCCCACACACTTTCTGGGCTCTTCTTCTGGCGGTGGCATCTCGGGTCGCAAAATGGTCTTTTGTCCTCTAAAGCAAACTTACCGGAAGAGGCGTTTAGTGCAACAATAGGTTTGGTCTTGGAAATTGATGATGCTTAATTTTGCTATTGTAGGCCTTGGACGCTGGGGAAAAGTTCTAGTTGACTCCGTGCAGGACTAAAGTAGCGTTGTTCGCTTTATTATGGCGGTCACCCGTGATCCGGTTGGAGCAACAGGTTACTGCGCAGTACGTGGAATTGCGCCTATTGGCTCTTTCGCGGACGCGCTCAGTGATCCGGCTATTGATGGAATTGTTTTGGCGACGCCTCACTCCCATCATTCTCGTCAAGTTATCGACTGTGCAGCTGCTAGGAAGCCGGTCTTTGTGGAAAAGCCATTTGCGCTTACAAGTGCATCGGCCGCTGGCGCAGTGGCTGCTGCGCAGAAAGCCGGTATTGTGGTTGCTGTTGGACATAACCGGCGGTGGCTCCCGCCGATTGTCGATTTGAAGCAAATGGTAGTTTCTGGCGACCTTGGAACCATTCTTCATATTGAGTGCAACTTTTCGGGGACTGCAGTGGGACGTTATTCATCTGACTCTTGGCGTGTTTCTACCGGCGAAAGTCCAGCTGGAGGGCTTGCCGGTTCTGGTATTCACCAAATCGACGCAATAATCCATCTAGTGGCTCCCATCACTGAGGTATTTGCCGTTTCTGTTGCCCGAATTCATGAACTTCCGATTGATGACACAACTGTGGCTACATTCCGACTTGCTGATGGTGCCACCGCGTCGCTATTGACAATGACTGCAACGGCTCCAATTTATCGCCTTCAGGTGTTTGGTACTAATGCTCGAGCTCAGGTTGACGGTTTGGCGGATACCCGAGGCTCCGAAACTCTGGAGATTATTACCGTGGGTGGTGAGCGGCGGATTATAAACTACCCGGCGCTTGATATCGAGCGGGCCGAGCTCGAAGCCTTCGCTGATGCGGTAGCTGGGCGAAACCCGTATCCAATCTCCATTGCAGAGATATTGAACGGTGTCGCTGCCTTCGAAGCCGTGACTGTTTCGGCCGCAAATCGGAGCGCGATATCAATTTCGGTCGACTAGAGTATGCTTTATATGTCGTGTTTGTCATCCTTCAGTCGATGATTGGTAGAGCGCGACTTCAAATTCTTCAGATAATCTCCTGATTTGTTATTTTGGTCTGCAAAACTTGTTTTACGTAGGGTTAATTTTGTTTATCTACTTTACTTGATAGGAGTGTTTGAAAGTGGCGCGCCAAAGGTATTCGATGCGATTCCTGATCGCATTAGTTTCTGGCAAAGTCTGCAAATGTGCTGCTTGCGTAATGCCTTATTTAGCTGGTGCGCACGCTCATTTGGGTTTGAATCGGAGTCTTATTTTAGGTTTATATAGGAGGTCGCTTTAGGTGCCAGTGAGTGTGCTGTTGGTAGGCGTAGCCTACTTTTAGTATATTGTCTTCTCGGAAATGCCCACCAAATACCTGAAGTCCTATAGGAAGTTGTTCTGAGCTGAAGCCGCAGGGTAACGAGAGTGCTGGAGTACCGAAGAAAGCCGCTGCTACTGTAAGATTGGCCGGGTCAGAGTATTGTTTTTCGGCTTGGGTCCAGTTTTCAGCAGGCCCCCAGTATGGAAAAATCTGGGGCGGGGTCGGCATTGTTGGTCCAATCAACACGTCGTAGGTTGAAAATAGTTGAGACCATTTATGTCGCAGGAGGGCTCTTATTCTTTCGGCCTTAATCAGTAAATGGGAAGGTATTAGAGAGGCTGCGTACAGGTGTCGCCTAAGCCATGGACCATATTTGGCGGGGCTTGAACGAAGGGAGCTGCGATGTACAAAAGCTCCGCTTGCGCCTGTGACTATGGCGCTAGCCACACTAGCCAGTGGCATAAGCGGAAATGAAGCTTCTTCCACAATTGCGCCCAAGCTACCTAAAGTTGCCGCAGCACCCCTTACTGCCTGAAGTACTTCGGCGTCGCACAAATCTTTGCTCATGTACTCGCTTAGAATTCCCACGCGGACTCCGAGTAGATCGCTTTTCAAAAATCGACGGTAATCCTGCGGCGCTCGGCTCACCAGCGGATCTAGCGGGTCATAGCCACCCACGGCAGTTAGAAGCAGTGCCGCGTCCTCCACCGTTTGCGTCATGGGGGCGACAGCGTCCTGGGACCAGCTGATAGGTAACATTCCATTCCGACTTACGAGTCCCCAAGTAGGTCGTAGTCCAACAACACCACAGTGAGAGGCTGGGCATCTCCCAGAGCCTCCTGTGTCTTCGCCCAAACCGGCGGCACACAATCCACCTGCTATTGCTACTCCGGTACCGCTACTGGAGCTGCCCGTGAAGCGGTCGAGATTCCATGGATTCTTTGGCTCCCCGTATTTGTAGGGATCCCCTTGGCCGCTAGCAAATTCGGTCATGTTATGCTTTCCTAGCAACACCGCACCAGCGTCTCGCATGCGAGTAATTGCTGTTGCGTCTCGAGTTGGTATGTAGTCTTGAAGGAGAGTTGAGGCAGCGGTCGTGCGTATTCCTTCCGTAAGGAACTGGTCCTTTGCCCCGTAAGGGACACCTTCCAGTAACCCTAGCGGCTCGCCGTGGCGCACTTTAGTTTCCGAGGCTTTTGCAGCTTCTACGGCTTTTTTACCGCAAACGGATATGTAGGCATTCAAGATAGGATTAAGTGCGTGAATTCGGTCTAAGTAGGCTTGAGTGATTTCGATAGGCGAAATTTCGCCCTTGGCGATGAGTCGAGCTATCTTGGTAGCCGACAATGAGGTGATGTGCTCGCTATTCATCCGATCAATCTGGAAACTTAAAAGGCAACGGGTCTATGTTGTCGAGATCCAGATCCGGAAAATCTAACTGCTCAATACCCGAAATCAAAATATTTAGACGGTACATCACGTCAAGTAGATCCTCGACCGCGATGGTTAATCCAGCTGCTCGGGCTATGGTTTCCACATCGGATAAAGATATTTCAGGCACGCGACACCAAGGTTTGTTAATTGAGCAACAATCGGCAATATAGGGGCAGATATAAGCTTTGTTAGTCTTGTTTGCGACTTGAAGAAACTACAAAGAGACCATGCGATTGATTCTCGAAACTTTGACCATGCCAACTACATTGTCGCTTCATTCGTTCGGTTTGTCAAATGTGAATTGTATTGCAAGGCACAAAGCTCTGCTTAAGTTGTTTCTGCACGCCGCCTCAAATTGAGTAAAGGGACGAGGGGGGGCTCCGTCAATAGCCTCGTAGGCTAAGCAATTGGCAAAGGTTCCTGCTGTAGCCAGTCCTCCAAGCCGCTACTCAGATTGAAACTCGGTTTAAAGCCCGTGTCGCCGCTCAATCGACCGATATCGAGAGGCGCTCGTGCCTGATGGGGGTACATTCCTATGTCGGCGATCTGGTGTCCCGTCGACCACTTTACCACTAATCCCAAGTCTGTAAATGCTTGAACCACCTGACTAAAAGCTGTTGCTTCCCCGCAACTCAAATTGTATACCGGGTGACGCCACTCGCGCGCACCTAACAGCTCCCAAATACCGCGCGCAATATCTGTGGTGTATGTCCAGTCGCGAACTATGTCTTGTCCGGCTACTCGGACCCGAGATCGGTCCCTAAGCGCAGTCATAAGCTGGTGGACTGCACTTGTAGACGGCCGACTTAGCTTAGTGTGCTCCATCGGGCCGTACACTGCTGAAAGCCGCACCGCGATGATTGGTTTTCTACACAAGATTGAATAGCGCGCTAGTATCAGCTCGGTGCTGCGTTTAGTTATGGAATATAAAGTTTCTAACTGAAGTGGGTCAGACTCGCACTGCAGTTGCTTGATATGATGCTCGGGTGGTCCGTAAACGCCGCTACTACTAATAAAAATTGCGCGCTCTACCGTTTTGTTTGACAGTACTGCGTCCAAAAGATTAATTGAGCCCCCTAAATTTACCTCTACAAGTCGCGAAGCAGTTGCGATTGTATCTTCAAGCGTTAGGGCGGCTGCGTGAACTATATGGGTGATGTTCCAGGTAGCAAATAAGCTTTGTATAGCAGCACGATCACAAATGTTTATCTTTACATGTTGAACTTGTTTTGTGACTGACCTTAGGAAGTGACTCGCAGTGCGATTGAGGGGGGATGTATCCGCAGCTATTACCTGCGCGCCAGCTTGACTAGCGAAGAAGCGCACTAAATTTATTCCCACAAAGCCAAGCGCACCAGTCACTAGAATTCGCATTTCAGTCTAGGCAAATGATTGCATCTATGGTACATAAGACATCAAAAAAACGGCGCAGTTTCCAAGACTCAGGTGTTTGGTTGCAAGCAAATTAGTTGGTAGGACTTGATCTTTGGTAGTATACACTATATTCGCTCAAACAGCTGCTTTGGTTCACCTGAGCATGCTCTGTTTCGGCTAATAGAAGCGAGGGGGTTATAGGTTATTGCGTAAATGTGTTTGGCACTCGGAGACCGACGCCCGCGGTTGTACGCGCATTGGTTTCTGGGCACAGTAATCTCTCTGGAAAGCCAAATGTTCATTGAGCTATGCACCAAAAACTTGATGAAAAACATAATTCTGTGTGTCTGCTATTGGTAGTATGTTAGTGAATTTGGCAGTGGGTCGCGCAACAAATTGTGATGTGTGTTTACCTTGAGGTAATGCAGTTGCAGGAATATTTCGTTTCACCGTTGCGTTTGCCGCGGCGCGTTTTGGGAGTCGGTCAACCAAGGGTAGGGTCTATCAAACCGGATAATCGCTTCTGTCAGCTGTTCATCTGGTGCTAGGTAGGAAGTGCGCATAGACCCTTCTCCACCTGGGCCGTACTAGTCTCTTTGAAAACTTGTACTTGTTCCTCAGGTAGGAGGCGGACGCAGAAGTCGAAAGACGGGCGTGGGGCCTGGATGTCAACAAACACAAAGAAGGCGCCCTTAGGTCGGTTACTAGGAATGCTTAATTTGTTTAGATCGTCAATCATGAAGTTCCGGCGCACAGCATAGGTAGCTAATGTGTTGTGCACGCAGGCTCCGAGCCGTTTGTGCGGTAGCGGTGCTTTCTGTGACATAGTTGAGGCGCAGATGGAAAGCATATGGCGCAATTCGACGGCGGCGGTCGAAAAATCCGCTGGCGCCGCTAAATAGTCGACGGCCATACCAGACATACTATAAGTTTTCGAAATGACGTCTGCAGTAACGGTGCGTTGGCGCATTTCTGGAAGCGCGGTCTTTGCTTTGACTAAAGCATAAATTAATGCTAGATGCTCGTAAAATTCACTGGAGATTATTATTGGTTCGTGGCAAAGGGCAATGGCGTCAATTTTTTCAGCTGTAGGCCGCACTGTGACAGCGCCTGTAGGGTTTTGTGGCTTTACGATGACTATTGCCTTGCAACGCGGGGAAACAGCGGCTTCTATGTTATGCGGCTGTACCATGAAGTTATTCTCCAAATGCTTGCGTTATAGCACCGAATTTGCCCCCCACCAAATTAATTGCTTACTTGTAGGCAAGTTTTTAGGGGTCAGATAAATTAACTTATCTCCTGAGTTTTGCATTGTCTAAAGAATGATATTGAAAGCTTCTTGGCTTCCGGTAGTCACCGCGACCTAAGTCAGCGGGTCATATCTAAGGTAATTCTCACGCAGCAGCTTGGTGGCTATGGTAACGAGCAACCTTACGTGCCCCGAAGGTGTTGTGTATTTAGTCTTTCCGTGAGCAAGCGCCGGATGGGCCGCCTCAATGATGTGCGGCGGCGTTGGCAGGTCAGGATCGCCGTGCCATAATAAAATGAGGTCGGGTACACCGTCTGACAGTGCTATTACTCGAAAGAAGTCGTCTTTGCCCCTACGCACGTCCCATACCCGCTTTGCTAAACGGTTGGTCTAGTTAGATTCGTTTACCAGAATAGAACTCCTTAATGCATCTAGAAAGTTATTCGATTTTAAGAAAATAGCAAACAGTCAACAGTCAATCGCCAAGTACGCTGGCAGCTTTTGGCTGATGGATCCGGCGACGGGATTAGTTTTATCGTGCGGGAATTAAATATTCTTACTTGCTTTGCTGTAACGCAAAAAATTTCTATTGCTTGGGGTGGGATAGGCTGTGTGCAATTGGTATTACTTTACACGCCACCGTAAATCCCAATCTCCGCTTAATCGCACTCCACCTTGGTTGGTTATCAGCAGGTCGTCAGTGATGCGGGTGGGCCGATCCACAGCTGGGTTAGTATCTCGATGGGGATGGTAATTCAGTACCATGCCCACCTCAAGCACTGTATCTTGGTTGCCCTCGAGGCGAGGGGTAAACCATGGCCATTCAATATCGTCCATGCCATGTCCGTGAAAGTAGAAGTGCCAACCAGGGGGGCGCAGTGCCCAGCCCTCTTGCACTAATAAGTGATCGTATTTACGAGCAAGTTCACTCAGAAGAATTCCTGGCTGTGCAATCCGTCTTACTTCATCATAGACCCGCAGCTCAGCGTCCATCAATCTCAACTCAATCTTGGTAGGTTCCCTAAAGGCTACAGTACCATCAATTTCGGTCCAGTGGCCGCTTTCACCACATATCTCGAGATGGAGCGAAAACATCTCGTTGCGAAGCACGGGTACATTTCGAGCCAAGCCTGCAAAATCCTCATGGTGGACTATGGTCAAGTCCTCCCACGATCCACCAGCTCTGATTACTGCAGCTGCCGCCGCTGCGGCTTCTCGTTCGGTGACCCCTAGCTCGGCAGTTTCGAAAAATCTGTGCATTGCACGTATTGAGAGTTGCCAAACTTCTCGGTATTGCAGTATCTCTAAATGGCTTTTAATAGATCGTACCTGACTCGCCATCAAGTCAGCATTTATAAATTGGGCATCAGGGAGGCTCGAGCACAGCATTTGGTACGCGTCAATGCTTACCAATCTAGCCATGCCAGCTATTCCAATACGGCCGCGGGTGAGCTGTTTTTCGTTCAACGCGATAATTATTTGTTGTGGCGGAAACGGTGTGCGCCGCACATCGTTTATCCATGTTTGCTCGGGACTTCCGATACCCGCATAAGTTACCCATGCCATGACAGGATCACCATAGAGCGGGATCAGGATCATTGCGTCCCCAGCCCAAGAATGACAATCAGAAAAGTAGCGTATGTTTCCCCGGTTGAAGTGTCCGCCTGTTCCAGCCAAAATTACGGCATCCAATCGATCATGTTCCATTTTTTCGCGTAGCCGCTTGTATCGGCTGTCTCGCTCGTTATAGTCGGCGCGGGTCCCCATAAACTCCTTTAATTGTAACGACTAATATTGCTTGTGTCAACCCTGGCCTAGACCAATAATTTTTTAAGGAAAGAGTCGTTTTGCATGGCTTGGCGCGAGAGCGTCAATTCTTGCAGGTTGTAGTAGGCTTGATTGGCGTCGTAGGCCTCCTGTAGGGCGACTATAAGTTGGCGTGTCTGACATTGTGCTTTGGTTTTGTTTGCCTAGGAGTTTTCGAGGATTTGTGGAAATTTCCAACAACTGGTGTTCCCCGATTTTTTTGAGTGCCAAATGATATGGTTGAGTCTCAAAGTGGGAAACCTGGGCCGTGCACCTTCTTATAATCAAGGCCTGTTCGGTATCTGATCGGTAGGGTGTCGCAAATGAGCATTTAATTCCGCCAGCGAACCGGCCCGAACTCCCCTCAATTACTGAAGTGCTATTGTGCGGTGTGATCGGGCTGGTACCGATGTTGCTTGTGTTAGCTGGACTCCGAGTTCATTAATTTTAGTTGTCTGACTCTGTTGAATTCGTGACCGGTGAGTTAATCTAAATACCTTTCAGGCAGTAAATCGAACTGCGGCGTAATGAGGGCCTTTGTGTTAAGGCGTTCCCCATCACTACGTGATCGCTTGAAGCGTTGAGGCAAGCGGTGTAATGAGCAAAATTTGCGGTATCTGGTGCTGTTTTGTCATAGACAGAGTGGCGGTGGGTCGAGCAAAAACATTGAAGCAGATCTGCTTATTTTGCGCGGGCACCGCTTAGCGATGTTCTAGGCAAATCAGCAAGCTTGTTGTTATTCAAGTTGTTGTGGCGTGTAGGCAACCGGTTTGTCGCGGTACAGACACTGGTGTGTCGAGGGTATTGCTGTTGACTTCTTAGGTTTATAGAATTCCCCGCATTGTGTGCACCATCTAGTGGGTGGGTTGCCTTCGCAGGGGGTAATATTTGGTTGTGCGCTTGTATATCGATGCAGAAAACATGTGCGTGCGCTCTAGCGGTACTCTCTGAGCTAGTTGTAGGCGCACGTCTCTCTTTCATAGAATTATTGGAAAAAACATGGCGGTTGGGATGGCGGAACATTACCTCGGTCGCGCGCATCACCCATTGCAGAACTAGCCCCTCTGGGAAACTGCCGAGTGAACCGTTCAGGCTTTTGCCTACTAGTGTGCCTGAATGGCGGCTCGTAGTGGTATCACCATTACGCCAAAATTTAGGGGTTTGACACTATTTTCGGAGGACATGTCGTCGGAGCTTTTTTGATAGGTGGTATAGAAGCCACTGGAATCCAGTCCTGTAATCGATGGGCTAGACACGGGGATATTTACCAAGTTTGGCATGGATTGGTTGGCTTGATATTTGCAGAGCCGTTTATCTATTAGGGCTAAGCGAGTTTTGTTGGCCGGAGGCAAATGAGCATGCTTACAGTCCACCCTGTTCTTCACGCCGCTTCTGAGTAGTAAGACGGGTATCGCAAATCGGCAATACGAGATTTGCAACGGCTTGTTCAGCAGCCGAGCGTGAGTGCCCATGGCACAGGTCTTGCTACATGCGCTGACCTAGCGGCTTTGCTTATGGCCGAGGCTGGTCTGCCAGTGCGTGTGAAACCGACACCTGGTGGGCCGCCGTGCGTTTTCGGCCACGTGGGTTCAAGCCAAAGACCAAAGACGCTTCTGCTGTACAGCCATTATGATGTGTAGCCAGTCTAGCCGCTGGAGCTTTGGACTAATCATCCGTTTAGTGGCGTAATCGTGGGAAGCCGCCTTTGTAGCCGCGGTGCGAGCGATAATAAGTCGGGGGTTTTGGCTTTCATCTACGCCGCCAAGGCATGGCTCAAGACGGCGGGTGAAAAGCCGGTAAACCTAAAATTTGTCATTGAGGGTGAGGAAGAGATCGGGTCAATTCACCCTGGTCCACTTATTGCTTCCCAGCCACACTTAAAGCAGGCCGATGCTATGCATTGCTTGGACGGCGGGGAGATCCGAGCAAATTAGTACCCGACATCGATCTAGGGCTCAAAAGTGTCTTGTTTGTTGAGCTTGTTGCGCGTGGTGCCAACAGCGCCGTCCATAGCTTGAATGCGCTCCTTGTGCCGTAACCGGCTTGGGAACTCGTTCGTGCTCTTAATTCGTTGGTCGATAGCAATCGAAAGACTCTGGTTGAGGGCTGGTACGAAGGATTATGGGAATTAGGTACTGAGGAGGGCAGTTGGCCGCAAATGCTGCCCGTCTTGATTTAAGCAAGCTGCGTAATGAATGGGGTATAGCTCAGTTCGCCATGGGGCGAGATGGCGTGGCGGCGCTGCGGGCCCGAGCGTACGAGCCCACCTGCAACATTGCTGACCTTACTAGTGGTTATCAGGGGTTAGGGAGCAAAACTATCGTGCCAAACGAGGCTCGTGCCAAGCTTGATCTGCGCCTGCCGCTGCTTATCGATCCGGTCAAAGCAGTAGCCAAGCTGAAGAAACACCTTATTCACCATGGCTTTGAACAGATCGAGGTGCGAATTGAGGGTGGGGTGCCCGAGCCCCCTTACAAGATCAGCGTCAAGGAAGATATCAGCCAAGCGATTATTCGTGCCGCTGAGCTGGTATGTGGAGCTCCACCAGTTTTCAACGGTGTGGGTGCCAAAGGCTCCATCCTTAGCATGTATGGATGCCGACGGAGTTGACCCGCTTTGCGCAGCCAGACTGCGACTTCATTCGCCAAATGAAACTACTGATATTTTTCAGTATATAAAGGGCATTAAGTACTCCGCCGCCATAATATGGGAATATAAGCAACAGACCATGGCTCACCAAGATGCTCTGTAAAAATCGAAATTGCTAGTGCGAATGTGGACCAGCACTTCGACGCCTGGTTCGGCTTGCCACATAGCGCAAGTTCGCGTTGGGTCGTATAGTGCGATGGGAAGTGCTGTTGTTAGCCGCCGTGTGCCTGGCGAGACTTGAAATGTGTTATCCTAACACCGTGCTACGCTGTGGAAACGGTTGGAAACTTGAGATAATTACCAGAATTTAGGGAGAGGTTGATGACAGTAGTGAGCGAAAAATTTGTTGGTATTCAGATCAGCCCGGTAAGCTTTATCGATGAGGGTGTAGATCATGTATTGGATACTCTCCAACAACGTGTTGGTGTAAACGTGTTGTTGATTGGTACTATTTCGTGGTTAGGGCTGAAGGTTGGGCGCCGAATCTCGGCGGCTTTGGAAGGCTGGCCAGATCATGGCATCGCTGCTCCCTACACCATGCGTGGTGGGTCTTATATTGCACCTCACCCCGCCTACTACTCCAATACCCCGATCCAAGACTTCTCTGCAACTGACCCCGAGGTTTCTGGGCAGGATATTCTGGCTATGGTTATTCCAGCGGCGAGGTCGCGCGGGATGCTTGTAATTCCTGAGTTTATGGAGCCGCTGTTCAAATATGCGGGTCACGGCTCGGCAAACAACGTACAGATACCAAACATGCCACAATATTTGGAAATTGACCTATTGGGACGGTTCGGCGGGGAGCCGTGTACCAGCAATCCGGCCTATCGAACTTGGTGGCACTCCATTATCGAGGATCATTGCCGTAGTTATGATATTGACGGCATTATGTGGTGCAATGAGCGCAACAGCCCACTCGATCGCATGGTCGCCGGCCAGCCGCCAACCTGCTTCTGTGCGACTTGCCGTCATGAGGCAACTGAGCGTGGTATTGACGTGGAGCAGGTTCGGGCGGCTTTTCGGGAGGTGTGGGGTTATTTTCAGGCTGCCCGGGCAGGGCAGCCGTTCGTTGATGGATCGGGTATCGAGTTTTTGAATGTGTTGCTGCGCAACCCCGAAGTCTTGATCTGGGAGCGTTTTTGGCTGGATCGTAGCAAGGACTTGGATCGGGAACTCTATGGCATAACCAAGTGGTGCAATCCCACGCTCTCCTTTGGCCTCAATGTTTGGAATCGCAACCACTTCAATCCTTTGCGCAAGGCGCAGTGGCCATGGGCTGAACAAACTGATTATGCTGATTGGGTGAAGCCGATCACCTATCAACACCAGGCGGGAGTGGTATACGCGAAAGAAATGAACGACCTTCATGCAACAATCTTACGAGACTTTACCCCTGAGGAATTGACACCTATTATGTATAAGCTTCTGGGTCTGAAAGAGGCACCTTGGCGGGAGCTCATCCAAACTGGAATGGATCCTGATACGTACGTTTATGGACAGTGCGTCGACGCCGTAAGAGGTGTTCGGGAAAAAGCTGCAGTCTACATGGGCATCGGCGTCGACGCTCCGCGGA
>SXGR01159843.1_pt1 | contig 16310 bp, 20 predicted proteins | sample 3174711 | NCBI WGS metagenome assembly SXGR01 (sample SAMN11356860, study PRJNA531348) | freshwater metagenome | isolation source: freshwater sample F1-60 | place: China: Fuxian Lake, Yuxi | collected 2017-12-25
TCAGCTGGATAGAGTACTGGCCTCCGAAGCCAGGGGTCGCGCGTTCGAATCGCGCCGGGTGCGCCAGCTCCATCCAATCACCTACCGCTTCAGCCAACCACCCAACCAAAACACAGCAAGCCTCGTGTTTTCAGCGGAAGGAAACGCCACCGCAGTATCCCTGCAGAGGGCAACTTATCCCGCACTCGGACACATCCCATAAAAGTTCGAGGCGAAAAACTTATGCCGCTCAACGTCGCTGAGAGGCTCTACCGACTTGGAAAATCGTCCAATCGGATCACGCCCACCTTCCGCATGCGGATAGTCACTGGAGAACATGTACAAGTCCGGCGATGACTCCCGTACCAGCTGCGCCACATCCTCAAACGGATAAGGCGTAAATCGCATTTGCTCAGCGATCTGCTGCGACGGCTTTCGCTTCATACGCGCGAGTTGAGGTTCAGAACGCGACCAGATCGCAACCGCATGGTCGAGCCGGCGAATCATGTCGGGCACCCACCCGGCGCCGATCTCGATCACACCACCTTTCAGATTGGGATGGGTTTCAAACACACCATCGAGCACCAGGGTCGAGATGAAGCGCTGCGACGCGAAGTGAATGGCACAGAGGTCTTTGCTGCCAATGACTTCTGCGCCGCCTCTCGCTGAAACCGTATCCGGACGACCATCGTTCATCCACTCGTCACCGACAGCGAGTGGGGCACTGCCGACATGCAGGATGAAGGGTAGTTTGCCATCGACCAGTGAAGCCCAGATCGCATCATGGTTCGGATGACCAGGTGAACGACCTCCCGGCGCATCCGCCGAAATCCACACCGCTCCCAGGCCAAGCCGCTTCGCTTCCTCAATCTGCTCGAGTGCACGCACCGGGTCCTGCAGCGGAACCATGGCCACTCCAATCAAGCGCGAGTCACCCTGGCACCAATCGGCCATGGCCCGATTCTGCGCACGTGAGGCACCGTAGGCGATCTCATCATCCACGGCATCGAAGATCAGACGCGCGCAAAACGACGAGAAGATCACCTGTTTCTGAAAGCCGAGCAGATTGAGGGCGGTAGAGCGCTCTGTGCCACTGAATGCACCGAGCGCATCGTGCCATTTGGGGCCTCGCGTGATCGCATCACCCAGGGCAACAAGTTCGCGCACACGGTCGGGCGAGTGGCCACTGCGATTGGCGTAGGCATCCGGGTCAAACTGGCCCATGAGCGCAGCTTTGAGATCAGGCAATCGATCGCGAACCTTCGGATCAGCCCAGGCGGAAAGGTAGTCGGGCAACTCCATCAGATGGCTGTCGGCATCGTTGATGATTCTGTCACCGGCATAGGTCATGGTGTGCGCCCTCTCCTTCCTGATGGGCCCGATCATAGCGCGGACTCAACACGCCGGGAGGTACACTCACAGTGTGAACAGTCCATTACTCGTCACCGCTGCCATCCTCGAACGCCGAGGCAAACTCTTCCTGGCCCGCCGCGCGCTGGGGAAACACATGGCGGGTCACTGGGAATTTCCAGGTGGAAAAATCGACGACGGAGAACCGCCAGAGGTGTGTCTCGAGCGGGAGATGCGAGAGGAGTTCGGGATTCAAGTCCGGATAACGAACCATTTCATGACAACGACCCACCACTATGCTGATCGCTCCGTCACGCTGCTTGCCCTGCGCGTTCGTCACCTGCGTGGTCGTTTCATGCCCACAAGTCATGATCGGATCGGATGGTTTACTCGTCCAGAAATGCGCGCTCTGTTGCTGGCGCCAGCTGACGTTCCGATTGCGCACGCACTCGGAATGCCGCGATCAATCTGAAGCAGTGGCGCGTTTTTCGGAAGCTTCTTCTGCGACGACACGCTCAATGTAACGCTGAAACCCGGGGTCCTCGCCACCCAACAAACCCAGCAGCGCGTTAGCGAAGTCTTCACGGCGGCACCACTCCCGCATGTAGTCATCCCACGAGTTCCATCGACGTTGCTCGGTTTCACTGATGTCTTCTTTCCATGCCACCAGGAAGGCACGTTCGAAAAGTCCGACCAACATATCGAAGATGACCAGCATTCGCTCTTGTTGTTCAAGTGTCGGCGAGATGTTGATAAGCCTCTTCTTCGTTTTCGAATTCCTTGCGTCGTTCGGAATAAAACACCCAAACCGCAAAGGGCAGACCGACCACCGTTACCGCATAACTCGCCACTTCAAGCCACTCAGCGATGGTCACAGGATCTGCCTCAAGTTCGAATCAGGCTCTGTTCACGCTGCTGGGCGCAGCTGATAACGAATGCGCAGGTGTTTGAGGCCATGCACAAAACTTGCGCGCAGTTTCTGCGGTTCTTCGAGAAGTTCCATCGACACGATCTGTGGAATGAGCTGCTGGAAGAAAATACGCATTTCCATGCGCGCGAGGATGATGCCAAGGCACTGGTGCGGGCCGGTGCCAAAGGCGAGATGGCGATTGGGCTTACGATCAATCTGGAACTTGCGCGGTTGATCGAAGATCTCTTCATCAAAGTTCGCCGAGGCATAGAAAAGCCCGACGGTATCGCCTTTACGAATGGTCTGGCCACGAAGCTCTGTGTCGGATTGTGCAGTCCGCGAAAACTGTGCGACCGGTGTTGACCAGCGAATCATCTCTTCAATAGCCAGCTTCAAGGCTTCATCATCTTGAACCGTATCCTTGAAGAGCTGCATCTGGTCAGGATTGGTCAGCAGCGCATGCAATCCGCCGGAGATCGCGGTACGTGTGGTCTCATGCCCTGCGGTCGCCACGATGGTGTAGTAGGAAATCAGTTCCTTGTACGGCATGTACTCGCCATCGATGCGGCCGTTGGCGATGTACGAGCCAAGATCCTCCGTGGGCTCCGCACGACGCTGATCGGTGAGCTTGGTGAAGTAGGCGTAGAGGTCTTTGATGGTTTCGAACAGCGACAGTGGATCATCGCCGACGCGCTTCATCTCGGGATCATCACCGGCAAAGAGTTCGTTGGTGAGTTTGAGAATGCGCCACTCATCTTCAACGGGAACGCCGAGAAGCTCGGTGATGAGTTTGAGGGGCGGCCACACTGCAACGTCTTGCACGAAATCCAGCTCGCGCATACCTCCATCACCCATCATGTCGTCAAGGATGTCCTTGATGATGGTCTGCAAACGATCTTCGAGGCGCTTGATGTTTGTCGGCTTAAACCAGGGTTGAACGAGCGCCCGATACTTCGGATGGTCCGGTGGGTCCATTTGCACGAGGGATCGAATCAGGCCTTGTTCCGTCGACGTCGCCATCACCTGCAGCAACTGCGGCGAATCCTGCAGGCGCTTGAATATTTCAGCGATAACCTCCTGGCGCAGCTCCGGCTTCGCGACTTCACGACCCAGAATCGGGCGCGGCTCGTTGGTGAAGAGCTCGGGCTGCTTTTCGATGGCGATGATGTCTTCGTGTTTCGTCACAGCCCAGAACGGTCTGAAGGAAGGCGCGTTGATCACCCGTAGAGGCGCGTGCTCACGCAGCCAGGCGAACGCCTCATGAGGGTGACCATGTTCACCGTAATACTCCGGGGCAATGACGTGATCATCGGCAAAAACATAGGTTCCGGACATTCGCGATCCTGCAGGGTTGAAAAACGCGCGGTAGGATACCGCAAGCTCGCGGGTAGCGGTCAGCCTGGGGAACCACACACAAAGGCGGTCCTCTGGCGGGTTCGACATCGAGCCCGCTTCGCACGCTTCTACTACAGCTCCCTTCAGTGGTAGCTGATGCTTACGGCAAAGTCTGCGTCAGGAAACGGGGCACCGCTCGCTGACTCGCGACAAGCCAGCGTGGCAACCCTTGCGCTTCACCAATGGCCTCGATACCAACAAAACTTTCGACCGCTTTGCGCAGCGCCGGAATCTGTTGACGGTCGATATCTACGAAGAAGACATGGCGTCCTGAATCGAGCAGCCCTTGGAATCGCGAAAACCGTCGATTACTCCGCTGGATGCCGAAGAGACCACCTTCCCACGTGCAGAAGCCAAAGCTGCCGATGGCGACGAACAGTGCGATGACGGTGCCTGCTGGTGTGGCGAATGCCTGCATCTGCAGCGCAACCAACACCACACCGAGCGCGATCACCGCGCCTACCAGCGCGCCACGCAACCCAGAAGACAAGAGGTCCCTTTTCATGATGGAAGCTACGGCATGAATGCCTTGATGCGAGTCGACACCGGTGTCGTCCTTCGACAACACGTGCATCTGCACGCGGTCAATGCCGGCTGACTCCAGTTGCCTAGACAATCCTTCGATGCGGTCCAGATCATCGCCTGAGTAGAAGTACCGCTTCATGATCACCTCCCGGGGACATGAGTGGGCTGCTCAAGAAAAACTCGGAAGAGCAGTCCACAAGTTACGGAGAACTTCAGTTACCGCCGATGTGGGCAAATCCGTGTTCCAGAAGCGCCCACGACTTGAGTCTGCGCCTCTGGGTGAGCGGCTCGCAAGCCCCTCCATTCGCGAGTCGAGACTCAGAGGCCGCTCCCACAAACGGATGCCAAGCGTCGCTCGGATCAGTAGCATCCGCCCTTCATTTTTTCTGCGGTGTTTGACGATGGACCTCGACAACGATCCGATGCTTGAAATCCCCCACGCCCGTGCCATCGGCATGCGGGTGGTCCATTACTCCGACACCTCCGTAAGCGTGAAAGTACCCTACGCCGATCACCTCGTGGGTGACCCGGATACCGGCGTGATTCACGGTGGCGTGTTGACCGCATTGCTCGACAACACTTGTGGCATGGCCGTTCGTCCACCAGAAGTCACCCGCGGTGAACTTTCAATAGCGACGCTCGACTTGCGCATCGACTACATGGGTGCAGCACAGCCCCATCGCGACATCTATGCCGAAGCCACATGTTACAAGCGCACCAGGAACGTCGCTTTCGTGCGCGCCACGGCCTACCAGGACTCACCGAATGAACCCATCGCAACCTGTGTTGCCGCATTCATGATCGGCACGCCAAACACACCTCGCCCCGAATTTATGGAGAGTGCTATGGAGAGTGCTTCGGAAGCCACACCATGAAGCTGCTTACCGAGCTTCGGGCACAGGGCCGCGGGCAGGACATGCAGGCCATTGTTGAGGGCATTCCCTACGCAAGATTTCTAGGGATTTCAGTAGATCGCAAAGGTAACGAAATTACGACAGTGATGCCTTTCAAGGATGAACTCGTGGGCAACACCCTGCTCCCCGCCATTCACGGTGGCGCCATCGGCGCATTCCTGGAAATGACAGCGGTGATTCAGCTGCTTTTCGACAACGCCAGTGAACGCCTGCCAAAAACCATCGATGTCTCCATCGACTATCTTCGATCCGGTGGCCCGGTCACCACGTACGGACGCGCGATCGTCACCCGCCATGGTCGACGAGTGGCAAACGTTCGGTCAGAGATCTGGCAGGTTGAGCGCGACAAGCCCATTGCTGTGAGTCACGGACACTACCTCTTAACGCCCTACTAGAGGGGAACTCTGCTCAGCCGACACTGAACTTTTGTGCGAATTCCTGTTCGTAGCGCGCTTGCATCGTCGAGATCTCCGCCTTGAATGCTGCGTCGTCCCACTCCCGGAACCTGCCCTGCGCATAGGCGATAGCGTTGCGGTAGTACATCCATGCGTTCATACGATTCGGCACATAGGCATTGCGTTCCCGGCGCACTTTTCCAGGCGAACCCATCACGATGCTGTTGGGGGGAATGATCGTGCCCTCGGTGATGAACGCCCCACCGGCAACGATGCAGTTATCGCCAATCACCGCGCCATCCATGATGGTCGTATTAATGCCGATGAGACAGTTGTCGCCAATCTTGCACACATGAATGGTGCAGTGATGCGTGATGGAACAGTACGCGCCAATGCGAACGCCCCCGCCGTGGATCATCACGAAGTCCTGGATGTTGGTCATTTCGCCGATGACCGTTTCCTTGTTCTCTGTGCGAACCGCTGAATACGGCCACAACGAAACACCACGACTCAGTTTGACGTTGCCGTACGCACAGGCTGTGGGATGAATGAACGCAGCCTCAGAAATGTCGATCGATGGATCGATCATGGGGATCGAGTGAGTCATGGACGTGTTGCCTTGTTGTTCGATTCACCGGTAACGAATTTTCTCTTCGGGCGCTGCCACGTAGAACTGCTCGGTGCCTCTGGTCCACCCGCCATCTCGAAACATCTGAGTTTTGGAAATCATTCGATCGCCCTTGATACGTCGCTCCATGCGCATGGGTACCTGCCCGGCTTGTTCATCATCTTCGGCGACGAAGGCGCGACCATTGAAACGGATGGACCCGGTGGTGAGAAATCCCGCTGACGTGAAGTAGTGATACTCCACCCGTTTGGCTGCTTCGTTGTAACGAATCACCATCTCGCCACCCAGATCGCCATCGTTGATGCTATGCAACATGCGGATGACTTCACCGTTGAGGGTTCGGTCGTATCGCACGACATCGAAGCGTCTCAGTTTGGAGCCGGGATCACTGAGGTCACCTTTCCAGGTAATGGCTAGAAAGGGCCGCAGTTGTTCAAGTTTCTCGTGGAGTGGCAACGCATCTTCATCGAGCGCGGCGCCAGACAACAGGCACAACGCGACAAAGGCAACTGCCACACGAACAAACGCTGAACGAAACAGGGATATAGACATGTCAGGCCGCCTGCCGCGCTCCCAATGTGACTGCGGCGTCAAACATCTCGATGGTTTCGGAGACCGGCCCATGGATGAAGACGAAGCCGTTCGCGGGCGGAATCACGAATCCACCCCGTCCGGTTGATCGAATCTTCTGCTCAATCCGGGCGACATCACGGTGCAGCAGACGGAAATGGTTGGCGGCAGGATAATGTTTACCCCAGGCCCTGAAATCGAGGCGCGGTGTATCGGACCGCACCTCAACATCAAGCCGTCCACCGATGGAAGCATCGAGGCGGAATCGTTCGACGCCGTCACCTCGCGCTTGCAATTTGTGCACCGGTACATCGAGCACATCTTCAAAGAACGCGCGCATGCACGGCCAATCGACGCTGTTGTAATGAACGATGGCAAACGGTTCCGGATTACGCGTCAGGATCGTGTGTTGCCCATCACGCCAGCGGAAACAGATACCATTTTCTTCAAGCACCTCAATCGCGGGACCATAAACACAGAGCGGATCAGCGGCCTGCATGGCTGCACGAGCAGCGAGTGGATCTTCAACGGGAATGGCCATGATCAAATCACCTTGAACGGGCTGATCCCAAAGTCGCGGTGTCAACGCTTCCGGCCTGATCTGAATGAGGTCGATCTGCTGGGGTATATCGGGGTTCTCAACGTAGTGAGTGTGGTACTCATCCCCGAGCACGGCCGAGGTCACCTGGCCGATATAGTCCTCGGGCACATTACGAAAGACCAACGGTTCCGGTGCACCAGGTTGAAAATCGGTAAACCCGAGCACACGAAGCACCCGTTTGGTCGCCTCGATATCGGAGGAGTGAATGCCGTGATGTGCCTGCAGGATCGCCATGACGTCGTCCGTTTTCAGAACCGGTAGCATGCTAGGGCATACACTGCTGGTCTGCTAGGATCGGAAGAACTCGAAAGCTCTGAGGACTTCCCATGCCGTCACCCAGCATCGCCCACTACGGCACCACCATCATCGAAACGCCAGCACCGGAAGGCGTGGTCCAGAAGGATATTCCTGCCACCGGTGATCTTGCGGGCATGCTCCGGCTGCTGACAATTCTCGGTTTTGAACCCCTGATCGAAAACATGTATCCGGGCATGGGGCGACAGTACATCCGTCGTCGTGGAGCGATCACCGATCCCGATTACATCGAATTTGACGCCTTCACCTCCTACAGCGCCGTGCAGCGGCCTGTTACGAAGTCGCCGCGTGTTGGCGACACCGTGTTCCGCGTGACACAGCGGCTACCGGTTCAAGTCTTCAATCAGGCGCAAAACGAAGGTCTGATCAAAACGATGTCGAACGCAGCAGATGTTCGCTCGTTTCAGGCAGGAACTCGCGACTGGGTTTTGGTACGTGCACCGAATGGACAGTGCCTTGAAATCGGCCCGACCCAAGAGACCAGGGCAGACAACCACACGATCTACATCTGGACGGACCCTGCAGAGCTCGAGTCGACCGCTGCAGACTTCGTTCAACAGTTTCATATGCAGCGAATGAGCGCTTTCGACTTTCATGGTCAGGCGCAGGGACTAAGGCTACGTCGCGAGCGCCCAGGCATCACCGTGGGTCTTTTAACCCCACTTCCGGGAAATCTTGTTGAACCCCGCTGGTCGGACGATATCTTCCGCGAAGCCGGCTATTCACACTATCGTATGGGCTCGCCCAACAAATCCGCTACGCTGCGCGCCTCACGCCACGCGTTTCCGGACGGAGGTGATGTGTCGTTCGTGTACTTTCGCGACTCGTATCTGGAGTTGGTGCAAGTACAAGCGGACGATCCTGCCCTGATCGGCTGAAAACCTACGACAGCTGCGCCAGCGCTTCTGCAATCACGTCCCGCGATTGAGGTCGCGTCACTCGGGCGATTTCTCGGCCATCCTTGATAAATACGAGGGTCGGCCAGAGTTTGATGCTAAAGCTGCGTCCGAGTGGCCTGCCTGAACCATCTTCCACCTTGATTCGTTCAACATCCGGACGCATCGCAAAAACCTGTTCGATTTCAGGCTCCGCTGCTCTGCACCAACCACACCAATTTGTGCCGAACTGCACCACAATGGTACCCATGCGCTCATCAAGTGCAGCGCGGGTCAAGGTTTCGGGGACGTAGACAGAAGACATGATCTCAGGCGCCCGGCGCACGCCAGGTATGTAATCCGCGTAGCTGCTCGCTGTCATGGATCTTGCGAATGAAGCGTGGATTCTTCGACGACATGTCGATTTGGTACAAGCTGAGGTCAGGACGCAGCGGCATTCCAAGCACCTCACAGACATTGCGTGCCAGCCAATGTTCGATCTTGAGCACGACCATCTTCCGTCGCAGCCGTCCTTGTTCATCACGATTCAACACCGTCGGTAAGGTGTTGAGCGTAAGGATTTCATCAATGGCACTGTGCGCCATCTTTTCCCGACCTTCTTCACTCGCATAAAAGTGCGATACTGCGAAGACCACACGTGACGGATTACCGCGTCTTAAGTACTGGCAGCTTTTCACCACGGTTGAGCCTGTGCGCACCATGTCGTCGAACAGGACCACGTCGTGATCATGCACATCTTCAAGCCGCACTTCGCTTTCTGCATGCATGCTGATGCTGACTTCGCGTTCACCCGAGCGGAACTTGTCGAGCATGACGAAGCCGGCTTTGGGCAACGCCAGGCGTGTGTGCATTTCTCGCACGAAATCCCGCGCACCTTTATCCGGCGCACATAACAGCAGCCCTTCCCCGTCGGCGGTTTCGCGCAGGATGTTGGAATTGCGCATGTAGTCGAGGTAGATCTCGTAGGGAATCAAGTTGTGGAACTGTCCCGCAAACACCTCGGTAAACATGTTCTGAACAGAGAAGCTGTGGTTGTGGACGGTGACTACGCGGTCGACACCGGACAACTTGAGCATCTGTGCATAGAGCTTGGCGGTAAACGGTTGACCGTCGAATTTCTTCAGGTCCACCTCATCTCGTTCGAAATGAGTGACACCCAGGTCAATTCTCGGCCCACGATCCTGCGCGCTGTAAAAGAGGTCAGGCTCCACCAACACCACATGGGTGGCGCCATTTTCTTTGGCGGCTCGCGCCATTAGGAAATTGCGCATCGCCAGGTCATTCCGACTCACCAGGCGATTGGACGTCGACACGATGATGACCGTCTTGCCTTCCAGCTTGCGACCAATCCGGGTGAAGTCCTGTTCATCGGAAATAAATCGAGGACAGAATTCTGAATTGGCGAAGGTCTTCAGGCTGATGAGATCCGCAACGTCTTCGGTCTGCCGCATCGCAAAGGCGAGGTCGATCGCAAACGGTTCATCGGAAATATTGCCGACGACGACGACATCCGACGGCTGAAGTGTTGTTGGCACCGCTTCGACTCCCGGGTTCCTGGCTCGTGGCTGAGGGCTCCTCTCAAGAACCTCTCAACCACCGGATTGACTGTGCGCCCCCCGCACGGCGCGCACAATGACGATCAGGCCGGCGCGGGTCAATACGCTCGCGGTCCCTTCTGTTGATCGATCGTGAAATCGAACCTGTGATCGACTGGGGGTTTCCAATCAGTCCGGTCGTTTACCCAACGATCGGTAGTCCGACGCAACCTGGTTGAGCATCATGGCCTTGATCTGCCAACCGCTCTCCTCCGACCAGGTGAGGTCGTCCTCATAAGTGCCCATGAAGAGCCAGAGATTGCCGTCGGCATTGGAGTGCCAAGCCTGCAGATAACTCGACATGTGGGCGCTACCGCCGGCACGGGGCCGATCCGGAACCACCAGGTTGGTGATGTACTGCGTGCCGATCAGATGTTGTGTGGCGTTGTAAGGCGCGAGAGCGCCCTTGACGATGTCCACCCACGCATCCGGTCCTTTCACCGAGTCCACGCCCGCAGCACCGATAGAGGCGTCTGCCGTAAAAATGCGGCGATAGATCGCTCGACCGGCTTCGATACCTTCAGGCGTGTTCTTGCCAACGAGGTCGGTGGCGATCCCATAGGCGTGGCGTAGTTCCATGATTTGTTGGCGCGCCATCGCTTCGTGCATGGCCCGATGACGAGAATCGTGCCGTCCTCCATGTCGACCTTTACCAGGACTATCCACCTTCTGCCCCTGAGCCTGAGCAACACCCGCTACGCCTACCGCGGCGAGCACGCCACCCATCACCCGAAGCAGTCGTCGGCGTGAGCGTGTTGCCTTGGTTTCTGTCTGATCGGTCATCCGTCCTCTCCCCGATGAATTCCGCCCAAAACTAACCCATCATCCCCGTGAATGCACCCGGGCTATACTCGCGGCATCTTCCGTCTGCGCCTTCACTCCACGCCTTCACTCTACGCCCTATCAGGACGACTCCATGCAAACCTCTAGCGCCTCCAGTCCGCTCGCCGATCGCCCCGGTCTGGTGAACCTCGGCGTCCTCTTTTTTGCGCAGAGCGTTTTTGTTTCCGGGTCGATCTTGTTCATCACCATTGGCGGCATCGTCGGCTCTGCTCTCGCACCCGATCCGTCTTTCGCGACACTGCCTGCGTCCTTGATGGTTGTTGGAACTGCGGCCACCACCATTCCCGCCGCACTGCTCATGAAGCGGATCGGCAGACGCCTGGGGTTTTCCCTGGCTGCATTTCTCGGCGCTGTGGCGGCCTGGTTCGCCGCCGATGCGTTGCGTCGAAACAGCTTCACCGCATTTTGTGTATCGGCACTGGCCATCGGTGCGTTGATGGCCTTCAGCCAACAGTTTCGTTTCGCGGCAGCGGAAAGTGTGCAGGCCGAATGGATCAGCCATGCGATCTCGTTCATCCTGCTCGGCAGCGTCGTGGCTGCACTGCTCGGGCCTACTCTAGTAGCAAGAAGCGCGGCGGTCGATCCCGACTCTCCCTTTCACACCGCCATGAGCTGGATGATCGGGCTTTACATGATCATTGCGTTCCTCTTTCTGCTCTTCAAAGATCGGATGCTCACTGTCGAAAACGCGGATACCGCCCCACCACGTCCCTTGCGTGAAATCGTTTTGCAGCCGGTGTACCTGATTGCCCTCGTTGGCGGTATTGTCGGTCAGGGTGTGATGACCTTCGTCATGACAGCCGCCCCGATCAGCATGCACGTCGAAGATGGTTTCAGTATTGCGGAAACCTCTGCGGTGATTCAGGCCCACGTTTTAGCGATGTTCCTACCCTCGCTGGTCTCGGGTTGGATGGTGGCCCGGTTTGGCGTGCGTAACATGATGTGGGCCGGAGGCGTCCTGTTATTGACGACCGTGCTCATTGGTTGGCAGGGCCACGCCTACCTGCATTACTGGTGGGCCATGGTGCTGCTCGGTCTTGGCTGGAACCTTCTGTACCTCGGCGCGTCGACGTTGCTGGTTGGCACATGGCGCCCCAATGAGCGGTTCGGCGCGCAAGCGGTGAACGAGTTCAGCGTGTTTGGAATATCCGCCATTGCAAGCCTCGGAGCGGGTTCACTCATGCATGCCTTCGGCTGGGATGTATTGCTCGGTGTCAGTCTTCCTGCGCTGCTGCTTCTCGCGATCGCATTGTCACGACAAAACAGCCCTGCATCACCGAAGTCGGCGTGACATATGCACATCAAGCCTGTGATGCCCTTCCCTCTTTTGCCTCGGTCAACGCACGCTTTGATCGTGTCTGAACAGAGGCTTCGGCGCTGAGGAATAGAATGTCTGGATTCCGGCAGGATGCCGCCCCAAGTCACGTTCCCGTTTGAAAATCTGTTTCGTTGCCCACTTCGCCTACGGTGCACTCACCGGGGATCCACGCGGCCATATCGGCGGAGTCGAGCGGCAAACTGGACTCATGTCCCGCTGGCTAAAAAATCGCGGCCACGAGGTCAGTGTCTGTACGTGGACGGAAGGCAACGACACCGATGAAACGGTCGATGGGATTCGTATCCTGAAAATCTGCCCGGCCAACGCCGGATTGCCCATGCTGCGTTTTGTACATCCAAGGTGGACCGCGCTCTGCGATGCGACGCGCCGATGCTGACGTCTACTATCAGAACTGCGCGGAGTCGACGACTGGGCGAGTCGCACTGTGGGCGCATCGTCATGGCCGACGTTTTGTCTATTCCGTGGCGTCGGATCCCGAATGTGACCCGTCGCTGCCGATTCTCGAATCGCTGCACGAGCGGGTTTTGTATCGCAAAGGACTTGAGCTTGCTGACGGCATCATCACCCAAACTTCCGTTCAACAACGTATGTTGAAAGAGGGATTCGGTTTAGAGTCGACGCCGATACCGATGCCTTCAGATATTCACGTCGACGGCTCATTCGATCATATTGATGCGAAACGCGAATCCACGTTCAGCGTGTTGTGGGTGGGAAGAATGATGCCCGTCAAACGTCCGGAGATTTTCTTGCAGCTGGCGAAGTCTTTGCCTGATGTGGACTTTCATCTGGTCGAAGGCGTTGATCAGGATGCCGCCTATAACGAGGGCATATTCAAACAAGCTGTAGGGATATCCAATCTCACCGTACACGGGCGCAAACCACGGGAAGAAGTGCTCGAACTCTACCGTCGTAGCCATGTCCTCTGTTGCACCTCATCGCTGGAGGGATTTCCCAACACGTTCCTGGAGGCTTTTGCCCACGGCATGCCGGTGGTGAGCACCGTCGATCCGGATGCTGTCCTCGAACGACATCAACTCGGCGCGCACCGCGACTCTGTGGACACGCTTGTCAGCACGTTGAGGGAATTTTCGGTAAATCGCGAACGGGTACGGCGGTGCGGCCAGACAGCGTGGCAGTACTTCTACGATCAACACGCCCTCGATACCGCCATGCCACGTTTCGAATCGTTTCGCGAGCACCAGGCTTCACGATCATGAAGACCCTTAAAGTCTGCATCGTGACTCAGTTTCCACGCGACCCCGATCGACCCGTCGGCGGTGTTGAAGCTGTCAGCGTAAATCTCGTCCGGTATCTCGCTCGCAATCCTGAACTCGACGTTCATGTGCTCTCTCTGGCGGACATTCAATCGGCGGAAGAAGGTCAGCTCGAATCCGCTCGACTGCATTTCCTTCCCCGCCCATCTGGCAGCATGTTACGGCTCGCGATCGACAAGGGACGAAGAGTCGTCCTCGTCTGGCTTACTGCCAACCCCATGGACCTCGTCCACGCCCACGACACCTATGGCTTGATGGTGCGAGGTTATCCGGGCCATCGCGTATTTACCGTTCACGGATTTATCTACGGCGATACGCTCGTGTCAGGATCTCGTTTTGCTACGCCTCGAGCCCATTTGTGGAAGCGGGTCGAAACTCGGGGTTGGGGTGATCAACCTAACATCGTATCCATCAGTCCTTACGTGCGTGAACGCGTCTCAGCATTCTCTGCTGCTCGCATTCGTGATATCGACAACCCTGTGGCGGCAGAGTTTTTTGACATCCCATGGCAGCCCAAATCCGGCACGATTTTCAGCGCCGCGGTGATCAACCCGCGTAAGAACACGCTGAAGCTCGTTGAAGCGTTTCGGGTGCTCCGTCAGCAGGGTGTGCAAGCCGAATTGCGATTGGCGGGTCCCATCGTCGATGCGGCCTATGGCGAACAACTGCAACAATACATGCGCACGCACCAACTTGAGACTGACGTCCACTTGCTCGATTCATTGCCATCACCGGAAGTACGACGTGAGCTTGCCGCCTGCAGCGTTTTCGCCCTCGCCTCACTCGAAGAAAATTCCCCGATGGGCATCGAAGAAGCTATGGCGGTTGGCATACCTGTAGTGAGTTCGAATCGCTGTGGGATGCCCTATATGATCCGCCACGGCGAAAGTGGTTTTCTGTTTGACCCCTTCGATGCCGACGATATCGCGAGCGGGTTGATCCGCTTACTGAACGACACCGTTCTGCTGCGCGCCATGGGCGCATGCGGACGCGCCATTGCGCTCGAACGATTCCATCCACAACGTGTCGCTGCACGCACGACTGACTTTTACCGGGAAATCGTATGCCGACCTTGATTGGTCGAGTGGGCACCGTTCGGTGGTTACCGATCTGCCTTGTGCTCCTGGCAGCACTCCTCTTGCTCGGCCAACAAACGCTCAAGATCCCGGGTGATACCCGTTTGTCAGCTGCGCTTCACAACGCCATGCGCGTTCCCTGGGCGATGGTTTTGTCATTCATCGTCTGGAAACTGTCAGGAAGCTGGTTACGCACCTTCCTCATCATTCCAGTCATTGGACTGATCAGCGAAGGATTGCAGCATCTTTCAGGGCGAAGCCCCAGCCTGTTTGACATCTTCTCTGACCTTCTTGGCCTTGGTCTTGCCGGATGTCTCTACGCGTTATTCGTGCAGAGGTCACGAAGCACTATCTGGTTACCCGTACTTGGCATCCTGTATATCAGTTTGTGGACAACCCGACCCATCGCCATGGTCTTTGCCAGTGAATCCTGGCTATACGCTCGTGCGCCACTTCTGTTCGATGGCAAAGATCCACGGGGGTTCTACCTCGCCGAATTCACCGCCGAGATGGACTACAACATGTTCAGTGCCGAGAGCGTTCGTCTAACGCTCATGGACGATCAGTGGTCTGGAGTACATATCAAGACATTCCGGATGTTCGGGAGATGCCGGAATTCGTCCGGCTCGAAATCACCGTCCACGGTTCAGAGCCCTTGATCCTCGGTCTCTCGGCGCGGTACTGACGTGACGACAACCTCGTGTGGAATGACTATCGTTTCGAGCCCGGTTACTCGACTCGCCTCATCCCGATCAAAGACATCGAAGCAGATCGGTGGTTACCCGCCATCCAGGACCTCTACCTGTACGGTTATCAGCGGGACGCCGGTCGCAGTTTCCAGCTACGCAGTGCGGCGTTTGTCGGTCCTCAATAATCTCTTCGCCTCCCTGCCTCGTCGCCCGGTATGATCCCGTTCGTCATCGGCAGCCGGGATTAACTCATGACCTCATTTGTGATTCGCGTGATCGTCACCGGTCTCGGACTCTGGGTTGCAGATTGGCTGCTTGACGGCATCTCCATCGGCTCCCCAACCACATTGGTTCTGGCTGCACTGGTACTGGGCATCCTCAACGCTGTCATCAAACCTCTGCTCTTCTGGCTGACTCTGCCACTTACCGTCATCACCCTCGGCATCTTCGTGCTGGTTCTCAACGCTGCGGTGTTCGGACTCGCGGCAGCCTTCTTCAGCGGCTTCACCGTGGCGAGTTTCTGGTCGGCCATGGGTGGTGCACTCATCGTGTCGTTGGTTTCGTGGGTGGCCTCCTGGTTCATCGGTGACAAAAAAGGCGGGTGAGAATCACCAGGAGCCGACCTCCGGTACTCACTTCCATCGCCCTTGACGAGGCCCCTCGGCAACCACGTAAAACTGTTGTCAGTGCATTCGGTGATCACACTCTGGACGCACGGCCCTGCCAGTAAGAGTCGCGCAATGCTCGTTTGAGCACCTTTCCTGAGCCGGTTTTCGGCAACTCCGGGACAAACGAGACCGATCGTGGGACCTTGTATCCTGCGAGCCGTTCTCGTACCCACGTTTGGATTGCCGCTTGGTCGAGTGCTGAAGCAGCCCGGCGCACCACCACGGCATGCACACTCTCGCCCCACTCTTCACTGGGAACACCGAACACCGCCGCTTCAAGCACATCCGCATGCAGATCAAGCGCAGCTTCGATTTCCGCAGGATAGATGTTCACGCCACCGGAGATGA
>SXGR01030265.1_pt1 | contig 16309 bp, 16 predicted proteins | sample 3174711 | NCBI WGS metagenome assembly SXGR01 (sample SAMN11356860, study PRJNA531348) | freshwater metagenome | isolation source: freshwater sample F1-60 | place: China: Fuxian Lake, Yuxi | collected 2017-12-25
CAAAGAAACTCGATCACCGCAGCAACCTCATCTGGGGTTCCACTGCGCCCAAGGGGCGACACTGCCCCAGCCGCTGCTTCCGTAGCAGTTTGTGAACCCGTGGCAATCCAACCGGGGGCCACCGCGTTCACCATGATGTTGCGTGATGCCACCTCCAGCGCCACCGCACGTGTGAGGCCGATCATTCCAGCCTTTGCAGCGTTGTAGCCAACATCACCAACACCGGCGTGCAGTGCACCGGTGGTGCTGGCCACGTTCACGATGCGACCACCGTGGGGCATCACGGTGCGTCCATCAGGCAACGTTCCGAGCACTCGCTGCGTCACCAAAAAACACGAGGTCAGATTGCGCGCGAGTGAGTCGTTCCACTGCTGCAGGGTCGTGTCGCTGAGCGACGCATTGAACAACTCGTTGCCAACAGCGACCATGCCGGCATTGTTGACCAGCACATCAATGTGGCCAAATCTGGCAGTCGCCTCAGCAACGAGCAAGTCGACTGCCGATTCAAGGGTGAGATCTGCAACAACTCCCAGTACCGTCTGCGGATCAACTGCCAGCTCGCGCACTCGTTGGTGGATTCGGTCGGTGGTGCTCGTGATTACTACGTTGCAGCCGCCAGCAGCAAGACGCCGAGCGGTGGCAAAACCAATACCTGTTGCAGAGCCGCAACCGGTAATCAGCGCAATGCGCGGCGCCACTAGACCGACTTGGTGAAGGGCAGTGGATAGCGACGTGCAGCGAACGGGGCGTTCAGCACGATTGCCAACACCACGAGCAACACAGCGTTGAACAGCACGGGTCGCCAAACATATTCGTAGCCAAGTTCAGTAATTTTTGAGCCACCAATCACGGCGCCGATTGCGGTGCCACCACTCGGTGGATGCGTGCAGCCGAGCGTGGTGATAATCAAAGCGGTGACGGCAACGGCGATGCCGGCCGCAAGAGTCAAGTTGTCGACAAGTTTGAAGGTGGTTACACCCACCGTTGCGCCGATCGTGTGCGCCAGGAGCACCGGCCCGGGTTGGGCCATCGGCCCACGTGGTGTCATAAAGATGATGATTGCCGACGCGCCCATCGCGAGGGCCAAAATTGGTGCCTGTTCGAGGTCGAACACTTGATCACTTGCCCAATAGGTGATCGCAATGGCGATCAGCGCACTGACACCTCCGATGGCGGCGTCCTTGGGGCTTAACTTTGGTGCGGGAAACAGCCATTTCATGAACATTTGGTTAGCGACCTCTCGGGTTGCGTTGTTGCACTATTTCATTCCCATCCATTTACCCAGTTTGGCGCGACGACCCTGACGAGTGAGCGGAATGCCTGTTGCACGCGACACCTTGCGCTTTGCAGCCGTGACTCCGAGGGCTCGCTTCCACGAGAACGTGAAGCCTGGGAAGATTTTCATACGACGCTCCAAACCTAGTAAAGCAGCCTCCTGGCACTCGGCGGAGAGATACCAGGAGGCGTGCTATCGGCAGAACCGACGAGATTCAGTATGGCACCAGGCTGAACGCGGTGCAAAACCGAGCAGAATCAGTTCACGAATGCGTTGCAGTAGATGAGTTCACCATCCACGCGCAGCCCATGCGCCACGAATTGTGGGGTTTCTACGTGCACTTCGGTGCCGCGGCCGCATCCATCTGCTTCGGTTCCACTGGTGAGGGCTACTTCTGCAAGGAACTTCTCCAGTGCCTTGATGCCTGCATCTGCGTCGATTGACTCCGGCTGGGATTCGAACTCGTCGGAATCGATCACTGCCGCACGGATGATGGCTTCCCATGAAGCCTTCAGCGCATCACTGCTCGGGAACACTTCGACACCGAGGATCTTGTTGCCGTGAGCAACTGCGACGCCCACTTGCTCGGGCTGCACACCGTTGCTGATGAACTCGTTCACCACTGTGATGCGATCGGAACGACGATTGAGATCGTCATCGACTTCCAAGAAGAGACTGTCCTCGTGGTTGACACCACGCGAATGCAGTTCGTGTGAAATGGTATTCCACACAGCGCCTTGCTCAGAACGCTTGCTCTTGTAACGATCGATGTTTGCCTTCACGCTGCGCTGCTTGGCGACGCGCATGCGACGCGACGCCTGACGTCCCGAGTAGTTGAAGCCCGAGCGACCCGACCAGCGACCTGCCTCCACACACGAGACCGGGATGACGATCTTTGCGCCAGCCGGCACCACGATGGACACATTGACCACACGAGTCTGACGTCCACCGCTCAGAATGCGACCAGCCGGGATCAAGAGGTCGTGGTTGGTGGGATTGTGCACCTGCAGCTGAGGCACGGTGGGTGTTTCGAGCTCTGATACCAGCAACTCGTCACCCGCGATCTTGATCGCAGAGGCGCGACCCGCGGGGGCGAAAATTGGGATCAGCGTGACGCCACCTCGTGTAATGGGGGCACCAGGCTTCAGGGCGGTGATGTCTTTCAGGAATGCGGTGGTCATGGGAATGCCTTTCGGTTGTGGGTGAGTATCCCCAAACAGGGACATCATTACTACGCACAAAGCAGCAGGCGGTGTGACTTGACAAGTTGCGCCACAGGTCTACGATGCCGCCCATGCCGTCTACCCCCCTCTGTCAACCGCACAAATACTTACTCCATCGCCTACCGCAAGATTTCTGCTTGCGGACCAATTTTTTGCACACAAAGAGGCATGAACAGCACCAGGAAAGACATCTTTATGCCATCGTCTGAGGCAGACCGTTTCACGCTTCATCAAACATTGCGCAGCCTCATGCCCGAGGCAGTCGCTGACACGTTGATGTCGCATTTGCCACCAACTGGCTGGAGTGATATCGCCCGCCAAGCCGATCTCGACGCACAGAGCCTGCGGTTCGATCGCATTGATGCCAAGTTTGTAGAGATTGACAAGAAGTTCGTAGAGATTGACGCGAGGTTTGATCGTATTGACGCCAAGTTCGCAGAGATTGACAAGAAGTTCGTAGAGATTGACGCGAGGTTTGATCACATCGACGCAAGGCTCGATTACATTAACACCAGGCTCGATCGCATCGACTCGAAGTTTGATGAACTTGCGTCGATGAAGCGCTACGTGGTTACCACTGGCATCGCGCTCGCGGCACTCATCTGTGGAGCCGGCGCCCCTCTATGGCTCGGCGGGTTCTGAATCAGCCGGGCAATTGATAATCGGCGAAGCGATCGCGCAACGTCTTCTTGGAAAACTTGCCCACCGAGGTCTTGGGCACCTGATCGATGAACACCACGTCATCGGGAATTTGCCACTTGGCCAGCTTCGGGGTGAGGAACGCAATGATTTCCTCTTTGGTGACCGTCTCACCATCTTTGGGCACCACGCAAGCGAGTGGACGCTCAGACCACTTCGGGTGCGACACGCCAATGACGGCCGCTTCTTTGATCTTCGGGTGCGACATGAGCTCGTTCTCAATCTCCACCGACGAGATCCATTCGCCACCCGACTTGATGAGGTCCTTGGTGCGGTCCACCAATCGAATGTGCCCGACAGAGTCGACAACGGCCACGTCACCGGTACGTAACCAGCCGTCTTTCGTAAAACTCTCTGCCGACCGCGAGTCGTTGTAGTACGAACTGGCGATCCACGGCCCTGCACACTGCAACTCGCCACTCGTTTCGCCGTCCCACGCCACCATCGTGGTGGTGTCGGGTTCAACCACGCGGAAATCGACGCCCAGCACGATGCGACCGACGGTCGTACGAATCTCGGCTTGTTCTTCAACTGGCAGTTGTTGCTCGGCGCTGTTCAGCGTGCACACTGCGGCGATTGGTGAAGTTTCAGTCATGCCCCACGCTTGCAAAATGGGCAACCCAATTTGTTCACGATAGGCCTCGCTCAACGCTTTGGGCACCGCAGAACCACCACACACGACAGCGCGTAGCGACGATGTGTCACGGCCCTTCAACTCGGGCAACACTGCCATCCAGATGGTGGGCACGCCGGCGCCGACTGTAACTTTTTCATTCACGATGTGATCAGCGATTGCCTTGCCCGACAAATCGGGGCCCGGCATCACCAGGTTGGCGCCACATGCGGTTGCAGCATGAGTCAAACCCCAAGCGTTGACGTGAAACATCGGCACGACCGGCAATATGGTGTCGGATTCGCGCACCCCGAGCGAGTCAGCAAGCATCTCGGCCCTCGTGTGCAAAAACGTCGAACGGTGGGAGTACACCACGCCCTTCGGGTTGCCAGTGGTGCCGCTGGTGTAGCACATACTGGCGGCCTGATTTTCGTCAGCAACATTCCACTCGACTGCCTTGGCTTGTTGTAACAACGATTCATATTCATGCACTTGCACGCCGGGCACGCTGGTTGGCATCTCACCTTTGCCGTCGTTCATAAACACCAGATGTTTGACCGTGGTGAAAGTGGGCATGAGCGGCTCGAGTATCGACCACAGCGAAGTGTCACAGAAAATCACTTCGTCTTCGGCGTGATTCACGATGTAGGTCACCTGCTCGGGAAACAAACGAAAGTTCAGGGTGTGCAATACGCGGCTCGAGCACGGTGCAGCAAAATACAACTCGAGGTGTCGGGCCGAGTTCCATGCGAGGGTCGCCACACGTCCATATTTGGAAATTTTCAAGATGTCCAGCACGCCACCTAGAAGTCGCGTGCGCTCGGCCCATGCACCGTAAGTTGTGGTGAGTTTCCCAGTGGCAGTCGCGGTGACGATGCGTTTGTCTCGGCTGTAGCGCTCTGCGCGTTCAAACAAATGCACGAGTGTGAGTTGTGTCGGTTGCATTAAACCCTTCATGGAGCCCCCCTTTGGGTCGTCAGCGTTGCGCCGTATCGGTCATCGCTCAGAGTACACAGCGCGGCGCCGCGCTACATAAACGGCGAACTACCGTTCATGTGTGCCCTCCTCTCTTGCCCGTCGTTCGGTACTGGCGATCACCTCGGGGTTGTTCGTCTTAGGCACGATCGGGTCGAACATCGGTCCTGCGCTCGTCGATGAGCGACCAGAACTGGTGCTACTGATGTCGTCTCGCAACCGAAACCTATTCGGCTCGGTGCCGTACATCGATCTGCTTCCCTACGTGCTGATCGGGTTTCTGCGGGTACTTGCCGCTGCGGTGGCTTTGTATTTCTGTGGCAGGTACTTTGGCGAAAAAGCAGTGCGCTGGCTCGAGGGGCAAGCCGGTGAGCCCCCACGTATATATACGTGGCTAGAGCGCGCCGTCGACAAAATGGGGGTGTGGGCCGTCATCATCTTCCCTGGAAGCAATGTGGTGTGTCTGTTGGTCGGGCACCGCGGCATGAAACCTCGCACGTTTTTGATTTTTGTCTCGATTGGCATAGCGATCAAATTGTGGGTGTTGCGAGTATTGGGTCGAATATTTGAGTCCGAGATTCGGTCATTTCTGGATTTCATCGACAAATATCAGTGGTGGCTGGTCATCGGGCTATTCGCCCTGTCGCTGCTGCAGGGACAGTTTCGCCGCCGCCCCAAGGACGGCCGGGAAGGCGCTTAGTCAGGGTCATCGCTGCCCAACAGCCACCTGGTGAAACCACCTTTTTCGTGACTGGCTTTGAGTTGTCTGAAGTCAGTGTCGCCGTTGATTAACCCGTTTTGAATCAGATCAATGGCGTACCAAAAAGTCATGATGCCGATGAAAATATCGTGCTGGCGACGACATGTCTCGAACTCAACCACTTTCACGGCACGTACGAGAAATCCCGCCTCTGAGCGGTGGGGGAAATCATTCTCGCCGTACACCACCGAAAATGCCCCGTAGTAGGGAAACTGATTCCACCGATCACAAAAACGATGGGGTGCACTCGGCACAAAAACGACGGTACGACACAACACATCCGTATAGAACTGCGAGGCTGGCCCCAGATCGAGGCACATGATGCTGTTGGGTCGCTCGAGCTGGATGGTCACCGCGCCATCATCATCGATAAGCGTCACACAATCACCCCACTCGAGGGCGAGATCAGCGAGTTCTTGGGCAGTGTAGAACTCGCGGGCCGGGGTATCTGGTAACGAATCGTGATTCATTGTTGTCTCGCTCTTTTGGTTTGTTTCATATCGACATGACGCCGACTGTGACTGGTCGGGTTATTGCAGATTGGTGGATGTTGTACCCGAACGTGCAGGGTGATGCTGTTAGGGCACTCTGGGCACTGCCAGAGATGGGTACGTCGTGGAGTTGGTTCGCTGAACATGGGGCAGCACTATGCAGCACCGATGTTCGCAATTGCAACTACCTTTCTGAGTTGGAGGCTCCTACTACGTAGGAGCCTCCAAAAAATATTTTGCAGTGCGCGCGCTTGCGCGAGCACAGACAACCACGTGCGCGCTTGCGCGAGCACAGACAACCACGTGCGCGTTTGCGCGAGCACAGACAACCACATGTGCGTTTGCCATAGCGCACACCCATGTGCGAGACTGCACGCATGGCCACCACCAAACTCGGCGGCAATCCGGTGAACACCAACGGATCGCTCCCCTCCACCAACTCCCCCGTCCCTGCCTTCACCCTCGTCAAAGACGACCTATCCGAAGTCACCAACACGGACCTAGCCGGCAAGCGTGTCGTGCTCAACATCTTTCCCTCGGTGGACACACCAACCTGCGCCAAGAGCGTGCGCAAGTTCAACGAATTAGCGAGCACCATGAACAACACCGTTGTGTTGTGCGTGTCGGCCGATCTGCCATTTGCGCAAAAGCGTTTTTGCGGCAGCGAGTCGCTCACCAATGTGCAGAATGCATCTTCATTCCGCACCAACTTTGGTGATGTTTTTGGTGTGACGCTGGTCGACAGTGTGCTCAAGGGCTTACTCGCCCGCGCCGTCGTGGTGATCAATGAGTCGGGTAAAGTTACCCACACCGAGCTCGTCGATGAAATCGCCAGTGAGCCCAACTACGACGCCGCACTCGCAGCACTCAAATAACTAGTCGCGCAGGTGCGCCACCTCGTTAAGGGTGGCGAGCGAACGTAGTCCTTCCCGCGACGCGACAACTCGGTGAATTGACGTGTACTGCGGATAGAAAAAGCCGAGTTGGGTCTCGATACCGAGAATGTGCGCGAGGTATTGGTTGATTACGCCGCCGTGGCAAACGGCTACGACTCGCTGGCCAGAGTGGCTGGAAATCATGCGCTCGAACGCTGCAATCACGCGCTTGCGAAACTCACCTGGGTCATCATGCCCTTCCTCCCATTCGCCGCGCATCATCCTGAGCCAGCGCGGGTCGTTGGTGCCGCGTAACTCTTCGACTGGAACATACTCGCTCGAGTTGCGATCAAACTCGCTGATGTCATCATCTACAGTCGGCGAGATACCGAGCAGCTTTACCAGCGGCGCAGCGGTCTCTTGGGCGCGGCGCAATGGGCTTACATACACAGCAGCAATCTGTTCAGTGGCAAGATAGGCAGCCATTTTGGCCGCCTGCACGTGGCCGTCTGGCGCTAGTTCAGGGTCGGCGATGCCTTCGGTGAGTTCGCGTCGAATTGGCAAAGCATGGCGAACAAGCACAAGTTCCACGCGCTGAGACTACGAGCCCGCGATGAACTTTGTGTAACTAGAAAATGTCAGTTCGGTAGGAGCGACACCAAATTCAACTCGCGCACTGCGCGATCAAAACGCGTATTCATGCAGTCAACGAGTTCGAACGATCGCTTGTCAGTGAGGTCCATCCCACGGCTGGCGATGATGGGATACGCCAAGCAAAACAACGCTGCGGATCGATAGTTCTCCCAGAGCGCTTTTTTGTCGACCAAGTTCTTTGGTGCGCCACCACTCAGCACACCATCGATCCAACGATCGAATAATTCTCGCTCGTACTTGCTGGCATCGTCGGCTGTAATGCTCTGAGTGATGAAGTAAGCCAAGTCGTATGCACCAATGCCTGTGCCGATCAACTGAAAATCGAGCACCACCAAACTGTTGTCTTTGTCGAACATCATGTTGTCGGCGCGAAAATCACCATGAGCCAAAGTGTTGGGGCCCTGTGAGAGCGATGCCAACAAGCCGGCAACCGCTGGGCCAAAACGAGGACCGACTTGCATGATCGAGTCGGGCATCTTGATTTCGTTGGTGCACTTTTCCCAACCCTCGGCAAACACCATCGGTACCACTGCTGGGTAAATCGGGTCACCAAGACTGATCGTGGTGCCCTCGGCCGCAAGGGCATCGGCTTTGCCCCACCACTTTGCATGCATCCCCGCCACGCCGTCAACTGCACGTCGCGCGTCGTCAATCGACATGCCAACCACTTGATCGACAATTCGCAGGTTGCCAAGATCCTCGACCACCATGGCGAATTGGCTGGTCTCTTCGTTGACTTCGCCGTAGTACGACTGCGAAACTCGAAACGGAACTTCTTTGGCCAAAGTTTTAAAAAACTTCACTTCACGGATGTACATGCGCAAGACCGCACTCGTAAACACTGCGTTGGGGTCGAGTGCCGGAAGCTTGACGATGACCGACTTGGGGCAACCCGAGCCGGTGAGATGTGAGCGATACACCGCGCTGGCAACACCAACGCCCACGCCGATAATTTCATTGCGTACAGCGGTGACGTTCCACCCCGTTGCCGCACTCATCCATTGCGCTGTTACATCTTCAATTGAAGCTGGAATCGCTGCTGCCATAATGCCCCCTCAGGCGTCAATTATGGACAATACACCTTGCCTTTGGTCTTGAACTTCTTGACCTGGTCGAGCTGGGCCTTGGTGAGTTCAAGCACCGTGGTGAGGTCAACATCGCAGAGCACGGCACCCTCAAGATTGGCGCCCTTAAACGAAGCCGCCGTCAGCACGGAGGCAGTCAGGTCTGCGTTCTTCAGCGAGGCCCCCTCGAAATTGACAGCGCTGAGGTCGGCGCGAATGAAGATCGAGTTATTCAGATTGGCCCCAACGAAGCTCGCCCCACCCAGATTGGCCACCGAAAAATTGATGAAGTCGAGCTTCAGGCGTGAAAAATCGACACCGACCAGGTTTGCATATTGGCATGCAGTGGTTTTGATACAGGTCACATCCAGCACCGTCGTAGTCGTGACGGGCGCCGTCGTGGTGGTTTCAATTGTGGTGGTAGGCGCCGGCTCGGTAGGTGCCGGCTCGCTTGTAACCGACTCCGTGGTCGCCACGTCTTCGACCGTGGTGGTCGCAACGACATCATCATTCGGTTCAGACATGACTTCGACATCACCACAGGCCGCCAACACCACCAGCCCGATAACGACGAGTACGCGTTTGGCAATCACGCGTTGACTCAGCACAGTTCGCGGTGACTTCATCGATTGCAGGCTAATGAATGGGTGCCGACGCACGGTGTCAATCATCCGCCACACTGAAGGGGTGAACATAACAGCACTACTGCCATTGGTTCTGCTCGCCGCCGACGAAGAGGTGGGTGGTGTTCAAAGATTTCTCACACGACCCGTGATTGCCGTTGTCATCGTCATCGGCTGTTTTATCGTCACTCGCATTACGTATGCGATTCTGCGAATCGTTGTTCGCAAGGTGGCCGATAGCAAACCGGGCCGCGGCAAAGGCTGGTGGAAAAATACGATGCGCCGTGTGGGTGCCGAAACACTTGAAGGTGGCGAAAATCGCCGACGCCAACGCATCGAAGCGGCCACGGGCATGTTGCATCAACTCACCAGTTTTGTGCTGTGGATTATTGCGGTCATCGCAGTGTTCAACGTGCTCAACCTGGATGCAGCGTTCTTTTTGTCAAGCGCCGGCTTTCTTGGTGCGGCAATCGCCATCGGTGGCCAGCATCGAGTTGGTGACTACCTCACGGGTTTGGCAGTGCTCTTAGAAGACCGCTTTGGTGTGGGTGACGAGATTGAAGTGAGTCTCGGATGGGATAAGCCCGTGCGCGCCACTGTTGAACATGTCGGGATGATCACCACACGCCTGCGCGATGGCAACAGCACGTTTCATATTCCCCATTCCAAGCTCGACGTAGTTCGCAATCTCAGCCAGGAGCCGGTGCGCGAATCACTGCAGTTCGACGTTGCTGGCAGCAATGCTGCCCGCGTGTCCACCACGGTGCGCGACCTGGCAGGTACCAAGGGCCTGACGACCGTGTTATTCATTGACGAGATTCAAGCCGCTGGCACCGAAGGCGATCGAGTGGAATTAAACGTGCGCACCACTCGCCCACTGACCAACACTGAACGAGAACTCCTCGTACAAAAAGCGTCAGAGGTATTATCGCGCGACGAGCAGGGCGACTAACGGCTAAATGCCGAGAAGCGCATCGAGCCCGAGCGTCACGCCCGGATACTCAGCAATTTTTTTGCAAGCAATCACCACCCCGGGCATGAAACTGACCCGGTCAATGGTGTCGTGGCGGATGGTCAAGGTTTGGCCTTGGGTGCCAAGCACCACTTCTTGATTTGCGACTGCACCGCGCATACGCACGGCATGGATACGAATATCCGCCGGGCCTTTTGCACCTCGCGCACCTGTAATTGCCTCGTGGGTGGTGGGGTCTTTGGCCCACTCGCTGCTTGCTGCCGCCATGCGCGCAGCAGTCGACACAGCGGTGCCTGAGGGCGAATCTGTCTTGCCGTCGTGATGCACTTCAATGATTTCGGCAGTGTCAAAAAATGGGGCGGCAAGTTCGGCAAAACGCATCATCAACACTGCGCCGATAGCGAAGTTAGGGGCGATCAAACAGTTACTGCGGGTGAATTGTTGTTTGAATGTCGCTAGATCGGCATCGCTGAAGCCGGTGGTGCCAACGACGGCATGCACGCCGTGCAAGGCGAGCCACGGCAAGGTGACTCGCGCTGCTGCGGCCACCGTGAAGTCCACGACCACGTCGGCCTGAGCCTCAGCAAGCGCCTTTAACTCGCGACTGATGGGCACACCTTGGGCGGTTACGTCACCTGTTGTGTCGATGGCGGCAACAAGTTGCAGCGCCGAATCGGCGGCGACGGCGGCACAGACGGTGGCGCCCATGCGCCCTGCTGCACCGACGACGCCGACGCGAATCATGTGTTAGCCGTTGAAGTCATCTTCAAAACTTACGGCAACAGGTTCACTGCCCCGGTCGTTTGAAGGGCGATCCGAGGATGACCGATCACGTGGAGGGCGGTCATCGCGACTGCGGCCGCCACGGTCGTCACGACTGCGATTACTGCCGCCACGACCACCTCGGTCATCACGGCTGCGTCCGCCACGATCATCACGGCTGCTGCGTTCACGACGTTCGCCGCCGCCACCGCCACCCGAACCAGCCATTGGCTGGCCATCTGGGCCGAGGAGCGACAGGCTTACCTTGCCGCGGTCGTCGATGTCGTCGACGCGCACCGAAACCTCGTCACCGAGGTTGAGCACATCTTCAACACGAGCAACACGCTCGCCGTTGCCGAGTTTGGAGATATGGATGAGCCCGTCACGTCCAGGCAGGATGTTGACGAACGCACCGAACTGCGCGATATTGACCACGCGGCCCGTGTAGGTAGCGCCAAGTTCTGCCGTGGGTGGGTCGACGATGTTCAAGATGCGAGTCTTGGCGTCTTCGACCTTGGCTGCGTCAGGCGAACCGATGGTCACGATGCCCACCGAACCGTCGTCGTCAACCGCAATGACAGCACCAGTCTCTTGCTGGATGGTGTTGATGACTTTGCCCTTCGGCCCAATCACTTCACCGACCTTGTCCAGCGGAATGGTGATCGTCACGATCTTCGGTGCACTTTCGGCAACCGTCTCGCGTGGTGCAGCGATTGCCGCTGTCATCACATCGAGAATCTTGAGTCGTGCATCTTTGGCCTGTTGCAAGGCCGCTGCCAACACATCGCTTGGAATGCCGTCGATCTTGGTGTCCAACTGCAGCGCTGTCACTGCATCTGCAGTGCCAGCCACTTTGAAGTCCATGTCGCCGAATGCATCTTCTGCACCGAGAATGTCGGTGAGTGCGGTGTATTTGCCACCTTCATAGATGAGACCCATCGCAATGCCCGCAACCGGGGCCACGATTGGCACGCCTGCGTCCATCAACGCCAAGCTCGAAGCGCACACTGACGCCATCGATGTTGAACCGTTCGACGACATCACTTCGCTCACGAGGCGAAGTGTGTAGGCGAACTTGTCTTGGCTTGGCACCACCGGCAACACTGCACGCTCAGCGAGCGCACCGTGGCCAACTTCGCGGCGCTTCGGTGTACCGACACGACCAGTTTCACCATTCGCCCAAGGCGGCATGTTGTAGTCGTGCATGTAACGCTTCTCGGTGGTTGGTGTGATCGAGTCGATCATCTGGTTCATGCGCGGCATGGCCAGGGTGACCACGTTCAGCACTTGTGTTTCACCACGCTGAAAGAGACCCGTGCCGTGTGCGGTGGTCAGCAAGCCGACTTCGGACGACACCGAACGAAGATCACTTGGGCCACGACCATCGATGCGAATATTTTCAGTTACCACGCGCTGGCGGACCAGATGCTTGGTGAGTGAACGTACCGCTTCTTTGATCTGCTTTTCCTGCCCAGCGAATTCGCCAGGTGCGGCAGCGGTTCCGGCGAGCTCGGCGACGGTTGCCGCCGTTGCTTCGTCGGTTGCTGCGTTGCGATCTTTCTTCAACGAAATGCGAATCGCTGGCTGCAACTTGGCAGTGGCTACGCGCTCAACGGCGGCATACACCTCGGCCGAGTAGTCGAGCACTGGCGTGTACGCGAGTGGCTCGATACGACCACGGGCAGCAATCACGCTGGCCGTCAGCTGTCGCTGCAACTTGATTGATTCCTTGATCCACTGCTTCGAGGCTTCAAGGCCTGCAGCAATGACCGTTTCGTTCACCTTTGGTGCACCGTTGGCGTAGAAGTCAAATGACTTCTCCGAGCCACCAGCTTCGACCATCATGATCGCCACGTCACCGTTGTCGAGTTCGCGTCCGGCAACGACCAGTTCAAAAGTGCTGGTGTCCCCTTCTTCGAATGTGGCGTGGGGAACCCACGTGCCGTCCTGTGAGTACGCAACGCGCACAGCACCAATTGGCCCATCAAATGGAATACCGCTGATCATGAGCGCTGCCGACGATGCGTTGATCGCCAACACGTCGTGCGGGTTGACTTGATCGGCACCAACTACGGTGACCACGATTTGGGTTTCGTTGCGGAAACCGTCGGGGAATGCCGGACGCAACGGGCGGTCGATCAGACGGCAGGTCAAAATGGCCTGCTGGCTTGGACGACCTTCACGGCGGAAGAACGAGCCCGGGATTTTCCCTGCGGCGTATGCGCGCTCTTCAACGTCGACTGTCAGCGGAAAGAAGTCGATGCCGTCACGCACGCCCTTTGCGGCGTTAGCGGTCACGAGCACGGTCGTTTTTCCGATGGTTGCTACGACAGCGCCCTGTGATTGCAGCGCTAATTTTCCGGTTTCAAACCGGAGGGTTTTGTCGGAGCCGCTTACGGCGCCCGACACTGAAATGGCTTCAGCCATGTGTATTTCTCCTATGTTGTGTTAGCTCTCGCGACCAGAGATTCCCGAATGGAATTTCTGCGAAGGTCGCAGGCTTAACGACGAAGTTCGAGTTCTTCGAGCAGCTTTCGATACTTCTCGATGTCACGCTTGCGGATGTAGTCAAGCATTCGACGGCGGCGCCCGACCATCAGCAGAAGACCACGACGACTGTGGTGATCTTTTACATGGCTCTTCAGGTGTTCCGTCAGGCTGTTGATTCGGTCGGTCAGTAGTGCGATTTGCACTTCTGGCGAACCCGAGTCAGTTGCATGCTGACCGTGCTTCGCAATGACGTCTTTGGTCCCCGTTTTGGTGGGAGTCGCCATGTTCGTACGTTGCCTCTTTCTGCCTCACCTCGCGTTGCTTGTTCAGATGAACAGACACTTGGTGGGTCGTTCCGGGACCATCCCGAAACATCACACCCGAGCCGAAGCCCAAGTGGACTCCGTCAGGCTACGGCGCAATCACCCCACTTCCACTTCGCTCAGCGAGAGCAGCCGTGCAGTTAGCGTTCAACACGTGTTCACGGGCATCGTTGAAGAGCTCGGCTCGGTGGCTTCGCGCAGCGGATCACGCCTGCGAATCACCGCCAAGCACGTGTTGAGCGACAGCATCATTGGTGCCTCCATCGCAGTGAACGGCTGCTGTTTGACGGTTGTGCAACAGGGTGAAGACTGGTGGGAGGCCGATGTGAGCGACGAAACCTTTCTGCGCACCACGCTCGGCGCACTGCAACCTGGCAGCCCGGTGAATCTTGAGCGACCAATGGCTGCCGACGGGCGTTTCGGTGGGCACGTGGTGCTCGGCCATGTAGACCTCGTCGGTGAAGTCGTGTCACCAGCCCCCGACCTGCGAGTGCGCATCGGGCGCGACCAGATGCATCTCATCGTTGAAAAAGGCTCGATCACCGTCGACGGCGTGAGTCTCACCGCATTCGGCTTGCAGCGTGACTCGTTTCAGGTTGCGGTCATTCCGCATACTGCGGCAGTAACAACACTCGGCGTGCGTCGCCCTGGCGACAAAGTAAACATTGAAATGGACGTGCTCGCCAAACATGTTGATCGTTTGATGAACACCCGCAGCAAGAAACGACGCATGCTTGGATGGTGGCGCAAATGAGCAACCTGAGCGACTTGCGCAAAGAAATCGACGACATCGATGCCGCAATCATCGAATTGTTGGCCCAACGCATGGAAGTGTGCCGTGAAGTGGCCGACCTCAAGTCGCAAAGCAATACTCCAGTCATTCAGCCACAGCGAGTGCGCGAAGTGCTCACGACACGTCGACAGTGGGCAATTGACAACGATGTTGACCCTGACTTTGCCGAACAACTCTTTCGTATTCTGCTTTCAGAAACGCACCGAATCGAAGTGGCACACGACAAGAAATTTGAAAAACCCACCAAGGTTGCCGACGTGCTCGTTTCCACTCTCGACGCCGTGGCGTGTCGAATCGACCACGTAGTGGTTGCCGTGGCCAACCTTGCTGCTGCATCAACATTCTTGGCTTCGATCGGCTTTTCCACCACCATCACCGACGACGTCGGCATCGTGGTGGCCGAAGGTGGCGGAGTGACCGTGGTGCTCGTGGGGCCCGGCGACAAGGCAGTCGACAAACATCTCCAAGAACACGGCTCGGGCGTGCAACACATTGCCATCGAAGTGCTCAACGCCGGATATGTGCAAGAGCTACTGAAGGCCGCCAACGTGCCGCTGCTCACCGACGTGGTGATAGACGAACACGGCCACGAACAGTTCTTTACCGTGCTCGACCCGTCAACAGGCGTGCAATTGGGTTTCATCTCGCGCACCGGTAACCGGGTGCCAATGAACGGCCAGAACGTACGGGCGTTGTTCCGAGCCCTTGGCGACGCCTAGGTCTTGCTATGGTGGGGTTGCTCGATGAATTCGAGTGGGTCGCACCTCTAACACTTGCGATTTGCTCGGTCGGGTGCTGACACAACAAATCAACGCAACTCACGACATGCTGGTCTCCCGCGTGGCGTGATGGAAGGCATTTGTGGAACACCAGCACTTCATCGACACCCCCCTCAGCGTCCTGCTGGGTGATGCGCGCAAGGTTCGCGACTTGCAATACGGCGCACGAATCACCTACTCGCCAAAGGTGTTCATCCCGCTCACCATGTTGTGTCGCGACAAGTGCGGATACTGCACCTTTGCCCAGCCACCTGCCCGACTCGAACACCCGTATCTTTCGCCCGAAGAAGTACTGGCCATCGCCAAGCGTGGCGCAGCACAGGGTTGCCACGAGGCGTTGTTCACGCTCGGCGAACGCCCCGAGTTGCGCTACGACATCGCACGTGACTGGCTACAGGCCCACGGCTACGACTCGACCGTGCACTACTTACACGACATGGCCAAGTTGGTGCTCACCGAAACGGGTCTGCTGCCCCACGCCAACGCTGGTGCGTTGTTTAAAGAAGAGTTGGCGATGTTGCGGCGTGTTTCGCCGTCACAGGGCATGATGATCGAAACCCTGCGCGATGATCTTGAATGCCATCGTGGCGCACCCGACAAAGTGCCGCAGCGTCGTTTGGACACCCTCGAGTTCGCCGGCGAGCTGCAGATTCCCTTCACCACTGGCATTTTGGTGGGCATCGGCGAAAATCGCGCCGACCGCATCGCGGCACTCGAAGCCATTGCCGCATCCCACTTGCGACACGGCCACGTGCAAGAAGTAATCGTGCAAAACTTCTTACCCAAGCCGCGCACGGGCATGCAACACGACCCAGCGTGTGACCCCGACGAATACCTGTGGGCGATCGCCGTCGCCCGATTGATTTTGCCTCCCGAGATACATCTGCAGGCACCGCCAAACTTGAGTGACGATTTTGGTGCACTACTCACCGCGGG
>SXGR01076618.1_pt1 | contig 16309 bp, 12 predicted proteins | sample 3174711 | NCBI WGS metagenome assembly SXGR01 (sample SAMN11356860, study PRJNA531348) | freshwater metagenome | isolation source: freshwater sample F1-60 | place: China: Fuxian Lake, Yuxi | collected 2017-12-25
CCGTCGATGTAGGTGATGGACGAGCGGCAGGAGGCGGTGTTCATGAAGGCCGGGTCGTAGCCCATCATGCCGAAATCGTTGTCCTTCACCTTGATCTGGCGAAGGTCGGCCGTGCGAATGGTGTCGTCCGTGATCGAGACCGTGTAGATCTTCCCGGTACGGGAGTCCTTGATCTCGAGGTGATCGCCGAGGGGTGTCGCTTCTGTCGTACCAGGCATGGTTCGTGTCCGATGCTCCTGAGGATGTATGAATCTGACTCCCGAATGACCGCAATCGGAATTCGGGCGTTCCCGCTAGTAGACTTAACATTACCTTGTCGCTCACAAAACTTCTTCTGGTTGCGCTCGCTGCCATGGGTGGTGGGATGATCAATTCCATTGCCGGCGGGGGTACGCTCCTGACCTTCCCCGCCCTGATCGCGCTCGGGGTCCCCTCGGTGGTGGCCAACGCCACGAGCACGATCGCGCTCTGGCCAGGCAGCCTCACCAGCTTCTGGGGCTACCGGGAGGCCATCCGGTCGATCCGCCCATGGTGGCTCCACTGGGCAATACCCAGCCTAGCGGGCGGAATCACCGGCGCCCTGCTCCTGATTCGGACCCCGGAAGCACGGTTCAACGCCTTGGTGCCCTGGCTGATCTGGGGGGCTACGGCCCTGTTTGTCCTGCAGCGGCCGATGATGCGATGGATCGGCGGGCATAGCCGGACGCACACGGAAGTCGAGCGCGAGGCACCGCCCAGGCGCTACCTATTGTACCAGTTCGGCGTCTCCGTCTACGGCGGGTATTTCGGCGCCGGCGCCGGCATCCTGATGCTGGCCGCCTTCGAAATGATGGGGCTGCGAAACATCCACACGATGAACGGCCTCAAGAACTGGTGTGGACTCAACATCAATGCGATCGCCGTCGCCGTCTTCGTCGTCAGCGGGATCATCATCTGGCCCATGGCGCTCGCCATGGCGGTCGGGGCGATGGCTGGCGGGGCGATCGGCTCGCGGATGGCGCAGCGAGTCGGCCAGGTCTGGGTGCGACGCGCCGTCGTAGCGATCGGCATCGGCAGCGGTGTCGCGATGTTCCTCAAGGGGACATAGTCGCGACCGCCGTTATTGCCCACCAGCAGGCGGGCAGAACCGAAACCCCGGCCGACTGACCACTCAATACACAGAGCACACAGACCAACCGATCTGTGTGCTATGTGCCTTCAACGGAGCAGTGGATTCGCCTACGGCACAATCTTGCCGCGCTTACCCCATATGGGTGATGCAGGCTCGGTGACCGCGCGATCTACCGGCTTGGTCTGCAGCAGTCGCAGGGCTTCCTGCACTGACCGCTCCAGCTGCATATCCCGCCCCGCAGCAACATCCTTCGGCCAGTTTTCCACGTCGATATCCGGGGCGGTGCCTTCGTTTTCGACATGCCACTTGTTGTCGCGACTAAAGAACCCGCCGCGCGGTGCAATCATCGAGCCGCCATCCACGAACCCCGGCGTATCGGCCGTGTGGACCAGACCGCCCCAGGTCCGCTTGCCGACGAGCGGGCCGATTTTGCGGCTTCTGAACACCCAGGGCATCAGATCTCCACAGGAACCGGCCCATCTCGTTCACGATCATGACCTTTGGTCCCCAGATGCCGGCTGCTGGAGAAGTAAACGGCATCCGGTCGCCGGCCACGTTGTTGAAGTAGCCGTCGAAGTCGCGCTGCAGCACGTCAATGATGTAATCCGCGGCCTGGCCGCCGCCGTTGTAGCGCTCGTCGATCACCGCGCCTTTCTTGTCCTGCTGGGCGAAGTAGTAGCAGTTGAAGTAGGTGTACCCCGGCTGTCCCGTGTTAGGGAGGTACACGTAGGCGATCTGGCCTTTCGACAGTGAGTCCACTACGCGCCGATTGTGCTTTACCCAAGCGCGCGAGCGAAGCGCCTGGTCGCTCGCGACCGGGATGACCGTGAGTCGCCTCGCGCCATCAGCCACCGGCTTGTCGTTCAGGGTCAGCACGGTCTGCCGGTTTGCAGTTCCATCGAGCAGGCGGAACAGGTTGTCCGGCGCCTTGAGTTCTTCACCGTTCACCGGGGTGCACGAAACGATGCGAACGCGAGAGCGCCGATGGCCACCAAGGCGGGAACGGCGAACAGACGGAGTTTTGGCATAGATCGAACCGGTGGGAGTTAACCAGTACGATCGTGCAGCGGGCCCGCTTCGGCTAGCGCCGCATAGCGTGTACCCGCTCGTGATGCACCCAGGATTCGATCAGCCCACCATTCACCGGATGCGGACGATTCCGGCTATCCACCTGCGAGTGCTGACGGTCCCGCGGCGACGAAGTTCGCTTCCGTCGATCGCCGCGGTCCCGCTAACGCGACCTACTTCGGCATCGCCGCGATGCACTCGATTTCGAGCTTCGCACTCGCGACCACCAGGGCCGACACCACGACCGTCGAACGCGCCGGTGGCGGGTTCTCCGGCGACCAGAACTTCGCGTACGACGCGTTCATCCCCTGAAAGTCGGCCAGGTTGACGAGGAACACCGTGCACTTGACCGCATTGTTCATCGACGTACCCGACGCCTCGAACAGGTTTTTGATGTTGTTCAGCGTGCTCGTCGTCTGCGTTTCGATCGTCGAGTCGCCCCGCGCCGGGAGTTGGCCACTGGCGAAGACAAGCCCGCCTACCCGTACGGCTGGCGAAAGCGTCGCGCTTCCGCGGCCGCCTGTGGGCACGATCACTTCTCGGCCCTGTGCGCGGACCGCGGTCGGTGCGACCGCGGCGGCCACCACGCAGGCAAGTGCGACGAAACGAACGGATTTCCGCATGGGATACTCTATGGAAGAAGTGGCGTGTTCTCGCCCCAGGATCGCCCGGAGCCTCGTCGGAAAATATGGCGCGTAGCGGCTGCGAGGCGGTAGGTTCAAACTATTATTGGACTCCCCCACGAAGCAGCAGCTGTAACCTTCGGAGGCTGTATGGCCGTATCGCGCCGCGACTTTACCAGGCTCCTCGCCCTTGGCGGATCGAGCGCTTTCCTCGCCAAACCCGCGTTCGCCGAACAGGCACAGTCACTCGAAGCACAGGGGTTCAGCGCCGCGCCGCTGCCCCGCACTCCGACTGAACCGGACGAGAAATTCTGGAGCGAAGTCCGGTCGCGGTTCCTCATGCCGCGCGACCTCGCCTTCCTGAATGCGGCCAACCTCTGCCCGACATCACTGCCGGCTATCGAGACGATGGAGAAGAACCTCCGCCACTACGAGGTCAATCCGTCGCCCGAGGTGCGCGCGGTGTTGCTGCGCGCTCGCGAGGACTCACGCCAGCTCCTCGCCGACGCGATGCGCGTCACGCCTGAAGAGATCGTCCTTACACGCAACACGACTGAGGGCAACAACTTCGTCTCGAACGGATTGGCGCTCGGACCCGGTGATGAAATCGTCGTCTGGGCCGACAATCATCCGAGCAACCTTGGCGCGTGGACCACGAAGACCAAGCGATTCGGATTCTCCGTCGTCACCGTGCCCGTGCTCCCGACGCATCCGGGCACGCAGGGCTATGTGGACCTCTTCGCGAAAGCGTTCACGCCGCGGACGAAGCTCGTCGCGATCTCGCACGTGAGCAGCAACTCGGGCGATCTCCTGCCGGCCAAGGAGATCTGCGCCATGGCGCGCGAGCGCGGCGTCCTCTCCCTGGTTGACGGCGCGCAGGCGTTCGGAGTGATGGACCTCGACCTTGGTTCAATGCAGCCCGACTTCTACACGGGCTCGATGCACAAGTGGCCCTGCGGCCCAAAGGAAACGGGAATGTTTTACCTGAACAAGGCGGTACACGAGAAGATCCAGCCATCGGTGATCGGCGTCTACGGGGGCGCCGTCGGCATCTCGAAAACGTTCGAGGCCGAAGGCCAACGGGACGACGCGTCGATCGCGGCCGTCGCCGAGGCGCTCAGATTTCAGGGTTCGATCGGGCGCGCCGTCATCGAGACGCGCGCGCGTTCTCTCGCCAATCACTTAATTACCGAGCTCGGAACGCTGAACGGCGTGAAGATATGGACGCATACCGACCCCGATCGCCACGCCGCGATCGTGATCTTCAGGCCCGGCTCGCTCGACCCGCGCAAACTGGTCGCGGCGCTTGCGGAAAAAGAGAAGATCGTCGTCACCGGCCGAAGCAACGCCCAGGACCGGCCCGGCATCCGACTCGCCCCGCACTTTTACAACACCATGGCCGATGTGGATCGGACGGTGGGTGCGATCAAGCGGTATCTCGCGAACGGGGTGTAGTGGTCGGAGGCCGAATCCGCTAAATCGGTAACCTTTCGGGGGGTCACATAAGTTTATAATGGGTGTGGCACGGCGATCTTTCGTTTGCCGGCTTTGCCGCACCTACCCCTCCCGACAACCGCCTCACCCGTGAAACTGCGCGTTTCGTTCCTGACCTTGTCCTGCCTCGTCGCCGCCTTCGCGGCGCCGGCCGCCGCCCAAACCGTTGATGTCATCCGCGGCCGGGTGACCGGCCCCGAAAACCAGGCGCTCGAGGGGGCGCAGGTCACCGTCTCGACGCTCGCTGGCGCCGTGAACCGATCGGCCCGTACCGACGCCAATGGGCGCTTTACCGTGACCTTCCCCGGCGGCGACGGCGACTACTTCGTCACCTTCAACGCGATTGGTTACGCCCAGCGGCGTTTCGAAATCAAGCGGGTCGCTGACGAGGACATCCTGATCGCCGACGCCAAGCTATCGCGCACCGCCACGGCACTTGGTGAGGTGCGTGTGCAAACGCAGGCCGATCGCACGCGGGCCAATCGCAACGACGTCTCGCCCGACATCAGCGGCACAGAACGGCAAGTCAACGCGGCGGCCCTCACGGCGGCGCAGCAGGGCGACCTCGCGGCAATGGCCGCGTCGCTTCCCGGCGTGCTCCTCGTTCCAGGCGCCGACGGCGATCCGTCCGGCTTCTCAGTGCTCGGGCTCGATCCGAGCCAGAACTCCAACACGCTCAACGGCCAGAACTTCGGAGGCAGCGACCTCCCGCGCGATGCGGCGATCGGCAGCGCACTCACGACCTCACCGTACGACGTGTCACGCGGTGGATTCAGCGGCGCCAACTTCAACCTGCGCACGCAAAGCGGCACGAACTTCATCATTCGCACCAACAGCCTGAACGTCGACTCGCCGACCATGCAGTGGACGGACAACGCAGCCCGTGCGCTCGGCCAGCAGTACAGCAACCTCTCGCTCGGCGGCCGCGTGTCGGGGCCGATCAAATACAACCAATCGTTCTACAACGTGTCGTACCAGCTCGGGCAGCGGTCCAACGACCTGCACACGCTGTTGAACACCAATCCCATCGGCCTCCAAGCCAGCGGCATTGCGGCGGACTCCGTCACCCGTCTCCTCAACATCGCGCAGCAACTATCGGTCCCGCACGTGATTGGACGGCTGCCCAATGACCGCCTCAGCGACCAGGGTTCGATGATCGGCTCCTTCGATCTCGCTCCGTCATCGTCGCGCGCCGGCTCAGCCTACAACCTCACGGTCAGCGGATCGTGGAACAAGATGTCGCCGGTCTCAAACCTGACCACCGAGCTGCCGGCGCACAGTGGAGACCGGACCAGCTGGAACGCGGGTGCGCAGGTCCGGCACTCGACCTATTTCGGGATCGGCATCCTGAGTGAGACGACCGTGGGACTCAGTGGGTCCGACGCGGCGAGCACTCCGTACCTGCTGATGCCGAGCGGGTCCGTGCGCGTCAACTCCACATTCGCGGACGGGACCAACGGCGTGAAGTCACTGCAGTTCGGCGGCAACGCGGCGCTCGCGACGAGCATGACAAACCAGAACGTCGCGTTCACCAACCTGATGTCGTGGTTCAGCGAGAACAACAAGCACCGGCTCAAGCTGTCCACCGAACTCCGCCGCGAGTCATACGGGCTCGACCAGAGCGGCAACCGACTGGGCACCTACTACTTCAATTCACTCGCGGATCTTCAGGCCGGCAGCGCGGCGCTGTTCTCACGCCAGTTGCAGCCGCGGCTGCGCGACGGCGGCGCGGTCACCGGAGCGATCGCGCTCGGTGATTCGTATCGCCGGAGCAATACGTTCCAGATTCAATACGGCGTGCGCGTCGACGGCAGCGCGTTCGGCGAAACGCCGAGCCGCAACACGCAGCTAGAACAGTTATTCGGCGTCCGCAACGACCTAGTACCCAACCGGGTGTATGTCAGCCCGCGTATCGGCTTCTCGTGGAGCTACGGCACGGCAGCGCAGATCGCCGGGTTCGAGGGCGCGTTCCGCGGCCCGCGTGCCACGATCCGTGGCGGGCTCGGCGTCTTTCAAGGGACGCCAGGGGCGCAGTCGCTGGGCGGCGCGATCGACAACACGGGCTTGCCGTCGGCGATCCAGCAGGTGCAGTGCACGGGAATCGCGGTGCCTGCGCCGAGTTGGGCGTCGTATGCCAACGGCGGCGCCATTCCGACGCAATGCGCCAACGGCACCGCGGGATCGGTATTCTCGAACACCGTGCCGAACGTTACGCTCTTCGAGGAACAGTTCGGCTCGCCGCGCAGCGTGCGCTCCAACCTGCAGTGGAACGGCGCCATCCTCGGCAACCGCTTCAACGGCAATTTCGAAGTCACCTATTCGCTCAACCTGGACCAGCCGGGATCGGTGGACCTCAACTTCACGCCGACGCAACGGTTCACACTAGCCGACGAGGGCAACCGGCCCGTGTATGTGCAGGCGACGAGCATCGACCCACGCACCGGCGGGATTGCATCGCGTGACTCACGGCTGTCTGCGCTCTACAACCGCGTCACGGAACAAAAGTCCGACCTACGCTCTGAGAGCAAACAGCTCCGTGCGTCGATCTCGCCAATCAGCTTCAACAGCTCGCGGTCGTGGAGCCTCTCGTACGTGTTCACGCACGTGCGTGAACGGGTGCGCGGCTTCGGCTCGAACACGGTGGGCAACCCGTTCGACATTCAGTGGGCACGATCGAACATGGACTCGCGGCACCAGGTCCAGTATTCATTGTTCTACAACGCCTGGGACCTCGTACGCTTGAGCTGGAACGGGAGCTTCCGTTCCGGGATGCCGTTCACGCCGCTCGTCGCAGCCGACCTGAATGGCGATGGCTATCAAAACGATCGCGCGTTCATCTATGGCGCGGCGGCGGCGGATCCAGCACTGGCGTCTTCGATGGCTACGCTCCTGGCCAACCTGCCGTCCTACGCGAAGCACTGCCTCGAACGGCAGGCCGGCACGCTTGCCGACCGCAACAGCTGCCAAGGTCCGTGGACAGCTCAGGCGAATATGTCCATCTCGTTCAATCCGGTGAAGCTGCGCCTACCACAACGCGCCACGCTCACCTTCTCGGTAGCCAACCCGCTCGGCGCGGCAGACCTGCTGTTTCACAGCGAGAACAAGCTGCATGGCTGGGGCCAGCAGTCCGCGCCGGACCAGAGCCTGCTGTACGTGCGCGGATTCGACCCCGCGACGAAACGGTTCAAGTATGACGTCAACCAGCGGTTCGGCTCATCGAATCCCGCCTTCACACCGTTCCGCATACCCGTCGTCGTGACGGCGATGTTCCGATTCGATATCGGGCCGACCCGCGAAGCGCAGTCGCTACTGCAGCAACTCAACGTTGGCCGGCGAAATGACGGCACCAAGCTCAACGAAGGGGTCATCAAGGCGATCTACGCGAATGGCGGCCTGCAGAACCCGATGGCGCAGGTCCTCCGCCAGTCCGATTCGCTGAGGCTCACGAGTACACAAGCCGACAGTCTCGCGACCATGAATCGATGGTACCTGATCCGGCTCGACTCGGTCTGGTCACCGATCGCGAAGAGTCTGGCGGCACTGCCAGATCGTTACAACGAAGGCGCGGCGTACGTGGAGTACAAGCGCGGACGCGAAGCCACGGTTGACCTGCTCAAGCATCTGGCGCCCATGGTGAAGGGGCTTCTCACTGGCGCCCAGCGGCGGAAGTTGCCAGCCATCGTCACGAGCTATCTCGACAGCCGGTATCTCTCGGCAATCCGTTCAGGTACCGCGGGCGCCGGCGGCACCAGCATTGGCGGGGGCGGTCCTATCGCCATGCCGGGCGGCGGCCAGACCATCACCTTCATCCGTTAGTCGACACTCCAGAGATTCTCACTCACACTTCACCAGTGAAGCCCATGTCTACAGCTCGCAACTCGCTCGCGCTCATCCTCGTCGCGCTCGCCGCGACCGGCGCTGCAGGGCAGCAGACCGCGTCGACGGCGCTCCCGCCCATTCGCCCACTCGGCAAGGCGACGGCCACGTCGACCGATCTCATGGGCGCGGTCTCGCAAGTACGCGCGCTCCCCGGCGGCCGCATCCTCGTCAACGACAACCTCGGCCGCAAGGTCGTGCTGTTCGAGCCAGGACTCTCGGCATCCAAGGTCGTCGCCGACACAACGAGCGCCACCGCCAACGCGTACAGCTCGCGCGCCGGCGGCCTGATCGCCTACAAGGGTGATTCGACGCTGTTCGTCGACCCGATCTCGCTCGCGATGTTGGTCATCGACGGCAAAGGTAATGTCACGCGGGTGATCTCGGTACCGCGGCCCAATGAAGCGAACGCCCTCATCGGCGGCCCCAACGGCACGCCGGGATTCGACGCGCAGGGCCGGCTCGTGTACCGCGCGCCCCCGAACTTTCGCATCGTGCCGCCGCCCGGTGGCGACATGTCGAAGATGCAGATTCCGCAGATGCCGGATTCAGTCGCCGTGGTCCGCATCGCGCTGGACACGCGTGTCGTGGATACCGTCGCGTTCCTCAAGATTGCGAAGACGAACATGACGGTCACACAGACGCCGAACGGCGGAATGAGCTTCACGTCCACCATCAATCCGATGCAGGTCGTGGATGATTGGGCGGTCACGGCCGATGGACGCGTCGCGGTCGTGCGCGGCCAGGAGTACAAGATCGAATGGGTGGACGGGAAGGGCGCGATCGCGGCATCGAACAAAATCCCGTTTGCATGGCGTCGCCTCGACGATTCGACGAAAACGGCCTTCATCGATTCGACGAAAGCAGCGATGGAAACGCTGCGCCAGCAGGCCGTCACGCGAGCGCAGGCCGGCGGCGCAAGCAACATGCCGATCGCGTTCGGTCTGGGCGGAGCGATGGACATGGGTGCGATGGGCGGTAGGAGGATTGAAATCAACATGGGTGGTGGCGATGGGCCGCGTGGCGCGACCCCCGGGGCATCGAACGGCGCGCCGCCGACTGGCGGGCCGACCAACATCCAGATTCCGCCGCTCAACTTTGTGAACCCCTCGGAGCTGCCCGACTACGCGCCGCCATTTACAGCGGGCGCGGTGCGCGCCGACCTCGACGGCAACGTGTGGATCCGCACGTCGAACGTGTACGGTGGCGGTTCCGTGTACGACATCGTCAACGCGAAGGGTGAACTCACCGACCGCGTGTTGCTGCCGGCAGGACGCGTGATCGCCGGCTTCGGACCGGGCGTGGTGTACATGGGGTTCCGTGACGGCGCGGGCGTGCGTATCGAGATGGCCCCGATCCGCAGCGCGACGCCGTAACGATTCTCACTGACTTCCGCCGGGTGGGTCGCCACACGCGGCCCGCCCGGTTTCGTTTCCGGTCCTCGCGCCACGAACGATTCGGGTTACCGGGGTTTCGACGCCATCGCCAACGTGATCGAACAGAACGTCGCACAGGCTCGCGCCGTGGCCGACCGCTTGGTGAAGTTGTCCGATGTGGTGCTCGCGGCGCCGGTGTCGCTCAACATCGTCTGCTGGAGGTTCGCGCCGGCCTCAATGACGCCCGAGGCGCAGGACGCGCTCAACAAAGAGATTCTGCTCCGCGTGCAGAAGAGCGGGCTCGCGGTCGTGAGCGGGTCGCGGATCGGCGGGCGATACGTCATCCGTGTTGCCTGCTCAAACCACCGCAGCACCTCGGACGATTTCGAAGTGTTTTTGGCTGGCGTCGAGCGCATTCGCGACGACGTGCTGCGCGGGTGGCGCGCGCAGGAAGTCGCCGCTGCCGGCTGCGTTTTGATTCGCGGACCGCCGAAGAACCGTCGCCCGTTGCCGACCCTAGCGCTCGCCCGCCATCCCCCGAATCACCTTGTACTCCTTCTCGGTCACGGGCGTCACCGATAGCCGGCCGATCCTGATGAGCGCCATCTCCTTGAGGGTCGCCTTGAGCTTCATCTGGGCGAGCGTCACTGGTTTGGTAAACTGCGCGACGGCGCGCAGGTCTACCATGTACCACTGCGGGTCGCCCTGTTTCGAGTCCGGGTCGTAGTGGCGGTGCTTGATGTCGAAGGCGGTGTGGTCCACGTAGCCCTCACGTGCGACTTCGCACTCACCCACGATCACCTGTGGATCGATGCTTGAGTGATAGAAGAAGACGCGGTCACCCATCCGCATTCCATCACGCAGGAAATTGCGCGCGGCAAAGTTGCGCACGCCGTCCCAGCAGGTGGTGCGGCCGTGCCGGCGAAGCAGGTCGTCGAACGAGAAGGCGTCCGGCTCACTCTTGGCAAGCCAATACCGCATCTCCCCCGGCTCGCGCTTGAACACCCACGCCCATTTGCCCTTCTCGTACGGGGCGTTTGCCGCGGCCGTGTCCATCTCATCACCGGGGGCCTCCTTCGGCGCCCTCGGTGCGGCAGAACCTTTCTTCGTCTTCGCGGCTGCTGCCGGAACGTGCTTGGTTGTTTTTTTCTTTGCTGCCACAATCCCTCTAGGAGGCAATACCAGTTTTGATCGCCTGGAGCACGGCGTCGGAAAACGTATCGATCTCGTTCACCGACGTGTACACGCTTGGCGTAATACGAATACCACTGAACTCAGGGTGCACGATCGGCGTGTTGACGATGTGGTGCTTACTGAGCAGCCACCCGCCGAGCTTCACGGGGTCCAATCCATCCACATAGAAGAGACAAATCGCACCCGACTTGTCGGGACCGATCTGCGTCAGCACATGGACGCGATCGCTTTCCGTCATCAGCCGCTTGGCCCAGCGATCACGCAGGTAACGGAGGCGTGCGATCTTGCGGTCGAATCCCATACCCTGCGAGAACGCGAGCGCCGCCGAGACGGCGTTGAAGTTCGCCTGCGGGTGTGTGCCAATCTCCTCGTACTTCCGGATGTCGTTCACCTGCCCCTCGCCCGCCGCCATCAGCGGCCAGAGCTTCGGAATCTTGTCCTGGCGCACGTAAAGGAAGCCCGCGCCGATCGGCGCGTGCAGCCATTTGTGCAGCGAGGTGCCGTAATAATCCACGTCAAGTTCGTCGCGCTTCATCGGCCAGTGGCCAAAGGCGTGCGCGCCATCGACCATCACCTCGATGCCGAGCGGACGCGCCAACTTGACGATCTCGCGAATCGGTATGATCTGGCCGGTGAGGTTCGTGATATGCGGAACCTCGATGACCTTCGTGCGCGGCGTGATCGCGGCCTTGAACTGGTCGACGATGTACTGGTCCGACGGCGGCGGCACCTTGAGCGAGATCTGCTTGAGGACAATTCCCTCACGGCGCTCGCGCTGCTGCCATGTGGAGATCATCCGGCCATAGTTCTGGTTCGTCACCAACACTTCGTCACCGCGCTTAAGATCGATGCCGTAAATCATGATCTCGTTCGCTTCGCTGGCGTTGCGAACGACGGCCATTTCCTCGGTGCTGCAACCGAATTCCTTGGCGAGCTCGCGCCGCGTCGTTTCCATCCGCGGCTGCAGGATGCGCCACATATGCTCGACGGGCAGCTCGTTCGTGAACTTGAGGTCGCGGATCATCTGCTCGAGCACATGGGTCGGCGTCGGCGAGATCCCACCGTTATTCAGGTTGATCATCGTCCGATCGGCGTCGAACGCGCGTTGAATCTGCGCCCAGTACAGCTCGTCCTCGGCCACGGCCAGCGCGGGCTTGGTGCCGGCGATGGTGTTAGCGCGGAAGAGGTGCGCAAACGCGTCTTCCCGGAACATCGGGATCGTGACACCAGCTGCTGCGAGGCCGCGAACGAACGTGCGTCGGGAGGTCTGCATAGGAAAACCCTCGGTCAGACGACGAACTGAGGAAAAAGCTGGCGGTGAGCCGCTCTGTAATTACGGCTGTTCCGCAGCCGTTCGCCAGCGGCTACGGCACAACAATTAGCCCAACTTCCCCACCGATTTCCCGCCGTTTCCCGAGATTGGCCAGCGCCCGCCAGACACCAACGTCCACCCGGTACGCCATCCGGTGGCGCCCAGTCGGTATCGCAGATAGGAGAACTCCACTATCCGAATAAACGCCTGCTCGTCGCCGTGCTTGGCACCGATGGGGAGTGTCAAGTCGAAATCGCTCACGGGCTCGCGAATGATTGCAAAGGCGTGCGACAGATTACCCCCCCCCCAGACCGCCAGTTGGCTATCGTGTACCGTCTACCTCTACCTGCATCTATGATTACCCAGACGTCCATGGCCACGTCACGCCAGCCCAACAGCGCCGAGTGATGGAGATCGCAACGGGCCAATCGGCTCCCCGCCGACGGCCGGTCGAGTCACGTCAGCCCTCCACCGGCGAGGTCTGGCGAACCTTCACGGCCGCATCGTCCGATGAGGTCCAGCGGGTGGTCGCAGCTGCGCGCGCCGCCCAGCCAGGCTGGGTCGCGCTGCCGCTTGAAGTGCGACTGCAGATTCTGCGTCGCTTTCACGAACTCGTGTACCTCCGCCGCGCCGAGATCGCCGACTTGCTCACGCGCGAAGTCGACAAGCCGGCGGCCGAGGCGCTCTCCACCGAGGTGGCCTTCGTGCTGGACCAAGTACGGTTTCTCATCAAAGCCGTGCCGCGCCTCATCCGTTCGCCCTGGTTCGGCTCCGCCAGCCTCGGCCTCTCTCGAAAACGATTGCGTATCACGCACGAGCCCTACGGCGTGGTGGGCATCATTTCGCCGTGGAACTACCCGTTCATGCTCGCCTGCTCGCGCATCCTCCCCGCGCTCGCGACGGGCAACGCGGTCGTATTCAAGCCAAGTGAACTGACGCCGTCGATCGGCGAACTCACGCATCAGTTGCTGCTCGATGCCGGCGTGCCTGGCGACGTGATCGGTCTAGTGCAGGGTGATGGCCATGTCGGCGCGACCCTCGCGGCTGCGCCCGTCGACAAGGTTTTTTTCACGGGCAGCGTGGTGAGCGGTCGCTCCGTCGCCATGGCGTGTGCCACACGGCTCGTACCGTGTGGTCTGGAACTCGGAGGCAGCGATGCCGCGATCGTGCTCGCCGACGCCGATCTGGCCCTCGCCGCGTCGGGACTCGCGTGGGGACGGTTCACCAATGCCGGACAGTCCTGCGTCGCACCGAAGCGCCTCTTCGTCGAAGACGCCGTGTACGACGCGTTCCTGTCAGCCCTCGTCGGCGTAGTCCAGAAACTTCGCACCGGATCTGGCACCGACGACGCGACCGACGCCGGCGCGGTGATCCGGCCAGAGTTTCGCGCGGTACTCGAGTCACAGCGCGACGACGCGATCGCCCGCGGCGCGAGGGTCGTCGCGACGGCACCCGCCAGCAATGCGAACGTCTTTCCGCCGACGGTGCTGGTGGAGGTCCCGTCTGACTCCCGCGCACTGACCGAAGAAACGTTTGGGCCGCTCTTGGCGGTGATCCGCGTCCGCGATGCCGATGAGGCCATCACGCGTGCCAATGCGAGTGATTTCGGGCTGTCGGCCAGCATCTGGAGCCGCGACGTACTGCGCGCGGGAAGGCTTGGCGAACGTCTCGAGTGCGGGACGGTCGCGATCAACGACGTGCTGCTCACCGCAGGGACTCCCGAACTGCCGCACGGCGGCGTGAAGCACTCCGGCATCGGTCGCGCCCAAGGCATGGAGGGACTCGCCGAATGCGTGCGCACGAAGGGGATCATCGCGGACCGACTGTCGTCGTGGCGTCAGGGATGGTGGTTCGGATATTCCCGCGCGCATCGTGAACGCGTCGACGCGTTCTTGACGCTCGCCCACAGCACCAATGTTGTAGCTCGGATCGCCGCCATTCCAAACGTGCTGCGGATGCTGTTCCGTCCCGAACGGCCGCTGTAGGCCAGGCCAATGCCGATCCTTCACGCGCTCGATGTCGTCCTCGAACTGCTTCGCCCCGGTCTGCTCTGGCTGTTCGTCATGCTTGCGGTGGTGGCCGGCGTGGACTGGGCCGTGCGGACGCGCCGCATCAATCCGTTCGGACGCATTGCGCGCGTGGTTCGCACAAACGTCGACCCGCTACTGATGCCGATCGAACGCATCGTCGTTCGCTCGGGCGGGCTGCCATCGAACGCCCCTTTGTGGTCACTCGTGTTCGTTGCGGTCGGCGGCGTCTTGCTGATCGCGACGCTCGGCTTTATTCGCGAACATCTGGACCTCGTGCTTGCAGCGCTCGGCGGCGGCGCGAAGGGCGTCTATCGCCTGCTAGTGTCGTGGATCTTCATGATTCTGCAGATCGCCATCCTCGTGCGCGTCGTCCAATCGTGGGTCCACTTCAGACTGGGCGCCTGGTATTCGCGATGGGCGTTCAAGATCAGCGAACCGGTATTGCGGCCGTACCGTAATCTGATTCCGCTCTTCGGAGGAATGGATCTGTCGCCAATCGTGGCCTGGTTCGTCTTGGGATTCGTGGAGACCGCCCTCCTCCGGGCCTGGTAACCAGAATGGGGAGGAGGCCGATTCTCGCCGACTTGACACCATCTGTTCATCCGGATAGGCTGATGAAAGACAATTGATACCCGTGGCGATTTGGAGGCAATTTGCGGCCACGTAAAATATTCAGCTAAAGCGCCTGTACCCGGTGCGCCTCGTCGCCCCGGGTTTTTTTGTATCCCAGTCGTCCCGTCCCCGCACCGTTCAGCTCCCTCGTCGCTCACTCCACACCGGCACCAACAAGCGTTGCATTCCCCGTTTTCGGTCTCCTTCGAGTTCTTCCCCCCCAAGACCCCTGAGTCCGAGGAGGCGCTCTGGCGTGCCATCACCCGTCTTGCCCCGCTCAGCCCGAAGTTCGTTTCGGGGACCTACGGCGCCGGCGGCAGCACGCGTGAGCGCACGCACCGGACGGTCAAACGGATCCTCGCCGAAACAGAACTCGTCCCGGCGGCGCACCTCACCTGCGTTGGTTCGACACAGTCCGACATCCACGAGATCGCTGATGTATACTGGGAGAGCGGCGTGCGACACATCGTCGCGCTGCGCGGTGATCCGTCGACTGCCGGCGCCGGCTACGAACCGACACCAGATGGCTACGCCTGGGCATCAGATCTCGTCGCCGGCCTCAAGGCACGTCACGACTTTGACATCAGCGTCGCGACCTTCCCCGAAGGTCATCCTGAGGCGCGCTCACTCGACGCCGAACTCGACAACCTCAAACGCAAGATTGACGCAGGCGCCACGCGGGCGATCTCGCAGTTCTTCTTCGACCACGGGACCTTTCTCCGGTTCGTTGACCGCGCGCGGAAGGCCGGTATCACCGTGCCGATCATCCCCGGCATTATGCCCGTCACGAACTTCGGACAGATGACGAAGTTCGCGGAGATGGCCGGTGCAACCGTACCGAGCGCTATGGCGCTGATGTTCGATGGGCTGGAGAACGACGTCGAGACGCGCAAACTCGTCGCGGTCACGATTGCTGCCGACCTGTGCCAGAAACTCGCCGACGCCGGTGTGAAAGAATTCCATTTCTACACGCTCAATCGTGCCGACCTGACGTACACGCTCTGTCACATTCTTGGACTCCGACCGGTCAGGTGAACAGGTCCATGACTCGCGCTTCGCGCCTCGCCGCCCTCGAGCCCGAGTTGGCGCGCCGCATCCTGATCCTCGACGGCGCGATGGGCACAGAGATCCAGAAGCTTCGGCTCACCGAAGCTGACTACCGCGGCGAACGCTTTTGCGATTGGCCGAGCGAACTGCGGGGCAACAACGACCTCCTCGCACTCACCCGCCCGGACGCGATACGCGCCATTCACGACGCGTACCTCGACGCCGGCGCTGACATCATTGAAACGAACACTTTCAACTCGACGACGATTGCCCAAGCCGACTACGGAATGAAAGCGGTTGTCGACGAGCTGAACGAGGCGGCGGCTGGTCTGGCGCGTGCGGCCTGCGACGCCTGGGAAGCACGCGATGGACGGCCACGCTATGTCGCCGGGATCCTCGGTCCCACCAACCGATCGGCGAGCATCTCGCCAAAGGTCGAGGATGCTGGGTTCCGCAACGTCACGTTCGACGAGCTCGTCGTCGCCTACACCGATGCCGCACGCGCCCTCGTGAAGGGTGGCGCCGACCTACTGATGGTCGAGACGATTTTCGACACGCTCAACGCC
>SXGR01219193.1_pt1 | contig 16309 bp, 10 predicted proteins | sample 3174711 | NCBI WGS metagenome assembly SXGR01 (sample SAMN11356860, study PRJNA531348) | freshwater metagenome | isolation source: freshwater sample F1-60 | place: China: Fuxian Lake, Yuxi | collected 2017-12-25
CAACAGCATCCACGTCAAGGAACGAAGTTCCGCGAAGCTTTGCTGTCGTGTTGATTGCGTTGCCGTATTCGGCAAGGGTTACAGTTACCTGACTGTCTGCCATCGCTACTGCGGTGACATCCACGGTTTCTGTGAGTGTTGCTGTTGCGTCTGCGAGTTCACTGAAAATTGTGAAAGCTACTGACGTTCCAGGCATTGACTGTGCGACAGGCTGTACGTCTGCTGCTGCGTCAAAAAGCAATTCTGATCGGAGTGCGAAATACGCAATCTGATCGAACGCCGCCTGATCTACTGATAAGGAACTTGCTTGTGTAAATGCCATGACCTTTAGGGTCTTTCTCCCCAAAGACTTGCTTTGAGGCTAGATGTTTTGTTGTTGATTAACCTGAGCCAGTATTTGCATTACTTCGTCTTGAGATTTAGCGTTAGCAATTTTGGTATTCCAATCCACAGGTCCGTCGCTCGGATCACCAGCACGTGCCGCTTTTTGTAGCCTATTCCAAGCAGTTTGTTCTGCCTGTGTTTCGGAGTTTACTTGCGTTGCACTAATGAGATTTGCTTCGGTTGCGGCTTGACGGATAGCGTCTGCGGTCATTTCGCCATCATAAGCTTTCACAAAATAGCGTGAAATTGGTGCGCTGAAATCAACGCCCGCTTCCACAAATGCTAACTTGCGTTGCGCTTCTGTAGCTTGTAACAACTTGGCTTCCAGTTCTTTGTTCTTGGCTTCAAGATTTCGAAGCTGAGCTCGTACTGGATTCCGGTCTACCTGATCTTTAACGTCGTCTTCAAACTCTGCGTTTGCATCTGACATGACCCACTCCTTCTGCCCACACTCTGACCGGAGGGTTCAGAATGGCTGCAAATCTCACCCATGTTACGCATTGAAATCGGGGGCCTTCAATGGTTATCCCTTGTGGGATACTGAAACAGTATCACACCTTTGCGTTATAGCCAGAGACTTAATTAATCTGCTTCGCCAAGACCAGTTTTTGTTGTTCCAGACGTATCACCTTGAGTTGAGGAAAATCCTCCACCGCCTTCAAATACGGCTTTTCTTGAAATTCCGCGTCGTTGAATGGCCATCGAAGCATCTTCATCAAAGCCGAAAACCGACCCTATTTTTTGGGATTCCGTTAAAGCGGTCTCTCCGCTCATTTCTTTGTATAAACCTTCCGAGTCGGATAAAATTCTAAACGCTGCTTCAGCTTGGCTTTCGGTGTAGCCACGGGCAACAAGATCTTCAGCAGATAACGCGGTCAATTGAATTTTGCCTTGTTCTTTTGCTCGTGCAGCAAGGTTTGCTGCGTCAGCTTGTCTGCGGAGTTTTGCTTCTGTTTTGGTCGGGTCGAGAAAAAAATGAACCAAGTTAGCTGGGGTGACTTGATAAAGCTCCGACATTTGGCGCACCACTTCAGGATCGGAGTCAACGATGGCTCTGTATCCTTTGTCAATTCTATTTTGCAATTCTGCATTTGAGACATCACCACCAATCAAACTGATGAAATCAGATTTCTGATCATATAGTGAAGCATCCAAGCCATTGGCAATCATTGTTTTCATATATTGTTGTTCAAGAGCAACATATGTAATTGGTTTTAAAGCTGCAAGCCCTTTGGCCACTCTTTGAATATTGCCTTTAAATCTCTCTTGATATTCAGGTTCATCACGAAGATTAAAGAATATGGCGTCTTCGTCAACTATGCCCCTTGCAATTAAATCTTGAACTTTTCCGGCTAATTGTTTGAGTCCAACTGTTGCAAGCAGATCTTCGAGTCGTGCAAAAGCGTTCCTGCCTTCTGGGGTAGTTGAACTCATGTTATCGCCACCATCGTCGCTAGGTGAGACAGGTGTTTTTGTTTCAAGGTTACGTAAACGGCCTTCTTCGATTAGTCTGCCAAACGCGGCTGTCGTATCTGCCTCGCCACCCAAACTGCCTGAAGCCAACGCTTTAATGTACTCAGCGGTAGCCGTATCACCCGATAAACCTGCGGCTTGATACGCCAAAGCTTCGTACTGTGGTAATGCTGCAACTGGTTTTTCTTGATTAGCGATTATTTCTGGAAGTCCACGAGCAACTTCTTCAGGAGTAAAATCTGCTAAGCGCGGGTCATCTGGGCGAATAGACATTACGAATACAATCCAAAGGCAGTTTCAAGTTTTCTAATGATTGAATCCATTTCAGTATTTGCTTGTTGGGTAAGATTGTAATTGTATTTCGGGTCTTTTTTAAGTCTGTACACAAATTCCGTACCGGATATCGGTTCATTTTTTTCGTCAACCATATCAAGCACGTTCTTGAATAAAGGATTATCTCTGGTAATGGTGTTCGGATTTAGTTCCAAAGTTTTGGCCGCAAGTTGTTTGTAGGGATCAAAAATATCATCTAATGTATAACCTTGGTCAATAAGATTCGCAAATTGTTTATACATAATTTTTGCACCGTTTTTTGCTTTTGACTCAAGCAATTCTGGGGTATACATCGTTCCGTTGTATTTTGTGCCTGTCAGAGCAGCAGAAATTATGTTATCAATATCTGGTGGGTTGTAATCAAAAGCCTTAAGTCCAAGTTTTAATTGTTTGCTTTGATCAGTGGCTGATATGCCTGTTTTGGTTTGATTTGCTCGTTTGCCAACCAAAGAAAAAGCGAAGTATTTTGTTTGAAGTTCGTTTGCTTGGTTCCGTAACGAATATAAAGACAGCTCTGCAACCTCAGAATCCGAAAGTTCTAATGTTCCAAAATCTGCTCGAAGCCTTGCTGCTTCTCTTTCGAGCGATTCAGTCTGCTGGTTTTTGGGGGTGAGATCCCATGTTCTCTGGTTTGGTAATACGTTTTGGTAAAATTTTGTAGCCTGTACTTTGGCTCCCCATGCTTTTAGCCCGGCATCACTTACAAAATCGTATTTGTTGGGATTTCTTGCGGCATCATAAAACAGGTCTATTAAATCGTCACCAAAGGTAGCCCTTGCTTTTGTTTCTCCTTCTGCACCATCAACCAGATCGGCATACTGCGGAAACTCAAGCCTAAATCTCGTTCTCCAATCATCTGACGCGCCACCCAGATACTTTTCGTCATATTCTTTTTGAAGCATTTTGCGGTTGGCTGGTGTATTTTTTAATGACCGTGCTTTAAGTTGTTCAGCCACATATTGAGCTTTTGTTCCTGGCTCAGCCACGAGAAGCCCCCAACGCGGCAAATGCCGCACCGATGGCATTACCCAAACCATAGGAAGCTGCTTGGGTTGGTGAGGACTGTGAGACAACTTGTTCCGCTATCGTGCTCGGCCGAGGTATGTCCTGCCCTGCACTAAACGCAGCTTTCTGAACGTTCAAACTTTCTTTAAGAAGTGTTTTTAATTGTTCTTTAGTCAATTTATTGCCCGTAAGAAGAAGAGCATATTCCTGAAGGTAACTTCCCATATCGGCATCCGAAATAGGGCGAAACTTGGGCCCGCTACTTGATGTTTGACCTGTGAATTTTCCAAGTGTAGGGAACACGGCCTGCCATGTTTGAAATCTTTGATTGGAATAATCTAAAAATTTAATCATCGCCATTTCGTCTGCAGGGCCGAAGCCGAGGTTATTAAGAGCGAGACTACTAATGTCATTGTTCCCGTAAAAATCTGTGCGCTTCAACTCTTTGAGCAGCGCAAGAGTCGCGCCTTCTTTGCGGTTTAAATACATTAATTCGTTTCGGGCATCAAACCCGCTTGAAGAGACGTCGTATTGCCCACGAGAAAGTCGCCCAAATTCGTCTGTTAACGCATCTCCTGCATAATAAGATGGCCCGCCAAGTCTGCCAGGTTTAAAAACGTTAGGATTTAATATCCTTATACCTGAGGGGCTTGTAATTACAATATCAACAAACTTATTTGATATTTCGTCAAGGGTCGGCGGTTTGTTATTTATTGGAGCAAATCCATAAACTGGTCTGAGTTGATATTGAAATCCTCCTGCACTTACCGCTGGCATATCTAATGGGTTGCGACGGCCTATTTCGTTTTCAACGTCTTTGGTTTGTTGGTTTTGTTCGGCAGCCGCGGGGTTTTCTGCAATTGTTACTTTTGGTTTTGGTTTTTCTCTTCCAAAATATTTTTGTGCAATTATGTCTTCTACTTTTTTTCCAACTATGATTAGTGGAATTGCAGGAGTGCTTAAGGGTGCTTTTTTGGCGATTGCGCCTGCCTTTTCAAACAAATTTTCTAAATCGCCCCACCAACCGCCACTTGATGGCACATCTGCTGGTTCTTCGGGTTCTTGGTTTTCTAGTTTAAATTTTGCCATTAGTCTTCCACTTCTGCAACAAGCAATCGAGTCCATATTCTATCAAATTCTGGATTTTGAAACGCAAGACTTTCCCCATAAGCATAAAGCTGGGCTTTGATCGGTACTGCTTTCTTTGATTGGAAGCTTTTCCCGCCGGCTCTGGCAAGTGCTTCTTCACGAGCGGCAAGGTATCTACGAAGAGGACCAGTTATAGGATTATCGCTTACCCGTGGATCTTGTAGCAATTTGTCCAATGTTACGATGTCGTTTTTGAGTTCGTTGACCGTGAACTCGACGTTGACGTTATATCCAGGTAATTTTTCATTGAGAAAGATTCGGTAGTCTTTTAATTTCTCGTTTTGTAGTTCGGTGGGAAACGCTCCGAACATACGACGAGCTGCACGATATTTGGTCGCTCCTAAACGACTCTGGGCGGTGTCGATCAGTTCTTGATCAGAAAGCGGTTCTCGGAGCCCCGCTCTTTGTTGACGGCTCCAAACCGAAAATTCAAAATCCGAACCCTTCGGCGCAAAATATGTGGCAAGGTTTGGGTAAAGTTCCACTAGGTCTTTGTTGTTGCGAGTCCAGGCATCAAATTCGACAGAAGTTTCAAGTCCTTTCCTGGTGGCCTTAGTTTTCGAGGAAGCGTAAAGCATTAATTCGTCTCCATAAAGTTTTAAGAACCTTGGGATCGCGGTGTCATAATCTTCCTGTTGGAAACTTTGCAATTCTTTTATGAGCTCACTCACATAAACATCACCTATTTTTGTTGGTACTTTAAACTCAAGGGTTCCTGCGGTTGGTCCGGTAAATTGACTTACTGCTCGCAATATAGTTAAAACTCGTGCTCGTGATTTTGCGTCTGCTTTCAGTTTTGTAACTCCATCCGGATCACTGAGGTCATATTCTGGATTCACCGACAGAGCTCGAAGTGTTTCGATATATGTTTGACCGTACACATTTGTAAGATCTTCGGTGTTTGCAGCCATCCCGAAACCTAGTTTCATCATGTAACCAGGTATTGGGTTTAATGTTGAACCCAGGTTTTTTTCGCCGTATGGTAGTATTAATTGTCTAAATTGGTCGTAATCTGGAACGTCTGGAATAAGTTGACTTGCGGCAAATTGTCCCCAGGGCCCTAGTGCTGGATAGTAACTGATACCGCCAGACAGTCTTCTTATTGGTGCTGCAAGTGGTGCATTGATGCCCGTAAACAACTTGGTCAGTGCGCCGGTCATCGGAAAAGTAAACATGAGTTGATCTGATTGGGGGTCTCTGAAAAAAAAGCCTCTACCGTCTTGGTCTGGATCGGCATTTTGTAAACCCGTATAAACCCTTTGCGCAGAACGAGCCATGTGTACATTTTCGGTTTTAAGGAATCCGAGCCAAGTACCCATGACGTCTGCCCATGCACCAGCGAACGGACTAACAATTCGCATCGCATCTCCGAAGTTGTTTCTTTCTGTGGCGTCGTAAAGAAGATCTTTGGTTTTTGATAAACCTACAAATCGACCATAATCATTCAGCTCTTCAACGGTTAGAGTCCCCGAAACGGATGTTCGTTTTGGTAAATTTTCTATTTTTTCGCCAACTTTGTTTTTTGAAAAAGATTTTTCGCCAAGATATTGTTTGATTGTTTTTCCCTCAGATTTGGCTTTGTCCAAAATATCGTCGTATAGTTTTATGCCTTCTTCAAGGGAAAGTTGATCAATATGTTCTCCGATTGTTTGGTAATAAAATGAACGAAAAGTTGGGGATTTTTCTAATTTTCGTACGACGGTATCATTCAAAGAATTGAACAACCAACTTACTGCCCAATTTTGCATTACATTAACGGTTGGCTCTTTTTTTGTTTCCCAATACTTTTGTTCTCTTGCAACCTGTTTTGGCAGACCCCTTGTAACATCTGCGGCATCTTCTCCAATAATTGGAGCTCTTTCGATAAGTCGCCGTGCTTCAATACTCCCATATTTTATTGTGTCTTTGCCGGAGCTGGACAACGCACGGCCAGGTTTAGTTGGAACAAATGTTGCCGTTGAAACACCGTTTGGATCGACGTCGATTCTGTTTATAATTCCTTCATACTTCGTGAGTATTCCTGTTTTGGGATCTTCTTTCATTATTGTTTGTACATCCCCTATTCTTAATTCTTTCTGATTTTTCGGAAGGACAAAATCCGTTACTGGGAGAAGTGAAACATTTTCGAAATCTGGAACTCTATTGTGTGCAAACATAAAAGAAAGTTCTGGTATCTTGCCCGTGTTAGTTTTGACGTTTGCCAAAATAATGGTTTCAATGTGCCCACGCAAAACTCTCTCATATCTTTCTGGGTCACTTTTACGCAATTCTTTTAGATTTTGAGGCCACCCTTTTAGGGGTTTTCCATTTCGATAATAATTAACTCCATCAAGATAAAGAGCCTGAAGTCTGTTCATTGCCGGGCTGCCTTGATTTTTTTCAAGGTATTCGAAAATATCAGTGACGATATCTGAATCCTCTTTGTTGGCAGACAAGCCACGAGCCGCAATATTTTGAAGCGGGTCTGCAATAGTTTTTTGTCCTTGTTGAACTATGCCATCTGTGTGATTTTTGGAAGGATAATCAGAAGGCCCTTGATTTCGGCTATACACGGGGAATGAACCGGTTTCGACACCTCTTTGATATTCGTCAGCAGGTAAAATGCCGGCGCGATTTCCTACTTGTGCAAGTTCGTCTTGCAACTCTTTTGTTACTTTATTTTGAAGCGCAACATCTCGATTTCCCGCACGTTCAATGTATCCTTCTGCTCCAGGGGCGTTTGGCTCTACTTCAATTTTTTTTACACCCTTGAAGCCCAAGCTTGCAATTTCTGAGCCCTGAATATCGTACTTGTATTTTCTTCCCGTAACCAAAAGAATGTAATCAAGGGGGTTTTTAAAACTAGTGACTCCGCCGTAAGCCATGCGAAGTTGTGCATCCATGCCGTTGCGCATGATGTATCCAAACGTCGCAAGCGAAAGAGGTTTCCACAGGTCGTTTTGAAGTTTATCTATATAAGTTATAAACAGTCGTTCTTGTTCCGAAATAACTTTTTTTTGATATTCTATTTCAAAAGTTTTTTTGATGTCGGCTAGTTCGTCAATTCTTTCTCTGGCTTTTAACGCAGCTGGTCCTTCGAGTCTCTTGAGTGCAGAAAGTTCGTCGTCTGCTGCTTGCCATTGTTTTTCGTCTGTAATTTTTGTAAGAGTTGTAAGTTTTCTTTTTGAGGTAATTGGTAATTTTGCGAATCTAGCTATACCCTTTTCGTCTTTTGGCGTCAATTGCATAAACAATCGATTGCGGGTTAATCGACGAAGTTCTCGAACGTCCGGTAAAATTTGTACACGATTTAACATTTCAACAATTTGCATTGGCTGAGCAAACTGAATATCGGTTGCTACTTCGCCAAGACCTTCAAGATAAGCGTTATAGACGTCTTTTGAAAGACTTTCTTTTAAATGCAAAAGAGTCATCTGTAAATGCCCGTTGTCGGTTCCATGACCACGTACATCTAAAGCATTGGTTTTTATTTTGTCGACATGATCCGTTGCAGAATTAAGCACTCGTTCTATAACCGGTGGTGCTATGCCGTTTGCTTTGAGCGTCAGGGCAATCAATTCGTTGAAGGCAACGAGCGAGTTTTTGCGATTGACTGCCGTTCCTACGTTTTGTGTATATGCTTCGATTGCCCCCATGACTTTTTGTTTGCCCGCAGATGCCGGGGTACCGTTAAGCCAATTCTCGATTGATTGTTCTGGAACCGCGCTAGCTCGCATTGTCAACACCGAGTTTTTTATGGCTTCGGCGCTTTGTCTTTCATCACCATCTACAATAAGTCGTTTTTTTGGGACTCCCGAGAAATATTTTGATTTCATCAAACCGTGGACAAATGGTGTTCGTTGAAGTTTGTATTTTCCTATGTTTGCGGAAAGCGTACCTTGCCCATAAGTCCAACCATATGTGAGAGCGGAAATTACTTGACGATCTGTTTTTGCATTGACTAAACGCATGACCATATCGTTTGATATTTTATAATTAAAAATTTCGTCTTGAATTCTTGCCGCCGAAGTTTCGTTTCGCAATACGGCAACCATTTTTTTTGCAGACGAATTTCTGGTCATAAAATTTATAAATTTGTCGACGTTTACCTGCCCCCCGGTAATGTCTTTAATTAATCCAGCTTCTCCATGTGCGTCGTCTGCAAACTTTTTCAAAGTTTTTCTTGCATCTTTGGCGTCTTCGGCGCTTAATAACGGAACAATGCCTTTGATGCCACCGCCGGCTTTGTAACCTTCTGCGAACTTTAAACCCGATCTGAGGGCGCCTACTCCACCAGCAGTGCTTTTAAGTGCTTTGGAAACACCTTTTGTTGGATCGGGACTTAAAATATTTATAAGCCCGTCGATTATGCCTGAGGCGTAATAATATTCTGTGGAACCTTCTCTTAAAATAGTTCCAGCAGCACCACGACCAACCGTAAAGCCGTGCCCCATTTGAGTTGTTCCTCTAAAAAGCCTTGCTCGACGTGCTTGTTCTTCTCTTAATCTTTCTGGCATAAAATATCCAGAACCCATATCAATGCCTTGTTCGCTACCATCAAGCAAAGTTGCTATGGAGGTACTTGACCACAAACCCCCGATGTCGTAGTTGCTTTGTCCCAAAAACATTGAGCTGACATTTTGAATTGTTTCTGGAATAATGTCTAACGAGGCAACACCCCATCGAGTAACTGGCTTAATCGGTATCGCTGTAATAACGTTTCCGACGCCTTCTCCAGCTGCACGAGCCCCTTCTCCGACAACAAATCTTGCCGGGGCTGGAATAAGGGTTTTGTAAACACTTTGAACAGCTTTAGCCGTAGCTCCAATCGCGTCATATGCCCAACGAATGGGCGCAGGAAGTTGCCCGGTTTTTGCAAGTCTTTCTTCGTAAGTGTCCGTTTGTCTTTGCAATGCAAATTGTCCAACTTTGTCAATTGCTTCCGTGGATGCATTAGCTTTAGCCAACGTCATCATTGTTTCTGGGGTGAGCCAAGGAGCTCGTTGGTTTACTTCTGTCAATTTTTGAGCAACTTGTACCGAAGGTCCGCTTCCTGAGTAAGACGGTGTTTTAAACGCAAAATTAACAAGGTTGTTTTGATATTCAATATCTTCAGGCGAAAACACCCCAAACGGACTCACCATAGTTAAATTCCGCCGTAACGAGATACCAAATCATAAAGATCGTCATTAGGGAAATATTTCAATATTTCTTGGATTTCAGCAACAGCGTTGTCCCTGGGCAATGACATTGGAATTCCAGCGCCTGCTGCGGATACGCCTGGTCCCATATCTAGCCCTGCAGTAATTGGTTCATCGGGTCGTTCTGTTGCGCGGAAGAATTCACCTGGGCTCTTAGGCAAGGGTTTTTTTGTTTGTGGCGCCATTGTTCCCGTTGGAGATGGACCCATTGGCACAATTTTTTGAGAAAGAAGCTGTTTTCCTGCTTCGCCATATGTTTGATTCTTTTTTGCTGTTTTGGCCATGTTTGCTTTGACCGTGTTGTAATCAGCCATTTATCCTCTCATCTGGGCTAGTAGTGAATCGAGGGATGGTTGTCCACCACCTTCGACTGGAGCTTCTGCACCCATACCTGGAGTTGCAAGTCCTGGCATGGTTTCTGGAGCGCCTTGTGGCATTGCTTGAGCTTGACGATCTTGTGCTCGTTGTTGAGTTCGCCTAACAGCTTCATAGAGCGTTGCATCTAACTCAACGACTTGCTTTGTAAGGTAAGCAAGATCATCTGGTTGATATGGCCCGTTTGGATCAGCTGCTTGTGTTTGAATTGAAGAAAGAAGTGCTGCTTCAACACCCTCAACCATCAATCGATCATGTTCAAGATCAGGGTCAGAAATCAACGGATCGGCTTCACGAGCAGATTCTTTACTCATCAAGCCTGTTCCCAAACGCTGCCCCAAGCCGATAATAAGACTGTTTACATCGGAACCTGCAGCCGAATAGGTGACGTAGTGAAAATCTGTTTCCCAAATTTTATTAGGAATATACGACTCTTGAGAAAGTCCTCTGCGAGAAGGGATAAAATATGTTTTTGGGATGTCGCCCCAATAGGCTTTTTCAATTGCAATAGCCACTTTATCTTCTTCGAAGATTGATGCTTCAAAAATTGCTTGAGCTTCTTGAACCCGGAAATCAACTGTTGCCGATAACACATTCTCTCCACGACGACCTGTTCTGATGTTGCTCCCCGATTCACCGCCAAACTCTGCAGGGATTGCACCTTCAAGTCGTTCTTGACGCTCAAGACGATCAAGTGCTTCGTATGTTTTGTATCCAGGATTAAGTTCTTTGCTGACAATATCGCCACCTTTTACAACTCCAAGAACGCCGGCTTTTGAATCAGCAAGTTGAAGAATTTCTGGGTTTTCGCCGGTGCGGGCAACCAAATATTCTTCAGGGAAAATTCCACGTTCAATGGCTATTTCGGTGAGAGCTTGTAGTCGTGCGCGGGTGTAGTACATACCAAGCGTGCCATCAAATTGTCCACGCGGTTTGTCAAGGTTAATTCTGTTTGCGACGACTGCTAGTGGCATACCTGTGCGGTTTGGAATTGCCTCAAGCAAAATTGAGTCAACACCTGCTCTTTCGGAAACGTTGAGCCCTGGATTGTTTTCTGCTCCCAAGACAATAAGTTGCAGGGATTCTGCGTCAACATATTCAAGCATGGTGTATTTCGAATCTGCATCCATTCGGCCCATGCGCAAAACCCCAGAAATATCTGAGCCGTAGTTGTTAAACAAAAAATTTGCTGTGGCTTTATAGGTAAAGATACAGTCATTTGGGAGCATGTCGTCTGCGTCGTCAACTGGTGCAGCAAACGTATCAAGCGGATTTCGTATTGTCCATTTTGGCAACAAAGTGCGGAAGTCTGGTTTCAACACACATGCCGATTGCGAGTAAGCAAGTATGTGTCGAGCGCGTCGTCGCATTTTCATTGGCATTTTATTTTGATCCCAAATCGACAACATTGCTTTACGGCGTGAATTCGCGTAACTTTTGGCGCGTTCAGATCCTTCTCTTAGCGGAGGAAAAAACGGCGATGGCATTGTTGAAGCCACGCGCATGGACATTTGATCCAGGCCTTGCACCAGTAAGTTGGCGATGTTAGCTTTGGCATTTCGATCTAATTCGTTTAAGGGAACAACAATGTCGCCGTTTGCAAGCGAACGCACCCTGCGCATTTGATCATGCAAAGGGCCTTTTGCAATACGGCGTTGGTTGTATAGCTCTACGATTTCTTCGGTAGTTCGCATGTGCTACGGCTTTGGATTAAATTTATTCCAGAAGTACAATTGCTGAGTGTATTCTTCCATTGCGTCACTATATTCCCAAAGTTTTTTATCTTCCGGTGAAAGCCGACTTGGCATTGTAGGTGGAGTAGGCATCGGATCTCCGCGTTTAATTGGGTTGAATTTTCCGCGTAGCCGATTGCCTAATGCATCGAAGTCACTTCCTTTCATTCCAGCAACAACAGTTGTTGGCGTAATTGACTCAGGAGTTTTAGTTGTAGTTGTTTTAGGCTCAGGAGTTTTAGTTGTAGTTGTTTCAGGCTCAGGGGTTTTAGTTGTAGTTGTTTTAGACTCAGAGGTTTTGGTTTTAGTTGTTTTACCAGCTGGGTTGCCTTTTGGTGCCGAACGAGTTGATTTTGGTGTTGGAGAAACGGTTGGTCCATATTTTGGTCGAAGATCAAACCCCGTAGATGAACTAGGATACCGGGCACTAGGATACGGGTTAGAATTCGTTGATGTTTTTGCAAATGGATTTTTTATATTTATTTTGCTAAATGGATTTTTTATATCTATTTTTATATTTGATTTTTTTAATTGATTTAAAGTTGCGACACCAAATTTCGTTGCTTTAGCCGCTGTAATTAGTGTCGGAGATAACCTAGCTAACGCTCCGACTGTTGCAGTTTCAGCCATCGCTCTTGTTGCTAATCCGCTGGATGCTAAATACCCTTTTCTGTCAACTGAATCTGCCCATGCTGCATATTGTCCAAATCCAGGAACTTTGCTTAGTTTTTGAAACGCTCTTTCTTCCCAGACATCGCCGTAAACATTTTTGTTATCTCTAGGTTTTTTTATTGTAGTATTTGTTGACGTAACGGCAGCAGGTTGAGCGGGCATGTATGGAACTGCATCATTTATCGGCGTTATTGGAGCACCACCCACAACGGCAGAAGACGCAGACGACCCAGAAGGGCTGGTTACTCCACCAATTACAGAAGGTCTAATTAATTTCTTAAACGCTGCTCGTTCTGATGCCGTACCGATTGGCAAAACGACTTGAGCGATTTTTGTTCTGCCTTGTTTGGTTTGTGATAAATTTTTGAACTGTTGACGAAACTTACCTAATTGTTCAGGCGTAGCTTCTAAGCCGGTTGATTTTAGTTTTGCTTGAACGTATTGTTTTCGATAGTTTGGTTTTGCCATACGCGATATAGTATCACACGATATTACTATTAAACCAGCTAGGTCTCCATCTGCGTGGGGGGGCCATAAGCGGACTAAGTTTTGGTAAATGTAGTTCTGCAAACCAGTGTGCCATCACAAGGTCAGTCCCGTTTTTTTTGTTACGGGTCCACGAACTCATTTCGTCAATAAAAGCAAGGGTCTTCCAGTTTTCCGTCATTGTTGGTAGCCGAACTTGTCCGGTGCGCCACAAGGGTGGTAGCAATGCTTCTACACCTAAGTTTTCATCTAATTTGTTTCTGTGTGTCGTATGGGGGACAACGTTCACCCCATGAAACGCTTGCCATTTGCGCACGAAATCGTGCGCCAACAAGAATCGTTGCGCAGCGTTCACTTCAACCACCCAATGGGTTATTGGATACCCCGCGCTGTGTGAACGGTTTTGCCACTCATCCATGATGCCCGAATACACGCTCGTTCCTGTGTCGTAGCCAAGTAGCTCTTCGGCACTTAACTTACAACGTTCAACGTCTATAAGATACCTGAGGTTGGTTGATGGTTGATAAACCCACCATTCAATTGCCCAAAATTGGGTGGGGGATGGATCTACGGAGGCAACTGAAATCAACGGTCCTTCGAGTCCCCACGGGACAAATCCTGGCTGTCTGTGTTTGTCAACACACCCTGGATACATGATTCCGTCAAGTCCCATGCCACCCGTAGCCCACACTCGCTCTATCAGGTAATTGCCGGCGTCAAGGTCTTCTTGTTGATATACGACCCTAAACTTGTTTGGGTTCGAGTGTCGGACATAAGAGAGATCTTTCCATGTGAGCCGATAAGGTTCGAGTAGTGGGCCTTTTGGCCATGATGGAGCGTCTTGCCTTCGTGATGCTAAACCCGTATCGAGTTCTTCGTAATACGCTTTGTAAACCATGTGGTCGTACTTTGCGGACTTGATTGGTTCTTCTGCGCTTTTGTCGCGGGTATCCGTTCCGTCATACTCTTCAATATCTTCGTAGGTTATTTTGGAAAGACAATGTGCATACAGATCGCCAGGTCCGAGCCTTTGCCCGATGACCGCAAGGACACCACCTGGATCAACGCGAGCTTCAGCCATAGAATCCCAACGCTCCAAAAGTTTATCTCTGGCTATGGATTCTTTGGCGTTCTCTGGACTGGCCACGTCATCAAACAAACATAGATCGGCGCGATGACCAATGAACTCTGATTCGATACCGTAAGCCGAAACCGTGGGTTCTTTGTTGTCCAAGCCAGCACCACCGAACTGCTCTACCACGAATTCTTCTGCCCGCCACAAAGCACCAACATTGTTCGGTTTGAATCTTCCAAAATCCATAGATAGGCAAGCTTCGGCGTTTACTGCCAGACCACGCTTAATTAATTCTGAATCGGGCTGCAGAGGCACGGTACGTTCCAATGTCTCACGAATTCGTCTGCTGTACATCTTGGCCAAAGTTTGAGAGATAGATCCAATCATGACTCGAACCGACCTGTTGCGGACAATACACCACACAGCAACATCGTGGAACAATGTGGACTTGCCGGCTCCTGGTGGACAATTTAGAACCAAGAATTCTTTATCTTGTGATTCCAACTTTGTCACAATTTTGTACGCTGCATCTACCTGCCACGGCGAGGGAACACGACCAAGATACACTCGTCGGAAATAGTCAAAATCTTGCACCGCTTTCTTGGCTCGATCATTGACCCTTGAAATAGGCACGACTGGTGGGATGTCTTTCATCACGTTCAAGTCGCGTTTGATGGTGTTCCCGCCAGAACCTTTGCCGGTCTCAAGTTTTATCTGATCCAGTTCTATCTGGGTTTGTTTGGTTTTGGCAATCCATTTGGTAGCCGAAGCATAAGAAATCCCAGCCATACGAGCAGCCTCTTTATAATTGATTCCGGAATGAACTGCTTGCCAGAAAATAGCGCGATCTTCTGGCTGTATTACTCTTCGCCCTTTGGTCATTTACCTACGCTTAGCAGAAGGCCCACCAGGGGGCCTTTTGCGGTCTTCCATTCTTCCTCTTGTGTTTACATACGCTCGTTCAATTTTGTCTGCGGGCGTTAATTTTGGATTGTATAGCGGATCCAGTGATCTGTAGTCGACTTCGTATGTTGCCGGCATTTTTGGGTTAATTTTGTTTGCGGAAATAATGCGATGATGACCGTCGCTTAAAAGCGCCCTTCCATCTTGAAACCGTAGATAGGCCGGAGGTAAATTATCTAATCCTTCTTCTCTAATTTTTTCATATAGTGGGATGGGATGTTGCACCAAGCTTCTCTCGTCTTGAGATTCAAGTAATTTCCGCTCAATCAAATTTGGCGAGTTTTTAATTCTGCTAACCCGACCATAACGTTCAAACGCATCCCCAAAATCTTTTGCTTCTGGCGAATGCAAATCATAAATATTGCGTACTTGGGTAGAACCCACGTAGGCTGGGTCGGGGGCTGTATAATTTCTTGATTTGGTTGCTAAATTTTTTACTTCACTTTTAAGAATTGCGGTTCGTATTGGTTGACCAACAACGTCCATTTGACCCACGGAATGTCGAGTGTTGTAGGCAAGATTTCTGCCTACTGGGGAAGTGGCTGCCTTAAATGCACCAAGAACCACAGTAAGGTTGCTTAAGTCTTCCAAACCCTTACCTTGAATTTGGGTATAAGCATTAAGTCTGCGAGCATCGTATTTGCCGCCTTGGTTGTTTTTAATTAATGCCCCGTAGTCATCCAAACGAGTAACCGTCCCATAAAGAGATTTAGTCATCGCCGGTAAAGATTTTACGGTATTAATTGTTGTCCCAAAAGGATCACCCGCGGCTTTTGCAACATTGATTCCAATTTTGGCACCATACTTAATTACATCTGATGCGGATATGTCCCCTATGCCAAGCCAGCCACCTACGGACGGTTTTGGGTTCGCATACCTGTCTGCTGGTTTAAATCTGTCTTTGGCCATACGATTATTTTTTTCTAGATCTTTGCGGAGATAAAAAATTTGCTCTAGACCTAAGTTTTTTCGCTTCGTTCATCATTTTGATTTGTTCAATTTTGGTAAACATTTTATCTCGTTCGTTCTCTTTAAAATATTTGCTAAAATAAGCAGGATGGTCCATTTTCCGAGCTGTTCGTTCCAAGAGTGCTGCTTGTTTAGCATAATAATCTGATTGATCTTGAGTGGCCCATTGTGATTTGTTTGTTAGTTTGACCGGACGAGTTGCTTGGGTTCTTGCATATACAATGCCGGCTGCACCAAGACCAATAGCCGTGGTGTAGCCCATAAGCGGATCAAACCCGCCGCGAGATTCACCAGCATAACCGCCGCCACCCGCATCCGGAGTTTGTTCGTTGCTTGCAGGATCTTGAATTTTAGGTTTGCGTTGATTTTTGGGTTTGCGTGAAGTCATGACACATGATACACTACACGGCGTTGGTAGGTGCCCGTTGAGCATATGTTGGGTTTGTTCCGGGGTTCTCTCGCCTACCAACATTTTTATGTTTGAATTTGTAAAACCTTCTGCTACTATGTAA
>SXGR01465956.1_pt1 | contig 16307 bp, 16 predicted proteins | sample 3174711 | NCBI WGS metagenome assembly SXGR01 (sample SAMN11356860, study PRJNA531348) | freshwater metagenome | isolation source: freshwater sample F1-60 | place: China: Fuxian Lake, Yuxi | collected 2017-12-25
CACTCAGTATATAGATGGTTCGATTCCATTAAGGTCTACCGCAGTCAGATGTTGTAATTATAGAAGGACTTGTCATCTCTTTGACAAGTTTTTTTTTTGCTATTTATTAGAAATTATGGCGCCAACTAAAAGTAAGACTAGGGCTAATACTGTTGTATTAAGGCTTGAAAAAAAGAGGGTAAGGAATAAGGGTATTCATGCTAAGACTAAAATGTCTAAGAATAAAGGATCTAAAAATTATGTAAAGGTTTCTAGAGGACAAGGTTAACTTGTGTTTTTTATAATTTTTCATTATATTACTTATTGTGAACAGTTCATGGAGAATTATTGCTATAGAGCCTGATAAGCATATTGCAGGCGTGTTAAGATTAAAGGATGGTAAAAAATTCTTCCTCGGTGATATCACTCCACATGGTCTTATAAGTAAATTTAGTGTTTTTGAAGGGTCTATACAGGTACAACTTGGATTAGTTAGTGTATATGGTATAAGGGAGATTCAACGAGCAACCCTTAAAAATCTTAAGGACCTCTAATAAGTTTTTTCTCTATTCTACCGCTATTTATATAAAAACACTTTTTAAAATGAATAAAGAATTTACAAGAATGCAGAAACTCGCCGGTCTTATCACTGAGGGGTTATACACTTCTGATGAGAAGGCTCTTATGGAAGCTATGTCTCATAGTAAGATGACTAAGAAGGAGTTGAAAGAAAAAATTAAAGAAATGATGCTTGGTGAGAAGACTCCGGAAGATATTGCTATTAAAGAGATGGGTAGTTTGGATGAAGATCACACTATGGATGCATATCGAATAGCTAGGGAAATGGTTACACGGATGGATTTTCCGGATGCTATGATGGGAAGTAAGGATTTATTCCTCGCTACAATAAAAGCATTACAGGATGAATTGTACAGTTATGCTGAAGATCAATTTGGAGATGCAGATTCTGCTCCTGATAGAGATGATGATTATGACGATAGTAGAGATGTTTATGATGATGAGTATCCGAACATGGCAGAAACAATGTTTGAAGCTAAAAAAGATAAAGAGTCTGATACTGAAGATGTAATCGTTGCTGATACTGAAGAGGAGGTTCCTGCAGAAGATGCGGCTGTTGATGTTGCTGCAGATGAAACCAAGGTAGATGTTAACATGGATGGTATTCCTGATGTCGATACTGGTTCAGCAGAATCTAAGAAAGCATTTACAAGCCTAGTTGACACCTATAACGCTTCTAAGGAGCTAGGTGATCCTAAGTTAACTCAAATGATTGCTAACGCTTTGACGTACTATAATAAGAATATCATTCTTAAAGCAGGTCAAACTCAAGCTTAATTAAACTTAAAATATCTGGAAAGGATACCTTACAGTGTCCTTTTCCTATTTATAAAATATATATGGATCCTACACTAGTCTTTGGATTATTTCAAGACCCAGCAGATAAGTCAGGGGAAAAAGTTAAAGATATTGTAGATTTTTCAAAACACCCCTATACTTTAATGGGTATGTTTACCCGAATTATACACAGAGGGGATACTATTAATGATCAGATATTAAGGTTTTTTTTAGAAATAAAAAAAGAAGTTGATCTAGAAAATTTGCAAGTTGTTAATAAAAACATGATTTTTATTAGAGCTTATTCATATTTGAAAAAATTGGATTTAGACAACTCATTCCATATAAACACACTCTTAGATAATGCAGATGACGCTTTCTTACAAGCTTGTAATGCTTCAATAGAGCATTTTAGGGATTTAGAGGAGTATGAAAAGTGTTCATTTATAAAAAAGTTTAAAGATTTTATAGAATTTTCTCAAAATAAGTTGCCCTTGTAGTTTTTTGTTCGTATCATCTATACATGGGGGATGGGAAAAGAAGGGGTAAAGAGAGTGATATAAGGGGTATGAATATAGGGATTAATGATAAAAGGGATATAATAATATGAGATATAGAGATCAAGTAATTAACAAAGTAGAAGTATTAGAAAGTACTTTGAAGGTATTAAGACAGGTTGTACAAAGACAAGAGCCAATCAAATCTTATTTAGATACTATTGATAGAGCAGAACAACAGCTTGAACAGATCAAACAGTATGTTGAAATGGAACCTAGAACTTCTAATGAAGTAGGTGGCATTTCTGGTCAAAGGTAATTATCTTTATAGTATGAATTTGACAGCAGAACAGATCCAATCAAATTGGAGGGAATTTTTAGGTTATATTGATACTTATATCTCTTCACCCCGGAAGGAAGATCTTCACAAGTTCTATGAGGATCGGGTGGATAGATTTATTCTCATGCCTGCAGCTCATACCACTAAGTATCATAACTGCTTTCCGGGCGGTTATATCGAACATGTTAATCGTGTAATTAAAGCCTCATTACATTTTGCAAAACTTTGGGAGAAGTTCGGATGTGATATGACAACCTTCACGATTGAAGAGTTAGTATTTTCTGCTATAAATCATGATTTAGGTAAGGTAGGTGATGCAACTCGAGATTTATACCTACCGGGGAAAGATGAATGGAGGAAGAAAAACTTAGGTGAGATTTACTCCTATAACACCGATGTCGCTTTCATGACAATACCAGACCGGTCATTATTTTTACTTCAAGAAGCAGGTATTAAATACTCTTTAAACGAAATGATTGCCATTAGAACGCACGACGGTCTCTATGAAGAGTCAAACAAAGCTTATCTTATCTCTAGAATGCCTGAAAGTAAGCCTCGTTCAGTTATTACTTATATATTACATCAAGCTGATTTTATGGCTTCAGTTGTTGAATTAACAATTAATCCAGTTGAACAACCAAAATCAAAGCAATTCTCAATCTCAAAAGAGACTACAGATAAAAATCCATCCACTCACCAGCAAGCAACTAAAAACAAAGCTCTATCTAATATTCAGAGTGATGGATTGAAGAATGCAATGTCTAATTTTTTTAACAACTAATGCTTATATTAATCATCCTACTCGTCATCACGACTAGTGTACTAGGTTATACAACATATAATCTTCTTAAAAAAAATGAGAAGCAAGAAGATGTCCTAGCATCATATCTTACCTACATGGATCAATTATCTAAGATTATTGAACATAGTAATGAGCGTTTAAATAAAATTGATAATAAAGGTACATTCTCTAGTGATGACGAGATTGGATGGTTTTTCGAACAAATTAAGGTTATTCAAGAACGATTAAATAACTTTAAGATAAGTGATGTTAGAAAAGAAGAATAAGAATTACTTTACTCATGATACTGAATTAGCGATAATCAAATATGTTAGAACAGAGGATTACGCAGAGAAGAATAAAATATATAGAGAAGAAATTCACTATGCTTTATTTAAATTAACTCAAAATTTAATTCACACTTTTAAATTTTACTACACCGAAGAGACTAACTTAGAAGATCTTCAACATGAAGTAATCACCTTCCTACTAACTAAACTAGATAGGTTTAACCCAGAGAACGGTGCTAAAGCATATTCCTATTTTGGTACTATCGCAAAGAGATATCTAATTGCTTCAAATCAGAAAAATTATAAGAAAAGAATGGAGCTACTCTCTCTTGATAATTTAAATATTGAACAAGAGGATGGAGAGTATGTTCACGGTGATGTCCTAGATATAAATGGCCCTCAAAGCGACTCTAGGACCTACCATCCAGTAGATCAGGTATCTGAATTTCTAGACGTTTATATTAAACATTGTACAGATAATATCTACGAACTGTTCCCTAAAGATGAAGATGCCCAAATTGCAGACGCAATCCTTGAACTATTTAGAAAAAGAGAGTATATTACAATCTTCAATAAGAAAGCCCTCTACATTTACATTCGAGAGATTATCGATATTAAAACACCCAGAATTACTAAAGTCGCAAATGAATTAGGGGATCTATATAAGAAACACTACGCTTTCTATTTAGAAAACGGATACACCAACTTCTAAACTGCACTACTTTCTATTTATAAAAAATAGACTACTTATGAGTTTAGATAAATTAATATTCAAAAATAAAAAATTCGCAGATCTCTTAGAAGAGATTTATGATAATCAAAAAAAGAAGGAGAAGCAGATTTCAACTCTCATCTCAGAACTACGCCCTCTAATCGAGGATACTGGTGACGCTACTTTAATTGTACCCTTAATTAAAGAATACTTAGAGATTGGAGTTAAGAATGATGATCAACTAGTTAAAATTGCTACTATCATTCAACGTATTTTCCAGAACCAAGATTCTGCAACAGATTCATTTAACATCTCAGATGCAGAGAGAGAACAATTACTCAATGAGATTAACAACATTAAAGAAGGTAGATAATGAATTTTGAAGTTGTAGTAGTTAGTGATATTATTTTAGATGAAACTAGTAATAATTTTACTGAAGCGGGGGAATGGAATAGTGTAGGGACTATCTCCTTTAGAAAGGTTAAGGGCGGGAATTATGGGACTAGCGGCATCGCAAAACCATACTTCTCTAATTTTATAAACTACCCCCTTATTAATGAGCTAGTATTCATATTTAGACTACCTTCATCAAAAATTCAGATCAATAATTCACAAGATGCATACTACTATATAGCCCCACTAAACATCTGGAATAACAACCATCACAACGGTATACCTAATATTTTTAAAAATAAAGATCTTCCTGAATCCCAGCAACGAGACTACCAGCAGACAGAATTAGGAGCAGTGAGGAGAGTCACTGACGGAACTACAGATATAGACCTCGGAAATACTTTTGAAGAAAAAAGTAATATTAAACCTTTAAGAAAATTTGAAGGGGATGTAATAGTAGAGGGAAGATTGGGTAACTCTATTAGACTAGGTTCTACCGTACTAAAAGATGGTAAGAGTATCAACGTATGGTCTGAAAATGGAATTAATGGAGACCCAATACTATTACTTAGAAACGGTCAAGGAAGTAAGGGATCTGTAGGGTATTTGCCAACAGAGGAAAATATAAATACAGACCTGTCAAGCATCTACTTAACATCCACTCAAAAGATACCTATCCAAGCTGCCAGTATTAAAACTAGAAAATACCTCTCCTACAAAGACAATACTCCTACCCCCCCAGATAAGTACAGTAAAAATCAAGTTGTAATTAATGCCGGTAGGCTAGTATTTAATGCTGCAGAAGATCACCTACTACTATCCTCTTATAATAGCATAAACTTAAGTTCAAATAGTTCAGTAAATATAGATACCGAATTTCTAGTAGTTCAAGCCACTAATACTTACCTAGGATCTCACAATGCTACCGAACCACTTCTCTTAGGTGACATTACCACTGAATTACTAAAAGAGATTATTGCAATTTTAAAAGATTTAATAACCGCATCTCTATCAGCAAGCAATACTGGAGGACCCATTGAGAGTTTAAATTCAAAAGCACCACAACTATTGCAGAGAATTTTAGCCTTAAAACCAGACTTAATTAAATCTACCTATAACTTTACAGTTTAATGGCAACCCCAACTCCTCCGTACACTAAACTCTCAAACGGTGATATTATCACCATTGAAAAATTAGGACCTCAAAAACGAGCAGTTTTATCAAACTCTGAAGGAGTTATAATTAGAAAAGGAAATTTTTTAATTGGAACGTCTGAAAAGATTCTATTTGAGACTATAATTTTAAGCTTCCCCTCTCCTAACCCAACGATTGCTGAACAAGTATTATCCCCAATCTCACCTCCCACAACCCCCACCCCTCCCACTACTCCCCCTGTAAGATCCCCTAAAGAAGTTGAAACTAAAAGACAGCAAGAGAAAGTTGAAAGGGATAAGTATAAACAGAAATTAAAACTAGCTCAAACCGTAATAAGCGCAACAGCAATAGCTAGTATGACTAAACTAAAAGGATTAGATAAGCTCAATCAATCTATAAATGATAAAGTAGCCACTCTTCAAAGTCAAGCAATAGATCAACTTTTTAAATTAGCTACTGATTTAGGTATAGAGGGATTAGATACCGGGAAACCAAACCTACCAAACTCCTGTCCACCTAAAAAAATTTTAGAATCCGCAGTAAAGGTAAGGGATAGCTTAGTCGACAGTATTGAAGTTGTTGCTAAGTATATTAATATTGTAGACGGCGTTCTAAAAATTGTTAATAGTGCAATCAATGGAACCGCCACTACCCTCACCACATTAACCAAACTTAAATCAGCATCTACTATTGCCGCAAGTTCTATAACTCCTATACCAGGTGCTATACCCGCACTACTCTCTAGCCTAGACGACATTAGAACCACTATCTCCTTTAAGGATGACGGGACACCAAGATTGCCTGAACTTAAAAGATCAGTCACAATAGGAGCTCTCTATATCTCTCAAGCTAGCTCAGTATTTAATATAATACTAGGATTACTATCAGTTATAGATCAACTACTAAAACGTTGTGGTGAAAAAGTTAAAGATACTCCTAAAGACATTATAGAGTTAACTATAGCTCTTAAAAACACTGACGATGATAATAATCTAGATTTAAATTATAAAGGATTTATATTTACAATCATTGAAAAACCTTTTTCTCCAACGTTAAATCAAAAGATTGCTCAAGCTAAAGATAAACAAGGCATTGTATTATTACAAACACAGCCATCATTTACCCAAAACTCACAAGTCTTAATTGAGGAGTTAAAATTTATTATTGATAGAGATAACTTAAAAGCTGACATAGGAGGTGAGAGAAACCCAGTACTTTAATCTAGAATATTTAAAACTAAAAAAAGTTCACATCCCCTACTATAGCTACACGTCTAAGTTATATTTATAATTCCTAAGATTTACTTGTGAATTTATAAGGAAAAAGGTTGAGATACTGTAAAGATTAAGTAATTCTGAAGACATCTATCAATAGTTAGGCAATAAGTTAGATTTTTAAAGAACTAGAGACGTTTAATATTTATAAAAGATGGACACAAAATTATTTAAAAAACTCATTAAAGAAGCTGTAAAGGAAGCTATCCAAGAAGAAATGAAAGACATCCTGCTAGAAGCGATACGTACCCCTAAGACAGTTATCAAAGAAAATTACGCTCAACCAACCCCAAGCTTAATCAACACCCCTACCTCTCTTGTTAATCTTAATACTAGAGGTAAGTATAAAGAATTGTTAGGTGAAATGATGGAATCAAGGAATGGAAACATCTCTATGAATTCAAATAATGCTATATCTTTTGGAAGTCAACCTGAATACAGACCCCCATCAACAGTAAATACAACCGGCGAAGGATCATCACTACCCGCTGGAGAAGTTAATTTAGATCAAATAATGAGCCTTATGAATAAAAGATAATGGCATTCAACTTTAGCAAGATATACCCAATTGATTTAATACCCAGCAAAGCGATTGGTGTAAGATTACCCTTTAATGGTAACGCAGTTTTTAAACCCACCTTCACTACTAAAGATTCAATACGAACAAATCTCATTAACTACCTACTTACCAACCCCGGAGAAAAAGTTTTTACTCCTTCTTTCGGTGCTGGTATCCGGAGATATATATTTGAAAATATAACACAAACCTCAATAGATGAACTAGCATCCTATATTGAATCTATAATTCAAAGATATTTCCCAAATATACAAGGAGTAGCAAAAATAAAAACCTCCCCGGATGTTAATACCGTTTTTATTACTATAAACTATAGCATAATTAATACCGGAATAAATGATGAACTACAATTAAATTTAAAAAATGGCTGAAAATAAAGATATAAAATACTTTAATAGGGATTTTCAAGGATTAAAAAATTTACTTGTTGATTTTTCCAAAACTTACTTCCCCAACACCTATAATGACTTCTCTTCTGCATCACCAGGAATGATGTTTATGGAAATGTCAGCTTATGTAGGTGACGTATTATCCTTTTATTTAGATAATCAAATACAAGAAACATTTACTCAATACGCTAAACAAACACCTAGTCTATATACATTAGCATATATGCTAGGATATAAGCCAAAAGTAACAAAAGCTTCATTAGTAGATATTTGTTTTTACCAACAAATACCAGCGAAAATAAGTAACTCTATTTACATACCAGATTACGAATACGCTCTCTCTCTTGCCCCTAACACACAGTTAAAAACAACCACCAACTCCACTTTTTTTCAAGTTCAAGATAGTGTAGATTTCTCATATTCAAGTTCTATAGACCCTACAGAAATTTCAATTTATCAAATCTCAGCTGGCAACCCACAGTACTATCTACTTAAAAAAAATCGCAAAGCTACATCAGGGCAAATAATAACGACCGACTTTTCATTTAGCTCCCCCCAACCCTTTCAAACTATAACTCTAACCGACTCCAATATTATACAAGTCTTAGATATAACCGACTCTGATGGTAATACTTGGTATGAGGTACCGTACCTCGGGCAGGAAATGATATTTATACCGATTCAAAATTCAAAAAAAAACAACCCAAATTACACCTCAGGTGAAGCTTCATATTTATTAACTTTACAAAAGGTACAAACACGGTTTGTAACCCGTTTTACATCAACAGGCACTTTAGAGATTCAATTTGGATCAGGTATAACTAACGACGTTGATGAAGTTATAATTCCAAATGTTGATAATGTAGGTATAGGTTTACCTTACGAACAGATCAAACTAACAACTGCCTTCGACCCCACCAACTTCCTCTACACTGACACTTATGGCATATCCCCTGCTAATACAACATTAACGGTTAGATACTTAAAAGGAGGTGGAGTCTCCTCAAATGTAGAAGCAAACAGTATTACATCTTTTGTAACTACTGGAAATATAAATTTCCTAAATAGTAATCTAAACCCAATTACTGCTAACTACATCTTTAATACCCTAGCAGTAACCAATCTATCTGCTGCCTCTGGTGGAGGAGACGGGGATACTCCAGAGGAGATTAGACAAAATACATTAGTTACTTATCAATCACAACTACGTAATGTGACTTCTAAAGATTATCTAGTTAGAGCATTATCAATGCCTTCAAGTCTTGGGTCTATCGCTAAGGCATGTGCAGAACCTACAAAAGCAAGTGATATTAACCTACCTGGCGAAATACCGAGTACCTTATGTATTTATGTATTAAGTTATGATATAAACAAAAAACTAACTCAAGCTTCTACAACAGTAAAGAATAACTTAAGTACGTATCTATCTGAGTACAGAATAATAGGAGATACTGTTAGTATAAAAGATGGATTTATTATAAACATAGGGATTGATTTTGAAATTATAGTAAGCCTAAATTTTTCAAGTGGAGAAGTACTTGCGAATTGCTTAGAAGAATTAAAAACCTTTTTTGCAACCAGCAACCAGCAATTTAATCAACCTATAATACATAAAGATATATATCTCTTATTATATAAAGTACAAGGCGTGCAAACAGTTAAAAACATCGATATTAAAAATAAAACAGGAGTTGCACAAGGATATTCAGATTACGCATATGATATAGAATCCGCGACCCAATCTGCGATCACATATCCTTCCATAGATCCTATGATATTTGAAGTTAAATACCCTGATGTAGATATTAAAGGGAGAGTAGTTTCTTTATAATTCCTATTTATAACAAATGGCAGTATATAAGATATTCCCAGAAAAAGACGCTACCCTATATAGTGAATACCCGAACATGAATTCTGGTATTGACGAAATTATTGAAGCTACCACTGCGCAGAATCTTTCAGGAGCCCCTACTGTAAGTAGGTACGTAATTAAATTTAACCAATCCGAACTAACAAACGTAATATCTAATATTGCCTCAGGGTCAACTACAACCAACTTAAGGGTGTTCGTTGCTAAAGTACAAGGTTTAGGTCAAGAAACAACTTTATACTGTTACCCAGTATCTGGTTCATGGCAAAATGGAACTGGTAAATACTTAAATAGTCCTGCAACTGAAAATGGAGTAAGTTGGAATTTTAGAGCTACCTCTGGTTCAGGAGCGTGGGCAACTACATTCGGGACAACAGGAGCCACAGCTTCTTATTCTGTCTCTAATCCCGGCGGGGGTAACTGGTATACAAGTTCTTTATACGAAAAAAGCGCATCTTATCAGTATAGGAGTGATTTTGATATAAACCTAAATGTTAGTAGTATAGTTGCAGCTTGGACAAGTAGTGTAATACCTAACGATGGCTTTATTATTAAACAAGATGATGATGCTGAATTTTCAACTGATCAAGCTAAGAGAGTAGAATTTAAATATTTCTCAGTAGACACTAACACCATCTACCCACCGCAGTTAGAAATAAAATGGAATGATTTTATATACAACACTGGCTCTTCAACACAAACAATCATTAACACTGACGACCTAGTAGCAACTCTACCTAACAACACCGGTACATTCTATTCTGCATCTATTCAAAGATTCCGAGTTAACATTAGACCACAATTCCCCACCAGAGTATTTACTACAAGCTCCCTCTTTACTACAAATTATTACTTACCCACAGCCTCTTTTTGGTCTATCAAAGATTTAGATACAAATGAAGTTGTAATCGACTTTGATAGTACTTATACTAAGATTAGCGCTGACAGTAGCAGCAGCTACTTCGACGTTTATATGAACGGCTTAGAACCAGAGAGATATTATCAAATACAAATGAAAACTACAATAGCAGGGACTACAAAAATATTAGACGATAAGTATTATTTTAAAGTTATAAACGGGTAATGAGTGAAACGGTAAACATAATAACTATTGGTTACGATAGATCTGAACTATCTAAGACCATTGATACAAAGTTTTCTGAACTCACCTCTACAACTACTCTACTACCAGACGAAACTCCCCCTCCCCCCACAATTTCAGAATTTTTTCAACACTACCAAGATTTATTTATTCAAATCCCTAAAAAAGGAGAGGTAGAATCTCACGAATATCTCGTTAAAACCAGTGGTGATTATATAGGAGGTGAAAAAACTAATGAAGAAATATTGGCTTTGCTAAAAGAGATTACTGAATTACGTGATGAAAATTTAAAATTACAAGTAAGTTTAAAAGGAAATTTAGCAATTGTAGAAAACATAGATTTAGTAAAAACACCTGAGAAATAATGGAGCCACCTATAGTTTTTCCGATAAACTCTTTAAATCGAGAAGGTCAAGAATTAACTTCTACAGATAAAAGCTCTTTAACAAGTATCTCTATACAAAATAGTTTTGACACTACCACTGATTTTATAGAAGCATACCTCTATAATATTACTGGAAATCTGATAACTCAAATAACTACTGACTATACCGTAACTGCTGGGATAGTCTCTGGCAGCACTATATCAGAGTTAAAACTAAACCCAAAATCTGACATAGAAAGAAACAGCTATCTAGAAGGTAGTTATAACATAAACTACAACTTTCTTAGCCCCTTCTTTACCGGGAACCCAGTATTTAGAATTCAAGAAGTTTCGATTACCCGTACTGAGATTAGAGTAAATAATGCTAGTTATAGTTTAAAAGAGCTACAAGAAGCTACTGAAATTATAAATTCTTTTTTAAATAATACTCCAACCTTTCAAGGCTACTATTTAAATTTTGGATTAGACAACATACTACTAGCGGTTAACATTACCCTAGATGGACCCTCTATACTGGTAAAACTGTATGAACCCCTACCAGACAATTATGACGTCGGTAGTAATTTTACTTTTGTAAAAAAGAAAGCTGAACCCGCTGCATTTTCAATATCCTTCTTTCCACGAGAAGTACCGGACCCCCCTAAATTATATATTAAAGGCCCTAATTTTGCTACAAATTTTTTAGAAACAACCAACAACTCCACTGAGTATAAAACATTAGAAACTCTATTCAATAGTAACACTAATCTAACTAATCAATTAAAAAGCGTACTAACTGAACGTAGAGCTGAACTAAATACTGACTTTACTGTTTTTGCCAACTTTGCTTTTTTTAGTTCGATCCAACAACGTTTAATTAATTTTTACAATAAAGCATCACTAATCGAATATTATACAAATCAGATCGCTTTACTAAACAACCTTACCGTAACAACTGAAACTTCCGCAAGCAAAAATATCTTTCAGGAAAAAATAAATAACTTAATAATAAATTTTGACGGTTATGATTATTTTCTATATTTTGATTCCGGATCAAAATCATGGCCAAAAACAAACAGTATTAAACCATATACGCTCTACGGGACAGGGTCTGCCCAATCATTAGCTTGGTATAACGAACATCTCGACTCCGGCTCCCTATTTGATGAAGAGAATCAGAACTACATTTACAACATCTATCCAAGATATATTATTGAGGATGACGATAACGATAAATTTAGACTACTCAACGAAATGGTTGCTCAAATGTTTGACCAGGTTTGGCTATATACGAAAGCAATTGAAGGTAGGCAAAGTGGAGATAACAGATTATCACAAGGAATTTCAATAGATCTTGCTGCTGAAGCATTAAAATCATACGGCATTTCACTGTACGAAAGTACTTTTAGTAATGCAGATCCATATACTACATTTATAGGTGTTTCACCTGGAGGTACAGCACTCCCTCCTACCGGAAGTGAACTTATTACAAACTACGTAACCGCATCTGCAAACACAATTCCATTTAATGAAGCTCAAAAATTAATCTATAAGAGATTATATCATAACTTACCGTATATCTTAAAGAAGAAAGGTACTTTATCAGGACTGAGAGTACTACTAAACTGCTTCGGTATACCAGACACTCTTGTTCGAATAAACGAATTTGGAGGTAAAGATAGAAATATAAACACCTGGGATAGTTGGCAAAACCAATTTAACTATGCTTACAACGCCACTGGTTCTAATCAAATAACATCATCTTTTCTATTAAATTCAGATTGGAATGCAAGTAACAATAGACCTTCTAGTGTTGCATTTAGATTTAACCCCGAAGCAAGTTTCCCAACTCTAGCATCTCAAAGCTTATGGAAACTAGATTCAGGACAAGTAAAAATAGTTTTAGAATATACAGGCTCTGGAATAGCAACCGGCTCCTACTCTGGCTCTATCACTGACCCCTATAGTGAATACGGAACACTAAAACTTGTTATAAATTCAAACACTTCTGCAAGTGTTTTTTTACCCTTCTTTAACGGGAACTGGTGGTCTGTACTAATCACCAGCGGTAGCGCTACAGGGTACGATTTATATGTTAAAAGCAATACTAATAGTAACACTATTGACAATACTATAGGTTTTGAAGGGTCTGCTTCACTCAATACGACTACCAACTGGTCTTCAAGTATTACAAGCTCTTTCGGAAATATCTTCTCAGGGTCATTACAAGAAATAAGATATTATAAGTCCGTAGTTGATCAAACTGCCTTCAACAACTACGTAATGAACCCACATTCTACGAAAGGCAATTCCGTCAACTCTGGACCAGAAGAGCTGGTTTTTAGAGCAAGTCTTGGAGGTGAACTGTATACCGGCTCAACATCTATACACCCTAAAAATTCCGGTATATGGACTACAACATCATCCTTCACCAACACTAGTAATTTTTACTATAACAATCCCCCTACTTTTAACCCAAATTACGAATATATCTACTTTGATCAAACTGTTTCAGGAATTAAAAACCAAGTTAACAACAAAATATTAAATACAGCAACAATTCTGCCACCAACAGCCTCTACACTATATGCCAGTAACAAGGTACTATCTACCCACATACCGGTACAGCAAAAAATTTCAGAGAGTGAAAAATATACAAATGACGTAAATTATGTTGAAATTGCTTTGTCTCCTACAGTAGAAATAAACCAAGATATAAATTCAACTTTAGGGTACTTTAACATAGGTGAATATATTGGTGACCCTAGGCAAAACTCTTCTTCTACATACAACTATTCAGAATTAGTATCCCTAAGTGAGAACTATTTTGAAAAATATAGTAAAACATATAACTGGACTGACTTCTTTAGACTCTTAAAGTATTTTGATAATGCTGTATTTAGAATGCTTAAAGACTTTATTCCTATTAGGGCAGGAGTTGCTACCGGAGCAATCATTAAGCAACACCTACTGGAAAGAAATAAACAGCGACCAGCTCAGATCTCCTACTCCCAGCCAGAATACACAGGTTCAATTACATCCTTAGCAAGAGACTATCAAACAGGGTCTATCGAGGTTTTCACAGGCGGTGCCGGTGGATCTGTTAACGTATTAACCAACATATCACAATCATGGACTTCGTCTATCCTGACTAAGGCCGGACTAGTAACTGAGGTAGAATCTTCACAGTATGAATTTTATAACGGAGAGTATTCCGGGTCAAGTATCGATGTAGTAAATAATAAACTACAAGATAATCCGTTGCTCGGAGATGCTTACAGAGTAGGAATTCCGGACTTACAAAATCTAGATGTTAAGAGTGCAGCTCTAATAATAAGTGCAAGTATACAAAATCCAATATCCCTAACATATTTTAGTACCGGATCATATCCTTTCAATAATTTACAAAAAACGATACCTTATTACAATACCAGTAGTTTTGAATATAAACCTAACTTTTCAATACAAAGCGATATAAATATCAACATCACAGGAAGCATCTCAGGTTCTGGGCCTATCTATATTAATTTCTTAACTACAAACCTATTAAAGGATGGAGTTGAACTATTAACAGATATACTCTCTCTAGGCTCTCCCTCTAACTTTACTCATAATATATCATATCCGAACCTCTACTTAATTAGTGGATCTACCTACAAAATTAATTATACTTTAAGTGCGCTAACAACAGATACTAGCGCCTCTATAAACTCTAATAGCTCCTGGACAGTTACGGTAGATAACCTAGCAGCTCAATCAACTTACTACTTAGATCCTACAGTTTATACTCAGCAGAACTTCCCCGGGGATATTAATGATTTTTCAGACTACAACAGCTTGCTAAACAACGTCTACTCAAATAGAGTATCTAATAACTACTACGATGTTGATTATAATACTAATTTACTAAATCCGGTCAATTTTACAAGTATTATAAGTCAGTCTGCTCTATACGCTCAAGTCCAAGATTCAAATTACCAGAGCGGTAGTGTATGGAGTAAGGGAAGGTATGAAGGCGTAAAGAACACCGGGACGTATAACTACACTAAAAGCTTTGCAAACCCTTCAATAGCTTCTGGATTTCCAATCGATGATTTTGCTGAATACTTTGCATATTTCGATTATATTGGCGGGTCAGACCCACAGTACCCTGGAGGGGGTAATGTACATATTATAAGTTTAATTAAAACTGACGGAACTATAATTGGGTTAGACTCTAACAATAATTATTTAGAAATTATTGAGCAGATATTTAAAGCAGGAACCGCTCCATCGATTTACCTTAAAAGCTATAGCCAAATCTCACCTACTGAGGTAACTACTATTGTAGATGGAGGTGCAACATACCAGACCATATTTGAAAAATCAGGTTCGGGCAACCTATCGTCAGCCAACCTATCCGTAACCTTAAATAACGCATCCCCTCTTGTTGGAGGAGAAATCTTCTTTTCATCCTCCGCAGCTACCTCTTCAGTTTTAGATGCAAAAGGTGATTTTTTTGATATCCTACAATCAACAACCTTTCTTCGTTCTCCAAATATAGGAGAACCTGTAATATCATATATAACAAGCGGAGGGGTAAGAATGTATAATAAAACTGTTGGAGGAATGAATACCGAAGGTTTAATTAGTGATACGCTACTCCCTTTGCAAAATTTTGATTTTATTAGATTTGGTAATTCAAACGCATCTACTTTTGTAGAGCACTTAGATAGTACTTTTAATAACGGAAACCTATACTATATGAGAAACATTACCAATTCAACTAGTAGCCCAACCATTAATTTCTCCGGATCATTTGACCCTGTTCCTCAAGCTAGCTCAATAAATAAAACTTTAAGTAATCAAACTTTTAGAATTTTTAGAAGAATACCTAATGAACAGTTTGTACTAGTTAAAAAGAAGCCGGCTGATCCTGGAGAAGGATTATTAATACCTCACAACTTTAACCCTAACTACGATCCCCTACTCCTAGCAAAAAAAGCTGGCTTAATTTAATAAAACAAATATATTTATAAATAACTAATATACAAACAAGTGGGATATTTAAACAACACAGCAGTTACAGTCGATGCAATTTTAACGAAAAAGGGTAGAGAACTTCTCGCCCGCGGAGACAGTTCTTTTAGAATTACGCAATTTGCATTATCAGATGACGAAATCGATTATACCCTATATAATCCAACACAACCTTCAGGCTCCGCTTTCTACGGGGAAGCTATAGAGAA
>SXGR01135526.1_pt1 | contig 16306 bp, 17 predicted proteins | sample 3174711 | NCBI WGS metagenome assembly SXGR01 (sample SAMN11356860, study PRJNA531348) | freshwater metagenome | isolation source: freshwater sample F1-60 | place: China: Fuxian Lake, Yuxi | collected 2017-12-25
GGTGAAACACACACCGGTTCTTGCGGGCGTGAACGGCACTGATCCGTTCATGCTGACCGATCACTTCCTGAAGCAGCTGGGAGAGCTGGGCTTCTCCGGGATTCAGAACTTCCCGACCGTGGGCCTGTTCGACGGCACGATCCGCGCGCAGCTGGAGGAAACCGGGATGGGCTATGGGCTTGAGGTCCAGGTCATCAGGCGCGCTCGCGAGCTGGACCTCCTCACAACGCCCTACGTGTTCTCCGAGCAGAATGCGCGCGACATGGCGAAGGCGGGGGCCGACGTCATCGTCTGCCACCTCGGCCTCACCACTGGCGGCGCGATTGGCGCCAACACCGCCCTGAAGCTGAAGGACTGCGTGCCGCTCATCGAGCGCTGGGCGGCGGCGGCGCGCAAGGTCAACCCCGAGGTGATCGTGCTCTGCCACGGCGGCCCGATCTCGGCACCGAAGGACGCCGCCTTCATCCTCAGGAACTGCCCTGGCTGCGACGGCTTCTACGGCGCATCCAGCATGGAGCGCCTGCCGACAGAGCGGGCGATTACGGAAACAACCCGGAAATTCAAGCGTATCAAGAGAGGGGCGTCATGAGCGGAACTCAGTTCGGTCAATTCATCCTCGGCCTGATCGTCGTCGTCGTCGTCATCGCGATCGTAGTCTGGCTGCTCAACTGGCTGTACCTGCGGTCCTCGAAGGAGCGCGCGTTCGTGAGGACGGGTCTCGGCGGCCAGAAGGTGGTCATGAACGGCGGCGCCTTCGTGCTGCCCATCGTGCACGAAGTGGTGCCGGTGAACATGAACACGTTGCGGCTGGAGGTCTCTCGCGGCCGCGACAAGGCCATCATCACCCACGACCGCATGCGGGTTGACGTCACCGGCGAGTTCTACGTACGCGTGCAAGCGAGCCCCGAGGCGATCGCCTCCGCGGCGCAAACGCTCGGCCAGCGCACCTTGCAGCCCGAGACCCTGAAGGAGCTGGTAGAGGGCAAATTCGTAGACGCGCTACGCACGGTGGCGGCAGAGATGACCATGGAGTAGATGCACGAGAAGCGCGGCGACTACGTGAAGCGCGTGCGTGCGGTGGTCGCGGCCGACCTGCTGCAGAACGGCCTCGAGCTGGAGACGGTGTCGCTGACGCAGTTCGACCAGACCGCGATGGAGTTCTTCAATCCGTCGAACGCCTTCGACGCCGAGGGCCTGACGCGGCTCACCGAGCAGATCGAGCGGCGCAAGAAGATGCGCAACGACATCGAGCAGGACACCATGATCCAGATCCGCAACAAGAACCTGGAAACCGAGCGCCAAGCGCTAGACATCGACCGGGAATTGGAGATCGCGCGCCTGGATCAGGAGCGCGAGGTGGAGACACAGCGGGCGGCGCAGAAGTCGAACGTGGCGCAAGAGCGCGCCACTAAGGAACAGGAAACGGAACGCGCGCAGATCGCGGCCCGCGAGGCGGTGGACCGGGCGCGCCTCGCCTCCGAGCGCGCGGTGGAGGAGGAGCGCATCGCCAAGGAGCGCGACATCCAGTCGCGCGAAATCGAGCGCAGGGAGGCGATCGAACTGGCCGAGCAGCTGCGCGCCATCGCCGTCGCCCAGCAGTCCAAGGCGCAGTCCGAGGCCCAGGCCGCCGCCGACCAGGCGCGCGCCAAGGCGACCACCGAGGAGGAGCGCGTGTTTACCGCGCGCGAAACCGAAATGGCCGAGCGGCGCAAAAAAATTGAGTTGATCGCCGCCTCGCAGGAAGCCGAGCGCGACGCGCTGAGGATCACCGTGGCCGCGGGCGCGGAGAAGGCGGCCGCGGCGGACCGTGGCGCCGCGATGCGCATGGACGCGGAAGCCGCCGCTGACGCGGAGAAGATCCGCGCCGTGGCGGCGAAGATCCGGCATGAGGTAGAAGCAGAGGGCGCGAGCCTGATGAATAAGGCGCAGAACCTACTGACGCCGGAGTCGCGCCAGTCGGCGATGCGCATCCGCCTCATCGACAAGATGGAGGGCATCATCCGCGAGTCGGTCAAGCCCATGGAGCGGATCGAAGGCATCAAGATCCTGCAGGTTGACGGCCTGGGCGGCGGCGGCGGGCGCGGCGACAACGGTAACGGCAATGGCAACGGCAGCTTCGCCGACGGTGTGGTGAACTCGGCGCTGCGTTACCGGGCGCAGGCGCCGCTGGTGGACCAACTGCTGCGCGAAATCGGGGTCGAGGGCGGCGACGTCGGGCACGCCGCGCGCGGCCTCCTGGCGGCCGGCGGCATCGCGGCCATCGGCGAGAAACCGGCGGGCGGAAAGTGATCCGGTGATCAAGGTCTACACCTCCAGCGTCATCGAGGCGCCCGCGGACGCGGTCTGGGCGCAGGTACGCGACTTCAACGGCCTGCCGAAGTGGACGCCCTTCGTCGCCGAGTCGCGCATCGAGGGCGGGGTACCCGCGGACAAGATCGGCTGTGTGCGCAACTTCCGCCTCAAGGACGGCGGCGTTATCCGCGAGCAGTTGCTGACGCTGTCGGACTATGACTACCAGTGCAGCTATTCCATCCTGGAGAGCCCGATGGGCGTGGAGAACTACGTTGCCACGCTCAAGCTCACCCCGGTCACCGACGGCAACTGCACCTTCGCCGAGTGGTCGGCCGAGTTCGACTGCGCGCCGGGGCGGGAACGGGAGCTGGCGCAGAACATCGCCCAGGGCGTGTTCCAGGCCGCGTTCAACTCCCTCAAGCAGTTGCTCAGGAACTAGGAACTGTCCCTGATTTCATGATCCGGGTAACGCGCTCGGCGGTCATCGATGCCCCGATCGGCCGGGTGTGGGAGGTGTTGCGCGACTTCAACAGCCACTGGGCCTGGCATCCGGCGGTGGGTGAGTCGAGCATCGAGGGCGGCGAGCCCGCCGACCAGGTCGGCTGCGTGCGCAATTTCTTCCTCAAGGACGGCAACCACATCCGCGAGCAGCTGCTGGCGCTCTCGGATCGCGACCACGTTTCCACCTACTGCATCCTGGATGCGACGCTGCCGATGAAGCGCTATGTCGCCACGGTGCAGCTCAAGCATGTCACTGACGGCGACCGCACGTTCTGGAACTGGCAGTCCACCTTCGAGGTGCCGCGCGGCCGCGAGAAGGAGTTCGCGAAGCTGGTGGGCAAGGGCGTCTACGAGGGCGGGTTCGAGGGCCTGCGCGCCTACCTGCGCCGCGGCAGTCTGGCGCCGGCGCGCGCTGCGAACGCCGGCGCGCTGCAGTGCCAGGCCGTGGTGGCGACCGCGTTTGGCGGGCCGGAGGTGCTGAGGCTGGAGGACAGGGCGGCGTCCGCGCCAGGACCCGGCGAAGTGCGCATCCGCCAGACCGCAGTCGGGGTCAACTACATCGATGTGTACGTGCGCAAGGGTCTGTACCGCATGATCGATCCGCCCGCGCCGCTTGGCATGGAAGCCGCAGGCGAAGTGGTGGACGTGGGAGATGGCGTGGCGCATCTGTTGCCGGGGGATCGCGTCGCCTACGCCTGCCCGCCGCCCGGGGCCTATGCCTCCGTGCGCACGATGAACGCCGACCAGGTCGTGGTGCTCCCTGACGACATCAGCGAGGAGACCGCCGCCGCGGCCATGCTCAAGGGCATGACCACGGAGTACCTGTTGCATCGCACGGTTCGCGTCCGCCCCGGCCAGGCGGTGCTGGTTCATGCCGCTGCGGGCGGCGTGGGCCTGTTGCTGTGCCAATGGGCGAAGGCGCTGGGTGCGAAGGTGATCGGCACGGTATCGAGCGAGGACAAGGCGCGCCTGGCGCGCGCCCATGGCTGCGATTTTCCGATCGTGACCGGGGACTATCGTTTCGCGGCCGAGGTAAGGAACCTGACCAACGGCCGCGGCGCGGAAGTGATCTACGACGGCCTCGGCCGGGCAGCCGCGGCCGAGAACCTGGAGGCGCTCGCGTTCACCGGGCACTGGGCGATGTACGGGCAGGCGAGCGGTCCGCACGAGGCGCTGCCGGACCTTGGCGCCAAGTCCGGCACGCTGTCGCGGCCAGTGCTGTTTCACTACACCGCGGACCGCGCGCAATTGACGGAGATCGCGGGCAACCTGTTCCGCGCGCTGCGGGACGGGACGCTGCGCGTCGCCGTCAATCACCGCTATCCCCTGGGCGCCGCTGCGGAAGCTCACCGTGACCTCGAGGCGCGGCGCACGACCGGCTCGGTGGTGCTGTTGCCATGAGTGGGATAGCGCCCATCACCGACGCCAACCCGAGCGTCGAGGAAATGGAGGCGCGCGTCGCGCGCTTCGCTGCGCTGCGACCCACCGCCGACTACGTTGACGCCGGCATTCCCGGTTGCGAACGGACGACTTATCGCGTCCTAGGCGAGCGTCCGGAAGCACCGCTTGCCGCGGAGGACTTCCACATCAATCTCGTGCGCTGCGCGCCCGGCAAGTCGGCGCCCCTGCACAACCACCTGACGCAGGAGGTCTTCATGCCCCTGTCCGGGGAATGGGAAGTGTTCTGGGGTCCGCGGGGCGAGCGCAGCCTGCGCCTCGGGCCCTGGGATACCGTGGGCATCCCGCCGGGTGTCTCGCGGGGCTTCCGCAACGTCGGCGCGGAGGAGGCGATGCTGCTCGGCATCGCCGGGGGACGCGATCCGGGCCGGATCAACTGGCCGGAACCAGTGCGCGACGCTGCGCGCGCCGCGGGCATTGAGTTGCCCAACGACTAGGGAACCGTCCCCGCAGTCGGAGTTGTGCGCCGCAGCGATCAGTTTCTGCAGGCGGCATGAAGTCTGGATTGCGCGGTACGCTGTACAAACGTAAAGTCCAGAAAAGCATAGAAAACCTGACGTCCCGGCCTGGTGTGACGGGGCCCTCGTTTACACAAAGAGGAGAACGCAATGCTTAGCAACCGTTTCTCGAGGCGCGCCGTACTGGGCGCTATCGCCGCAGCCGTGTTCGCGCCTGCAATCGCCCCGCCTTCGCGCAGGACGCCCAGGTCCGCACCGGCTACGCCATCGCCCGCACCGGCCCCTGGTCGGCGGGCGCCCTGGTGACCCAGGAGCCCAACTACATCTAGCCGGTGTTCTAACCTGCGGGCCGCACCCAGGACTCCGACCACGCCAGGCAAGCACTGGAAGACTCGCGCTCCCCGCGCTTCTCCGGCCAGGGCTTGCCGGTGGCGGGGTGATTGTTGAACGCCACCTGAGCCCAGCGCGCCGGGAAGAACGTGCTGAAGACGCCGATCGGCCGGTTGGCCGAGCCCGGCGGCATGTTGAGCACGAACGGCGGCAGGAACTCGCGCCAGTCCATCTCGATCAGCGTGTCGGCGGATCTGATGGTCTCGACGGCCTTGAAGTCCGCGCCGCCCGAGCGGGTGAACTCGGCCTTCGCCACCGGCAGCGCGAGGTCTGCGAAGGCGGGAAACAGCAGCGACTCGATTTCCTTCTGCAGCCAGCGCGCCACCGGCTCGTTGTCGGAGTAGACCTTCACCGAGTCCTTTGTGAGGCTGCTTTTCGCGAACAGGACGTGGCCGGCGCCGGCCGGGCACCACAGCACGCGCCAGTGGCTGAACCGGTCGGACTGCGTCTTGCCGCCATCGGGGCTCAGGCGGATAAAGGAGTTTTCGCCCGTCATCATGACCGTATTGGGATCGACGGGCGAACTTGCGGCTTGGCTGGTCATCGCGATGTCCTAGGGTATGCTTTATGTTAGAGCATGCAACATGCCGATAATGTCGCAAATAGCGACCCCTCACTCAAGGCGATAATCGCGCCATGATTCCAGCCGCTGCGGCCCTGGCGCCGATCGACTTCCGTCCCGACGCGCCGGAGTTCCTGCGCGATCCGTTCCCGCTCTACCGCCGCATGCGGGATGAGGACCCGGTGCACTGGAGCCCGAGGCTGAAGGCCTGGGTGCTCACGCGCTACGACGACAACAAGGCGGTGTGCCTGGACCGGGAGATGTCCTCCGACCGGCTGCGGCCCTTCTTCGCTACGCTGCCCGGGCCAGAGGCGGCGCGCATCGGCAACATCATTCGCTACCTGACGCACTGGATGGTGTTCCGCGACCCGCCGGACCATACCCGGTTGCGCCGGCTCACCAGCAAGGTGTTCCACCTGCAGTCCATGAACGCGATGCGACCGGCGGCCGAGGAGCTGACGCAGTGGCTTTTCGATCGCATCGGCAGCCGGAAGGAGATTGATTTCGTCGCCGATTTCGCCGGCCCGCTGCCGGCCCTCGTGATCATGGCCATGCTGGGGGTGCCGCGCGAGGAACTGGCGAAAGTGAAGCGCATGTCGGACGAGATGGCCCTGTTCATCGGCAGCTCGCGCATGGCGCAGGACAAGTACGACATCGCCGAGCGCGCGACGCAGGAGATGGCCGCGTTCTTCCGCGAGCTGATCGAGGACCGGCGCAGTTCGCCCCGCGAGGATCTTCTGTCTCAGCTGGTGCACCTGGAAGAGGATGGCGACCGCCTGACGGAAGACGAACTGGTCGCCACCTGCATCCTGCTACTGTTCGCCGGGCACGAGACCACCACCAACCACATCGCCAACGGCCTCGCGTCCCTGCTGCGCTTCCCGGACCAGCTGGAGGCGCTGCGCGGAGATGCCGCGCTCGCGCCGCGCGCCATCGAGGAGTTGTTGCGCTTCGACGGGCCGAGCGGCTCGCAGGTGAGGGTGGTCAAGGTCGAGCAGCAACTGCGCGGCAAGCGGCTCAAGCCCGGCGACCGCGTGTTCCTGATGCTGAACGCCGCCAACCGCGATCCGGAGGCCTATGAACAGCCGGACCGGTTGTGGATGGACCGCAGCGGGCCGTCGCACCTGACCTTCGGCTTCGGCATGCACATCTGCCTCGGTTTCCCGCTCGCGCGCATGGAGGGGCAGGTGGCGCTGCCGGCGGTGGCGCGGCACTGGAAGCGCATCGAGCTGGCCGTGCCCGAGGGCCGCATCGAGTGGCTCAATTCGATGGTATTCCGCGGCATGAAGTCCCTGCCGCTGCGGGTGACAGGATGACGGAGCCCGCGCGCAAGTTGAAGATCGACGAACTGCTGCTCGCGCTGCCAGGGGTCACCACCCGCAAGCTCAATGGCCTGGACGCCTATTTCGTCGGCGACCGGATGTTCGCCTGTATCGAGGGCAACGGCATCGGTCTGCGCCTGCCGGTGGCTACCGCGACCGAACTGCAGTTCTCGCGCGCGAACATCGTCCCCTTCAAGCCCGGCGGCAAGGTGGTATCGCGGGAATGGGTGCAGATCCAGTGCGAGGATGCGAGCGAGTTCGCTCTGGACCAGAATCTGTTCCAGGCCTCGCTGGACTTCGTCAAGGCGGCGCCCCGCAGATGAAGATCGTCATCCTCGGCGCGGGGCAGGTCGGCGCCTCCGTCGCCGAGAGCCTGGTCTCGGAGCAGAACGACATTACCGTGGTGGACATCGACGGCCCGCGCCTGCGCGCGCTGCAGGACCGCCTCGACCTGCGCACGGTCACCGGCAATGCCTCGCATCCCTCGGTGCTGCGCGAAGCGGGCATTGAGGACGCCGACCTGCTGGTGGCGGTGACGCAGTCCGACGAGACCAACCTGGTGGCCTGCAAGCTGGCGACGCGGATGTTCAACGTGCCGCTCCGCATCGCGCGCGTGCGCGCCGCCGACTTCCTCGAGGACGAGCAGGTGCTCGGGCGTGAGGGCTTCGAAGTGGACCTCGCCATCTGCCCGGAGCAGGTGCTCACCGAGTACCTGGTTAAGCTGGTGGAGTTCCCGGAGGCGCTGCAGGTGCTCGACTTCGCCGACGGCCGCGTCGGCCTGGTGGCGGTGCGGGCCTTCGAGGGCGGGCCGCTGGTGGGACGGCCGATCCGCGAGCTGCGTGTGCACGTACCCACGGTTGACGCGCGCATTGTCGCGGTGTTCCGAGGCGACAAGCCGGTGGCGCCCGAGGGCGACACCGTGATCCGCGCCGGCGACGAGGTGTTCTGCCTTGCCGCGACGCGCGACATTCGCCAGGTGATGCAGGAACTGCGCCGCGTGGCCAACCCGGTGCGCCGGGTGATGATCGCCGGCGGCGGCAACATCGGGCAGCGCCTGGCGCGCGCGCTGGAGAAGGACTACTCGGTCAAGGTGATCGAGCACAACAAGCGCCGCTGCGAGCTGCTCGCCGGGCGTGTCGAGCGCGCGCTGGTGCTGTCGGGGGACGCCACCGACGAGGCGCTGCTGCAGGAAGAGAACATCGACGAGATGGACCTGTTCATCGCCGTCACCAACGACGACGAGAACAACATCATGAGTTCGCTGCTTGCCAAGCGCATGGGCGCGCGGCGCGTGGTGTCGCTGATCAACCGCCGCAGCTACGTCGACCTGGTGCAGAGCGGGCAGATCGACATCGCGCTGTCGCCGGCGCAGGCGACCATCGGCCAGCTACTGGCGCACGTGCGCCGCGGCGACGTGGTGGCGGTGCACAGCCTGCGCCGCGGCGCGGCCGAGGCGCTGGAGGCGGTGGTGCACGGCGATCGCAAGTCCTGCCGGGTCACCGGGCGGCGGGTGGACGAGATCGAGCTGCCCCCGGGCAGCCTGATCGGCGCCGGGGTGCGCGGCGACGAGGTGCTGATGGCGCACCACGACACGCGCATCGAGGCCGGCGACCACGTCATCGTGTTCGTCTCGGACAAGAAGAGCCTGACGCGCGTGGAAAAGCTGTTCCAGGTGAGCGCCGGGTCCCTCTAGGATCCCCCCCCTCGCCATGCACTTTGCGGTTGTCGTCAACCTGCTGGCCGTGGTGCTGGTGGCGTTCGCCTGCGCGATGCTGGTGCCGCTGGGCATCTCGCTGTACCTGGACGACGGCGCGGCGCGCGCCTACGACATCGCGATCCTGGCGACCGCGTTCGCCGGCGTGGCTGGATACCTGGTGACGCGCGGCCGGCCCAAGGCGCTGCAGGCGCGTGACGGCTTCGTCTTCGTCACGCTGGTGTGGACCGTGCTGCCGGCATTCGGGGCGCTACCGCTGCTCGCGTACATTCCCGGCCTGAGTTTCACCGACGCCTATTTTGAGGCGATGTCCGGCCTGACGGCGACCGGGGCGACGCTGCTCTCGGGCCTCGACCACCTGCCGCCCTCGCTCAATTTCTGGCGCTGCGCGCTGCAGTGGATCGGCGGCCTCGGCGTGATCGTGCTGGCGGTGGCGGTGCTGCCGCTGCTGGGGGTCGGCGGCCGGCAGTTGCTCAAGGCTGAAATCCCGGGACCGATGAAGGAGGCGCAACTGACGCCCCGGATCCACGAAACCGCAAAGGGCCTGTGGCTGGTCTACCTGGCGCTGACGCTCGCCTGCGCGCTTGCGTACCGCTGGGGTGGGATGGGCTGGCTGGACGCGGTGATGCACGCCTTCTCCACTATGGGGCTGGGCGGTTTCTCCTCTCATGACACCAGTTTCGCCTACTGGAACTCGCCGGTGCTGGAGGCGATCGCGGTGGCGTTCATGCTGGTGGCGGGGATCAGCTTTGTGACCCATTTCGCCGCGGTGCACCGGGCGAGCCCGATGCCCTATTGGCGTGACGCCGAGCTGCGCTTCTACCTGTTGCTGGTCGGCGCCAGCGTCGCGGTGGTCGCGGGGCTGCTGGTCATGGCCGGGACCTATGCCGACTGGGTGAGCGCCGTGCGCCATGCCGCGTTCCACGTGGTGTCGGTCGCGACCACGACGGGCTACGCGACCGTCGACTATTCGGCCTGGCCGGTGTTCGCGCCGCTGTGGATGCTGTTCATCGCGGCCTTCGCCACCTGCTCGGGTTCGACCGGCGGCGGCATCAAGATGATGCGCGCGGTGCTGATGGTGCGCCAGGCCACGCGCGAGCTGGAGCGCCTGGTCCATCCGCGCGCGGTGATGCCGGTGAAGCTTGGCGGCCAGGTGGTGGAGAACCGCATCATCTTCGCCGTGCTCGCCTACATGCTGATCTACGGCGCGACGCTGGCCGCGATCACGCTGCTCCTGACGGCCAGCGGCCTCGACCTGCTCACCGCGCTGACGGCCGCGGCCGCCTGTATCAACAACGTGGGTCCCGGCCTGGGGGCAGTCGGGCCGGCGGAAACCTACGCGCTGCTGTCGGACTTCCAGACCTGGATCCTGACCCTCGCCATGCTGCTGGGTCGGCTGGAGTTGCTCACGGTGTTCGTGCTCCTCACCCCGGCGTTCTGGCGACGCTAGCCGGCGTCACCGGCGCCCGGGACTAGTCGGCCGCCGCCAGCAGCAGCGCGATCAGCGCCCCGATTCCGGCCGGCAGGCCCCAGCGCTCCAGGCGCGACACCGAATCCCCCGCGATCACCTCCACCGGCACCGTGGTCAGCTCCAGCACCTGGTTGGTGGTGGAGTCCTGCAGCATACGGGTGAGGGAGTTCTTGCGTGCGGTGGCCATCACGATCTGGGTGCAGCGCAGGCGGCGGGCCTCGTCGACGATCGTCTTGGCGCGTTCGCCCAGCTTGTAGCTGGCGGCATGCGGCACGCCGTGCTGCTCGAGCAGGCGGCGCGCCGGGGCGAGAGCCTTCTCCGCCTCGTCGCGGTGCCAGTCATCGCGGTTGCGGCGGCTGACGAACTGCGCCACGTGCTGTGACAGGGGCGGCTGCACGTTGAGCAGGTGCACCTCCATCGCCGAGTCCTTGAGGAACTCATTGACGATGTGGCGCAGGGCGAACTCGGAGTTCTTGGAACCGTCTACGGGGACAAGCACGCGTTGCATGGCGGAATCTCCTGCGTTGGAATCGAGGGAAGCGTCGGCCGCCGCCTGCGCCTGCCGTAGCGCGGCCAGGCGGGCGGTGATGCGGGGTTCGAGGTGGCGGTGGTTGCGCACGAAGCCGGCCCACAGCACGCCGCCGACGACGGCGATGTAGGTCAGGGGGGGGCGATGACGCCGTTGCCGTTGACCGCGTCCTTCACCAGCGGCTCGTGCATCATCATCTTCGCGGCGGTCCAGGCCAGCACGCCGGCGCCGACGTAGACGATCACCGGGAAGCGCTCCACCCACTTCAGGATCAGGGTGGAGCCCCAAATCACGATCGGGATACTGATCAGCAGGCCGAGCACCACCAGGACGTAGCTGCCATGTGCGGCACCGGCGACCGCGAGCACGTTGTCCAGGCCCATCACGGCGTCGGCGACGACGATGGTGCGCATCGCGCCCCAGAAGTTGGTCGCCACCGGGCCGTGGCCGACCGACTGCTCCTCCTCCGGCAGCAGCAGGCGGTACGCGATCCACACCAGCAGTGCGCCGCCGACCAGCATCAGGCCGGGGATCTTGAGCAGCCAGACCACGACCATGGTCATGGCGCTGCGCACCACAATGGCGCCGACGGTGCCCCAGACGATGGCTTTCTTCTGCAGCTGAGGCGGCAGGCTGCGCGCCGCGAGGGCGATCACGATGGCGTTGTCGCCAGCCAGGACCAGGTCGATGACGACGATGGCTGCCAGCGCGGAGAGGAATTCGACTGAGAACAGGTCCATGGGGGCTCCGGTTGCGATGCGGGTGCATTGTTGCCCTCCGCGGCGGCGATGAAAAGCTGACTTTTCGGATGCTTGGCATCGCGTTAAGCAATGGAATTGCCTTTCGCGACAATCATTGTTGCGTTTGGCAATGGATTGATCGCGATTGCAGGGACCGGATTCCTGTGCTTAAAACCTGCACGCAATGCGGGAGTAGCTTTAGGGCCATCCCGGCCCGGCTTCCAAGTCGTCAATTCGGTGCCCATAGCTTCAGGGCCCCGGCCTGGGAGGTTTCCGGAAACAGGAGACGAGCGAGACCTTTGCCTTAACTGGTAAAGGGTCTCGTTATATGCCGCCCGCACGCGTACGGCGCTTCCTGCGCCACGGAATGCTCCCCCAGCTCGCCGTCCTCGAGCCCGCCGCCCGGCTCGGCAGCTTCACGCGCGCCGCCGAGGCGCTGCGTCTGGCCCAGCCCACGGTGTCCTCGTAGATCAAGAAGCTCTCGGACACCCTCGGCCTGCCGCTGTTCGAGCAGATCGGCACGAAGGTGCACCTGACCGCGGCCGGCGCGGCGCTAGTGGAGGGCTGCGCGGAGGTATTAGGCGCGCTCGACCGGATCGAGACCGCGCTCTCCGGCCTGCGCGGACTGGAGGCCGGGTGCCTGCGCCTCGCGGTCTGCACCACCGGCAAGTACTTCGCGCCGCGGCTGCTGGGCGAGTTCCTGCGCCGGCACCCGAAGCTGGAGGTTTCCCTCCAGATCCACAACCGTAGGGGACTGCTCGAGCGTCTGGCGCGCAACGAGGACGACCTGTACGTGTTTGGCGGGCGGCCGGAGGCGCCGGAGGTGGTTTGCCAGCCTATCCTCGCCAACCCGCTGGTGGTTCTCGCGCGCGCTGACCACCGGCTTGCCGGGCGCCGCAGCATCCCCTTTGCCGAGCTCGCGCAGGAGCCGTTCCTGATGCGCGAACCGGGCTCGGGGACGCGCCAGGCGGCATGGGAGGCCTTCGACCGCCACGGCATCGCGCAGACGGTGCGCATGGAACTTTCGACCAACGAGGCGGTGAAGCAGGCGATCCTCGCCGGGCTGGGGATCTCGATCCTGCCGCGCTACACGCTGGGCCTGGATACCGAGCAGGCCCAGCTTGCGGTCCTTGACGTCGAGGGCTTCCCGCTCGAGCGCCAGTGGCAGTTCGCCTACCCGGTCGGCAAGCAGATTTCGCCGGTGGCGCGGGCGTTCATGGACTTCGTGCGCGCCGAGGCGAAGGACCTGGTGCAGGCGCACCTCGGGCAGGCTGCACGGCGCTGATCCCGGTCCGCTGCCGGTAACATGGCGCCATGGAGATTCCCGTCGCGCGCTTCGGCCCGGCCAGCGTCCACTTCGGCGAGAAGTCCGGCAAGTACCCCGACGGCAACCAGGTGCTGGTGCGGGGCGCGGACACGCTGGCGGCGTTCGACACGCCACTGGTCGCCAATCGCATGGGCGATGAGTTGCTCGCGGCGGACCTGGTGATCCTTGGCCATGTGCACGAGGACCACATGGCCGGCCTGCACCGTCTGCCGCGCGCGCAGTTGCGCGTACACGAGGCCGACGTGGAGGCCGCGCGCAGCTGGGACGGCCTGGCGCGCCACTACGGCTATCGCCCGGAAGTGCTGCCCGGCATGCGGGCGATGATCGAGAAGTCGTTCCACTATGCGCCGCGGCCGGATGCGCAGCCTTATGCCGACGGCGCGTGCTGGGATCTTGGCGGCGGAGTGCGTGTCACCGCGTTCCACATGCCGGGCCACACCAGCGGACATTGCGTGCTGCTGGTCGAGCCGGGCGGCATCGCCTTCATCGGGGACATCGACCTGTCCTCGTTCGGCCCGTATTACGGCGACGCCACTTCCAGCCTGGCCCAGTTCCGGCGCACGCTGGCGGCGTTGAAGGACATTCCGGCGAAGATCTGGATCACCTCGCACCACAAGGGCGTGGTCACGGACCGGGAGGCGTTCCTTTCGCTGCTCGGCGCCTTCGGGTCCCGGCTGGATGCGCGCGAGGGTGCGATCGCGGCGCACCTGAAGACGCGGCCTTCGACGCTGGAGGAGCTGGTCGAGCACCGGTTCGTGTATCCAAAACATCTGGAGGAGCTCTTCTACGACGACGCGGAGCGCCGCGTCATCGCGCAGCACCTCGGGTCGCTCGCGGCGGCGGGCAGGGCGGTGGACGAAGGCGGGCGCTGGCGGATGCGATAGCGTGCCCGGCGTCCCGTGATGCTTGACCGGAGTCAATAATTTTCAGCTCCCGCAGCACTCATAATGGCTGCATGAACCAGAAAGCCAGAATCCGCCCGAACCTGAAGGGCCGCGGCATCGATCCGACGGCGCGCGAAGAGATCCGGGTCCTGCTCGGGAACGCGCCTAGGCGCCGCGACCTGCGGATCGAGCACCTGCACCGCATCCAGGACCGCTACGCGCAGCTGTCGGCGAAGCACCTTGCCGCCCTGGCCGAGGCGATGAAACTGTCGCAGACCGAGGTCTACGAAGTGGCGACGTTCTACCACCACTTCGACGTGGTGAAGGAAGGCGAGTTTCCGCCGCCGCCGCTGACGGTGCGAGTCTGCGATTCGCTGTCCTGCGAGATGGCGGGCGCGCAGGCGCTGCTGCAGAAGCTGCCGGACCTGCTCGGGCGCGAGGTGCGCGTGAAGCACGCGCCCTGCGTCGGGCGCTGCGAGGAGGCGCCGGTGGCGGTGGTGCACCAGAACCCGATCCCGTACGCGACTCCGGAGAAGGTGAAGGCGGCGGTGGCGGCAAAGAAGACGCAGTGCCTGGTGCCGCCGGCGATCAACTACGCGGCGTACCGCAAGGCCGGCGGCTACCGCCTGCTCGCCGATTGCCTGAAGGGCAAGCGCACGCGCGAGGAGATCACCAGGATCATGGAGGACTCGGGGCTGCGCGGCCTCGGCGGTGCGGGCTTTCCGGCCGGGCGCAAGTGGAAGCTGGTGGCGGCGGAACCCGAGCCGCGCGTGATGGCGGTGAACATCGACGAAGGGGAGCCCGGTACCTTCAAGGACCGGTATTTCCTGGAGCGCGACCCGAACCGCTTCCTGGAAGGCATGCTGGTGGCGGCCTGGTGCGCCGGCGTGGGCGCCATCTGGATCTACCTGCGCGACGAGTATGCCGGCGTGCGCGCGCTGCTGGAACGAGAGCTGATTCTGCTGAGGAAGAATCCGCCGTGCGCGCTGCCGCCGATCGAGCTGCGGCGCGGAGCGGGCGCCTACATCTGTGGCGAAGAGTCGGCGATGATCGAGTCCATCGAGGGCAAGCGCGGCATGCCGCGGCTGCGCCCGCCGTACGTGGCGCAGGTCGGGCTGTGGGGCTACCCGACCCTAGAGCACAACATGGAGACGGTGTACTGGGTGCGCGAGATTGTGGAAAAGGGCGCGCAGTGGTTCGCTTCCCATGGGCGCCATGGACGCAAGGGTTTGCGCTCGTTCTCGGTTTCGGGGCGCGTGAACAAGCCCGGGGTACATATCGCGCCGGCGGGCATCACGGCGCACGAACTGATCGAAGAGTACTGCGGAGGCATGCTCGAGGGCCATGAGTTTTACGCCTACCTGCCGGGCGGCGCCTCCGGCGGCATCCTGCCGGCAGCGAAAGCCGATATTCCGCTCGATTTCGACACCCTGCAGCCGCACGGCAGCCTCATCGGCTCGGCAGCGGTGGTGATTCTGTCGAACCAGGATCGCGCCGCGGCCGCAGCACGCAATCTGATTAACTTCTTCAAGGACGAGTCCTGCGGACAGTGCACGCCCTGCCGGGTGGGTACCGCCAAGGCGCTGACCCTGATGGAGCAGGGAATCTGGGACCAGCCGTTGCTCAAGGAGCTCTCGCAGGCCATGATGGATGCGTCCATCTGCGGCCTGGGCCAGGCGGCGCCCAATCCCGCGCTGAGCGTGATGAAGTACTTCCCGCACGAAGTGCAGTAGCAGGCCAGTAGACGAGGGCACAGCCATGGACCGCGCGAGCAACAAGCAACTGGCGACCCTGCCGATCGAGTTCAAGCTCAACGGCAGGACAGTGGTCGGTCGGCCCGACGAGCCCATCATCGAGACGGCGCGCCGCCACGGCGTGGAGATCCCGCACCTGTGCTACTCGCCAGAGCTGCGCCCGGACGGCAACTGCCGCGCCTGCGTGGTGGAGATCAAGGGTGAACGGGTTCTCGCGCCCGCCTGCTGCCGCTTTCCGACGCAGGGGATGGAAGTCACCACTGACAGCGATCGGACGCGCACCTCGCAGAAAATGGTGCTCGAGTTGCTGCTGTCGGACATGGGCGAGCAGCGCCACACGAAGCACAACGAAGTCGACGTCTGGGCGCAGAAGCTGGAGCTCGGCCTGCCGCGTTTCCCGGCGCGGTTGCAGCCGGCGATGGACCTTTCGCACCCCGCGATGGCCGTCAACCTCGATGCCTGCATCCAGTGCACCCGTTGCGTGCGGGCCTGCCGTGAGGAACAGGTGAACGACGTCATTGGATACGCGTTCCGTGGCGAGGATTCGAAGATCGTTTTCGACATGGACGACCCGATGGGCGCGTCGACGTGCGTGGCCTGCGTCAGCTGGGGCAAAACCGATAAAGGAGGCGGTGTATCCGCTATAGCAACCACACTTTGGGTTGTATCTCTGAGCGGTTCCAGTTTTTCCTGCCACTCGGTAGCCTTCAATTGCAGCTGAAGCAGCAGTTCCCCGATTAGTTGCAACGCTCTCCATCATTAGGCGCATCTTCTTTGCAGTATCGGGACTAATAACTCTCACTGACTTTTGTTGACTTGCTGGGGTATAGCGCCCTGCTCCATCGCTAATTCCTGCTATGACCGTTGGTGTTACACGAAGGCCATCATTTGCAATAGTTGCAAA
>SXGR01163601.1_pt1 | contig 16304 bp, 11 predicted proteins | sample 3174711 | NCBI WGS metagenome assembly SXGR01 (sample SAMN11356860, study PRJNA531348) | freshwater metagenome | isolation source: freshwater sample F1-60 | place: China: Fuxian Lake, Yuxi | collected 2017-12-25
CGCTTGGTGATGGCGTTCAAAAACCTCAAGCCTTGCCCTTCCTGAAGTCGCTGAACCACCGAAATTCACCAGAAATCAGATGCTCGCCATGGCCATTCAACTCTCAACTGTTTTCTCCAATGACTTTGTCACAGCCGTGGCGTATCAATGCGACCGAGATACTCGATGTTGCCGTCTTCCAACTCACGGCAAAGATCACCCGTCCTGTACAACCGCGCGCCAGATTCCACACTAAACGGGTCCGGAACAAATCGCTCGTTCGTTAAATCAGGCCGATCCAGATAACCACGCGCCAGGCACTCGCCGCCCATATAAAGCTCGCCCGGTTCACCCCGGCGTACGAGCTCGCGGTTTTCACCGAGAATGCGGGGGGTAGTTCGATCAATCGCCTTGCCGATCGGCGGCAGCGGTGGCCACATGGCGACATCCGGCGGTAACGTGAATGATGTCACCACATGCGTTTCACTCGGACCGTAATGATTGTGCAGACGCGCGCCCCGCAGTCTCTTGAACAGTGATTGGAGCTTGGCAGTGCATTGAAGCTGTTCGCCGGCGGTGATTACTTCCCTCAATTCTCCCGGTACCATTGCTGATCCTTCCGCCGCCTCCGCCAGTTGTTGCAGAGCAACAAAAGGCAAATACAAGCGGGAAACATTTTGTTCGATCAGATAATTCCATAACGCCCTTGGATCGCGTCGAAGCTCTTCCTTCATTAACACCAGTGTGCCGCCCTCGGCCCACGTTGTGAAAATCTCCTGGAATGAGACGTCGAAGCTGAGTGATGTGAACTGCAATGTCCGATCTCCCGGCTTTAATGGCAACGCGCGACGATGCCACAAGATGAGGTTCGTCAATGCACGATGAACCATTGCAACGCCTTTCGGCTTCCCGGTTGATCCCGAAGTGTAGATCACATAAGCGAGTGAGTCATCTGTCGGTTCACCGTCATTCACCAACGTGACAGGATGCATCCCTTCTCCACTCCAACTGTCCAGTAATAGCATCTTCGCCTCCGTTGGAGGTATTCGTCGAGCGAGTGAAGATTGAGTCAGAACGACTTTCGCCCGTGCATCCGTCAGCATGAATTCCAGCCGGTCAGTTGGGTAGGCGGGGTCCAGGGGAACATAGGCACCGCCAGCTTTGAGCACGCCTAAAACTGCCACCATCATGTCAAACCCTCTTTCCAAACAAATGGGCACCCGATCATCTGGACCGATTCCTAATCGCCGCAACGCGCCGGCTAGAATGTCCGTCTGGATTTTCAATTCAGCATAAGTCACGCAACTTCCATTGAACTCAATCGCAGGGATCTCCGGCGTCCGCGCGACTTGCTCGTCAAAAAGCAGATGAACAAGCTCCCGTCCTTCCCTCCTCCCCATGGATTCACGATTCGAATTGGATGCTACAGGACTCACGCAATCCCGAAGATCGAGATTTTGGGAGCTTCTGTCGGTTCTCCTCCCTGGACTCGAAGTCAATTCAGACGACAAGATCAAATTCTCAACGCCATTGTTCATCCTTGTTCTTCAGTACGATCGCCATGGCTTGAGTTCACAGGCTCAATCTCAGCAACTGCGAGTTAGCCAATCGAATGCCAATTATCCAATCCATTTCCGACACGCCACCAATCTGTGATAAATAGAGGGCTCCCTTCAGAATCAGTAGGCATTCGCCCTTCAGATTTCGGAAGCCTCACTTGTTTTGAGACAGTCTAGTGGAATAATGGACACTCCGATCCAAACCTGGTTCACCTTCAGTCAGGATTTGTAATTCCAAGAGTTCATCACAAAGACGGCGTCACTTTCATCGCGGCAAACATCGATTCTGGGGCAAAACAAAAGATTAAAACTCGCAAGCAGATTGCTTCCCCTGTCGATTACTCTTGATGCGCTCGCCAAAACTCCATCTCTTGAAGGCGATCCAAGCGTCGATTCCACGGTCAGCCACCCGCGCCTGCCCACACTGGTGTCTAATGCATCTCATTTACCCTTAGCCATTTTCTCTCATATTCCGGATCGTTCCGCGAGAAGAATCCTGCTCCAAAACAACTCAACCTTCAACAACTCCCCGCAAACATCCGTCGTCTGATTGTATCGTCCCTGGAATTTCGTGATCTTAACGGCGGATTATGAGTTGAATTGAGCTGTGACGAGCCTCGCCAAGTATCCCATCGTGGGGAATCGGAGCTGTCGGCAGGGCTGTCATAACCAGTGCCATTGGCCGGGCATTGGCATGTTTAGCCGCCAGGCGTCCATGAGGAGTTATCGAGCAACTGGATGCCAGGATTCGTGAAGCGGATGCGCCGTGCCTTGTATAGTTTGCCAAGAGCCTGCTTGAAGGCTTTTTTGCTGACGCTGAAGGTTTCGCGGATCGTCTCTGGTGAACTTTCATCATCAAAGGCCAGCTTCCCGCCGTTGCTTGTGAGTGCCTGGATGATTTGATTTGTCAGCGGGGCCACTCGCTGGTAGCCGGCGGCGTCAAGGCTTAGATCAATCTGCCCGTTGGAGCGGATGTTGCGCACAAATCCCCGGAGGCGCTGTCCGATCTGCAGGGGCGTTTTGATGTTGTCCCGGTAAAGCAGGCCTCCATGGCTGTCCTCCACGATGGCCTGGTAACCGAGCGGGGTGTCACCTGTGATCAGGAGATTCACCGGCTGGCTGTTGCGATAGAGTGGCCGCTCCCGGCTCAGGTGCCGATGGAGCCGTGCGCTCGCCATGATGCGTTCGGTCTTCGGATCGAGTTGGATGAACACCACCACGCTCTGTCCCACGCGCAGTGGCTTCACCTGCTCACGAAACGGCAGCAGCAGATCCTTGGCGAGTCCCCAATCAAGAAAGGTGCCGATGCGATCGTTGATGCTGACAACTTTCAAACACGCGAACTCGCCGACAGTGGCGAGCGGAATCTCGGTGGTGGCCACAAGCCGATCTTCGGAATCGCGATAGACAAACACATCCAGCTTGTCCTTGGGCTTGAGGCCGGCCGGAATGTAGCGACCGGGCAACAAGATCTCTCCCAGTGCGCCGCCATCAAGGTACAATCCAGGAGCGGACTCCCTGACGACGGAGAGGAGGTTTCGCTTTCCAAGGAGAGCCATGTGACTGTCGAGGGAAGCCGTGATTCTTCCCACCGGGGTGGAGAGTTTCCTGACCGTGGGCCGGTTGGGATCACGGTGCAAATTGTGATTGGCCGAGTTATTCAATAACCCATTCCTTTCCCCAGAGTCGCCTTCAATGCTGCGACATAGTTTCTCGAACTTCCTGTTTGTTCGAACGTCCGGCAGGAGCGCTCCAGTCGCGCCATGATGGCCTCGAACTCCGCCTGGCTCAGAGGTCGCGTCCCCAGGACAAACGCGGCCGCCTGCCACATGTAATCGTGAACAAACCCCAGACTTTTACCATCCGGCCGACGCCGCAATGCCGAGTAGATCTCGCGCATCTCCGAATCCCTCCGATCGCCAAAAAACTTGCTGATCTCCATGACATGCAGGTCAAGAATCATGAAAGAGTCGTTATAGGCTTCCGGATAATCCCCCAGGATGGGCGGCTGCTTGTCACCGCGAAATAACTCTCGCAATGATTCCTTCTTCCAGAACCAGAATTCCTTTCCATCCGAGAGCGAAATGGACTCGCGATCCATTCCGGCCGGGATTGGGCCCGGATGCTCTTCAGGATTCTTGATCGGAATGGCGGTCAGAATGATCTTCTTTGGGTTGAACGGACGCTGTTCAAACTCCTCTTGCAAGTCAGGCACGAAGTCTTCCAGATTAAAAATGGTCTCGAGTGGCTTCTGCACACACCCACGTTTACTTCACGCCGCGCCGGGAAAGCAATGCCCGGAAATCAATCGGCGAGGCGGGTGGAAGACATTCAGAGTTCGGCGAGCTTATCCCAATTGTCCCGGGGATGGTCGAGAAAATGACCTCTCATTGCCATGATCTCCGAGCAGATCAGCCTCACAGTCATCTCCACACCCCAACGGGCCAGCGTCGCTCCACGGAGATGAAATGGGGTTCCATCAAGTGGCCGGCCCGCAGAGTAGCTGGCGGTGATCTCAATTTCCTCGGGCATGCCGGAGGACGAATGTGTTTGCAGCGTGCCGGAAGGATGACAATGCCAGATCAGGAGCGGAGCCTCGCGCTGCAGATGCTGCTCCAACTGTGCCAAGGTGCTCATTTTGCAAAGTGGGTTTCCTACAAGGCGCAGAGTGGCATACAGGTTCCGGCCAAACCATTGGCAGATTGCATCGCCATTACCCGGCGTTTCCCTTAGTCCGGCTAGGCCAGCGACGAATCATCGTCCGCGTTCTTTCTGACCAGTCCACAGGATGTCTCAATCAATCCCAGTCCTGGATTTGGCTTTTTCGCGATGAGAGTCATTGGGTAGGTTCGCCGTGTGCAAAACATCGCCGCACAATTGGAGAAGTTCGAAAGCACCGCCAGCTTCAACCAGGTTGTGGTGCCTGACCTCTGGCAGCAGGAGGCCGTGTCCGCACTTCGCGCCGGCAAGGATGTCGTCGTCCATGCGCCAACTGGTTCAGGCAAGACATTGATCTTCGAACTCTGGTCCAACAACGGGAAGAATCCAGGCACCGCCATCTACACCGTGCCGACACGCGCGCTGGCGAACGACAAGCTCGCGGAGTGGCGCGCGCGGGGTTGGAACGTCGGCATCGCCACGGGTGACCTTTCTGAAAACCTCTCCGCTCCTGTCATCGTTGCGACGCTGGAAACTCAGAAGACCCGGTTGATCCGCGGAGAAGGGCCTTCACTTCTGGTCGTTGATGAGTACCAGATGATTGGTGATCCAGATCGTGGACTGAACTACGAACTTGCGCTGGCGATGGCTCCCCCTCGCACGCAAGTTCTGCTGCTCAGCGGGAGCGTGGACAATCCTCAGGACGTGGTGAAGTGGCTCCGCCGCCTGGGAAGAGATGCCGTGCTGGTCCGCCACGATCACCGCCCGGTGCCCTTGGAAGAAGTCCACGCAAACAGCCTCGGGCAGCATGTTCCCAATCAGATTCGGGGCTACTGGCCCCGCTTGATCACAAAAGCCCTGGCCGAAGATCTCGGGCCGATCCTCATTTTTGCCCCTCGCAGGCAGGCTGCCGAATCCATGGCGGCCGAACTGGCCCGCTATCTGCCGGTGCCCAATCCACTTTCTCTCACCACGGATCAGAAGCTCATCGTTGGCGAACATCTCGCGCGGATGCTCAAGAGCCGCGTGGCCTACCATCACAGCGGCTTGAGCTATGCGACCCGCGCCGGAGTCATTGAACCGCTCGCAAAGGCGGGCCAGCTTCGCGTGGTGGTGGCCACAATGGGTCTTGCGGCTGGAATCAACTTCTCGCTTCGCAGCGTGGCACTGGCGGGTGCCTCCTATCGTCGCGAGGGCGTTGAACAACCCATCCGTGCCGACGAGATTCTCCAGATGTTCGGTCGCGCCGGACGCCGAGGGCTGGACGAAACGGGCTTCGTGATCGTCACCGCGAACGAGATTCGCCTGATCGACGCTCATGCCTGCCACCTGTTGCGCAGCGGCGCCGTGGATTGGAGCGCGCTCCTGAACGTGATGCACGCCGCCACTCAGGCAGGGCACGATCCTTTTGGTGAAGCGGTGCGAGTCCAACAAAGACTGTTCACAACCAAGCCGATTGTCCTTGGCGTGGAGGAATCGCTCAAGAATCCCTCCGTTCCGTGCGGGCTAAAGACAGATGCGGAAAGGGCACGTCATGTCCGCAAGCGCGTGCGACAGCTCTGGAACAGTCGCGGTGAATGGGAACCCTACCCTGCCCTGGTTGAACGGCCGCTTGCACAAATTTTCATCGGCCGCAGGCCTGAGAGCCGATCAGCAATAACCGCTTTGGGTGGCACAGGCTACCAGTCCACTGCTGTTGAATTAAGGAAGGTGCCGCGCGAAACTCCGCAGCATCTCCCTCTCCTCCCGCAGCGGGAGGAGAGGGCCGGGGAGAGGAGGGCGGTCGAAACCTCACTCACTTCCCCTCTCCCCAACCCTCTCCCCGTCCGACGGGGAGAGGGAGAAACGGAATCGCATCTCCCATCTTTCCCTAATTCAACATCAGCAGGCTACCAGCCTGTGCCGTCCGGCAACTTGCCGGACGGAGCGGGTTCGGCGTCGGTGAACAATGTTAGCTCTGATGACATTACGCCCCTCGTTCCCATTCCGGTCGGCAGGTTGCCAACCGGAACGGGCAGGTTGCCCGTTCCACCCGGTGTTAGGACAGGCTCTGAATCGAAAGCGATTTCCTATCCGTCGCCATCTGTGGAACCTCCGGTTCCTGTCCATAACCTCCTCCTCTCACTTCGCCCCATCTTGAGCGAACCTTCTGCCATCGAGAAGATCGGCACCGGCCACCTTGTCGTTGTGGAGGAAACCGCGGCGGGCCGCATCTACGGACGCTCCATGACCGTCGCGGATCGCGTGGGAGATGATCACATCATCATCGCCAAGTGGATTCGCCGTCTGACCAATTGGAACGGCCGCCAGGCGTCGATGCCGCTCTGGACGGAGCGCATCGTGCCTCTCATTGAACAACGCCTCAAATCTCAACGGCTGCCCGTCGTGCGTTTTCGGACGCTGGCACACAAGATCGTGGTGGAGGTCAGCCTGGCAAGCCAGACGATGAAAGTTCCCGTGGACTCGTACGGAGTTGCCCTTTGGCGTCCAGGTGAACGAGATGTTCTGCCGTCCGAATGCGCTGTTTGCGCCCTCGTGCCTGTCTGCCGTCAGCTCCCGGCCGCAACGGGTGTAGCCCTTCTCTGGCGTCGGCTGGGCCTTGTCGAAGCCGATGGCACGCCCACGCGTCGTGGACGTATCGTCAGCTTCTTCGCGAGCGGTGATGGGCTGGCGATTGCCGCCGCGCTCGAAGATGAAAGATATCTCCTCACGGATCTGATTTACGACCTGGCGAACCTGGACGCCGGATTTCGTTTTGCGGGGGACGAGAATCGATGGGGTGGACGACTCGCGGACGCCTGTCACCGGGCGTATGAGCTGCAATCCATCCCCGGTTACCTTGAGAATGGCCTTCCACCGCGATACGGCTCGGGAGCAGACCCTGTCGTGGCCGCCGCTCACAAGAACCCGCAGCAGAGACACGATTGGATCACACTCACGCTCGGCGCTGGTGACATCGACCGGATCATCATTGAATGGCGAAGCCTGCTGCGTCGTGTCGCGCATTCACCCGAGCTCGACTGGCCGCGCTGGACGGCTCTCCAGAAGCTGGCAACGGAGATCCTCAACGAGACCAAGTCACCAACTCTCACCGAACTTCCACCGCTCGAGTATCACCAGACCAAACGAGTGGATCACCGGCTTGTGTTGCGACGGTTTTGAGGGTGCAGCACTGCCCGGTGCATGGGCACGATTGGGTTTACGGGCCGAAGAATGGCCTGGGGATCCCAAAAGCCTCCTGAACAAAAACTCAGTTCTTCGGCGCGGCGGGCCGGTCAATTCGTTCAAGCGCTCGCGAAGCGAGCGTTCGCAACGGATCCGCATTGTCGCCAGCGATGCGTTCGAGAATGCCGTGGGCAGGTTCAGCTTCCGCGCCCATCCGTTCCAAGGCGCTGATCGCCGCCGTTCGAATGGGAGCATCGATATGCTCCAGGGCCGCCAACAGCACCGGCATCTCAGGGGCTCCCATCTGGGGGAATTGCTGAGCCAGCCGTCGCGCAAAACCCGGCGACGGAATCTCGATGGATTCCACAAGCACTGGGATTACCTGCGGGTGGTTGCGGTCCAACTGCCACAGGGCGAGTGCCGTTTCATAGCGGATCTGTCCCTGGCCATCTCCCATTACCTTTACAAGTATGGCCACCGCTTCCGGCGAACCCGCGCCAATGCGCGCGAGCGTGCGGCTGGCGTGCAAGCCCATCTGTTCCGCCCACGGCACCATGACCACGCGCGGACCAAAACGACCGGCCGGCGCCGTTCCGTCGTCCATGTCCATCTGCCCGTCACGCCGCCGGATCATGCGGACCATCGGGCTGTTTTCATTTTGATCCGCCTCGGCTGCGACACTTTGCCGGAGCAATTCCCCCAATGCCGGCACCGCATCCACCGCCTTGGTGCCGATCACGCTCAGTGCGGACACTGCCGCGTATTGCACCTGTGGCATGGGATGACGAAGCGAGTCCATCAGCGCAGGCAGCACCTCTCCGCGCATTGGTCCAATCATGCCAAGCGTCTGAAGAAATGCCGGCCGGGCATGAGGGTCTGCTTCATCCATTAAATTGACGAGCCCTGGAATCACCTCATTTTCCGGTCGGGCCATGCGGCGCAACGCGTTCAACAACACCGACCGGAAGCCCGCGCTGGCGTTAGCAGCCACTCGATCCTCGGAAGAAGTCGAGGCGGACGAGCGACCCAGATCGCGAAGACGTTTGACGAGGGCGGGAATCACGTCGGGAGTCACCGGCCCGATTCGACCCAGGCTGGCCACGAGCTCAGAAGCCTGGTCATCGTCCGCACGTGCAAGCTCCCCGAGAAGGATGGGAACAATTTCATCCTCCGGATGGTCCAGCCTGTCCAGCACGCGCAGCACCACTCCTCTCAAGCTCCTGCGCGAGGCCTCCGCTTTGCCAGTCAAATTCGTGGAGCCTGCAGCGGATGCGGGTGTCTCGCGGACATAAGACAGCAACCGCGCCCGGACCTGTGGATCCTCGGGCGCGATCATCGCCAGCGCCCGGACGCTCTCAGTACGGATGACCGCGTTGGTCGGACTGTCGAGGAGTTTCATCACGGCGGGTGCCGCCGCTTTCGCCGCTTTCTTGTGAGCGCCGATCGCCTGAAGCGCAACCTCCCGCACTCCGATGCTGTTATCATCCAGAGCGCGGATCAAAGCGGGCACAGCCTCGGGTCCCTGCGGAGCACGTCGGCGCAACTCCATCGCGGCGAGTTGCCGCACGACCTGGGGCGGGACCGGGGCAACCTCGGCAAACCGGTCCGAAAGCGATTCCGGCAGCACCTTCCAGAAAACATCGCGAAAGATGTCTGCGATGGAATACGTCCTTCCAACATACTGGATCAACCGCGCGGTGGAACGCTCCTCATACGCCGAATGGCGGGCGGAACGAATAAGGGCGTTTCCTGCCAATACTCCTCCCGCGATGGTGGCCACCACCAGCAAAGTGGATTTCAGCAGGCGTCGTGGTTTGGGCGACTCAATTTGGGCATTCATACAAGTACAGGTTGATGGAACAACTGAAAGCTACCACTGATCATTCTGCTATGGAAGAGCAGGTTTGCGTTCGAATGTGCGGTGGATTCGCGATTGCCAATGTACCAGCCCTTGCACGAAACTGCGCCCGTGACTTCACAAACCCAGATCGGCGCGTTCCGCATCCTGTCGCCGCTCGGCGCGGGCGGCATGGGTGAAGTCTTCCGGGCGCGGGACACGCGGCTCAATCTCGATGTGGCGGTGAAGGTGTTGCCCGACCACTTTTCCTGGCTGGCGCTTCTGCTCGCGCTGCTGGCGTCCATGCGCGCCGCTCACGCCGCCACGCCACTCGCGCCAACGGATGAACTTCGCTCGTTTCAATTCGCCGATGCCAATCTCACTGCCGAGCTTGTCACAGCCGAACCCGATGTGATCAGCCCTGTCGCGATCACCTGGGATGGGGACGGGCGCTTGTTCGTGGCCGAGATGCGCGATTATCCGAACGCTGCGACCGGTGGTTCCATTCGTGTGTTGGAAGATCGCAACCGCGACGGACGCTACGAAACAGCCACCATGTTCGCGGACAAACTGAGCTTTCCCAACTCTGTCCTGGCATGGAACGGCGGTCTCCTGGCCACTGTCGCGCCGGACCTGCTGTTCCTGAAAGACACCGACGGCGACGGTCACGCCGATGAGCGTCACGTGCTCTTCACCGGCTTCGCGACGGGCAATCAACAACTCCGCGCCAACGGTCTGCTCTGGGGTCTCGATGGCTGGGTCTATGGTGCCAATGGCCGCAGCGATGGAACTGCGCGAGCTGTGGAGGTGCTTCAAGGTTCTGCCTGGGGCAAACTTGACGGCCAGCTCGCGAAGACCAATTCGATTCGTGGCCGTGATTTTCGTTTTCGGCCCGGCACTGGTGAATTTGAGACGCTCGCAGGGCGCAGCCAGTTCGGCCTCACTCGCGACGATTGGGGAAATCGTTTTCTCTCCTGGAACACCATACCCATCCGGCATGAAGTTTTCGCTGACCGCTATCTTGCGAGAAATCCAAACCTTGCCGTTTCGGACGTGCTCGCCGACCTCATGCCGGTGGGCGATGCGGGCGATGTCTTCCCTCTCACACCCGCTCCGCTCGTGTTCAACAATGAATCTGCGAGCCATTTCAACGCCCTCGCCGGCCTGCACATTTATCGCGGCGATGCGCTCGGCGCAGCCTATCATGGCAATGCCTTCATGGGCGAAACGCTCCGCAATCTTGTTCACCGCCGCGTGCTGACGCCCCACGGTGCCACGTTCACGGCGGGGCGTGTCGAACAGGGAACAGAGTTTCTGCGCAGTTCCGATCCGTGGTTTCATCCAGTGAACTTCACCACCGGTCCCGACGGCGCCCTTTACGTCATCGACTTTTACCGGCAGTTCGTCGAGCACCCGGATTATGTGCCGCGTGAAATGCGCGACAGGATGAGCTGGCGCACCGGCAGCGAACACGGACGTATCTGGCGGATCGTGCGGAAGAATTCGCGACCGAAGCCGGTCGGATCCAAACTGGGGCTGGCTCAGGCTTCCGCGAAAGCACTCTTGCGTCAGATCGAAAGCCCGAACGCATGGCGACGCGACACCACACAACGACTCCTCGTGGAACGACAAGACAATGCGGTCCTGCCAGCGCTTCGATCCCTTGCTCGAAAAGCGAAATTGCCACAGACGCGCGTGCAGGCGCTATCGACGCTTGCCGGTCTGTCTGGCCTGGATGAGAAAACCTTGCTGGGAACATTGGAAGATCCCGAGGCACATGTCCGGGCTCATGCTGTCCAACTCGCGGGATTAGTTTTTCCAGCCACGAGCGGCACTTCCGCAGCTAATCGCGGTTCTCCACTCGTGGATTCGCTGTTGCGGAAAGCCCTCGATCCGCATCCCGGCGTCCGCTTGCAAGCCGCGCTGACATTCGGCCTGGTAAATGAGTATCCGGCGCGTGAACGTGCGATCCGACAATTGATCGAGGGCACTGACGATCGATGGATTCGTCTCGCGGCCATCAGCAGCTCTCGCTCGCTCACGAAGGACCAGATCAAAAGTTTCCTGCCTGAGACGGGCAAAACCCTGCGTCAGCCGCCGGCACCGCTCTCTTCCAATCCCGATCGTCAGCGCGTGATCGAGAGTTTCGCCCCAGCGCTCAAGCTGGCCGGGGATCCCGCACGTGGAGCGCTGACGTTCTCGAAGCTTTGCCTGGCGTGCCACTATCTCCAGGGCCACGGCCAGCGCGTGGGACCTGATTTGTCCGGAATCAACTCGCGGCCCGCGGACGTATTGTTGATCGATCTCCTGGACCCCAGCCGACAGATCACCCCTGACCAAGCCTCTTATGATGCGGAGAGGACCAATGGCGAGACCGTCACCGGCCTGCTCGCGAGTGAAACCGAGACGCGCGTCATTCTCCGCCACGCAGGCGCTCCCGATGAAACCATCCCGCGAAGCGAACTCAAATCACTCCGGGCCACCGCCAAGTCTCTCATGCCCGACGGGCTTGAAGCAGGCCTTTCACATCAGGACATGGCCGATTTGCTGGAGTTCCTTCGCAAGGCGGATGGGTCGTTGATCCCGAAACAGCAATCCCATTGAATCCACCCGCTCATGGTGTATTCGGGAGGCGAAAGGAATCGAACCAGGTTTTCGCGAGCAGCAGGGATGGAATGCTGCATGCATCGTGGTCTGCCGAAGGGTCGGGGTCGATCAACTCAACCTGGGTCGCGCCCCGGCCTCGAAAACTGTCGCGTGCCGCTTGCGAGTTGCGAATGATCACATCGCTGTCGGCCCGGCAGTGGTACAGGCGCATGGGTGCTTTTGGGGTCCAGCGGTGGAGATCGTTGTCTCGGAGCGCCAGGCGCAAAGGATGATCCGGCTGGCTGCGGAACGCGGCGAGGTATTCCTGTTTCAAGATGCGGGTTGGATCAGCGGGCATGGCTGCGTTGATCTCGCTCGCAGAGTGCTGGCCATTCAGCAGTGGGGAAAGCTTGGTGTCGTAAGGAGACGCAAGCAGCACCGGGAGAGAGGCTGCGAGACCATAGACCGCCTGATACGAAGCGAGCAGCATGGCAAAGTAATACTGGTTCGGCATCGATCTTCCGGAAAGCACATCATCCGTGGTGACTGCGGAGAGGTCGTAGGCGCCGGCCATCGGCGCCGAAGCAGTGACGGCGAATTCATTGGTGTGATACTCCTCAAGTTCGCGGTGCAATGCCATGGTCGCATGTCCGCCCTGCGAGTAACCTACGAGAAAAAGCTGACCGTTGAGAGCCACTTTGTAGTCGGCACACCAGGCACGGGCAGCGCGCAGCATGTCCACAGATGCCGTCGCCTCAGAGACAGCATGATGAAAAGGATGAACCCCTGGAGAATCACCAAGGCCGAGGTAGTCTGGGAGGACCGTTGCATACCCGCTGCCACCCATCACCACACCAAGCAACTGTTCTGTGGAGCTCGACGAGGATGGCGCTTCATTGCGTCTGGCGATCGTGCCGTGCTGGTAACTGCACAGGGCGAGCGAGAGGCCGGAATTTTGAGGAACAGCCAGCGCCCCTGAAGCCAGCGTTCGACCGCCCCACGGGTCCACGGTTTCGTAGGTCAGCTTGTGAACCTTGACTCCGTGAGGAACGGTCATTTGCACACCGGTGAATGCAAGCAGCAGATTGATTTGCGCAGCCGTCAATGCCAGAACCTCCTGCTCGGACACCAGACGTCCGCGGTCGGCGATGGGCACAGCTACGACTCGATAGAACCGCGATGGATACGGCTGCTCCGCTACATCAACCCATTGTTGAACGCCGATCGGCCAAGGCAATGTCGAGCGCGGCGTGATCCAAATCCCTTCCTGAAGCCCAGTCCGAGCCTGGACCGAGTAGCTGAAGCCGACACCCGCATCGGACCATTTCAAGGCCCAGCGATTCTCGCTTGAATGAATATCGGTGATCAAAACCTGTAATGGTCCCGTGCTCTGGGCTGCGAGTGAAATGGCTGCGCCACAGCAGACCGCACCGACGATGAAATGCCTGAGTTGTTTCATTGCCCGGTACGATGCCGCGTCGAGCGAACAGCGTCACGTCAAACAATCTGTGGCACACAACCTGACCGCCATTATAGATCCACCGTGCGGCGTTTCAAACTTCACGTCCTTGACATGAGGGAAGTGTGGGTTTCCGGGAAAGGCCAAGGCTTCAAAGTGCGCAAGAACCGGTTCAATACAACCTTCAATCAGGAAGTGGGCGCGCTTTACGATGCACAAATCCGTTGACGCGATGGTGCCGCAACCACGAATCTTTCGGCGTGCCCATGCTTGAAGTCAGTCGGCTGCGGAAAGCTTTCACCTCACCGGAGGGAGCCTTGAGCCCCGTGGTGGACGTGGAGGACTTTCAAATCAACGAGCGGGATCACGTCGCTTTGCGGGGCGACAGCGGTTCAGGGAAGACGACGTTTCTGAATCTCATCGCCGGCATTCTTCGGCCGGATGCCGGTCGCGTTGCCATCCAGGGGCAGGTCATTTCCGATCTCAATGAAGCAGCCCGTGACCGCTTGCGCGCGACGGCCATCGGCTACGTGTTTCAAACGTTTAATCTGCTGCAAGGCTACACCTGCCTGGAAAACGTCCTGTTGGCGATGACGTTCGCGGGGAGGGCTGATCGTTCCCGTGCCGAAGCGCTGCTGCGTCGAGTTGGGCTGGGACAGCGCCTCGGGCACCGCCCAAGGCAGCTTTCCACAGGCCAGCAACAGCGCGTTGCCGTAGCTCGCGCCCTGGCCAACCGTCCCATCCTTGTCGTCGCGGATGAACCCACCGGGAATCTGGATTCAGGAAACGGACACGAGGTGCTCGAACTCCTTCGTGATACTTGCCGCGAAAATGAAGCCGCGCTCTTGCTGGTTTCGCATGATCGCGATGTCCTTTCCGAGTTCGATGATGTGAGAGACTTTCACCAGATTAACCGCGCCTGCAGTGCGTTGCCCCAATGATCTCAACACTCGTTCTCCTGATCACGAAAAGCTTCCGACAACACTTGTTCTCGACAGTGGTGACGGCTGCTTCCATCGCCCTGGCGGGAGGTCTGTTGATGTCGGTCTGGACGCTTCGCGAAGAGGCTCGGAAAACTTTCGCCGAGGTGAGCGGCGGATACGACGCGGTATTGGGAGCGCGCGGATCAAAACTTCAACTGGTCCTGAACGCAGTTTTTCACCTCGAGGAATCGACGGGGAACATGGAGTGGAAGGATTTCCTTGAGGCTCAGAAGAACCCTTCTGTCGAGCGTGCCGTGCCAATGGCGATGGGTGACAACTTTCGCGGCTACCGTGTCGTGGGCACTCTCCCGGAGTTTTTCGCTGGTGACGCTGCCTCGACAACCCGCCTGACCGCTCGCTCGCCGGGACGAATCTTCGATGTCACGTCGCGCGAGGCTGTGGTCGGGAGCTTCGCCGCGGAACAACTCGGGCTGAAACGGGGAGACCGAATCAAGCCGTATCACGGGCTGAACTTCAACGAGGAGCATCAGCATGAAGAAGATTACGTGATCGTTGGCATTCTCGAACCGACCAGCAGCCCGGTGGATCGGGTTATCTGGATTCCACTGGAGGGATTGCAAAAGCTCAGCGGTCACGATCCGAAGTCGTCCACAGAAATCAGCGCGGTGCTGGTCAAGCTGAAGGGAGGGAGCGCCACCGCCGGCTTCCTGCTGGATCAAAGTTACAACAAGCAGGGCACCCGGCTGACATTCGCCTGGCCCATCGGACGGATCGTCGCGCTGTTCTTCGACAAGATCAGTTGGTTCGATCGCGTGTTGGAATTGGTTGCTTACCTTGTCGCACTCGTCGCGACAGCTTCCGTGGTGGCCAGCATTTACAATTCGATGAACGAGCGGCGGCGAGAGATTGCGATCTTGCGCGCATTGGGCGCTCATCGAGCCCTGGTGTCGGCGGCGGTGGTCTTTGAATCAGCCGCGATCACCGCGCTGGGAATGCTCGGCGCACTCGCCGTACACGGAGCCATCATGTGGAGCGTGACGGGCGTGCTGAAAGTTCAAACCGGCGTTGTGCTCAATCCGTGGTCGCCGAACGGCATCTTGGTTTTCGCTCCGCTGGGGATGATCGCGTTGAGCGCGGCGGCGGGCTTGGTGCCGGCGTTGAAGGCTTACCGTACGGATGTCGCAACGAATCTGATTCCCGCATCGTGACCAGGGCAGTTGCCACAACCGGTCCATGAGAGTTAGATTTGCACAGAATCTCGGAAAGCCATGAAAATCATCTTTACCGCTGCCGTTACTGTCATAGGGACGCTTGGATTGATCATCTCAATGACTGGTTGCTCGCGAAACCCTCAAACGGCCGACAATGCGCCGACAGACCTTCGCGGTGAACCGATCAATTCGCCCATGCCCGCGGCGGCGAGTGAGGCCACAAACGCCGTGCCACCAGCGCCAGCGGTGGCGGAGGCGGAAGCGACAGCGCCGGCAGCGCCTGCTTCCCCTGCAGCCCCATCCATTGATGGTGGATACGTTTCAGTGGCGTTCGACAAGCTTGCCTCGTTTGACTTTGTGATTCCCGAGGAGACCGTCTCCACCAATGGCATTGTGACGGCGGCCACGAAGGCGGATGGACAGATTCCTCAGTCCATCAAATCGCTTCACGAATCGCTCGTTGCACTCCGGGGATTTATGCTGCCTTTGAAAGTCGAAGGGGGTCTGGTATCGGAGATGTTATTGATGCGCGACCAATCGATGTGCTGTTACGGCAAGGTCCCAAAAATGAACGAATGGGTAAGCATCAAAATGGCGAAGAAGGGAGTGAAGGCAGTAATGGATCAGCCGGTCACCGTCTATGGGAAGATCCACATCGGCGAGATTCGTGAGAACGGATACCTCGTTGGGATTTATCGATTGGACGGCGAAAAGATGGCGGAACCAGAGTAAGTGGAGCATCATTCTCTCGCTGGCAGTTGCCATGGGCACGGCTGTGACAAAGTCATTGGAGAAAACAGTTGAGAGTTGAATGGCCATGGCGAGCATCTGATTTCTGGTGAATTTCGGTGGTTCAGCGACTTCAGGAAGGGCAAGGCTTGAGGTTTTTGAACGCCATCACCAAGC
>SXGR01369156.1_pt1 | contig 16304 bp, 14 predicted proteins | sample 3174711 | NCBI WGS metagenome assembly SXGR01 (sample SAMN11356860, study PRJNA531348) | freshwater metagenome | isolation source: freshwater sample F1-60 | place: China: Fuxian Lake, Yuxi | collected 2017-12-25
CCCCGCCGCGTGCGCCCCGCCCGCGCTGAGGGTCACGGCGTTCGACGTCCCGATCACGACGAAGAGCGCGAAGCCGATGTACGCGTAGAGCGGGAGCTCGATCGAGAAGCGCGAGAACGCCACGAACGGGATCGCGACCTTCGTGCGGATGGCGAACCAGTCGGCGGGGAGCTTGCCGGGCAGCAAGAACGTGTAGCAAATCGCGGCGCCGCCGATCAGCGCCTGGCCGAGGAGCTTGTAGCGACCGGGGAGGCCGCCCGAGCTCTTCAGCTTGATCTTGAGATAGTCATCGAGATAGCCGATGACCCCGTAGCCGGCGGTGACCGCGGTCGTGGCGAGCACGAACGGGTTGCGCAAATCGGCCCACAAGACGGTGGGCAAGAGCAGCGACAAGAGGATCAGCGCGCCACCCATCGTGGGCGTGCCCGCCTTGACGCGGTGGGACTCGGGGCCGTCGGCGCGCACGACCTGGCCGATTTGCTGGCGGCGCAGCTCACGGATGAACCACGGCGCCAAGACGAACGTGAGCACCATGGCCGTGAGCGTCGCCATGATGGTTCGAAACGGGATGTAGCGAAGGACGTTGAGCCAGCTGAGCCAGCCGTAGTGGAACTTCAGCGGGTAGAAGAGCTCGTAGATCATGATGCTCCGATCGCGGCAGGTTGCGCCGCGCACGCCGCCCTGCCATGCAGCGCGAGCAGCGACTCGACGACGAGCTCGGTGCGCACGCCGCGCGAGCCCTTGACGAGGACCAGATCGCCAGCCGCCACGAGCTCGGTCGCGAGGTTCGCGCCTGCCTCCGTGCTCGCCGCGAACTCGCATGCGGTGCCCCGCGACTGGGCGCGCTCGCTCGCGTGCCGCGCATCCCCGCCGATGGCGATGACGAGAGCCGCCCCGCTGTCGGCGGCGTGCGCGCCGAGCTCTTGATGCTCCGCGACGCTCGCGTCACCGAGCTCGCGCATCTCGCCCAAGACGAGGACCAAGCGACGACCGAGCGCCTTCGCGAGCTCGCGCGCTGCGTCGATCGAGGTGCGGCACGATGCGGGGTTGGCGTTGTAGCTGTCGTCGAGGACGACGAGTCCCGATGCACACGAACGTGGCTCGAGCCTGCCCGGACCGTGCTCCTCGTGCGCGAGCGGCGCGAGGGCTCGCTCGATCTCCTCCACCGCGAGCGCTCGACCGGCGACGCGCTCGACCACGGCCAGCGCCGCCGTCGCCGCCAGGGCGCCCGCGTGCCCGAGCAGCGGCACGGCGAACGAGAGCTCGGAGCCATCCGCGCGCCGCACGACGAGCCGCGAGCCCTGGTGCCCGTCGAGGCTGCGCGACACGAGCCGATAGTCTGCGGCGTCGCTCGTACCGTAGAGGAGCCTCGCGCCCGCTCGACTCGCCCCGACGCCGCGCACGACGCGCGGATCGTCCGCGTTGCCGAGCGCGACCGCGCCATCGTCGAGCTCGCCGAAAATCGCGCACTTTTCGCGCTCGATCGCGTCGAGCGTGCCGAGCCCGAGCGAGTGCGCCCGCGCGATGAGCGTCACCAGCGCGACGTCGGGACGCACGGTGCGCGTCAGCTCGCCGATCTCGCCAGGCGCGTTCGTCCCGAGCTCGAGTACGAGGGCGCGATGATGGTCCTCGAGGCCGAACACGGTCATCGGCACTCCGACGAGGTTGTTGAGGTTGCCGGCCGTCGCGAGCACGCGCTCGGGGAACACCGCCTCGAAAAGCGCCGCCATCGCGCGCTTCGTCGTGGTCTTGCCCGCCGAGCCCGTGAGCGCCACCACGGTCGTCTCCCCTGCGGCGCGCCACCTCGCGAGGTGCACGCCCGCGAGCGCTCCGAGGGCGGCCGCGGTCGACGTGACGCGCAAGGTCGTGAGGCCCTCGCGGCGCTCGACGTCGCGCTCGACGATGGCGAGCACGGCGCCGCGCTCGCTCGCTCTCGCGAGGTGGTCGTGACCATCGTAGCGCTCGCCAGCGAGAGCGACGAACGCCTGCCCGGGCTCGAGCGCGCGCGTGTCCGTCGAGATCCCCGCGATCGCGAGCGCGTCCCACTCGAGCGCGCCGCGCACCTCGCCGCGCGTCGCCGCGAAGATCTCGGCGAGCGTGAATCTCGCGTGATTCTTGGGGATCGGCGTCGCCATCACGTCACCGCGTCGCCCTTCGGCGTCGGCGCTCGAGCGGCTTCTGCGAGTGTCCGCCCCTTCGCTTGCTCGCGGCGAGCGGCGAGCGCGCTCTTCAGCACCTCACGGTCGTCGAAGGCGAGCACGTTCGCCCCGACGATCTGGTAGGGCTCGTGCCCCTTGCCCGCGACGAGCACGACGTCGCCCGCGCTCGCCTCGCGCACGGCCGTCTCGATCGCCCGCTTGCGATCGAGCTCGACGCGGTACCGGCCAAGAGCACCGGCTCGATCGAGACCGGCGACGACGGCCCGCGCGATCTCCTCGGGCACCTCGCTGCGCGGGTTGTCGTTGGTGACGAGGATGGCGTCGGCGGCCCTCGCGACGGCCTCCCCCATCAGCGGACGCTTGTCGGGATCGCGATCGCCGCCGCACCCGAAGACGCACCAGAGCCTTCCCTTCGTGAGCCCGCGCACGCTCGCGAGCACGCGCACGAGCGCGTCCGGCGTGTGTGCGTAGTCGACGACGGCGACGAGATCGTCTTCCGCCGCGGCGTCGCAGCGCTCGAGCCTCCCGGCCACGCCCGGCACGGCGCCAAGCCCAGCGAGCGCCGTCGCCTCATCGAGCCCGAGCGCCCGCGCGACGGCGATCGCGCACATGAGGTTCGAGGCGTTGTGCGCCCCGACGAGCGGCGAGCGCAGCGTGTGACCGGAGTCAGCGAGCACGATGGCGATCCCCTCGGTGCTCACCGTCAAGCTGGCGGGCTTCAACTCGGCGCTGGCCGACGCGTCGATCGAATAGCGGAGGACCGTGGCGCCGGTCGCGACGAGCCGCTCGGCGAGCGCGGCACCGTGCGCGTCGTCGACGTTGATCACGCTCACGCGCGGGGGAGCGTGGCGAGCCCCCTCGCTCGGCGCAAACAGGGCGTCCTTGGCCGCGGCATAGGCGGCCATCGAGCCGTGATAGTCGAGGTGATCTTGCGTGAGGTTGGTGAACGCGGCGACGCGAAACGCCACCTCGGCGATGCGCCCGGCGCTGACGGCGATCGACGACACTTCCATCACGAGGTGCGAGGCGCCGCGCGACCGCATCTCGCCCGCCACGCGCTGCAGCTCGTCGGCCTCCGGGCTCGTGTGCCCCTCGCCGAGCAGCGCGCCCTCGAAGCGATGCCCCAGGGTGCCGACGATTCCGGCGCGCCCACCGCACGCGTCGATCGCGGCGGCGACCAGGTGGGCCGTCGTCGTCTTGCCGTTCGTGCCGGTGATGCCGACGACCGCGAGCTCTCTCGTGGGGTGCCGATAGATGACCGCAGCGGCCCGCGCCATGGCGGCGCGCGGCTCGACGACCTCGAGCACGGGCACGCCGAGCGCCGCGAGCTCCGCCCCTCGACCTCGCGCGGTGAGCAGCGCCGTCGCGCCACGCTCGATCGCCGCCGGGGCGAACCTCGTGCCGTCCTCGCGCCCACCTTCGAGCGCGACGAAGAGCTCGCCCGGGATGAGCCGCCGCGAGTCTTGCTGAACGCCGATGACGTGCGCGTCCGCCGCGCCGAGCAACGTCGCGCCGAGCTCCGCGGCGAGGTCGCCCGTCGAAACGGCGATCGCACCCGGGCGCGAAGTCTTGGCGGGCGGCGCATGCATGACGTGGATCAGGTCGGCGGCTCGAACACCAGGACGAGCTTCGAGCCCTTGGGGACACGCACGCCGTGCGCGGGCTCGGTGCGAGCGAGGCGCCCGCTGCCCTCGATGACCGGGACGAGCCCCTTCTCCATAGCGGCCTGCACTGCGGCGCGCACGGGAAGACCCCCGAGCTCGGGGACGCGCACCGCTTCGCCGCTCACCGCGCCATCCGCGCCGAGGGCGCCCGAGCCCTCGCCCGCGCCCGCCGTCGCTTCGGCCTTGCCGTGGTCGAGCGCCGCATAGGCGCCGATCGCGGGATCCGCTTGTTGCGCCAGCGCCGCGACGTCGACGAGGTTCGCTGCCTGCGCGTCGCTCGGACGGATCCCCAGTTGACGCAGCGAGAGCTCGGCCACGCGTCGGAAGACGGGCGCGGCCACGGCGCCGCCCGAGGTCGTGCCCGCCATCGGCTCGTCGATGACGACCGAGATCACGAGGCGCGGCGCGGACGCGGGCACGTAGCCCATGAACGACGCGGTGTAGTTCGTGTCGTTGTAGCGCCCGGTCTTCGGATCGATCTTCTGCGCCGTCGCCGTCTTGCCGGCGACCTTGAACCCCGGGAGCGCGGCCTCGACGCCGGTGCCTTCGCCCTCGGTGACCGAGGTCAACATCTCGCCGACGAGCTTGCTGACGTGCGGCCCCACGGCGCGGCGGCGCACCTTCGGCGACGCCTCGCTGAGGACCATGCCGGTCGAGTCGGTGATCTTGCTGACGAGGATGGGCTCGAGCAGCCGCCCCTTGTTGGCGATCGCGCCGAGCGCCAGGGCAAGCTGCACGTTGGTGACGCTCACCCCCTGGCCGAACGCCGCCGACGCCGTCTCGACCGGAACCCAGGGACGAGCGCGCGGACGAAGTGAGCCACCCGCTATCCCCGCGAACGGCAGGGTCGGAGGCTCGCCGAAGCCGAAGCGCCGCAGCGCGCTGTGGAGCTTCGGCTCACCGAGTCCGAGGCCGATCTTCGCGATGCCGATGTTGCTCGAGACCTGGAGGATCTGCGTCGGGCTGAGCCATTTGCTCACGTGCGTGTCGTGAATCACGACGTTGTCGATGGGCATGTGCCCCTCTTCGCAATAGATGCTGTCCTTCGGCGTCACCGAGCCCGACGCCAGGGCGGCCGCCATCGCGAAGACCTTCATCGTGGAGCCGGGCTCGAACAGATCGTTGACGGCGCGGTTTCGTCGCGCGTCCGGATCGGCCACGCTGTAGTCGTTCGGGTTGTAGCCGGGCGCGTTCGCCATCGCGAGGATCTCGCCGGTGTCGGGCGACAACACGACGATCGACCCACCCTTCGCCTCGTGCGTCGCGAGCGCCGAGGCGAGCTCGCGCTCGGCGATGTGCTGCAGGCTCTGATCGATCGTGAGGTGCACGTCGTGGCCCTTGAGCGCGCTCTCGTCGTTCAGGCCCTCGGAGAAGATGAGGCGTCCGGCGCGATCGCGCAGACCGCGAATTTCCTCGACGTGCCCCTTCAGCGAGTCGTCGAGGTAGAGCTCGATGCCCTCGCGCCCGAGACCGTCCGGCGACACGAAGCCGAGCACCGCGCCGGCGAGCTCGCGATTCGGATAGAAGCGACTCCCCTCGCCTTCGACGCTCAGCCCGCGGATCGGGTACCGCTCGCCGACGTCGCCGAGCGCGCGCACCGCCTCGACCTCGTCGGGGGTCACGCGACGCTTGAGCCACGCGAACCGGCGGTGTCGAGCGAGCTTCTCGCGCACATCCTCCACCGGCAACGACAGCGCCTCGGAGATGCGCTGCGCGTAGTGATCGATGCGCACCGCGAGGTATTGCTCCTCGATGCCGCGCAGCATCTCGACCGCGTCGACGGAGATGCTCGGCACCTCGACGCTCACGGCGAGCGCGGTGCCGTTGCGGTCGTAGATCGTGCCGCGCTTCGGCGTGATGTGGAGGCGGCGGAGGCGCTGCTTCTCGGCGAGCGACCGCCAGCCTTCGCCGTCCTCGACCGCGACATTGTAGGCGCCGTTCAAGACCGCACCGAGCCCGAGTCCGAGGACCGCGCACAGGAGCCCCATCCGGATGCGGATCCCCCGGAGCCGCGCTGGATCGACGTTTTTCACGGCGCCGCGTCCCCTTGCGCCACGGGGGTCGCGCCCGCTGCCGCCTCGAGCCTCATCGGCAGCACCTTCTCTGGCGGGGGCGGGTTCATGCCGAGCAGCGTGCGCGCGACGAGCTCGACGCGCTGCGGAGTCATGTGGCTCGTCACCTCGAGCTCGAGGACATGCTTCATCTCGCGGAGCCGCGCCTGGTCTGCGCGTGCCTTGCCGAGCCGGTAGCCGACGTCGACGATGCGGCCGCGCAGCGCGAGGTGCACGAGGAAGGCCGCCGACGCCGCCGACACCGCGAGCGTCCAGAGCACGACGAAGCGCCGGCCTTTCACGAGAGATCTCCGGCGGTGGGCAGACGGCGCGCGACGCGGAGCTTGGCGCTGCGGGCCCGCGGATTGTGCGCGAGCTCTTCCTCGCTCGCGACGATCGGCTTCTTCGTCGTCGGCTCCCACACGTCACGCTGCGCGAGGGCGCGCTTGGCCATGCGGTCCTCGAGTGAGTGGAACGTGATGACCGCGAGAGCGCCGTTCGGCGAGAGCAGGCTCGCGGCGGTGGTGAGCAGGACCTCGAGCTCGGCGAGCTCCGCGTTGACGGCCATGCGTAGCGCCTGAAACGTCTTGGTCGCCGGGTCGATGCCGCCGACGCGCGCCGGCCCTACCGCGCGAACGACGGCGCGGCGCAGGTCGAGCGTGTCCGCGAGCCGCCCGGACGCGAGCTCTTGCTTGATGCAGCGCGCGATGCGGCGTCCTCGTCGCTCTTCGCCGAGACGCAGGATGATTTCGCTGAGCTCGTCATCGTCGACGCGCTCGATGAGCTCGAGCGCCGTCTCGCCGCGCGAGGTGTCCATGCGCATATCGAGCGGCCCCTGCGTGCGGAAGCTCATCCCGCGCGCGCCGGTGTCGAGCTGCATCGAGCTCACGCCGAGATCGGCGAGGATCCCGTCGACGCGCAGCTCTCCCTGTTCGCGCAAGACGCGCGGCAGCTCCGAGAACGGCGCGTGGTGGAGGCTCACGCGCGAGCCCCAGCGCTCGAGCCGCTGCTTGGCGATCGCGAGCGCCGCGGGATCACGATCGAGACCGATCACCTTCTCGGCGCCCGCCTCGAGCAAGAGGCGCGTGTGCCCGCCGGCGCCGGTCGTGGCATCGACGAAGACACGCCCCGGGCCGACGTCGAGCTCCCGCACGACCTCCCGCGCGAGCACCGAGACGTGCGGCTCCGATGGCGGAGGGCGTGGCGGCGAGTAGTGGCTCATCGGCAGTACATTGACGACGTTCATGCGTTGAGCTTCTCCGCGATGGATTCCGTCCACCGCCCGAAGTCCTCGCCGGGAAGCTCGAGCGCCGACTCCCAGCGCTCCTTCGACCACAGCTCCATGGTCGTGCCGACGCCGGCCCAGAGGACGTCCTTCTCGAGCGAGGCGAAGCTGCGCATCGACTGCGGCACGAGCACGCGGCCGTGCGCGTCGAGCTCGGCCTCGACCGCGGCCGAGAGATAGCGGCGCCGAAACAAGACGATGTCGCGGTCCCAACGGTTGAACTGCGCGACCTTCGCCTCGAGCTCTTCCCACGCCTTCATCGGCCACACGTCGAGGCACGCGTCGCGCACCGATTTGGCCAGCACGAGCTCGACGCCGAGCCCCGTGGGCAGCGCGTGACGAAAGCGCGCCGGGAGGCTCGTGCGCCCCTTCGCGTCGATCGTGTGCTCGTAGTGGCCGCGGAACATCGGCATTTGCTCCTCACTCATGGAACGAAGCGCCACTTCATCCCACGAGCGGGCCCACGCTACGGATCCACGTAATTTATGTCAATACTTCGCAACGACGCGCAGCGTTAACTACACTTGCTCCGTTTTGCCCACCCGCGATTGCGCCATGATTCCATCAAATGTGGGATGAGGTGGATCACGTGCCGCGCGCCGCGCGCCGAGCCACGAAAGGCGAGTGCCGCAGACCGCGCGCCGCGAGCCGAGCCGTTCGCCTGCGGGGCCTCGAGATCCGGATCGTTTCGGGGGTCTCGCTCGACTAGAGTGAGCGCCGCTCATGTCCGCGCAGAAGATCCGCGTCCTCATCGCCAAGCCAGGGCTCGACGGTCACGACCGCGGCGCGAAGGTCGTCGCGCGCGCGCTCAGGGACGCGGGCTTCGAGGTCATCTACACGGGGCTGCATCAGACGCCGGAGATGATCGCCATCGCGGCCGTGCAAGAGGACGTCGACTGCGTCGGGCTCTCGATCATGTCGGGCGCGCACAACACCCTGTTTCCCGCCGTGATGAACGAGCTCAAGCAGCGCGACGCGGACAACATCGTCGTCTTCGGCGGCGGCATCATCCCGGAGGACGACGTCGAGAGGCTCATGGCGGCCGGCGTGCGCGGAGTCTTCACGCCCGGCACACCGCTCGCGACGATCATCGACTGGGTGCGCGCGCACGTACGACCGCCGCAAGCGTGAGCGTCGCGACCGATGGTGGAGCTTCGGCGCACGCTCTGCAACCGCGACTGTCCCGATGCGTGCAGCATCGTCGCGAAGGTGGAAGCGGGGCGCGTCGTCGCCCTCATGGGCGATCGCGAGCACCCGGTAACGAGCGGGTTCCTGTGTCACCGCACGAGCCAGTTCCTGCGCACGCAGTACTCGCCGAGCAGGCTGCTCGCGCCGCTCGTTCGCGACCGAACGGGCACGCTCACGACGGCGAGCTGGGACGCCGCGCTCGACTACGTCGCGGAGCGGCTCACCGCGATCAAGCGGGAGAGCGGGCCTGCGGCGATCTTCCATTACAAGAGCGGCGGGTCGCTCGGCATGGTGACCGCGGCGGCGAGCGAGCTCTTCTTCGAGGCGCTCGGTCCGGTCACCGTGAAGCGCGGCGACATCTGCTCGGGCGCCGGCGAGGCCGCGCAGGAGGCTGATTTTGGGGTGTGCGACTCCGGCGATCTCGAGGAGCTCGCGCTCGCGCGGAACATCATCCTGTGGGGCAAGAACGTCGCGACCTCGAGCCCGCACTTGCTTCCGCTCCTCGACGATGCGCGTGCGAGGGGCGCGAGGATCGTCGGCGTCGATCCGTTGGCGAACCGCACGGCGAAGCTCTGCGACGTCTTCGTGCAGCCGCGCCCCGGCGGGGATCTCGCGCTCGCGATGGCCGTCTTCGCGCTGGTGTTCGCGCGCGGCTGGGAGGCGCCCGATGCCGCAGGCACCTGCGTTGGGCTAGAGCAGGTCCGCACCATGGCGAGCGCGCGCTCGGTGCGCGAGTGGTGCCTTCTCGCCGACGTGCGCGAAGACGAGGCCGAAGCTCTCGCGCGGAGCCTCCACGACGGCCCGACGACGATCCTCGTCGGCTGGGGCATGGCTCGCCGCGAGCATGGCGGCGCGATCGTGCGTGCCGTCGACGCGCTCGCCGCGATCACCGGCAACGTCGGCGTGAGGGGCGCGGGCGTCTCGTACTACTTCCGCCGCCGCCGCGCGTTCGTGTCGCCCGCGAGCGGCGCACACGCGCGACCGCTGTGCGAGCCGCTGCTCGGTCAGGAGCTCCTCGACGCGAAGGAGCCACCCGTCCGCGCGGTGTGGGTCACGGCGGGCAACCCCGTGGCGATGCTGCCGGACTCGGCCAAGGTGCACCGCGCCCTCGCGAGCCGCGAGCTCGTGGTCGTCGTCGACAGCTGGCTCAGCGACACGGCTTCTCTCGCGCACGTGGTCCTGCCGACGACGACGCTGCTCGAGGCCGACGAGCTGCTCGGCGCCTACGGCCACCATCACCTCGGCGTGGCGCAGCCCGTCGTCGAGCGGCCCGCGCACGTGAAGAGCGATCTCGAGATCTTTCAGGCCCTCGCCGAGCGCCTCGGCCTCAGCGACTTCCCGAAGGACGACGCGCGCGCATGGAAGGCGCGCATGCTGTCGCCCGAGCTCGCGCCGCACGGCGTCACGCTCGAGCGACTCGAAGCCGGCGTCGTGAAGAACCCGCTCGCGGCGACGACGCTCTTTCACGGCAAGGTGTTCCCGACGCAGAGCGGCAAGGTCGAGCTCTTCCGTGAGCTGCCGGAGGACGCGGGGGTGACGATCGATCTCGAGTATCCGCTCTCCTTGATGAGCGTCTCGACACCGAAGTCGCAGTCATCGCAGTGGGCGAAGGCGCCGCCGCGGCCCGCCGAGGTCACGGTGCACCCCGACGCCGCGAGCGGCCTTCGGGACGGCGAGCTCGGGTGGCTCGAGTCACGGCTAGGCCGCCTCGAGGTGCGCGTCCGGCACGACGCCGCGCTGCGACGCGACGTGGCGATCGTCCCGAAGGGCGGGCACTACCGCGACGGCGCCGCGGCCAACGCCATCACGCACGCGCGCCTCACCGACGTCGGCGAAGGCGGCGCGCTCTACGACGAGCGGGTGCGCCTCTCGCGCCGAGCCCGCGCCCCCAGGTAAGTATCGGCCGAGAACCGCTACACGCGCGCGAGCGCCGCCGTAAACGCTGCCACGTTGAGGTGCGTAATCGCGATGGCGAGCGCGTCGGCCGCGTCCGGCTCCGGCACGACAGAGAGCCCGAGGATCCGCGCGACGACGCCGGCCACCTGCTCCTTTTCGGCGCGGCCCGAGCCGACGACGGCGAGCTTCACCTTCGCCGGCGGATACTCGGCGACCGACAATTCGGCGCGCCGCAGCGCGAGCAACACGACGCCGCGCGCGTGACCGAGCTTGCCGGCGCTGTTCGCGTTCTTCGCGAAGAACATGGCCTCGACCGCGGCCGCCGTCGGCGCGTGCTCGACGATGATCCGGGCGAGCGTCGCGTCGAGGGTGACGAGCCGATCGCCGAGCTCGCCGGCACCGAGGCGGATCGTGCCGTGCGCGATGTGACGCAGGCGGCTGCCGTGGCGCTCCACCACGCCGAAGCCCGCGTTGCGCGTTCCTGGATCGATGCCGATGACACGCATGAGAATGCTCAACAGCTCCCGTGCCCGCGCCGCGGAAAGATCTGTCCGGGGTTGAGGATCCCCTTCGGATCGAAGGTCGCCTTGATGCGCAATTGCAGCTCGATGAGCTCGCTCGACTGCTCGAGCGCGAGGTACGGGGCCTTCGAGGTGCCGACGCCGTGCTCGCCCGTCAAGGTTCCGCGCAGGGCGACGACGGCGCGAAAGAGCTCCTCGAGGGCGAGCTCGACCTTCGGCTCGTCGGCCGGATCGTCCCACAAGAAATTCACGTGCAGGTTGCCGTCGCCGGCATGGCCGTATGTCAGCATCCGCACGCGATGGCGCTCTTCGATCGCGCGCACGGTCATCACGAGCCGCGTGAGCTCGGTGCGTGGCACGACGACGTCCTCCGAGATCTTCGCGCGCGCGAGCTTGCGTGTCACGAGGCTGAACTGCCGCCGCGCCTCCCAGAGTCGCGCCCGCTGCGCCTCGTCCTGCGCCGCGAGGACCTCGATCGCCCCCGCATCGGCGGCGCGCCCCCCCACCTCTTCCATGGCGCGCTCGACGGTGGCCACGTCGCCGTCGACCTCGAGGATGAGCAGCGCTCCCGCACGCTCGTCGACTCCGAAGCCCTCGCTCCGCAGCGCGGCGACGCAGGTCCCGTCCATCACCTCGAGGCAGCGCGGCACGAGCCCGCGCGCGCCGCTCGTACCGCCGACGATCTCCGCGACCCCGCGCATCGCGGTGTCGATGTCGGGATAGAGCGCGAGCAACGTCGCCACGGACTCCGGCTTGTGCAGCAAGCGCAGCGTGCAGGCCGTCGTCACCGCCAGCGTGCCCTCACTGCCGACCAAGAGCGACGTGAGGTCGTAGCCGGTGACGCCCTTCTTCGTGCGCCGCCCGACGACGAGCGCCTTGCCGTCGGCCGTGACGACATCGAGACCGAGCACGTAGTCGCGCGTCGTGCCGTACTTGAAGGCGCGCGGTCCGCCCGCGTTCTCGGCGACGTTGCCCCCGAGCACGCACAGCTTCAGCGAGTTCGGATCCGGCGGGTAGAAGAGCCCCTCGGCCTCGACCGCCGCGTGGAGATCCGCGAGCACGACCCCGGGCTCGACCACGCACAGCTGCTCCTTGCGATCGATCTCCTTGATCGCGCTCATGCCGACGATCGCGAGCGCCACGCCGCCGCACACCGGCACGCAGCCGCCCGATTTTCCGGTCCCGGCGCCGCGCGGCGTCACCGGCGCCCCGAGCTCGCTCGCGATGGCGAGCGTCGTCGCCACGTCGCGAGGGTCACGCGCGAGCACGACCGCGTCCGGCAACACCGGCTCCTGCTCGGACTCGTCGCCCGCATACGCGAACACGGCGTCCTCCCCCGCGATCACCTTCGAGTCGCCGAGCGCGCGCGTGAGATGGCTCCGGAGGCGATCGGCGTCGGCCGGCGACATTCGCGGGTAGGCCGGGCGCCGGAGGCTCGCGCTCGAGCGGCTCGTGCTCACGCCTGCCTCCGCTGTGGCTCTCTCACGCTGAGGTTATAGCCGCCGGACCGAAGGCGCGGCACCGTGATCCGCGATGCGCCGCACAACGCCGCTGGCGATCCTCTCGTCGGCCCAGACGCTCGTGACGCTGATGGCCCTCGCTTTCTACCTGAAGGTGCGCCCCGATCTCGTGGCCAGCGCGCGCCACCTGCCGAGGGCGGCGGCATTCGCGCTCGGTCCGCTCGCGTTGCCGCTCGTCGTGTGCGTCGGCACGGGCATCACGCTCGCCGGCGTCGCGATCGCGCGCGGGGCACGTCGCCTGCGGCTCGTCGCGACGGGGCTCGCGATCTCGGGCCTCGGCTTCTCGCTGCTCGCGCTCACCGCCTTCGCGAGCCTGCTCCTCGGCTGAGCGCGTGACTCGCTCGCTAACCGCGCGGCCGACAGCGGCCGCTGCCCATTGCCCGTCCGCCCTTCACGCGCGAATGCTCGCGCCGAACTGCGTAGCGAGCTCGCGCGCCACGTTCGCTGTCGCCGCCTCGACCTCCGCGTCCGTCAGCGTGCGCGCCCGCGAAGGATCGGTAGACGCCTTCGGATCGCGGAACACGAGGTGGAATGCCAGGCTCTGGTGCGCGTCGGGCAGCCCCTTGCCGAGATACCGATCGAAGAGCTCCACCGACTCGCACAGCTCGCCGGCCGCGGTCCGCATGGCCTTTGCCAGCGTGCCGGCCTCGACGTCGTCACGCACGACGAGCGCGAGGTCGCGCGCCACGCTCGGGAGCTGCGGCAGCGGACGAAACTGCGGCACCCTCTCTGACGCACTGCCGAGCGCCGCGAGGAAGAGCTCGATCACGAACGCCTCGCCCGGGACCTCGAGCGCATCGGCCACGTCCGGATGCAGCGGGCCAAAGCGGCCGACGGTCTGCCCATGGACGACGAGTCGCGCGGCGCCCCGCGGGTGCAGGTGCGCGGCGGTGTCGCGCTCGATGCCTACCGATCGGTAGGTGAGGCGCTCGACGAGCTCGACCGCGATCCCCTTCGCGTCGTAGAGGTCGAGCGCGCCCGGCTTGTCGAGGCCGCTCCGACGCTCGCCCGCCAGCACCGCCGCGAACATGGGCACTTCGCTCGGTAAAGGGCCGGCATCGCTCGCCAGGAAGACGCTGCCAACGGCGAAGGCTCGGACGTCGCGCACGCCGTGTCTGCGCGCGTGGGAGAGCGCCGTGAAGAGCCCGGGCAGGAGGCTCGTCCGCATCACCGACCGATCGGTAGTCAGCGGGTTCTTCAGCACGACCACGGGCTCCGGGGCCCCGACGCCGCGCAGCTCCTCCTTCGAGGTGAAGCCGAAGGTGAGCGCCTCGGAGAGCCCGAGCTCGACCGCCGTCTTTCGCACGCGGTCGGCGAGCGTGGGCGCCGAGCGACCGACGCGCGGCAGGATCGGGCGCAAGGTCATGGGGACGTGCTCGATCCCGAAGACGCGCATGACCTCCTCGACGAGATCTTCCTCGCGCTTCAGATCGGGCCGCGCGCTCGGCACGACCACCGTGAGGCCCTCGGCCATGCGCGAGACCTCGCAGCCGAGCCGCTCGAGGATCGACGCCGCCCGTGCCACCGGGATCGAGAACCCGAGCAGCGAGGTCGCGCGCGCTTGCCGGTAGACGATCGCCGTACGCGGCTCGGGAGCGACGCCGGCGAGCACGCTGCCGCGGACGGCCGCCCCGTAGGCGAGGCGCGTGAGCAAGCTCGCGGCGTGCGCGAGCACCTCGGGCACACCCTCTGGATCGCAGCCGCGCTCGAAGCGGTGGCTCGCCTCGGTGTGCAGGCCATGGCGCCGCGAAGCGCGCCGAACTCCGCGCGGCGTGAAGTACGCGCACTCGAGCAGCACGCGCTTCGTGTCCGCCGAGATCTCGCTGTCGGCGCCGCCCATCACCCCGGCGAGCGCGAGCACGCGGTCCCCGTTTTTGGCGATGACGAGATCGTCCTCGTCGAGCCTGCGATCGACGCCGTCGAGCGTCACGAGTCGTTCGCCCGCGCGCGCGCGCCGCACCTCGATGCGCCCGCCCTCGAGCCGGTCGAGATCGAACGCGTGCAGCGGCTGAGAGAACTCGAGCATGACGAGGTTCGTCACGTCGACGACGTTCGAGATCGAGCGCACGCCGAGGCTCTCGAGCCGATATTTGAGCCACGCGGGCGACGGCGCGGGCTCGAGCCCTACGACGACCGCCGCGCCGTAGTGCGGGCAGCGCTCCGTGTCCGCGACGGTCACCGACGCGAGCTCGGCGATGCACAGGCCCTCGGCGACCCGCGCGGGCGCGTCGGCGAGCGGCGCCGCGAACGGCAGCTCGAACAGGGCGGCGACCTCCCTCGCGAGACCCACATGCCCGAGCGCATCGGGGCGATTCGGTGTCACGCCGAGCGTCAGGATGAAATCGTGGGTCGCCGGGATCGCGCGGGAGAGCGGCGTCCCCGGCGCGGCCGCGAGGTCCGCGGCGAGCACCAGGATCCCCTCGCCCTTGCCGCCACCCGAGACGAGCCCGAGCTCTTGCTCCGAGCAGAGCATCCCGTCGCTCGGCAGCCCGCCGATCTCCCGAGGCGTGAGCGTCATCCCCACGGCGGGGAGATGCGTTCCGACCCGGGCGAGCACCACACGGCGCCCCTTCGGTGGCACGTTCGGCGCGCCGCAGACGACCCGCTGCACGCCCGCGCCGTGCGACACCGTGACGAGCGTGAGCTTGTCGCGCGTCGGGTGCACCTCGACGCTCACCACCTCGGCCACGATCACGTTCGGGCTCGCCGCGCCGTATTCGATGAGCTCCTCGACCTCGAGGCCCGAGCGTGTGAGGCGCTCGGCGACTTCACTCGGCGAGGCCGTGAGCCCGGGCACGAGCGAGACTAACCAGTTGTAGCTTGCCTTCATCGCGGCGCAGGGCATCGCACCGTGCCGCCCGCGTAGCAAGCCGCTCGCGGTCGTCAGAGCCCGCGAGCGAGGAGCCGTTGACACTTCGTCAACCCCTTGACGCACGCGGCCTCGCGCGCCCTCGACGGCTCCCTCCGCGAGCACGCGAGGCATCGCCGCTCGTGGCGTGGCGCGCTTCCTGCTCCGCGACGACCACGCGCCATGGGAATGAGCCACACGTCGGGAGAGTCAGCTAGCCGTGGGCCTTACGGGATCCCACGAATCAACGTCACCACGCTCGCGCGGATCGCGAGCTCGCCGAGCACCTGGTCCGAAATTCTCGGATTCCATGGAGAGCTCGCGAGCGACGACTACGTGCGCTACGCCGACGGCTTCTACCGCGACAACATCCGTCGCTACGGCGACGACTGGCACTACCTCGACATCGTCAACGTGCTCTACGCGACCAGCAAGGCGCTGCAGCCGAAGACCTATCTCGAGGTCGGCGTGCGGCGAGGTCGCTCGGCGTGCGCGGTCGCGCGCGGTTGTCCCACGGTCGACATCGTCGCCGTGGACATGTGGCAAAAGAACTATGCCGGCATGGAAAACCCGGGGCCTGAGCTCGTCACGAGCGAGCTCCTGAAGCAGGGACATCGAGGTGGCCTGGCGTTCGCCAATGGCAACAGCCACGTGCTCCTGCCGCAGCTCTTTCAGCGGCGTCCGCAGCTGCGCTTCGACTTGATCACCGTCGACGGAGATCACTCCCCGGACGGCGCCTACCGGGACCTGTGCGACGTCGCGCCACAGCTCGAGGCCGGCGGAGTCCTGGTGTTCGATGACATCAGCCATCCCGCGCATCCGTATCTGCTCACCGTGTGGCGAAAGTTCGTCGCGGAGCATTCCTACCTCTCGTCCTTCGAGTACGTGGAGCAAGGCTATGGCGTCGCCTTCGCGGTCCGAACCCAGTAGTACGGGCAGCACGAACTTCCGCGCCCGTACCCTGGCATTGGCGCTCATGCTACGTCTGACCACCTATTTCCCTTGACGGAGCATTTCGTTTCCCGATGCCACGAGGCCGGGGCGACGATGGGCCATGGCATCGATGCGCTCTCTGTGGGTGGGGGCGGCGGCGTTGGTGGTGGGTTACGCGTGCTCGTCCGACGTGCAGCAGACCACCGCCAGCAGCGCCACAGGCAGCGGAGGACCGGCAC
>SXGR01026322.1_pt1 | contig 16298 bp, 17 predicted proteins | sample 3174711 | NCBI WGS metagenome assembly SXGR01 (sample SAMN11356860, study PRJNA531348) | freshwater metagenome | isolation source: freshwater sample F1-60 | place: China: Fuxian Lake, Yuxi | collected 2017-12-25
CACCTGCACGGGAGCCCCAGTTTGAGGATTCCTGCCGATGCGAGCCTTTCGCTTCGAGGTGCTGAACGAACCGAAGCCCGGCCAAGCAACCTTGTCGCCTTTCATAGCGGATGAGACGACGAGGTCAAAGAATTCAGAGATAGTCTTTTCGGCATCTGCCTTCGACACTCCTGCCTTCTGTGACACTGCATCAATCAATTCTGCTTTAGTCATTTCCTTACCTTACTTTCTCGGTTACGGATTACCGTTGAACATCTATTTGAGTAGGTTTGAAAAGAAAATGCAAGCATTGCGCGCGATTTCAAAAATTTTGCGCGACCTGAACCAAAATTGGATTTGCGTCCGAAATTTCTCGAAAAATATCTCGCGAACGAAACATTTAAGTCAATTTTGTTTTCCAATGAATACCCCGTCGCATTTGACGGTCAAACAAAGAAACCCGTAGAACCCATATAAAATATGGCTTTTGGACAACCGCGAATTAAATAACCATGTATTTGAAGCAACAAATCTTGCCTGTGGACAAACATCTACCAAACACCCCGAGCCGACACCGCCGATCAGCCCGAAAATTCGTGAGACGAGTTAATTTTTGGGTTCCAAAAGAAATTTTAAACAAATTTTCAAAAATCACATAAATTTGCCCTCTAGCGAGCACTTTTGCCGCTTGCCATCCACCAATGCCGGTCGCCCAGCGACCACACTTAATTTTGTTGTCATCTTCAAATTTGATTTCTGAAAAAGCAAACCAGCTGTTCGCTGAATTGCTTACAACTCCAGCTGGCTCGCGGGTTGTGCTTGACACTTCAGTTCTAGTCGCCGATCCCAACTGTCTGCATAATTTTCCAAACTGTGCGATTGTTATTCCATTAACAGTGATCGAGGAACTTGACGGTTTGAAAACACGAATGGATGATGTCGGTCGCTCTGCTCGCAGCGCGCTTCGCGCGATCGAAGATCTGCGTCGCAAAGCAGGTGGCTCACTCAGAGAACCAACACCAGTCAACAACACCGAATCAGGGTCAACCGTGCAAATTGAGGTCAACGGCATCCAAAAACACCTACTTATCGAGCATGGGCTCGACCCCCAGGTGCCCGACAACCGAATTATCGGTGCCGCATTGGGTCAGGCCTCAGTTTCGCCGACCTGCATCGTCTCAAACGATGCCGCACTACGCATCAAAGCTGCCCACCTGGGGCTCACCGCGCTCGAACATCGACCCGTTAACGGTGGTCGCTCTGAAAAGCCGATGGGCTGGTCGACATTCGACACTTCAGTTGAGTTAATCGACAGCCTCTACAAGTCGGAGGGTATCGAAAAATCAGAAATCAAGAATGCCGAGGTCCTCTATGAGAACAATTTTGCCGTCCTGCGCTGTGGCTCGCAGTCTGCGCTCACCCGATGCCGAGATAATGAGTTGCGCCTGATGCAACAATCGGCCCCAGAAGCCTGGGGACTGCGCGCTCGCAACAAAGAACAGCGCTTTGCCCTCGAACTCTTGCTTGATCCACAAATCACCGTCGTTGCACTCGACGGTCGCGCGGGCACCGGCAAAACTGTTTTGGCAATTGCCGCAGGCCTCGAACAAGTCGTCGAGCAACATCGCTTCGAACGCCTCGCTGTCTACCGACCGCTCGTGCCGGTCGGTCGCGCCGATGTCGGTTTTCTTCCAGGTGGTCTCGAAGAAAAACTTGATCCGTGGATGTCGGCGATTCACGACGCTGTAGTTGCGCTCACTGATGATCGCTCGAGCAGCGACGCCCGCGGGTTGATCGACGACTTAATCGCCCGTGGTCAGTTAACACTCGAATCGGTCACCTTCTTGCGCGGCCGCAGCCTGCAAGCCCAAATTGTCGTTGTCGACGAGGCACAAAACCTAGAGCCAACAACTCTTAAGACGATTCTTACTCGCATTGGCGAAGGCACAAAAGTGATTTTCACCGGCGACACCAGCCAAATAGACGCACCGTACATGGGCGAAACTAACAACGCGTTGGCCGTCCTGGTACAGGCATTTGCCGGACAAAGTTGCTTTGGCCACATCACGCTTGAAGCCTGTGAACGCAGTGAAGTTGCCAGTCTGGCTGCCGAACTGCTGTAAGTCGCGCCGAACCTCAAAGCGCAAAACAAATAACAGCTTTGTAATTTGAATTTTATAAAAATTCGTCGGCAAAGATTTGCATTACCGAGTGCCGAAAAATATTGTGCCATTTATGCCATTCAACGATGAAAATTTTGGCGTCGAAGATGTGAGCAGATATCTGAGCATTGAAACACTGCGTGCCTTGGCACGACTGAATATTTGGCGTGAGCAATCAAATTGCAAAGGTAAGCGTCACTTGTTTTTTGGGCAAAACTCAGAGCGCCCACAAGCAAGAATTCGCCGTGAAGCCAAAGCCAACTCGCTATGCAGATGTTGCGCTGTCAAAAAAGACTGTCGAGAATTCGCCCGCGTCAATCACGAGTACGGCTTTTGGGGTGGCGAAAACGAAGAGCAACGACATCTTGCGGGATTCAAAGTGATCTCGCCCATTGGCATCCGCGCAAAAGTCTTTCGCCCTGAACAAACGAACAATTAAAGCGACGACTTGAACTTGCGAAAACACCCTGATCACGAGTCTTGGCGTGTCATGATTATAGATATGGCTTCTGTTGCAAAAGACCCCGATTCGCTCGTAACTTCATTTTTTGAACTGATTCAGGGACATCATCTGACGGCCGCACTCGATTTAGTTTCACAAGACTGTGAGTACGACAACGTGCCGATCACCAAAGTTTTTGGTCGTGCCGCCATCGAACAAACCCTCGGCGGTTTTCTCGCCGAATGTTCGGCCTACGAGTGGATCATCCACCATCAAGTTGCAACTGGAGACCTTGAGCACGGCGTAGTAATGAACGAGCGCACCGACAGATTCCAAATAGATAGCCGTTGGGTTGAACTTGATGTCGCCGGTCTGTTCGTCGTCAGCGACTCGAAAATTGCGCTGTGGCGCGACTACTTTGACCGCGAAAACTTCGCCAAAGCGCTTGCGTCCAAATAATTCTCACTGGTAAGACTGCAACATAGGTCGGCTAACTTTCATTCAATGCTTGAGTTTCTAAAAGATAAACCGCTTGGCGAGCTCAAGTTCGCGGTTGTCGACACCGAAACTACTGGGCTCTCCGGCACCAACGACCATGTTCTACAACTTGGCGTCGTGATTTCACGCAGCGACGGCACAATCGAAGAGCAGTACGAGACTTTTGTCAAACGATTCTTCTGGAAACCGGGCCGACTCGGCGCCTACAAGGTGCACGGCATCAAACGTTCTGACCTGCGCAAAGGCATCAGCCCCCAAGAAATGATCGATCGATTAAATCAGCTCCTCAATGAAGCAATTTTTGTGGCCCACAACGCAAAATTCGACATCGGTTTTCTGAACGGCGAAGCAGACCGCCTCAAAACTAAAATTAACTACAACGGGCCGCTTGACACGCTGAAAATGTCGCGAGCGCTCGACCCAAAACGAATCAACTCGCACAGGCTCAAAGATGTAACAGCGCGTTACGGCGTCACTGTCACCCGCCCACACGACGCCTTAGCCGACGCACTTGGCACGGCGCTGGTTTTGCCACATCTTTTTGCCCAGCACAAGATCACCACTACCGAAGAACTGGTCTCGCACTTCGGCGCCTAGATCAACTGGGGCTCGGTGTCGATCGATATCTTGCCAACACTGCTGTTGCCGTCTCGTTGACCAGGTTTTTATATTCAGCTGGTTTGAGAACTTTTACACCTTTGCCGGCCCGAAGCAACAGACGACCCAACCAGTGCTTTGACGTGATCGACATTCTCAAGTCGACGCTGCCATCTTTGTTATCGACCCGGGATACGTACGGGTAAGACTCGACAATCCAGCGAGAAGACTTCTGCACACGCAAAGTGACCTGTTGCAGACTCTCCGAAAACCAGGGCAACTCATCATCGCGGACCTCACGCAATTGATCAAATATTTTGGTTCCGGAAATTTTTTCGATTCGATCAACCCGAAAAACTCGATCTTCACCTGACAGATGATCATCGGCGGCGACGTACCATCGACCAGCGTCTTCAAATACTTTACGGACCGTGATCGCTCTCTCCGAACGTTTCTGCGTCGCTGGAGAGAAATATTCAATTTCTTGACGCTCACCAGTGTTGGCGGCTTCCAAAAGTTCTTTGACGTAACGCGTCTTTGGCAACTGCACCTTTATTGTTTCTGCACCCGAAGGCATCAGCGGTGCGAGTTTGACCAACGCCGAGGCCAGCGGACCCTTTTTATTTGCGCCTGGTAATTGCATCGCCGTCTGAGCCATTACCGATACGGCGAACAATTCTGCAGTACTGAGTTTTAGTGGACGCGAAAACATCAGCGGAACCTCTGCAATAACCATTCCATCGTCCATGTATACGTCGATCAACACATCCGGCGTATATGGCGGAACGCCACACACGGCGGCCATCTGTAAATCTTCGACTAGTTCAGCCTCACTCAAGTTGAATTGACGCGCCATCGCCGAAATTCTTATGCGCTTGCGTTGCATTATCCATGGCAACATCACCAGCAACCCGCTCACGCGCTGCGCTGCGCTGCGTGGTCCGCGCCGCGCTGGTTGCGCCGGCTTCTTCGGCAATTTCTTGCCCTGTTTTTTGACTGCCTTCTTTTTTGCAATAGGCTTGGTCGTGGGTTTTGCTTTCTTTTTTGTCGCCATCATTTACCTGCCGAAAGTTCTTCGAGCCACTGCACAACTTGATCACGCATAACTTGCGGCTCGAGTACCTCGGCGCTCTCGACCATCGCAAACAACCACGATCTGAATGCACCCAAATTCGCGCAGGGTATTGAAAACTCAACTTTGCCATCTGGCCGATCGCGAATCACAAAACTTTCGCCGAATTCGCGCCTGACGCCACCTGCGAGCGCGGCATCGACCAGCACTACTGCAGTCGTCACTTCACCATCACCGGCTGCCAGCATTTGCTTTTCGGTGGGTACGGCGGCCGCTACATCGAAATCATCCGGTGTTTTAAATGCTCGGGCCTCACCTGCAACTACTTCACCTTCAATTCGATCGACGCGAAACACCCGCTGGTCTCGGCGCAAGTGGTCAAAGCCGATGATGTACCAAAACCCGCTGCGCGAAAGCATCCCATAAGGGTCAACTTGGCGTTTTTCGCCCTTGTAGTTGAAATTCAAGGTCTTGCGTTTCATCACGGCATCGGTGATTCTGCTCATATTCTGATCTAGAAGTCCGATATTCACGCTCAACGATGCCTTACGCATGATGCGCTCGCCGCCGAGTTTCCACAACGCTTCTTCGCCGTGTTGTGCGCCAAGGTGAACAGTCGCTACAGCCAACTGCAGCGCAACGCGCTCTTCATCGGTGAGTCGCAGATCGCTCAACTCATAATTCGAACGGTTGACCCAATATGTAACCTCGCCTGCGGCATCGCCACCGAGGGTTTTGGTTTCGATTGGGATACCCATTTCGCGCAGCGCTGCTTTGTCGCGTTCGAAAGCCGCTCGAGCAGCCTCGTCTCCATCGGGATACTGCTTGCCCAATTCTTGTCTTACCTGACGCAAAGTCAGAGGTTTGGCTCGGTCCACAAGCAAGGCGAGCAAGTTCATCATCCGCTCTGCCTGGGAAATTTTTACCGCCATGGCTCAAGCGTAGGTCGCCCGACTGGGTACACCAAGCAACTGACGATTTTGATGACTTGCTTAAATGTCTATTTTTTGCGTCTCATTTGGCGATACGACTGAATCAATCTTTTGGTCGAAGTGTCATTGACACCAGACTGACCAACGGAGCTAGTCGCTTCTAATTTGTCAACTATTTGGTGTTCAATTTCAAGCGACAAAGTTTTGCCCAATTCAACTCCCCATTGATCAAAACTATTGATCTGTGCAATCACGCCGTGCACGAAAACGCGATGTTCATACATCGCAATCAAAGCTCCAAGCGTTCGCGGGGTTAGCGACTTTGCCAGCAATGTCGTAGACGGCCGATTTCCTGGCATCGCACGGTGAACCTTGAGCGAATTTTCGCTGACTTCATCTCGCTCATCCCCAAACGCCAGCGCCTTGGCTTGGGCCAACATGTTGGCAACTAACGCATCATGAGAACTGACGTCCACATTCGCCAGTTGCGCAAAGCCGATGAACTCAACAGGCACCGTTTGACTGCCTTGGTGCAACATTTGCATGAACGCATGCTGCGAGTTCGTGCCAGTCCCACCCCAAACCACAGGGGCAGTCGCGACAATTGTTGGCGAGCCATCCTGTCGTACCGATTTGCCGTTGCTCTCCATTATCAGTTGCTGCAGATAACCCGGCAATGAACGCAACGCCGACGCGTAGGTCAATATCGCCTGGCTTGAATATCGCCGAGTACCAAAGTTGAAAACATCTATCAACCCTAAAATCAAAGTTGCATTATCTTCCGGCAAAGTGTTTTGCATTTGATCATCGACGCTGCGCATGCCAGCGAGAAACTCGACAAATACGTCAGAGCCAAACGCGAGTATCGGCGCCAAACTCACTGCTGACGCAATCGAATACCGCCCACCCACCCAAGGCCAAATCTGAAATGAATTTGCCGCGGCTATGCCAACTTCCGCCGCTTTCGCCGGGTTGGCTGAAACTACGACAAATTGGGCAGCGACCTGATGGTCGTCAGTTTGCACACCCAGCCCCTTTGCCAACCATCGCACCGCAATTTGTGCGTTTGCCAAAGTCTCGGCGGTATTGAACGACTTTGAGATGACAACGAACAATGTCTCGTGTGGCTCGCACTTGGCCAAAGCAACATTTATTTCGGTTGAGTCAAAGTTGGCGATGAACAAGCATTCGATATCTGGTTTTTGATTCGTCTGCAACGCGTCATAAATCAACGCCGGACCAAGATCGCCACCGCCAATTCCAATATTGACTATTTTCTTGAACTTCTTCTCGCGTCGAACTTTCTCGGTGAAAGCCTGGATCTTCGATAGTTCGTCGTGCACCTGCCTGACAACACTTTTGCCATCCACCTCGACTACGTCTGTCGACCTGGCGCGCAACGCAGTATGCAGGGCAGGTCGACTTTCAGTGAAGTTGACTTTTACTCCGTTTCGCATTTCGGCGAACTTCTCCAGAACTTTGCTTTGCTTTGCCAACGCCAACAGATCTTTCAGCGCCGTTTGATCGATCAACTGCTTGGAGAAATCTACGATGATTTCAGACCGTCCATCGCTCAACGTCTTTGTCAGCATTTGCCCGCGAGACTCATCACCATTGAATAGCTGGCTTAAAGAACTAGTTTTCAGCCGCTCGACGTTGGCCAAAACTTGTTGCCAAACTTCAAAAGTCTCGTCAGCCATTGAATTAAGGCTACTGACTAGGGTGAATAGCCGTGTCTAGACCCACTGAACGCTCGGGCATCGCCTACGGACTCGGCGCCTACATCACATGGGGACTTCTGACGATCTATTGGAAGTTCCTCGAAGATTTCAACGCATTCGAACTTATCGGCTGGCGCATTATCACTTCGGCATTAGTTCTGCTGGCAGTTTTGTTGTACAACAAGAATTTACGAAACGTGTTTACTGCTTTACAAAACAAACAAATCCGAATTCGGATCATGCTCGCCAGCATCTTGCTCTCGATCAACTGGACCACATATGTCTGGGCTGTTGTACACGATCAAGTGCTTGAAACGGCCCTCGGCTATTTCATCGCGCCAATCTTTACGATGATGATCGGCTTCATCGTTTTGGGCGAGCCGATTCGCACATCTCACCGCTTTGTAATCACTTTGGCAACTGTCGCCATCGCGATTTTGACATACTCATATGGTCAACCACCATGGCGTGCGCTGTTGATTGCCTCTTCTTGGAGCCTCTACGGATATTTGAAAAAACAAGTTCAACTTACGAGCCTCGAGAGTCTTTCGGCCGAGGTGCTCGCCCTCATCTTGCCGGCACTCGGCGTGGTTTGGCTCACATTCAATCGCGCTGACTCAGTCGCAGGTACGGCAAACGTCTACGAATGGGCTCTCGTCTTGTTGACGGGTTTGATGACTGCGATTCCGTTGTTGATGTTTGGTGCCGCTTCGCGGCGCGTGCCCCTTAGCGTGCTTGGCCCGATGCAGTATCTCGTGCCGACATTCAATTTCATGCTCGGCTGGCTGGTCTACAACGAAGACCTTGATCCGCTCAAATTGCTGGGGTTCGCTTTCGTTTGGGTCGGTCTTGCAATATTTTCTATCGACTCTATTCGGACAGCAAAAAACTAAACCGAGGTCGAAACCTTAAATGCAACTCCAAGCATCAGAAGTTTCATTGACTTGATCAAATCGGCAGTGCGGCGTGCGTCTCGATAAACCATATTGAAGCGTGCCAACCCCGACAGCACAACCATCAACATGTCCTCAAGCGACTGCGCTGAAATTTCAGAATTAACTTCGCCCCGCATCACTGCGTTCTCAGAAAGCGTCAGCAAAATTCGTCCGATCTGACCACCTATTGGCAACACTTCTCGCATTAATTCCGCATTTCTATGTGCCTCTGACGAAACACTCATCACAAAAGAAACAACCGCCGGCTCACGCACGGTCAAAGCTGCCAGAGCGTCAATCATCGATGAGACATTCTGGCTTATGCTTTGAGTCTTAGTCACTGAGTTCTCAATCGTGTCGCAAACAAGTTGTTGTACATCGGCAAAAATGGTGACATACATTTCGATTTTTGACGGGAAATAGTGGTAAATCGCGGCCGTCGTGATGCCGACAGACTTTGCCAACTTTTTGTTGGTGGTTGCATCGAAACCCTCCACGGCAAATGAGCGTCGCGCCTCGACCAGCAATCGATTGCGCGTATCGACGCCAACACACGCATTAGGACGACCCAATCTCTTCATGAAAAAAATTTAGTTGATTAAGCGCGCAAAATCCGAGTCAGAGCGCCTGACAGTTCGATCGGTCGATCACCCTGCACCGAGTGTCCCGCGCCATCCACAACCAACACTTGGGCATCTGGTTTACGGCGCTTCAACTCGGCGACATCGTCATCGTCGACGACAGGAGACACTCCGCCACGCACAAGAGTCATTGAGCATTTTAAGTCTTCGATTACGTTCCAAAGCTTCGAAATTCGTGCAATTCGATTCGCCGAATCTTCCGCTGAAGGGTGCGTCGAACGGTCATAGCGCCACTGCCACGACCCGTCATCAAGTTGTTTCGCGTTGTGTAAAATTCCCCGACGCAACGAACTCTCAGACCGAGTCGGGTTGTGCTCAATGGTGCGTGCAAGAATCTCTTCGAAACTGGCAAAAGTTTGCGGTCCGTTGACAAAGTCAGTTATTGCTTTGGATTTTGCCGAGTTGACTCCGGGCGTGATGTCTACAACGACTATCTGGTTAGTCAAGTCACCGCGCATGCCTGCTAAGGCGATAGTCGTCAACCCACCAAGCGACATGCCGACTGTCAATTTCGCCTCCGGGGCCCACGTCTCGATCGCCGTCGCAACATCAAGAGCCAAGACACTTGGCCCATAGTCCCCATCTTTGCGCCAAGACGAGTGCCCATGCCCAGGTAGGTCAATCGCCACCGCCGAAATACCCATGGCCAAAATCACCGTGTCCCAAGTGTGTGCATTCTGGGCACTGCCGTGCACGAACAAAACTTCCGGTGATGCGCTACCCCACTTCAGCGCACTCAATGTTCGCCCATCTGCAAGTGGCATGGCGATTCGCTCAACTTTTGGAATCTTGGCGACATTCAGCGAATACTCGGAGATATTTTCACCAAACATTGAGAACTCGTCGTAACTAATCATTGTTGATCAAGGTGTGCTGCTCGTCGTGCTGCTCGTCGTGCTCGTGGTCCCGACTGAACTGAGTGTCGTTGGCACGCCAATAACCGTAGTTGGCGAAGGCGGCAGCGTCGTTTCCGATGCGATTGTTGTGTAGTTCGGGTCTGGCTTATCAAAAGGTGCTACTGGCGAGCCATATTCTTCTGGTTCTTTAATGTCGTTAAAAACATAAACCCGATCGCCATATTCGACGAGCGCCGGAAAGTATCGCGCGACCGACATCGGTATTCGCACGCAACCGTGTGACGCAGGTTTAAGTGGCACCAATATCGCACCGTGTACGGCGATGTTGTAATTGAAATAGACGGGGTTATACAGAGATCCAAGTTTTGTCTCACGCATTCCCGTGCGCCGATTGTAAAAATAGAAGATACCCGGCGGAGTGACCGCTTCTCCACAAATTCCAATTTTGATCTGCTGATCGGTCTCATTGCCTTCTTCGCCTGGGTCGATTTTTACCTCTTCGCACCACGGCACACCCGTACCACTGGACATATGGGTGATCAAAACTGGTTCTTCTTTTTTGAACACGATCAAAACCTGCTCGGGCAAATAAATTTCAACATGACTCGACGAGTCAGCAATGCGCCGTGGCTTGATTATCAAATTCGACTGCATAATCGCCCAGGTCGACGACGTCACAACACCAGTTGCAGCCTCTCGTGACACGCTCATCACCAGTTTTTCAAACGCCCACATCGCCTGCACCGTGTTCTGCCCGAATTCACCGTCAATCGGACCTGGATCAAATTTCAAATCTTTCAAGCGTTGCTGCAAACGCAAAACGTCGTCCCCTTTCATTCCCAGTTCGAGGGTGCGATCAAGCGGCACGGTCACGAGTGGCACCGAACTTGTGTCAACGACGACATCTGGGTTTGAGTTTTCACTTGCCAAGTCATTTGCTGGACTCGACAGCACGCCGACAGCGACGACCGTTGCTAAAACTGCGAACGCGATCAAGGCAAATCTCCAACGATCGATTGCCGATCCAAGTTTTGGCAAAAGGTCTGACTCTTGACCACCATATTCATCAGGAAACTCGTTGAAGGGACTCATTTGAAACTAACTTGATTCAGCTTTTCGAGCCAGTTGCCAAATCGGCAGGTCTGATCGCATTCAGTTTTTTGCGCAGGGCGAAGGCCTCACGCAAAATCTTGGTGATCACAGCAGGTGAACTCAAAGTTGAGACACCTCGGGTGCGCGGAAAGTAGTCGACACCGAACTGAACGACTTCCATGTTCAGTTTCTTGGCACTGACAATTAGTTCGGCATCAATAAACGAGCCTTCGCTTTCTAATTTAATCTGATCAAAAACGGTTTTACGACACAACTTAAAAGCAAAATTGATATCGCGAAATCTCACGCCAAATAAAATTCGCACCATCAAGTTGTAAAAAATCGAATACACGACCCGCACATACCCTTCACCAGTGCGATCAAACCGATAAGCACTAACAATGTCGGCTTCGTATTGACCCATCAGCCGAATCGCGTTATGTACCTCGCGCATGTCAAACGGCAGGTCAGCATCGGTATAAAGAATCAAGTCTCCTGAGGATGCTGCGAAACCAGACTTTATTGATCCACCCAGTTTGCGATTCGTGGGATGATGCACGACCTTGACATGACCGTCACGGGCCACGGCGGTGTCTGCAAGTTGCGGCGTCGAATCTGTCGACGCATCGTCAACAATCACAAGTTCATAGCCAGAAATAACTTGTGACTTCTGCAGTTCCAGGCAAATTTCTTGTGCCGCATTCAACGCACGCTGTAGATATTGCTCTTCGTTCCACATCGGGAAAAATATGCTTAGTTTTTCAAATTTCGCCTGAACCATACCCTTCTCAGGCTATTGTCGGTCTTGCAATGTCGTCTCTTCCACCACCGAATCCAGCGCAGCCTAAGCGTGCGGGTTCGCTGACCCCCAGTTGGAAAATAGCGGTGATAATCACGCACGTGTTGATCGCCGGCTCATTACTTGTTTTGGCGATTTCTGCACACACAGTGGGCAAGCCAACTTGGTGGCTCACAAGTCAAACGAGCGGACCATTTACCATCCTCTCGATCGTGCCGTTTTTGGCACCCATTGGGGTGATCGTAACGACGATTCGCGCTTCAAAATTTGCACCAATTGCAGGATTGGTAGCTACGGCATTACTGGCGGCGACAAGCGTGGTCGACATTTCTCGATCGCCAGGCATCGCCTTGGGCGAAGCAATCCTCGCTGCATGCACGGCGTTGACGACAATTTCTGCTTTTGCTGGGCGTAGCCGCTCGGTGGCTTCAGGGCTTTAAAACCCTCTCGGTTTAGTCTCGCTTGGTTCTCTACAGTTAAGACGTGGCAAAAAAAGACGCTGATACGAGTGTGCGGGGTGCGAGCAGTTCTGGGTCCAAAGTCTTAACCTCGCTACCGGTTGGTCAGCGAGTCGGCATCGCGTTTTCTGGTGGGCTCGACACTTCGGCTGCAGTCGCATGGATGCGTGCGCGTGGCGCTGAGCCCTACGCCTACACGGCAGATATCGGTCAGCCAGACGAAACTGACCTCAAGTCGATTCCGCAACGGGCGAAAACTTATGGTGCCGTAGCGGCAAAACTTGTCGACTGTCGTGCACTATTGGTGCAAGAAGGACTCATCGCTTTGCAGTGCGGGGCGTTTCATATAACGACTGCCGGCAAAACTTATTTCAATACGACACCGCTCGGTCGTGCCGTAACGGGCACGTTACTCGTGCGCGAAATGAAACAAGACGGCGTCGATATCTGGGGAGATGGCAGCACGTTCAAAGGCAACGACATAGAGCGCTTCTACCGCTACGGTCTGCTCGCAAATCCGAGTTTGCGAATTTATAAACCATGGCTCGATGTTGACTTCGTGCGCGAAATGGGCGGACGCACCGAGATGAGCGCATTTTTGACCGCCAAGAAGTTGCCATATCGCGATTCGGCGCAAAAGGCTTACAGCACCGATGCCAACATCTGGGGCGCAACGCACGAAGCCAAGTCGCTTGAAGAGTTGTCGACGAGCATGCATATCGTCGCGCCGATCATGGGCGTCGCTCATTACGACAGTTCAGTCAAGATCACGACCGAAGATGTCGTGCTCAAATTTGTAGATGGTTGGCCAGTTGCGATCAACGGCAAAGAGTTTGGCTCGCAAATTGAACTCGTGCTCGCCGCCAACGAAATCGGTGGTCGTCACGGCTTGGGCATGAGCGACCAAATTGAAAACCGAATTATCGAAGCTAAGAGTCGCGGCATTTATGAGGCGCCGGGCCTGGCTCTGCTACACATCGCTTATGAACGACTAATGACGGCGATTCACAATGAAAATACCCTCGAAAACTATCGCACGATGGGTCGCCAATTGGGTCGCTTGCTTTACGAAGGTCGATGGTTTGATCCGCAATCTTTGATGTTGCGCGAATCACTGACGCGATGGGTAGGTTCGCTCGTGACCGGCGAAGTCACCGTGCAGTTGCGTCGCGGTGACGACTACAGCATTCTCGACACGACTGGTGCAAACCTGACTTACTCTCCCGAGCGCCTGAGCATGGAGCGTGTCGAAGACGCACCGTTCGGGCCGCTCGACAGAATCGGCCAGTTGACGATGCGCAATCTCGACATTCAAGACACGCGCGAAAAACTCGAGATCTACCGCCAAGCCGGCACCCTCGACGCAAATACTCTCGCGTCGGGCACCCTCACCGAACTCGAATAGGTTCAACAAAGTGCTCAAACGACTACTGAACGTAGTTAAAGGTTTTAGGGTGCTGACAACTCTTGTCGAATTTATCGTGCGCTTCAGCACACGCCAGTGGCGGAACTCACGCGAAATACGAAACCTCATAGAAAAGATCGATTCCGAAACTTCAAACAATAAATTCATACTCCAAACACAGTGGGCAGCAGAACTGACAGGCGATCCGTTGATCTATGTAGATATCGGCTCGCGCGGTGGACCACAAAAAATTACCGATGGATTCTCGAAGATCATTCACTTTGTTATTTGTGAAGCCGATAAAGATGAGGTCAAAAACTTAGAGTCAACTTTTGCTGGATGTCGTTATTCGGTTATCAGCAATGCAATATCCGACAGCGACGCAGAGCGAACACTTTATTTGACCGCATCAAGGGGTGCCTCGAGCCTTTTGAAGCCAACGGGCAATGCCATCGGTTTGTTTGGGGGCAATGAACGAAACCTCGACCGATTCAGAATTGAACAAGAGATACAGATCAGAACAATGTCATTGTCGGTGAGCATGCCAACCGGAATTAAAGCCCTCGATATTCTCAAAATTGACGTCCAAGGATTAGAGTTCGAAGTTTTGAGTGGCATGGGTGAATTTCGCCCATTTTTGATTTGCGCAGAATGCTCGACGGTTGAAATATATTCTGATCAAAAAACGCTATTTTCTGTTGGTCTGCTGCTCGAAAAATTGGGCTATATGCCGATCAAACTGATGGAAATCACAGTGATGCCGAAAACTCGTGCAAATTTTCAGTCATGCATCCAAATTCACGGTGATGTGATTTTCGTGCCTGACAATTCGGCAAATGGCCGAGCGATCATCGAACGAGACGTCGAAAAATGGTTCGCTTCCTTATGCATGCATGGCTACATGGACTTTGCCTTGTGGCAAATCGAAGAACTTAAAATCCCCAAACCACCGCTGGTGACCGAAACCGAAGAATTGCTTAAAAATAGTTAGCGGTTGACGACGGCGCGGGCGACGCCGGCAACAAGGGCGGCTCGCTCACCCATTGTCGAAATCAAAATATGCTCACTTACGGCGTGCGCTCCGGCCCCAACTGCGCCCATGCCATCAAGAGTTGGAATCCCAATCGCTGCGGTGAAATTGCCGTCCGAGCCACCGCCGACTGCAACACCCTGCAAGTTTTTGATCCCAAGATCTTTGGCGACAACTTCGGCCACACCAAAAAGTTTGCGACCCGCCGACTCGTGCATTGGCGGACGATTCACGCTTCCCGAAACTTTTATGGCCGCACCGTCGACAACAGGCTTCAACTGTGACATCTCAAGTTCGATGCGCTCTTTTTCCTCGGGCAACATGACTCGAACATCTACTTTGATCATCGCTGCGTCGGGCACAACATTCTCTGAGTTACCGGCGGTCGCCACGGTTGGCGTCACGGTCGTGCCAACTTCAGGTCGGGCCATCGCCAATATGCGTTGCACTTGAGTCGCAAGTTCTACAAGCGCGTTGATTCCCTTTTCGGGTTCAAGCCCCGCGTGCGATGCACGACCGGTGATCTGAACGGTGAAAGTGCCGACACCTTTGCGCGCAATTTTCAACGCACCACCATCGGCGCTCGGTTCGAGCACGAGGACCGCACCCGTTGCGCGTGCGCGCTCTTCAATCAATTCGCGCGATGAATACGAACCAACCTCTTCGTCCGCAGTGATCAACATTTCAACATGACGCGCCTCGTGAATCGCGCTCAAACCATGAATCGCCTGCACAATGCCGGCTTTCATGTCAAATATTCCGGGGCCGCGCGCAATGTCGCCGTCAACTGAAAACGGTCGCGTCGCGGTCGTGCCAAGCGGAAACACCGTGTCGTGATGACCGACGATTAAAACTTTTGTGTCGTCGCCACCTTTCCAATGCACATGCGGACCATTTGTAGATGGGATAACTTCTGCCGCTATCCCCGTCACTCTCGCAAAAAGTTCGGCCAAATACATCGCGCTGACCTGCAAGTGTTCAACGTTCAAAGACGGCGACTCGAGATTCACGAACTCGCCAAGTTGCTCGACCATTTGTGGCACCCGTGATTGCATCCGCTCGCGAAGTTCAGTCGGCGAAGGTGATGCTGCGGTTGTCGATTTCATGTTTGCCACCTCTCCATCGTGCCATGCCGCTCGGCAAGAATCTCGCTGAGATTTCTGCGCTTTCTTGCACAGTTCTTGAAAAATTAGTGTGCCCGGGATCGGACTCGAACCGATACAGCGCTTTCGCACCAGGGGGGTTTAAGCCCCCCGCGTCTACCATTCCGCCACCTGGGCAACAGGATCAGGCTACGCGCGTTTGAGCCTCGTCGCTAACAAGAAGCGATTCAACACTTGCCCAAAGCACAGTTCTGGCGATTTCGGCTTCACGACCCGTGAGTTGATTCGCAGCAACAACACCTTGAACCATGTCACTGAGCACTGCCACAAATGGTCGATCGCGCAACAACACCGAAACGACAACGCCTCCGTTGACTCGACGCAAACTTCGATCTGCACCAACGATGCGTGGCGGGCTACGAAAACCAGGTGGCTTTAAGCCGTGACGATGCGCTCGGCTTGCCAATACCCGCGCCGCCACAGCAAACTCGGCATAGCGAGTGGTAGCGAGCGCGATATCCCGAGTGGTAGCGAGCGCGATATCCCGAGTGGTAGCGAGCGCGATATCCCGAGTG
>SXGR01057533.1_pt1 | contig 16298 bp, 17 predicted proteins | sample 3174711 | NCBI WGS metagenome assembly SXGR01 (sample SAMN11356860, study PRJNA531348) | freshwater metagenome | isolation source: freshwater sample F1-60 | place: China: Fuxian Lake, Yuxi | collected 2017-12-25
GAGATCCGCGACCTGGAGACGGCCGAGATCTCCATCCGCGCCTCCCTCACGGGCCACCTGGTCTTCTCGACCCTCCACACCAACGACGCCCCCGGCGCCATCACGCGCCTCATCGACATGGGCGTCGAGCCCTTCCTCGTCGGCTCCGCCGTCGAGCTGGTCATCGCCCAGCGCCTCGTCCGCCGCCTCTGCCCCGACTGCGCCAAGACGGTCCCGGTCGACCGCGCGAAGCTCGTCCCGGCCCTCGCGACGCTCGGCATGGACGAATCGTTCCTCAAGGACGTGACTTCGCTCAAGGAGGCCGCGGGCTGCCGTAAGTGCCGCGGGACGGGCTACCGCGGCCGCGTCGGGGTCTTCGAGATCTTCCACCCGAAGCCGCTCCACGACCTGATCATCACCCGCATCTCCAACCGCGAGCTCACGGAGAAGGCCGTCGAGCTGGGCATGCGCCCCCTCGCCAAGGCCGGCTGGCTCAAGGTCGCCGCCGGGCTGACGACGATCGACGAGCTGATCCGCAACCTGAGCTCGAACGAATAACGCCGCGATGGCCGTCTTCAACTACACCGCGCGCGACGCCGCCGGCGCCGTGACCGAAGGCACCGTCGACGCCCCGCAGCGCCGCGACGCGCTCCGCAAGCTCCAGGCCCGCGGGCTGAAGCCGCTCAAGGTCGAGGAGGCCGGCGCCGCCTCCCGCGCCAAGGAATCCGCCCGCGAAGGGGGGCCCGACGACAAGGACCTCCTCCCGACCGAGGCCGAGTGCCTGCCGTTCCTCGAGGCGATGGCCGACCTGGTCCGCTCCGGGATGTCCGCCGGCGAGGCGCTCCGCCTCCTCGCCCTGCGCCTCCAGAAATCCCGCCTGCGCGTGCTCTGCGCCGGCCTCTGGGCCAAGCTCGGCGAAGGCCAGAGCCTGTCCGTCGCGATGGGCGGCTACCCCAAGGTCTTCGACGGGCAGACGCTCAACCTCATCGCCGCCGGCGAGGCGACGGGCAACATCCGCGACGTCCTCGAACGGCTGATCACCCACTTCACCGAGCAGCGCGAATTCCGCCGCAAGCTGGTCAGCGCGCTGTCCTACCCGCTCTTCATCTGCTTCGTCGCGGTGGGCGTCATCATCTTCTTCGTGCTCTTCCTGCTCCCGCGCCTGGAGACGCTCCTGAAATCCCTCGGCGGCGAGATGCCGCTCTCCACGAAGCTGCTCATCGGCTTCGCCAACACGCTCCTCTGGCTCGGGCCCGTCCTCCTCGCCGTCGCCGTCGCCGTCGCCCTCTACGTCCGCCAGTGGCGCAAGTCCGAGGCGGGGCTCATCGCCTCCGACGCCCTCCTGCTCAAGGTGCCCCTGGCCGGCTCCTTCGTGATGCGCGTGTCGGTCCTCAACTTCTGCCACACGCTCGCGGTGCTCCTCGAGAACGGCATCACGACCGCCGAGGCGCTCCGCCTGGCGGAGAAGACCGCCCCGAACCGCGCCCTGCGCCGCCAGCTCCGCGAGGCGACCGACCGCGTGCTCGAAGGCGACAGCCTTTCGAAGGCCCTCGCCCGCACGGGCTACTTCCCGCGCCTGCTTCTCGACCGCGTCGCCGTCGCCGAACAGACCGGCAACCTCGCTCCGGGCCTCCGTGATATCTCCCGTTCCTACCGCGCCGATCTCGACCGCTGGCTCGGCGCGGTCTCGCAGACGATCTCCGCCTCGGTCCTCGTCGCGGCTTTCTCGTTCGTGGCGTTCATCGCCTTCGCCATCGTCTCCGCGGTCTTCCAGGTCAGCTCGAGCTTCAGCTTCTGAGGCAGGGACCGCACCGCGTGCGGCCCTGATGGTCTTGGGTAGGGATGACCGGACCGTTCATCCGCGGCACCGATGGGGTCTGACTTCGTTCGGAATGCTGAACGTGTCTGACCCCCGCGGGCGCCTTGCCTCCTCATCCCCGCGGGCGCGCGGGCCGCACGCCCCTACCATATGATTCTCGCTCATAGGGAGCCCGGAAACCGGAATGGATTTCGGGATTCAGCCATGCGGCCTTCAGCAGCCGGCCCAGGCTCCCGTGGCCGCTGGCCGAGAAGCCGATACCAGAATCGCCGTCACCCGGAATTTAATTCCCCAGCCAATCATCCGGTCTCCGGTTCCCCCTTGAGTGAGTTCTGCCGCTTGCCTCCCTTGTCAACGTGTCAACCGGTCAACTAACGCTGTCTCGCCCCTTGCCCCCATGTCCCCTTGCCAGCGTGCCCCCTCGCGCTTCGCGCGTCCCCCCTCGCGCCCGCCCGCCACCTCCCTTACTTTCCTTCCGCGCCCGGCGCCGGCTCGGCTCCTTCCGCGGCCGCCTTCGCGCCCGGGATCTCGCCGATCAGTTCCAGCGCGGTGAGCGTCGCCTTGAAGGTCACGGTGCCCGCGGTGCCGCGCTCCGACGTCAGGCTGACCTGACTCAGCGCGAGGTAAGGGGCGCGCGTCTTCACGCTGTCGTAGAAACGCAGGATGCCCGCCATGTCCGCCTTGCGGCAGCTGAGCTGGAGGGAGTGCACGGCGAACTTGCCCGCCTTGGTCGTCTTGGGCGCCTCGGTGTTCGCGCTCAGGCCGGCTTCGTTGGTGGCGTTCACGGCCTCGGCGATGAGCTTGGCCTGGTCGAACCCATGGCCGGAATCCAAGCCCTGCACGGCCACGGCGGTGGCGTTGCGGATCTCGCGCTCCTTGGCGAGCACGGCCTTCTGCTCGAGGGCCTCGTCCTCGTAGGCGCGCCAGGCTTCCCAGCCTTCGTTGACGCGCGCCCACGCGCCGCTGCCCCAGAGGAGCGCCGCGATGAGCAGCGCGGCCAGCGCCATGACGCGTTCGCGCGCCTTCAGGCTGAAGAAGAAGTGTTTCATTGTTGGGTGGTCTCGGCGGCCTTGAGGAGGGCCGGTTGCTTGAAGGTGATCTCGAGGCGGAAGGTCGTCGAGGTGTCGCGCACCCGCGGCTCGCTGTTCGTGACGGCTTCGACCTCCGGCAGGGTCTGCACGGCGCGCAGGAACTCCGAGATGTCCCCGGCGTTCGGGGTCTTGGCGTCCACGGTCATGACGGGCTTCGTCAGCACGCTGTCCTTGGCCTTCTTGAGCTCGCACGCGACGTGCGTGAACTCGACGGTGGCGGGACGTTTCTCGTTCACGAGCACGAGCATCTCGAACGGCAGCAGGCGCTTGACGCCGAGCTCGAGGATGCGGTCGGTGATCTTCTTCGACTCCTCGATGTCCTCGACGAGCGGCCGGCGCGCTTCGTTGGCCGCCTCGAGCGACCCGGAACGGGCCCCGATGACCAGGCCGCCGATGTCCAGCAGCAGGGAGACGGCCAGCACGGCGGCCCCGACGCGCACCCCGTTCCAGAGCAGCAGATTGAGGCGCTCCTTCTTGCGGCGCTCGGCCAGGAAGTCGCTGTCGCGGATGTCGGAGTCGTCCAGGCCCTTGCGCGGGATGACGAACGTGCCGTTGCCTTCGCGCTTCAGGACGAGCGCGCCTTCGACGAGGCCGCCGCTGAGCGCGCCCTCGACGGTCTCGACCGCGACGTCCGCCGGCAGCCCGGCGCGCGCCGCGGCTTCGCGGGCCAGCCCGGCTTCGTCCGCGTCCGCCTTCTCGGCCACGGCGACGGCCGCGGGGAGTTCTTCGCCGGCCTTCCAGGCCAGCGCGGTCAGGCGCTCCTCGCCGCGGTGCACGACGACGCCGTCGGCGGCGGGCTTATGCCCGCACAGGGCCAGGAACTCCGGCACGACCTGGCAGTCCTCGGGCCACGCGAAGCTTTCCTCCGCGGTGAAGCGCCGGCGATGCGCCGCGTAGGCGAGCACCTGCCTGCCGTCCGCCGAGGTCACGAAACCGACGAGCATCTGCTCGAGCGGGAAGGGCGACACGGCCTCGAGCGCGAGGTTCACCTGCCCGGCGAGGTCTTCGCCTTCGACGGCCAGCCGCCGGACGAAGAACCGGTTACCCGGCAGCATGGCCGCTTCCTGCGGCTTGGGGCCGGTGAGGAAACGCGAGAGAGGAGAGGTCATTTGGTGGGGGGCGGCGTGGCCGCGGGGTCGGCGGTTTCGAGAGGGGGCTTGGGCGCCGAGGGGGCGCCGTTGTCTTCCTCCCAGGCGAGGATCTGGAACGGATAGGCGATCGTGTTGCTGGCGACGCGTCCGCTCATGGTCGATTTGCCCAAGGTGGGCGACGCTTCGATGCCGGGGGTGAGGTAAGGGGTGGCGGTTCTCGTAGTAGACCGCGGGGCGGCTGTCGAGGTTCCCGTCGTCCTCGCGGCCGGCGAAAGGGTCGTCCGCCCGCCCAAGGCCATGTCCGGATTGGTGTCGGGGTTGGCCGCCGCGCTGGGGTAGGCGACGTCCTCGCGGACGGCGACGAGGGCGCTGATCCGGCACCGCGCCAAGCCTTCCTTCACGGTCACGCGCAGCCACATCAGGATGATCTCGTCGTCGAACTTGGCCAGGTTCGCCCCGCCGCCGATGAGCTGGCGCACTTCGCTGGTGACCCGGAAATAGGGCGGGGTCCCGACGATCCGCCTGCCGATCTCGGCCTGGCGCTCGCGGATCAGGGCCAGCTGGTTCTCGTCCAGCCCCTGCGAGAGCAGCACGGCGTCCGAGGCGGTGTTGATGTTCGCCTGCGGGAAGGTGTACAGGCTGACGCACGCCTTGAAGGCCTCGAAGATCGGCGTGGGCCGCCCGGCTTCGTCGAAGAAGAACTCCTTGGCCACCCCGATCGAACGGAACTCGTCGAAGGTCCGGATCGGCCGGCGCGCGGACCGGAAGGCGAGCGTCGCCCGCTGGTAGGCGGCGTCCGTCGCCTCCTCCTCGAGCGACTCATACCCTTTGCTCTGCCAGGCCACCACGGCGTCGGCGACGCGCTCGGCGTCGCGCTGCTCCATGCCGAGCGAGTACAGCAGCTGGATGAGGTCGTTCTTGGTCAGCACGCTCAGGGGCAGCTTGGCCGACTCGTCCTCGTATTCGAACTTCACCTCGAGGCCCTCGCGCGGCGGGAAGCCGGCGTAGGCGTGCGGGTCGTCGAAACCCTGCGTGGGCGCGTGCACCTTGTTGAGGTCGATGGAGCGGATCTCGGCGATGACCGCCAGCGCGAGCTCGAGCTCGCTCTGGGCGTCGGCCCGCAGGCGCCGCCGGTCCGCCTCGCGCGTGGCCATGGCCAGCTCGAGGGAGTTGTCCTCCATGAACTGCGCCAGCAGCAGCGCGGCCAGGGTGACGAGCACCAGGACGACCACGATGACGGAGCCGCGGCGACGCTTCATGGGGTCGAGGCGCCGGAGCGCTTGATGGGGAGGCTGATGACCTTCGTGGCTTCGAGCGCCCCGCGCTTGAAGACGAGATGCACCCGCGCGGGCTTCCGCCAGGCGGTCGAGCCGGGCTCGTTCACGGGCTCGTCCTCGACTTTCCATTCCTTGAGGTCGGCGTCGTAATATTCGTAGCGCAGCGCGGTGACGAAGGGGCTGATGACGGTGTCGTGGCGGTCCGTGATGTCGCGCTCGAGCTCGAGCCGCGACTGCCACTGGAAGACGAGCCCGCGCCCTTCCTCGACGAAGACGGTGAAGTCCACGTCCGGCAGCGGCGCCTCCGGCCAGTCGGCCAGCCGCCCGGCGTCGGGCAGCAGGAAGCCGAGCCGCGGCACGGTCGTGCCCGCGCCGTCGTCCACGTCCTTCAGCGCGACACCCGAGGCGCCCGGCCCGAGCGTGGCCTGCTCGAACGCGTTGCGCACCAAGGCGCTGGCCGCCCGCGCGTGCTGGTCGAACAGCCGCTGGTCGCGGCCGCTCCCCCACAGTTCGCCCATGGAGAAGAGGAAGGTGTTCAGCGCGACCATCAGCGCGCCCAGCAACGCCAGCGCGATGAGCATCTCGAGCAGCGTGAAGCCGCGCCGGCGGAAGGGGCGGCTCATTGGGCGGGCCGCGGCGCCGGGGCCGGGGTCGGGGCGCGGGCGGGCGGAGCGCCTTTGCCGGAGGGAGCGCCGCCTTTGCCGCCGTTGTTCTTGCCGCCCGGCGCCGTCGAGGCGGGCGCGCGCGCGGCCGAGCCTTTGCCGCCGGGATTGGCGGGCACGAGCTTCTTGCCCCGCGTCGGCGCGCTGATGAACGCGGAGTTGCCGTCGGCTTCCTTGTAGCCGCGCTCCTGCTCGAGCCGCTGGCGCGCTTCGTCCCGGATCTTCTGGCGGTCCGACGGAATCGACCACGTGGGCCGCAGCAGCATGCGCGTCTCGGTGAATTCCTCCGCTTCCGCGCCGTCCGCCCCTTCGATCTCGGCGGTGAGCTGCACGGCGAAGAGGTCGCTCACGGCGGTGGCCTCGATCTTGCCCTGCCAGCGCGCGGTCCGTCCGCCGGGCAGGCGGATCTCGCCGCCGGCCTCGACGTCGTCGAAGCCCGGCGTCTCGAGCAGCGCCGCGCGGCACCGCGCGAGGTCGTCCAGGCGCTGCTCGTCCTGCTTCATGGAGATGCGGCTGAGGATGACGTTCGAATAGGCGGCCCCGAGGCTGATCGCCGCGAGCGCGAAGATGGCGAGGCTGACGAGCACCTCGATCAGCGTGAAGCCGCGGCGGTTCATCGGGCGTCGACGGCCGGGAGCGGCGCGCAGGTGAGCGGGTCGATGGGCACGAGGCGGCGGCCTTCCTCGCGGGTCACCTCGAGGCGCACGCGGTCGCACGTGCCGTCCGGATAGAAGCGCATGCGCGCGAGCGGGGTCTCCGACGCGACGCCGCCGAGCAGGATCGCGCCGGTGGTCTCGGGCGCGAGGATCTTGACCTTCACGCCCTCGGCCCGCGGGAGCTTCTCCTCCGCCAAGGGTTCGTCCTCGCCGGCGCCCTCGGGCCCCCAGCGGAAATCCGGCGAGTCCTCGTCCCCGCCCTCGACCGGCAGGAGCTCGAAGGTCCGCGACTGCTGCACGGCGCGCCGTCGCACGGCCTGCAGCAGCGCCTTCGCGGCGTCCTCCGGATCCGAACGCGCGGTGCCCTTGAGCAGCGTCGTCGAGCCGCCGATCAGGACGGCGGCGATCATGCTCATGAGCCCGATGGCGAGCAGCGTCTCCAGCAACGTGAAGCCGGGACGCGCCGGAACGCCGGGGGAGTGCTGCGCGGCCGGACTCACCAGTTGCCGATGTCGTCCGCGGTGTCCGCCTGCTTGTCGCGGCCCTTGGAGAACAGGTCGAAGCTGTCCGTGTTGTGCGTGCCAGGGTAGCGGTATTCGTACGGCTCGCCCCACGGGTCGGTCGGCAGCTTGCCGCCCGGGACCTTGATGTACGGGCCCTTCCACTGGTCGGCCTTGTCCTCCGGCGCCTTGATCAGGGCCTTGATGCCCTGCTCGGTCGAGGGGTAGTCGCCCATGTCGCGGCGATAGCTGAGCAGCGGGGCCTCGAGCGACGAACGCACGAAGATCTTCGCCGAGCCTTCCTGGCCCTGGCCGAAGAACTTGTCGAGGTTGCCGACGACGACGCCGACCAGCAGCGCCATGATGGCGATGGTGATCAGGATCTCGAGCAGGGTGAAGCCCTTCCGCAGACGGCGGGCGGGATGCTGTGGGACGGAGGTCATGGAGAAAAGAATGGCGAGGCTCAGCGCACCTTGGGCGCCTTGGGGGGCTTGGTCGAAGTCGTGGGCGCGTCGTTCTTCGAGCTCTTGCCGGACGCGGCGTCCGCTCCGCGCGAACGGCCGTCGCCGCCGTCGGGACCGCGCTTGCCGAAACGCTCGCGCATCTGCTGGCGGAAGGCCTCGACCTGCTCGGGCGTGAGGTTCGCCGGCATGCCCCCGATGGTCGGCGCGCCCGTGGTCTGCGTGGCGGCGGCCGAGACGGCGGCGAGCTGCGCGGGGCTGGGCCCTTTGTAGGCCACCACGACGGCCTGGTGCAGCGCCATCTGCTGCGGCTGTCCGCCGTTGTCGACGTCGAGCGTCTCGTTCACGGGATCGAAGCCTTTGACGACGACCGGGACGTTCACCGAAGGGGCTTCGCCCTCGGCCACCCAGGTCGATTGCTTGGTCTGGGTGTTATAGATGCTGTAATAATTGACGCCGCCTTCGGCATACATGCCCCGGAACTCGAGCGTGCTCGGCGCCGCGCCCGGTCCGGCCGCCGTCCCGGTCCCGCCGAAGGGCGAATTCTTGACGAGGCTGTCCAGGCTCACGGCCGAAGCCGGGCCGACCCCCAGAAGGGCGGCCGTCGACATGACGAAGGCGAAGCGGGAAAAGAGGCTCATCGGGAGGATTAGGGCGGGGTATCTCTGAAACACCAATCAGGGGTTTAGGTTGCCAATTTACTCCCCTATCTGCCACGCCCAAATGGGCCTATTCGAGGATGTTTCCGCAGTGGAGGCAGGTTTTTACCCCTCTGCGCCCACGATCGCCGCGCCTTTTTGAGCGATTTAACCTATTTAAGTCCTTATTAACCATAGTTTTATCGATTTAAACCGCGATTTTGACACTTTTTTGACGCTCCAGGCCTTTGGTTTGCAACCTTACCCCTTCGGTTTTGTCTTTAATGAAAGATGCTGTTCCCGGCCCTACGCGCAGTTTGGCCCTCCCGGTTTGTCGCCATTTTCGGGGCGGTCGCCTGCGTCGGGAGCGCCCCGGCCGCCGCCGCGGATTTCCAGCAGGACGTGGTGCCGTTCCTCGACAAGTATTGCTACGAGTGCCACGACGCCGAACTGGCCAAGGGCCACCTCAACCTCGAAGGGTTCAAGAACGACGCCCGTTTCTTCCGCGACCAACGCATCTGGCGCGAAGTGGTCAACCAGGTCACCTCCGGCGAGATGCCTCCCGCGAAGAAGAAGACCCGCCCGTCCCCGGCCGAGATCGAACGCCTGCAGTCGTCGGTCCATCAGCTCCTCGCCGCGGCCATCGCCAAAGCCAAGCCCGATCCGGGCGACGTGACCATCCGCCGCCTCAACCGCGCGGAATACAATCAGACGATCCGCGACCTTTGCTTCCTCGACGAGAATTTCTCCGCCGACTTCCCCGCCGACGACACAGGTTACGGCTTCGACAACATCGGCGACGTGCTCACGTTCTCGCCGGTCCATCTCGAGCGCTTCTTGTCCGTCGGCGAGGCGATCGCCGCCAAGGCGATGCCCGACCAGCCCGCCGCCCTCGAGGGGACGGGCCTCGCGATGATCGAGATGTCGCCCCGCGGCAAACGCGACAGCCAGCAGCGCTACTTCGACCCGGCTCCTTATCTGTCGGGCCCGATGACGGCCTCCCGCGACGGCGACTACGTGATCTCGGTCAACCTACGCTCGACAGGCTCGCCCGGCGACCCGCCCCCGAAGGTCGCCTTCCTCGTCGACGGCCGCGAGGTCGGGTCCTACCAGTTCAAGCAGGTGAAGAAGTCCGAGGTCGCCGAGGCCAAGGCCACCCTCAAGGCCGGCCCGCATGAGTTCACGCTGAAGTGGCTCAACCCGCCCGCGAAGATCACCGGGAGCAACCGCACCCTCTCCGGTCTCCGCCTCCGCCTGCTCGGCCCGTCCGACACGCGCACGGAACTGCAGCGCCGCCTGGCGGCGACGATCGCCGGCAAGACCGGCCCGGCTCGCGCCCAGGCCGTCGCGAATTCCTTCGTGAGCCGCGCCTTCCGCCGCCCGGCCACGCCCGCCGAGCTCAACCGTTACGCGAAGGTCTTCCTCGACGCCGAGAAGGCCAAGGGCAGCTGGGAAGCCGGCGCGCAGGCGATGATCGCCGTGGTGCTGGCTTCGCCGAAATTCATCTTCCGCGCCGAACAGGACGAGCAGCCGACCGCGCCGGACGCCCACCCGGTCTCGGAATTCGCGCTGGCCTCCCGGCTCAGCTACTTCCTCTGGGGCTCGATGCCCGACGACGAGTTGTTCCAGCTCGCCTACGCCGGCAAGCTTTCCGCCAACCTCGAGGCCCAGGCCCGCCGCTTGCTCAAAGACCCGCGCTCCCGCTACCTGACCGAGGGCTTTGGGCTGCAATGGCTCCAGCTCCGCCAGCTGTCGACGGTCTCGCCCGATCCGGGGATGTTCCCGGCCTTCAACGACGCGGTCCGCGTGTCGATGATGAAGGAGACCGAACTTTTCTTCGCCGAGATCGTCCGCGAGGACCGCAGCGTGCTCGACCTGATCGACGCGGACTTCACCTACGTCGACCGTAACCTGGCGGCGTTCTACGGCCTCAAGGCCGACTTCCCCCGCGGCCGCGGTCCTTCGTCCTTCGTGCGCGTGACGCTCCCGCCCGGCGAACGCGGCGGCATCCTCACCCACGCGTCCATCCTGACGGCGACCTCGAACCCGACCCGCACGTCGCCGGTCAAACGCGGTAAGTGGATCCTGGAACAGATCCTCGGTTCGCCGCCGCCGCCCGCGCCCCCCTCCGTTCCGACCCTCGAAGGGCAGCAACTCAAGGGCAACCTCCGCCAGCGCATGGAGCAGCACCGCGCCGATCCGGCCTGCGCGTCCTGCCACTCCCGCATGGACGCCATCGGGTTCGCGTTCGAGAGGTTCGACGCGGTGGGCCAGCTGCGCTCGAAGGACGAGGGCGCCCCGATCGACCCGTCCGGCAAGCTGCCCGACGGACGCTCCTTCGCCGGCGCGGGCGAGCTGAAGAAGATCCTCAAGGCCGACCGCGAGAAGATCGTCCGTAACCTGGCCTCGAAGCTCCTGACGTTCGGCCTCGGCCGCGGGCTCGATTACTACGACGGCCCGGCGGTCGACAAGATCACGTCCGCCGCCCTCGCCCAGGACGCCCGCTTCTCCTCCCTCGTCCTCGGGGTGGTGATGAGCGATCCTTTCCGCCTCCGCCGCGGAACTTCGCAGGTTGAATCAGGGTCGGAAACTCCTAAGAAATAATCACCCGCGCCATGAAGCCCGCACTCCTCCCCCGCCGCACGGTCCTCAAGGGCCTCGGCGCCGTCATGGCCCTGCCGTGGCTCGAGGCGATGGGCCTCCAGACTTCCTGGGCCGCCGGCGACACGCCGGTCAAACAGGCCGCGCCGAACCGCATGGCGATCCTGTACGTCCCCAACGGCGTCAACATGGACGGCTGGCGCGTCGGCGCCGAAGGCGCCCTGCCTTCCAAACTGCCCGCGATCCTCGCGCCCCTCGCGGCCCATAAGGCCGACTTCTCGGTGCTCACCGGCCTCACGGCCGACAAGGCCCGCGCCAACGGCGACGGCGGCGGCGACCACGCGCGCGCGATGTCCGCCTTCCTCACCGGCGCCCAGCCCCGCAAGACCGACGGCGCCAACATCCGCGCCGGCGTCTCGGCCGACCAGCTCGCCGCCGCCCGCCTCGGCGACCGCACCCGCCTCGCCTCCCTCGAGATCGGCACCGAGGCCAGCAAGCTCGCCGGCGGCTGCGACTCGGGTTACTCCTGCATCTACCAGTCCAATATTTCCTGGCGCTCCTCGACCCAGCCGATGCCGAAGGAAGTGAACCCGAAGCTGATCTTCGAACGGCTCTTCGGTTCGGGCACCGACCTCGAGCGCCAACGACGCGACGCGCAACGCAAGTCGGTCCTCGACGCGGTCCGCGACGATTTCCGCGAACTCAACGTCCGCCTCGGCGCCGACGACCAGCGCAAGCTCGACGAATACTTCACGGCGGTCCGCGAGATGGAACTGCGCATCCAGAAGTCCGGCGCCTCCGGCCAACCCAAGGCCCCCGCCGGCGCGCCGATCCCCAAAGGCATCCCGGAAAGCTACGCCGAACACCTCCGCCTCCTCGCCGACCTGATGGTGCTGGCGTTCCAGACCGACACCACGCGCGTGGCGACGTTCGTCCTGGCCAACGAAGGCTCCAACCGCTCGTATCCGTTCATCGGCGTGCGCGACGGCCACCACAGCATCTCCCACCACGGCCACGATCCGGTGAAGCTGGCGAAGATCCAAGACATCAACGTCTTCCACGCCACCCAGCTGGCCTACCTCCTCGACCGCCTGAAGTCCGTCAAGGAAGGCGACGGCAACCTGCTCGACCACTCGATGCTCGTCTACGGCTCCGGCAACGGCGACGGCGACCGGCATAACCATGACGACCTGCCGATCCTGCTCGCCGGCAAGGGCTGCGGCACGCTCCGCCCCGGCCGCCACGTCGTCTACCCGAAGGAGACCCCGCTCAACAACCTCTGGGTCAGCATGCTCAACCGCATGGACATCCGCGACGTCCAGCTCGGCGACAGCACCGGCGAGCTGAAGAAATTGAGCTGAGCTCAATTTCTTCAGCTCAGAGTATCGAGTCTGGAGTATCGAGTATCGGGGGAGCGCCTTTGTCTCGGCTAGGGATGACCGGCCCGGTCATCCGCGGGCGCGCGGGCCGCGCGCCCCTACCTTAAGACCCTCCACGCAAAGGGAGACCGGAAGCCGGGAAGTTAGCTTCGGACCTATGCCCCCAGCTAATCATCCGGTCTCCGGTTCCCCCTTGAGTTAATCCCTGTCCGCCACCTGCCACCCGGGACTGCCACCCGTCACCCGGAATCACCCCCGATACTCGATACTCCATACTCAATACTCCGATCTGACGTCCGCGGCACCGCCGCGGACGTCAGATCAACCCCGCTTCTTCGGCGATCGAATCGATCTTGTGTTCCAGGAGGTCCGTCTTGGCCTTCAAGGCCGCGACTTTCCTCAGGAGCTCTTCGTTCTGGGCGACGAGCTGCTGGAGGAGGGCGAGGATCTGTTCGTTGGAAATGTTAGTGTTCACGTTGGTGATGCATGGTGCGTGCGGAGCAGTCATCCCGACGCCGGCACGGCGGCGAAGGAAAGGCGCGGATTTATCCCGGGAGGGAAGGGGAGCGGGCCGGAGGCCGATTTCTTTAAGCGCGAAAACTCCCTGCGGTCAGCGTGAGCTGGCCACTCGTGGATAGTGTATTCGCATTCTTAAGGACACGCCCCCGACCCTGCATCCCCCTCCGCCCGTGTCAAGGCAGGGACGACGCGATGGGGTCTGACTTCGTTCGGAATGCTGAACGTGTCCGACCCCGTCGCATCATGCCTCTTCTGAGCCCCAGGCCTTCTGCCTTGGTTCCTATCATTTTGCTTCGTGCCCTCCGACCCTCCGGCCCTCGCTTCACGCCCCCTCGATTCTCGCCACGAAACCCGGCACATGCTTCCGCAGTAGTGCGAGCGGCTTCGCTTCCGAGTCTCTGCGACCCATCAGCGCTACCTTGTGTCTGACCGTGTTCGGATTGAGCGAGTAGAGCTCGAGCAGGAATTCATCGGGACTCACGGCCTTGATCTTCCAGGGTGTCAGCGCTTCCGGCCGGAAATGCCTTAGATTGAACGTCACGATATCCTTGGCGCCTGCGTCGATCGCCGCCGCCAGGACGTGACGGTCGCCGCGATGATTTCCCGCCTTCGCAATCAGCTCCGCCGCCGGCGTGACGCACGCCTCAGGGAACGCCCTTCCGATGGCCTCGCGCCATCGGTCAGCGGTGGCGACTGGCCATTTCTTCGGCAGCCTCTGAGTCAGCGCCCGATGCGCTTCGCTGAGGATCTCTTCCGTCCAGACGGGTCGGTAGAGCCGGGGTTCTTCGGCTAGGCGTAGCAGGAGGTCGCACAGGCTCTGCGGCACGAGCACGCAGGCGTCCAGCACGACCGGCCTGGCCACGTGGACGCCCATCAATCGTAGAGCCCGGCCTCCTTGGCTGCGCCGAACATCCCGTCGAGGATCGCCCGACGGTCTTTATTGCGGACCGCCGCGTAGGCACGCAGGTCCTTCAGGCGCACCCGGCGGTGCGTTCCCACCTTATGGCTAGGGAGCTTCTTCTCATCGAGCAGGCGCACGACATACTGCCGGGACATCCCGAGGAAGTCCGCGGCCGCCTGGGTGGTGAAGTCTTCGTCTTCGGGCATCAGCACGATGGAACGGCCTTGGGACATCTCCCGGGCGACGTGCAGCAGGACGTCATAGACCGCCTGGGGCAGGCGGATCTCCTGACCGTCGGCCGAGCGGAGGCAGGGTCGTCGGTGGGCCGCTGCGAATTCGACCAAGCGAGGCAGGTCCGCGCGGTCCTTCTTGGAAAGCGAGCGGGGGTCGAGGCGGGTGGAGGTCGTCTTCATGGCGTCATGCAATAAACGCTACAAACGCAACCAAGTCAAGGCCGGCCAAAATGAGATCCTTCTCCGCATCCCCCATCCATCACCCGCCCTCCCGCCCCCGCAACCCCGGGAATCCCCCAGCATGGGGTCTGACTTCGTCATGCCGCCTGACGTGTCTGACCCCATGCTCCCCCTGGCCTCCGCCCGCATCCAAGGTAGGGTCGGCACTGCGTGCCGACCTAGCTGTCTCTCTGTCGTTCCCAACCGCTAACCGCTAACCGCCAAACCCTCGCGGCTCCGCCGCACCGGTAGGGATGACCGGCCCGGTCATCCGCGATGCGATGGGGTCTGACTTCGTTCGGAATGCTGAACGTGTCCGACCTCGTCGCGTCCCCTCGGCGCTCCGGTCGCTACACCTTCGCGCTTGAGGCCGTCGGAGGCTTGAACATAAAAAGCACATGCAAGAACCCCGTAAAGCCTCCTCCTCGGGCCTGGTCGCCTATGCTATCCTGAGCCACGTCTTCAGCTTCCTTAGCGTATTCTTCGCGGTGATGGTGTACGTCGACGGCCCGCGGGATCTATGGCGCGCCCTCTCGTGGGTCTGCGTTGTTCCTGCCCTTGTCTTTAACTGCCTGATCCTGCACCGAGGTTGGAAGTCAGTCCAAGACGGCAAGGCTCAGTCTACCCCCGGCCAGGCCGTAGGCTACTGCTTCATCCCCCTGTATAACCTTTATTGGTGCTTCGTCGCGTATTATGGGCTCATGCAAGAGTTCAACCGCTTGGCCGTCGCCCGCGGCCGGCCTGACCAGAAGGTGATCGAGGGCATCTCCCTCACGCAGTGTATCCTCCAAGCGACGATGTGCTTGGCCGTCTTTTCTATTCCATTCTCGGTCGTGGTGACGTGGCAGATCATCGGCGCGGTCAAAGACATCGAGCAGGCCTGATTCCAGCGTCGGTCAGGCGCCAGAACGTCGCGCCCCCCGGAGAGGCGCATTTCGTGCGACGCATCAAACCCGCATGGGAGCAAGGCTTTGATGCCCCCTTACCGGCAGGTGTGACTCCTTCCTGTGGGAGGCAATGGCTTCGGGGTTGCTTACACTAAAAAAGCATCAATAAACACACATACCCCTATGCACCCCCGCACTTCCTCCTCCGGCCTAATCGTTTTCGCGATCCTGCACCACGTCGCCTTGGCGATATCCATGATCTTCACGATCGCTTCTCTGGTCGACAGTTACGACGCGACCACGTGGGCGGTCTTCAGTATCGTCTTCGCCATCCCTGCGGTTGTCTTTTCTTCTCTCATTCTCCATCGGGCCTGGTCTGCCGTGCAAGATGGCGTGACGACCGTGACCCCGGGCAAGGCCGTTGGCTTCTGCTTCATTCCGTTCTTCAACCTCTACTGGAACTTCGTCGCCCACGTCGGCCTGATGAAGGAAATCAACCGCCTTGCCGAGGCCCGTGGCCGTCCTGATCAGAAGGTCAACGAAGGCTTCGCCCTGACCTTCTGCATTCTTGCCGCCACGATCTGCCTGGCGATCGTGGCCGCGCCCTTCGGCGTGGTCCTGATCTGGCAGACCATCGGCGCGGTCAAGGACCTCGAGAACGCCTGATCATGGACACGCCTCCTCCGCTGCCTGTGCGGCCGAAGCAAGGCACTAGCGCCGTCAAGGTGATCCTCATCGTGTTCGGCTCCTTGGCGGGGGTGGTGGTCTTGGCGTTGGCCGGACTCTTCGTGCTCGGCCTGACTGGTGCCGACACCTACACGCCGATGAACGGGGAGCCGTCCATCCACGGGCGTCCGGCCTCGGTCGGCTTTACGCCGCAGTCCATCGAAGCGCGCTGCCGCGCCCGTGGCCTCGAATACTACGCCGGCGATAGCAGTAACCGTCTCTGGAGCCGCGCGACCGAGCAGCAGCAAGAACAGCTCGAGGCCAGAGGAATCAAGATGTACCGCATCAAGATTCGGAAGCGGTATGATGTGGTTTTCATCCTCTCGGTCATCGAATCCCCTCGTGACTTCTCTTCATCCGAGGCCAAGGAAGTCTTGGCGGCGGTCGCTCCGCCCACGCCCGTGGCCGTCAACGGCCGCTTCATCTATTGCTTTGCCGGCCGTCCGGACCCCAAGGGAAGCACCGGCGACGACGTGATCTGGATGACGCCGCAGGCCCTTTTCGACTCCCTCTGAGGCCCGCCTCGCCCGGTAGGGTCGGGACCGCGTCACGACATAGTTGTCTCTTGGTAGGGACGGCCCTCCGAGCCGTCAGCCTGCGCCGATGGGGTCTGACTTCGTTCGGAATTCTGAACGTGTCTGACCCCATCGCGCGTCTCC
>SXGR01282998.1_pt1 | contig 16294 bp, 12 predicted proteins | sample 3174711 | NCBI WGS metagenome assembly SXGR01 (sample SAMN11356860, study PRJNA531348) | freshwater metagenome | isolation source: freshwater sample F1-60 | place: China: Fuxian Lake, Yuxi | collected 2017-12-25
AGGTAGTCGGTGCCGAGCAGCGCGTCGGGCTCTTCGCCGGGGCCCATCTTCGGCGCGCCGACGATGTCGAACGGATCGACCGGATACAGGTAGGGGCCGGCAATGACCGTCACCGCGACGAAGCAGAGTATGCCTAGCCCGACCAGGGCCGCGTAGTTGCGCCGGAATACGCTCCAGGCCTCGCGCCAGGGCCCGCGCGCGCGGCCCGCGGCGTGCGCTTCCACGGCTGCGGCGGGCGGCGACTCAGGCATCGTTGCGTATCCTCGGGTCGATCAGCCGGTAGGCGAGGTCGGTGAGCAGATTGCCGACGATCACCAGCAGCGCCGAAAGCAGCAGTATGCCGAGGATCAGCTGCGTGTCGCGCCGCAGGATGGCCTCGAATGCGAGCAGGCCCATGCTGGGCCAGGTGAACACCGTCTCGACCAGCACCGCGCCGGCGAGCATGGCGGAGAACTGCAGCCCGGCTATGGTCACCACCGGCAGGATGGCGTTGCGCAGCGCGTGCTTGAACACCACCTTGTTCTCCGACAGGCCCTTGGCGCGCGCGGTACGCACGTAATCCGAGCCGAGCACCTCCAGCATGCTGGCCCGTGACAGGCGCGAGTACAGCGCGAGGTAGATCAGCGCGAGCGTGCCGGCCGGCAGGATCAGGTGGTAGGCGACGTCGAGCGCATAGGCAAAGCCGGTGGCGCCCTGCGCGACGTCGTACATCCCCGAGGCGGGCAGCAGTTCGAACACCGACGCAAACAGCAAGAGCAGCATCAGCCCCGACCAGAACACCGGCGCCGAGAAGCCGAACAGCGCGACGATCGTCACCAGCGCGCCGAGCCAGGTTGCCGGGTAGCGCGCCGCCATCACGCCGAGGAACGTGCCGGTAACGATCGCCATCGAAAGCGCCGTCACTACCAGCAGCACGGTAGCGGGTACGCGGTCGAGGATCAGCCCGAGCACCGGGCGGTTGAAGTACAGGGAGTGGCCGAGGTCGCCCGTGGCGACGCGCGAGACGTAGATCCAAAGCTGGTCCAGGAAGGACTTGTCCAGCCCGTAGGCTTTCGTCAGTTGCGCGATGGTTTCCTCGGAGGCGCCGCCCATCTCGCCGACGATGGTCTGCACGATGTCGCCGGGTGCCATGTGGATGAGACTGAAGTTCAGCACCGCGACCGCGAGCAGCAGCCCGGCGGCATATGCCAGTCTTCGCAGCAGCCACCAGCCGAATTCCATGTGCTTGCCTCCGGTCCGCCAGTCGCGGCTCGTCTCTGCAAAGATCTTGCGAGCATCGATAGCGTAACACCGGCCTTGATGCAAGCGCCCCGGCGCCGACGAGGCCCGAGCGCATTGCGGTGAGCGAGCGGGATGCGCGATCGATCGGGTAACATCTCCCGGCACATGACCGCCATCGTCTATCGCGACTTCGACCAGCAGGCGCTCGATGCGCAATACAACAACCGGGCGCGCTTTCCGGACTTCGAGGTGCATTTCGACCGCTGGACGGCGTGGAGCCAGGTCACGCGATCCAGGCTCCCTTGTCTGCTCGACCAGTCCTTCGGCGCGTCCGAACTGGAGAAGGTCGACGTGTTCCCCGCTGCCGTCGAGCGCGCGCCAATCTACGTGTTCATCCACGGCGGCTACTGGTACTCGCTCGTCAGAACCGCCGCAGTGGGCGCGGACGCTGCAGACTTTTCACAGCATCGTGTCGGCGGCCTTCATCGTTTTCGCCGTTGTGCTCTGTCTTTATCTCGTGGCCGAGAACACCAATCCGTTCGGCGCCGTGCTGCTGCCTTTCCTCATCGCCATCGGGGCTTATCTAGCCGTCCGGTTCGCGGCGCTTTCCTATCTCGCGCTCTACATGGGCCGCTACGACGCCCGGATGATCATGTCGACGCACGTACTCCTCGCCCCACTCTGCGTTTCTTTGGTTATGGTCGTCCTTGCACGTCTATGGCATGACCGGCTCGGCGGGCCGATCTATAGCCATTCTGGTCAAATGGGAATTTTTCCTGTTTCGGCGTTTGCCGGTACAATTCCAAAAGACGAAATCCCGCTGAGCGGGTAATTGCATTAACTAGGGGTTCATATGCTTTTCATCAATCCAGCAACGGAAAAGTTTGGTGGTTTTCTTTCGCGCTACGTGCCGGTCGGCATCCCCGTCGCGCTCGGCTATCTCGCCGCCTACCTGGAGAGAGCCGGCATCCGCTGCGCCGCCCTCGACGAAGAAATCTTCACCATCACCCCGAGCCTTCTTCGGGAGACGGTCAAGGACCTCGAAAAGCCCTATATCTTCGGCGTCTCCTGCCTGACCGCACACGTGGGCCGCGGCCTGCAGATCGCGGAAATGATCAAGACCGAATTTCCGGACTCGACGGTCGTGTTCGGCGGCCTGCATCCCTCGACCCTGCCGGAGGAATCGATCGCCGGCGGCCACGTGGACTACGTGGTGCGCGGCGAAGGTGAAGAGGTGATGCTGCAGCTCCACCGGGCGATCCGCGGGCAGGGCGACCCGACCAAAATCCTCGGCGTGTCGTACATGCGCGATGGCGTCATTCACAACAATGCGGAGGCGCCGCTCATCCCGGATATCAACGACATCCCGTTCTTTCCGTACCACCTGTTCGAGCACGAAAAGTATGACCGCGGATTCATTACCACGTCGCGCGGTTGCCCCTACCGCTGCTCCTATTGCAGCCAGCGGCTCCTCACCGGCACGACCTATCGCTATCGGTCGGCGCAAAAAATCGTCGAGGAGCTGGATGTTCTGGTGAACAAATACGGCCAGAAGGCGATCGTCTTCTACGACGACAATTTCTGCCTCAAGGCGCGCCGCGTGCACGAACTGTGCGACTTGATCGTCGCCAACGGCCTGGATAAGAAAGTCAAGCTCTCGGTGCAGACGCGTGCCGACAACGTTCTCTTCCATGGCGGCGAAGAACTGGTGAAGCACATGGCCGAGTCCGGCTTTACGCACATGGGGTTCGGCATGGAAACCGGCGTGCAGCGCCTCGCCAACCTGATCCGCAAAGACGAGACGGTTGAGTGCCATCTCGAGACCGCGCGCCTGTGCCAGAAGCACAACATCGACGTGTCGTTCTTCATGATCTATGGCCTGCCCACCGAGACGGCGGCGGATCGCGAAGAGAGCTACAAAGTCGTGATGAGCGCCAGCCTTTCGGCGACCAAGTACAACAACCTGATTCCTTATCCGGGCACGCCGCTATGGAACGAACTGAAGGGGTCGGGCCGGGTGGTGGTGACCGAGAACTGGAGAAACTTCAACAGCGTGCTGGCGATGACCAGCAGCATCTTCGACAAGACGCCGCTGCCCTACGTGCCGGAAACGACCTCGGAGTGGGAATTGAAGCGCGACATCATCAAGTACAACCTGAAGTCCTACGTCAATGTGAAATCCATCGCCGCGATCTTCGGCCATACCAAGGGCATCGGCTGGTTCATGCTGCCGGAGAAGTGGTACCTGAAACCGCGCGAACTCTACGAGATCTGCAAGATCGGGGTGCAGGTCCTGATCAATATGGTCATGGCGTTCTCACCCCTCAAGCTCACCGAGCCCATCATTACCGCGCTCAACCCGGAGATGAAGAAGCGCGGCCGCGTCGCGAACTACGACGCCAAGGGATACAAGGAAATCGACTGGAACGACATCGAAACCAAGGCGAAGACCATCCTGCTCAAGCACGCGCGCGACGAGCGCAAGGCGACCGGCAAGTTCACGGTCGTGATCCACGACAAGCGCAAGGAACCCGCCGCAGCGACGAACTAGCCCAAGCGGGCGCCGGGGCCAGGGAACTGGCGCACGGCTTATAATCGTTCCATGCAAACGGTGTTCTGGGCTACCGTACTCGGCTTGCTGGCCTTTTCTGTTCACGTAGTGATCTGGCGCATTCGCCGTCCTCGGAACTCCGGGGTTGCTCTGCTCGCCGTATTCGTCGCTGTCGCTGCCTTGGGCGCCGCGTTATTTGCCATTTGGATTCAGCAGCACGGCGGATCCATGCCATGGCCTGCCTTCGCGCAAGGATCGCTCCTGTATTTCGCGGGCATGGCGGCCTACATCAATACCTACCCCGCCATTGAAGCCGATAGCCCGTCCCTGGTACTCGTGCAGGAGTTGCGGCGTGTAGGCGAAGCCGGCCTTGCTCTAGAGGAAATCATGCAGATTTTCAATGAGCAGGTCGTACTCAAGCCACGCGTGCTCAACCTGATGGACGAGAACATGGCGGTGCGGCACGGCGACCGAATCAGCCTCACGGCAAGAGGCCGGCTGATCGCCGAAGTGTTCTGGTATTTCAGGCAACTGACGGGACGGCCGATTGGCGGATGACTGACTGGCTGCTGATCACTCTGCCGATCGTTTGCCTGCTTGGGCTGGCAGCGACGCACGTCCTGCTCCTGCGGACTTATCCTGCAATCCGGCCGTATTCGGCGTATGGCCGTGCGTTCCTTGCGTGGCTCGTTATTGAAGTTCTTTTCGACGTCGTTGGAGCTCGGTATTTTTCAGCAAACCAATGGCTGCGCTATGGCCCCGCGAACCTGGCTTCCTATGTCGTGCTCGCGTATTGCTACTTCCATTTTTTCAATTTAGGCGAGACCGGCCGGCGCATGCGTCTGCTCATTGAACTGCGCGCGCATGCTGAAGGATTGACGCTAGCGGAGCTGCTCTCAAGATATAGCGCGAAGGAACTGATCCAGCGCCGCATTGATAGGCTGTTGATGGATGGCCAGGTAATTCAGAAAAATGGAAAATTCATTTCGAACGGCAAGACCATGTCGTCGATCGCTGAACTGATCGCCTGGCTGCGACGAATGGTAATGGGGCCGCCCCAAACGTCTTAGGGCGCGTATCTTTCCACCATGATTGTTCTACGAGCCGCGCAACGCGTCATTGCGTGCTCTACCTTGAGTTGCGCGCTCCCGCCATAGCATCGCCAGCAGAAAGACAGCGGGCAGAATCCAATAGCCGAATACCCCTGCAAGGAACCATCGCGGCCGATATGCAAATTCAATCGTCCGGTCTTCGGGCGACACGGCGACCGCCTTGAAGCCTATATTGGCGCGATAGATCGGTCTTTCGGCGCCATTGACATGGGCAATCCAGTCATCATCAAAACCGTCCCAATAGATGACAAAGCCTTCTCGCGGAACGTTTACACGGAAGCGCACCGTCCCGTGTAAATACGCGTCCACGTCGAAAGAAAATTTTGATGGCGCAGTTGGCGCGTTTTGTGCCCGAGGTTTGAGTCCAGGCTCTGCCGCGAGCACGACACGCTGATCCAGCAATTCCTGAAGAGCGCGCCCGCCCTTCTGTTGTATGAATTCCTGCAGCTCTTTCTCGCTTAAGACCTCGTGGGCAGCGCGGAACCCCAAGACCGGTTGACCTACGCCCATCAACGCATTGAACGCGTCGACATCCCGTTCGCCCAGCTTGTATATGTCGTAATAGCGCTTCGTCCAGAATATTGATCTCAGGCCAACCACTGCACCAAAGCGGTTCGGCGCGACCAATGCGTCCCAAGCCTTGAAATAGGGAAGGTCTTCGGCTCGAATGTCCGCCGGAGGGGTGGCAATCATGTTCAGGGCGGCATTGGTTTTGTACAAAACAGGTTCGTAGAGATACCAGCCGGTTCTCGGGATGGCGAAAACACGAGGTCCCGGCAGCGAAGCCGGCAGCCGCCCGTGGGAAAAATCCGGAGCGTAGTCTACAAAATAGTCCCGAGTCGCAAAATAGTCGACGCCCGTGGCAACGTATACCAGGAATAACGAAGTGATGATCCTCGTCGTCCAAGTACCCACCGCGGGAAACTTCGAGCGGAACTGCAACAATCCAAGGCCAACAAAAAAGGAAAGACCTAGCAGAACAAACGGGAGAAAAATCATTGTGTTCCTTACGAACCGAAGCGGCCAATACAGATACCAGAACAGCTCATGCACGGGCGTGTGGTGGCCCACTAAGGCAAACATAGCAACGACAGTCAGAATCAGGAAATGAGGTTTCCATCTGATACCCGTATTGCTGGCTAGGCCGATGAGAAGGAAGATCCCCAGCAGCAAGGTAAGCGGCTGAAGGTTGACCATTTCGGTGCCACGATTCGACGGATAGCTGGCGATGTAGTCGACCAAGACCAGCGGTTCGACTACCGAGCCTTCGCGCATCAGGTCATCGTACGACGTGCCTACGCTTTTCCCCGCTTCGAACAAAGCGCGGTCTGCCGCCGTCCGTGCGATGGGATGCATATCGCTGGACGCTTTCACGAGAGTCGATAGAACCGGAACGACACTCACACCAAGACTCAGGAACGCCAGGATCAGGAAGATCTTCCTTCCCGCCAGAGGGCGGAAAGATTCTCTGACCTCCGTTCTTGTGCTGAAAATCATGCAGCATATTGCGAAGACTAGGATGTAGAACGTGCCGAGCGCGATGTGATAGTTTCCTCCGCCCACGTAAAGCGCAAGCAGGAACACCGCCCAAGCCAAGTCTGAAATGCGATGGGTCTCAAGGAAGCGCACCACAAAAAGCAGGATGAACGGGACCCAGCAGAACGCCATGTAATAGGCGTCATAGAGAAGTACGGAAAAAAAATAGTGTCCAAACAGCACTGAAATCAGGAGCGCGACCTCCTTGGATCCCAGGAGTCTTTTCAGGAGGTAATAGGTTCCAACAACGGTGACCGCGATCTTGGCGACGAACTGCAGGTGGTAGGTATAGAAGATCGACAAACCCAAGAACTTGCCAAGCAGAGTGAATCCGATATTGAGCGGATCGATGACCCTGAATAGCCCGATCGCTGGCCAGTAGGGCTCACCACCATTCATGTATGGGTTCCAGAGGTTGAGATGCCCTTTGTAGAGGCCCTCGGCAAAGAAATGGAATAAGCCGTACCACACCTCCGGATCACCCGCGAATCGTGCGCTTCCCGTGAGTAGATTACGAAGGCCAACGGCAAAGGCTGCGGCTACAATGAGCGCCACCCAACGATGGGCAATCCATGCGAGAGTGCCGACGACAAGGTTGCGAATTGACATTTCTAATTGCCCGATTCCATTAGGAACAAAAATGTCAGTTTGTCCCTATAACCACGCCGAAATCCTGTAAAGTTCTCCAAGCGTGCTGACATTTTCTTGAATCACAGTGATGGAAGAAAGAAGATGCGGGTTTATTGATTGGCATTTCATTGCATTGCGGATACGTGAGGGAAGTCTCTGATCGCCACCTTATGCCTCGTCTGCCGAAACCGAGCCGCATTCTTCGTTCTCTGACAAGTTCGTCGGTGCGGGACGTCTGTTTCAGCGCTCTTGTCTTGTTAGCGTCCTTATACCTTGCCGGTCTTCTGCACGATCGTCCGTTGGGTATGCGCGATCCGCTATTCACATTCGAGGCATTCTCTTCATTCCATCATCGCCTCATGCAGGGCGAGTTTCCTCAATGGAACCCGTATAGCCTTTGGGGGCGCCCTGCCACTCAATGGTTTGTCGTTCCTATTTCCCTTCTATTCTCTCCATTGTTTTATCTTCTCGAGCATACGCCACACCTATTCTATCAGGTCAATGTTATTGCCACGGGGCTTACCTATTTCTCAATATATTTGGTTGGGCGCGTGTTTGGCTACGGAAGGGCGCTTTCATTGGTTGCGCTCTGCCTGGTCTCGGTCGGGGGATTCAGTTATTACGCCTCATTCTTTCAAAACGCGACCTTCCATGTGTTCTTCTTCCTACTAGTCGCATTGTTGCTGCGCATCCACAAGCAGGGAATGCGCATAGGTGCGGTCGGGTTTTTTGCGCTTTTCGCGCTTAGCGGCTCAGCAGCCTTGGGCCTCAAGCTCGAAGGTTTTATTTACGGTGGTGCATTCATTGGTTTATTGTTTGTTTTCATCGCGCTAAATCCTCCACGTGGTGAAAAAGCGGCGTTGGTTTCGCAGTCCTCCCCTTATGCGGCGCGAGTCATTGTGGCGTTCGCCGCCATCCTTCTCGGCATGACGGTTACAGCATGGCAATTCCCTCTTCTCGCGGCATCCTTGAATACGTCAGAAAGAGTATCCGTAGAAGAAAGCGCACTTTGGAACTTGCTCTCTCCTTTGTTGCTAGGGTGGACCTTTCTTGGATTGCTCTTAAGTCCGAGCTTGGTACTTGTGGCTGTGAATGGCCTGATGGTACTGGTCGGCAAATCGTTAGTGGCAAGGAACATCATTAAACCGTTTTCGAGAGTGATGCTATGTGCCTTTGCCGGTCTTCAGTTAGCAGCGTTCTTGGTTTTTCCGAAGATCCTAGAGCCTATCACAGCCAAAATCACCAACATTGGAATGACTATCGGGCTGGGACATAAAGTCGCCGATATCGAACCACTAACTGTCTTAGGCGCCGTCGTAGCGACGGCTTTCTGGGCACTGTATGTCGCCTTAACGAGGAAAGACAGGCTAACTCTGGATGAGGTTTCGAAGGCGGCCCTAGCATTTTTCGCAGGGTGGTACGCGAGCGGCTATTCATGGACACCCTGGCCTTTCCACGCTCAGGAATTCTACTGGTTCACTCACCCCGGCCTTTCATTCTTTCTGGGCTTGGGCGCTCTGCGGCTCGTGGAGCAAGGTCGAGGTTGGCTGGTTGGCTTACTCGTATGCTTCCATCTCATGGGAGAGGTTGGCTGCCTGTTTTCATCCACGGCCGGCGGCTTCACTTGGCTAGCCGTACGTGCGTTCGTGGTCGAGATACCCTTCCAAATACTCTTAGTCCTCGAATCCGCGTTGGCAATTCTCGAAATTACGCGAGGCGCCTTTACTGCCCTATCGGAAGTCTGGCTTGATCGGATCGAGTGGCTCTTCGGAGCGATTGGGGCAATAGGCTTCTTCTTGTATGCCCCTGGCATTCTTGTCTCCGACTCGGAGGGGCGCATTTTTCGTACTAACAAATCTCCTTATATAACCTCTGAATTTACCTATCGATTAAAGGGACGCATCAATTCGCCGGTGCTATCAGCGGGCGCGTATGGTTTGACTACTTCAGTACTACAGCGCTCGTCCGAAGCCGGAGGCCAAATGTTCAGAGTCCCGGCAAAAAATTTAAGCTATGTCGCCGAAAATCGGAACATTTATTTCATGCCCAGCAAGGTTGGTGCTCTCAATACCGTTGCGGCATACGCTTCGGAAGTTTCTCGACTGAATCGCCTTGTCGTCTATGGACCGCAGGACGAGACTCTGGAAATTCCCGTGGCCTGGCATTTGGAGCAGCCGCCACTTCTCTTTGCGTATATCCGGCACGGCCTAGGGAAAGAAAAGATAATGATCGACGACTACTACACGAAATACAGTCAGCAAGTATCGTTAGGCGGTTGGTCCGCTCGTTCCGTCGCGAGCAGACTGTTAGCAGAGGAAGGTGCAGGGGTTCCGCGAGCCTTTGCTCTTGCAAACGTAAAGAAATTCACCAGCGAAGTTGAAGAATATCGCTGGCTGGAGGCTCTCTCCAAGTCCGACACAACCCCTTGGCTGGTTGGCACTACATCGGATCCTTTATTTAAGCCGCGTAACCGGGAGGCAAGTAGCGCGTCGTTTAGTGGAAAGGTGTCTTTCATAAGCGATCGCCCTGAAGAAGTCGTTCTTGAATACGTGGGCGCCGAGGCGGGTTATGTCGTGCTACTGGATCAATGGGCAAGAGGATGGCAGGCATATGTGGATGGAGTCGTGCAGCCGATATACAGGGGATTCCTTACGACTCGGTTCGTGAGCGTAGAGGCAGGCAAGCACATAGTCACCTTTAAGTACTCGACCCCCCACCTGGCGCTCGGTTTCGCAGTGTCTTTGATATCGCTGCTCGGTGCTGGCGTGGCGATTCTCTTTCTTACACGGCGTCGCCTCTCCTAATGAAACGACATCTGCGAACGGTAGTTGTGCGAACTGCAGCACTAGGTATATGAAAATTACTAGATCAATTACGAGATTTGCAATGCTGGAGCTCGGGCTTTGGGTTGCGACGCTTCTGGTGGTTCTGTTCTCGCTGCGAAGCGCTTTACTTGCCAACGGCACTACGTTTGCACACGACAATCTGTACTGGGGATTTCCGTTTTATAGATTTTATGTGGAGGAGATTCTGTCGAACCGGTTTTCTTTGTGGAATCCATTTTCCCACGGAGGCGAATCGCTCATTACTGCGTACCTGCAGCTCAGGATGTTCGATCCATTGTCCGCAATGACCGCCAAGGTCGCGGGCATCTTTATCGATAGTGCCACCCAGCTATTCAGCTGGGATCGTGTAGTGCGGACCTATTTGGGATGTGTCGGCGCCTATCTCGTAATCCGGGATGCGGTAGCGTCCCGATTCGTTCGCCTTACCGTGATCCCCATCATTGGATTGTCCTCACTGGCGCTAAATAGCTTTCATCAGAACGCACTGATGGATCAGTTTTATTGCGCAGTGTTCGCGATCTTCTTTCTCTTGCGTATTCTGGAGAGTGAGGATTATCGGTGGCGTAATTGGATAGGCGTTGCGATTTTTTTTGGCGTATCGATTCAGTCATATTTTTTCTCTGGGGGCACGCTTGCTTTTGTCTGGCTATTGGTCGGCATGCTGCTTTTCAGGCGATCAAAGCTGCAGGCCATGTTTGTGCACGAACATCTGCCGAAGATGGCGGCGTCGATCGCCATCGTGTCGGTGATGGCGCTGCCGATGTTGGTCTACTTTTTCCAGCTATCCGACGACCTTTACTACTCCGCGCGCTTCCTGCCCCCTGACTGGGCCGAAAAGCCGCCCAATGGTGGACCGTTCGATGACATACGTGGTTATGTTCCGAACGGTCTGAACAGCTTGCGAATGCCCTATGCGGTCATTGCGATAACCGGCACGAATCTTACGTTGAATGACTTCCTCACTCTTTGGTCGGGCCCTCGGAACTTTCTTGCAGGTGAAGCCGCGTTATTCATCGGCTCACTGCCGTTTGCGATCGCTCTGCTGGGCATGGTGGCGGGGAAGCATCCTGCGAAGCGGGTATGGATGACTTTCCTGCTCGGCATGATTTTCATGGCGTTGGGCAGGGATGGCGGCGTCCACAATCTTCTCTACCATGTTCTGCCGCCGCTTTGGTTCATGCGGCACACCCATGCCTTATCGCCTTTTATTCTGCTGGCGTTGATCTTCTTCTTTGCGATCGGGTTTCAGTACGTTCTGCAAATTTTCCGGTTTCGGAATGCTGAGCGCTGGATCGGGTACGCAGGAGAGCGGGGGACTATGAGATCCATCGTCGGATTGGAGTTCGGCACGCAGCGAGTCGCGGGCGAAGGGGGGGTCGCGCCACAGTGGCTTTCGATTGCGCTGTTGGCTTGTGCTTTGGTCGCCGCAGTTGCAAGTAGTGGCAAATACATTGCGTTCTATCTCTCGCAATCGAACCCAGTGTTCTTGTTGTGCGTGGTGATCACCCCACTCGTCCTGATTGCAGTTATTCAGTGGGCAATGCAGCCGAGGCGGGCCAGATTCGAGAATCTTCTGGTTTGGTATGCTGCAATAGTGGTGGCGTTGGCCGGCGCGGCGTATCAGATGGCAATTCCGTCTGACGCGTTCGACACATGGCGCAGACCAATCATACTTGCGCTCGGCCTGAGCCTATTGCTGTTTACCGCATTACGGTTTAGACAGGGCGGCAGGATGTTGGTTGGAGCGGTTCTTGCGTCGTTGCTCATCACGCTTACCGAGGCATCAAGGCCGCAACTCCTCTTGATGTACTACATATCCTTTCTGTTGGTCCCGCTGATTGTCGGCCTCGTGCTGTGGCTGAATGCCGCCTCGAGATTGAGCATCTATCTCATGTTGGCGGCATCTTTTACCGTGCAACTCACATTCGAGTTCGTGCGCTCCAATGAGTGGATAGGAACCCCTCCGACAGCGCCGGCTATTGATCCTGGCGCACCGCCTCGGCTTTTGCCGCGTGTCATCGTGGCGCAGCCGCCTTCGAATCCTGTCGTTGGCGATACGACGCAGGTCTCGCGCTATCTGGAGGTCTTGGAGAAAACACCTGCGTCCATCGATCCTCTTCGAACTTATCCACGCGACCGGACTTCGTTGACGAGTACCGATTTCTCCCAGATTAAAAAGGAAGGTGTATGGAACAGTTTTGCCTACTATCGAAATTATGCACAGCTGATTTTCTCGAACCTCGATTCAAGGGTACTCGAGAAAATATTTCTGGTCGGAGAATTGCCGCTTCAATTTCGCTCGCACTGGGTGGTTGCGGCAGATCTCGAGGAATATTTGCGGAGCTTGGGGGTCGAGCGGGCGGTGAAATTGCTCGACAGCACAGTCGTGCTCGCCGATGGGACGGATGTTCTTGCGCCTAGGCAGCAGCCCAACCAGACTCCGCAAAGCACGGTTCGTGTGCTCGAATACACGTACGACAGGCTTGCCGCGGAGATATCGTCCGACCGACCCGGCATTCTCTACTTCGCGGACGGGTTCGACCCCAGTTGGAAGGCCAGCGTGAATGGCGCTTCTGTTCCGATTCTGCGAGCCAATGGTAACTTCAAAGCGGTGGCGGTACCTGAAGGTCGAAGCACCGTTGTATTCGAGTACGCTCCGGTAATGTTCATTTTGGCCATTCGGATATTCCAGGGAGTTTTCGTGATTGGCTTGCTGTTCATATTCATTGCTCTATTGGTGGGCCGAGTCACGTCGCGTAGACCTTTGGCGCACTCGCAGACATAGGCATGGATTCGTGAACGCGGTCCCGAAACATCAACGATGATGAGAGCCGTCATTGGTATCGAATTGAGGCCACCGGACCGGGAACGAAAGTCCGCGAAACAATTTTCGATGCGCGTTGCACTGTTCTTTGCCATGCTTGCGCCTTGGGCGATCGCGCAGCCAGCGGAGACGAAAATCGAGGCGCAAGTAGGCGTTCGGCCCGAGTTCGCTCGTCATCTGGACGTTCTTGCGGCTCCCAGTATCGCGCTTGTTGCCCTGGACAATATCCAGGCAAGCCCGCTATCGGGCGGCCGCATCACGATTCAGGATGCTGCAAGCTTCCGCTACCGGTTCATCGAGGCTAGGTTCGCTGGCCGGAAGGACACGGTCTATCGCTACGAGGGCAAGATCGAGTGGAACCTGGCGGTGACCACGGCCGCGCTGTCCGGCGTGATGGAGCTCGATATCGCGCGCCTGGCCGAAGGGACGGTGGCGCTGAAGGTGTCGTTTCCGCTCGTCGGGCTGCTGCCTGAGGAACTGGTCGAGCGGATTCGGGCGAAACTCGCGCTGATCGGCGAGGCGAAAAGGCAGGACCAGCTTCTCGCGTATCTTGCGGAGCTGCAAAAGCGCGTCGACGCCGCGCCCGCGCCGAAGCCGACGCTGTTCGAATTGATCCTGGTGGACGCGCACAACCAGTCCATGGCACGCGGCAGCAATGTCCGCGAGGCAGGTGACGCCGAGCCTCTCTCCGACCAGATGCTATTTATCGTTACGCTGGCGATCTGGCTCGTACTGGTTCCCGCCGCGCTCGTTTGGCGTCGCAGGTGGCTCAAGCGCCGCTCGAGCAAGGCCCCTTAGCGCGTGCTCAGGGCCTCGCAACCGATCCTGGGGCGGCCCGGCCTCGAATGGACGTTCTGGCTTGCCGCGGCCGCATGTGTCCTCGCGCGCCTGGCGCTGACTTCGGATCTGTCGGTGGAGATCACGTTTGCGCCGTGGGACGATTCGCTGTACGTGAAGCGGGCCCATCATCTGCTCGCGGGCGAGGCGTTCGGCCCGTACGACGGCAGGTTGCTCGGAAAGTACCCGGGAATCTCGCTTTGGATCGCCGGGGTCAGGATGCTGGGAATTCCGTTCCTGGTGTCCGTGAATGCACTCTATGTGGGCGCGGGCGTCTATTTCGCGGCCGCGCTGCTTCGCTGCGGCGTGAGCCGGTGGCTGGTGCTCGTATCCTTCGCACTCTACCTTTTCAATCCGATAACGTTCGGTTACGAATGGATCCGGGCTATACGCGAGCCGCTTGCGACCGGGCTGATGGTGCTCATGATCGCGGCGATCGCTCACGTGCTGGCCGGTTTGAGGGAAGGCCGGGTTCCGTGGGGGCACTTGGCGGTGTTCGCACCCGTTTTCGCGTTTTCCCTTTTCGTTCGCGAAGACGATCGGTTGTTGTGGGCCTTGCCGGTACTCTTTGCCGCCGCCGTCACCGGCTATGCCGCGAGGCGCAGGCCTCTTGCCCCGCAATGGATGGTGTTCGCCGCTGCCGCAGTGATCGCGCCCGCCATGCTCGGCGCAGCCTACGAGTACGCGTTGCGCGCCTATATCGAACGCCACTATGGCCTCCCGACTCTGCATGAATTGTCCGAGGGCGAGTATCCGCGCCTGCTTGCCGCCATACGTTCGATCAGGACCGCGAAGGACAACCGGATGGTCATGGTGCCGCAGGCGGCGCTTGAGAAGTTGCGCACCGAAGCGCCCTCGTTCGGCCCCGTCGTGGACCGGCTCCCCAAGCCGCACGGGGGGACGTGGTCGTGCGAGCTGCATGGCGTCTGCAGCGAATGGTCGAACGGCTGGATACCGTTCATGATCAAGGATGAAGCCTTTCGCGCCGGGCTGACGCCGAACCTTGCCGCCGGGCAAGCGTACTTCAAGCGCGTGCGCTCGGAGATCGAGCGAGCGTGCAGCGAGCGCCGGCTCGCATGCATCGACAAGGGAACGGGGCTTGTTCCGCCAATGGAATTGCGCTGGACGCGGGCGTACCTGTCGGAGGGCTGGCGCATCGCGAAACTGGCGCTCGCCCCGGACAACAATGCTATCCCGGAAGTTCCCGTGACCTACCGCGTGCCCCTGGAGTTGGGCCGGCTGTATCAGGCGGCGACGATGACGGACTACTTCGATACCGAGCTCCAGTCCAGGCTTGGCGAACGGCCGGCGTCGCGCCTCTATGTCAATCCTCTGGCGGATCTTCGCGCGACGCTGCGCTCGCCCTATCTCCTGGCCGGGTCGGCGCTGATCATTGCAGCGCTCGCGGCGTTGGCTGCGAGAAGCTGGATCGCTCATCGGCTGCCGCTGGGGCCATTGGCGCTGGCCGCCTGGGTATTCGTCTTATACTCGGCATTCAAGCTTGCCGCGTTGAGTTATGTCGCGGTGTTCATGGGCGGATTTACCGCGCGGCTGGTTTTCCCGACGTATGCAGTATTGATCATCCTCGCGCTACCGCTGATAGCAGAAGCAATCCTCGCGATTCGCGGCACGCCGCGGCGCAACGTGACGCCGTGATGAGGCCCGTAATGGTCGGAATCGGCCTGGCTGCGCTGTGCATGGCGATGCCGGCTGCGTCGGTCGCCGGTGACTTGCCGGACGAGATGAAATTCGAGATTTCGATCTTGGCTGGGCTGCAGCGGTATCTGCCGCTGCTTGCGCGCCCGGGCTACGCGGCGGTCGTTCTCGAAAGCAATGGCATGGGCCCGAGCGCTTCGGGCAAGCTGATCGTAAAGGAGCGGGGACGCGCGTTCGAAGCGAGCAATGTCCTTATCCGCTTCAGAGAACAGAAGGGGGCCGTGTACCACTACGAGGCCGGTATCTGGGCGCTCGGCAGCAGCGAGTCGCGCCTTGCCCTTCCCGTTCGTGTCGACCTCTCGGACCTGACCTCGGGAAGGGCCACTGTCGCGATGGGGTCGCCGCTCGTGGCGCTTGTCCCCGACGATCTGAAAGACCGCATCCAGTACAAGATGCAGGCGTTCGCGAACCCGGGATCGCAGAAGAAGATCGTCGACTATCTCGACGGACTGGCGAAGGAGGCCGGGGATGACGCGCCGGCGCTGTTCGAGGCGATTCTCCGGGATGCTTATAACCGCAGCAGCGCGCCGGGAAGCTCGGGCCGCGATGTCGGCGACGCATTGCCGGTTTCCGACCAGTTTCTGCTTCTGTTCACAGTCGCGATCTGGCTGGTTGCGGTGCCCGTGGCTCTGCTCGTGCGTCGCGCGGCTCGGCGCCGGGCAGCCCGCGGCACCGGGCCCGGGCGCGGCGCCTGACGTGAGTTCTGCTTGAGGGTCGCGCACGGCGCGCTGCTGAACCTGGCGGGACACGCGGCGCCGCTGGTGGCTGCCGTGGCGGCAGTGCCCGCGCTGATCGGCTCCATCGGGCAGGAGCGGTTCGGCTTTCTGGCGCTCGCCTGGGCGCTGGTCGGCTACTTCAGTTTCTTCGACCTCGGTCTTGGCCGAGTATAGGTAATTCAAACCGCTTTTTTCGCTATGCGCGGCCGTATCACCAGGCCGGGAAGCGGTCAGTCGCGTGGTGGTTGGTGAAAACTTTCCTCCTCCCGCGGCTTTATCGGCCTCTGCGGGGACCCGTCGAGACC
>SXGR01272664.1_pt1 | contig 16290 bp, 18 predicted proteins | sample 3174711 | NCBI WGS metagenome assembly SXGR01 (sample SAMN11356860, study PRJNA531348) | freshwater metagenome | isolation source: freshwater sample F1-60 | place: China: Fuxian Lake, Yuxi | collected 2017-12-25
AGCCTTGTCCAATACCAAATATACGGAATTTTCCAGAATCTTCGGCATCGACAAAGTGGGCATCCTCACCGGAGACCGCCAAGAAAACGGACAGGCGCCGCTGCTGATCATGACCACAGAGATTTTACGCAATCTGCTCTATGATGCGGCGAGCGGAGAAATCGATATCAGGCTGGATACCCTCGGGCTTGTGATTTTAGACGAATCGCAATACATCGCCGACCCTGAACGCGGAGTCGTGTGGGAAGAAACCATCATTTTTTGCCCATCACAGGCCAAACTCTTGCTTCTGTCGGCCTCGATCGGCAATCCACAAGACATCGCCGACTGGCTGACTTCTATCCGCCCCACGACTTGCAGATTGGTCCGCCACAGCAAACGCACCGTGCCGTTGCGCGCCGGCTACCTGCATCCCAACGGAAAACTGGTGCCGCTCTTCAAGACGGCGGCCATCCCCTCCGGCCATGCAGGCCACCTGCACCCGGAAGCCAAGCGTCTCTTTTTCGAGTATGAAGAAGACACGCTGCCCTCGGGACGTCCGAGGCGATAACGATGCGACCTATTGTCGCGACTAAAACGAAGCGGTAAGACCGACGGTGCCCCGTGGCGAATACTCTGAAACTCGGTGAGGGGAGCCGACTGAGAGCCGCTTCCAACCGAACGGACTTCCATGTTCCGGTATACGTACGATTCCACCACACACGGTAACCGGCGGTGAGCGCAAGATTACGAGTCAGCATGAACTTGACCATCGGCTCGGCACTGCCGCCTACTCCGATCCCCCGCATAAAAAAACTCGGATCCTGCTGGAGATCAGATCTCAGGTGATGCACGTCTTCGTTATAGACAAGGCTGATGGGACTCACGGTCGCCTTCAGCCCGATGCTCAATCGCCCAGTCAGTCGATAGTCCGTATTGATTCCAACCTGAACCGGCGTAATCCAATGACTGGTGTTCGTAATCGCGCGGGCTCCTGAGCTCTGAGGAACACAGGACGTAACATGTGGATCGCATACGAGCCGATCAAATCCGGTTGCCTCGTGCTCAGTCCGCCAATACCGAAAACCTCCCAACACATCCAAGTATCCGCGCCCGTTTTGAAACTCCACCGCGCGATAGCCGACATTCCCGTTGATATACCAAGTCCCTGTTCCCGTAACCTTGCTGCTTGTTCGAGAAAACAGATATTGACCGGCCAGGTAGTCGTCATCGATCAATCTGCCTCGATCAAAATCAACAGAAAATCCTCCATGACCCTGTAGATACCATCGTCGTGTAAGGTAGAACTTCACTCCGAGATCAATGATATGGGTGTCATTATCTGTATACGTCAGTTTTGAACTCGGATTTCCCAGTACGGGATTGATCCTCGACGCATCATGACTCCAGGTGGTTTCGCCGGCCGTGAAGAGCCAAGACCCGACCGACAGCTCCACACGTGGCCTTGTCTGAGTTTCAGTATCCTGAGCCCAGGCAGAAGCCGTTGTGGTCACAACACTACCGCTAGCAATCGCCGCATCAGCTCGTGCCTTGTGTTGCTCACCGCCGCACTCCTCCCCGCTGAATCACCGCGGTGTCATAGTACAATCTGTTCGCGACCGTACTCCGCACGAATCATATCTGAGGCCCTGCATCCTGAATAGACTTTTCAATTCTCTATCAGATCAGCACATGACCGACATAATGATCTTTTCGGCGCTCTGCACAGAAAAGAACTGGAACTCGGATCGGTCATCTTGGTATGATGCACCCTCGGTAGGGTCAGCGACAGGAGCATCACCAACCTGCTTCATATCCACCCCTGCCACTCCTGAACAAACAGACGCGTGCCGAGGTAGCTCAGTTGGTAGAGCACAGCCCTGAAAAGGCTGGTGTCGACAGTTCGATTCTGTCCCTCGGCACCACTTCTCTCTTTTACTAAATTCTATCGGGACTTAGAGAGGTGGCTCCGGTGGGGTGGACGCTGAATTGCTCGGCCAATTCGGTCAGCGTCTTATCGCCTTTGATTGCTGCCAAAGCCACCTGCGCCTTGAAGGTCGCTCCGTGATTCCGTCTCGTGCGTTTCATCGCCTCGCTCCTTTGGTACACCACCCCTGCTGGCTTTCGTGAAGCTAGGCTCCCACGTATCACACTGTCCGATTTTCAGAAGCCCCCTCTTACAAACCGTGATGGCAGTGATCAGTCCGAAGAAAGTCGATCTGGTTGTCGACACTGTCGGAGGCAAGCTGTTGCCTCAGGTGGTGGTACTACTTGGTCAAGATGGCCTGATCAGCGTGGTTGGCAGAAGCGGTGGAGCGGTGCCAAAGTTCAACTCGACAACCCTGTTGTTCCACCGCATTCGGATGGGCGGAGTCTCGGTCGGCGACTACACGGCTCAAGCAGCCCGTGCGGCGTGGAAGGAGATCAGCAATCGACTGAATACCATGTGGCAACGGCCCACCATTGTCACGTTCGAAGACATCAAGATGGGATTCATGCCGTTGGCACAAGGTCCCATGGGAAAGATCATAGTTCGTGTTAAAAACTAGCGCGCCCTGACTTCATCCGGTCACTCATTGGGCTAACGTTCCCACCTGACTATTACCTCCTCAAACCACACGCCCAGGCCAGTTAGACTGGGACCTAAGCGAGACGGAACCTGTCACTGCCATGAGCATGAGGCACAGGCCGACATGCGCCACTGTTATCACCTCATCCTCCCTCACCGTGGACTCGATCCGTGGCAACTTTTCCGCTGAGCCCGTCATCCATCGGTCCTGATTGCTGCCCGGCCGCCATGGCTGCGTGTTCGGCGGATGAGCCTTCCATCCATCGATACAAAACAGGCAACAAGATCAGCGTCAGGACTGTCGATGAGGCCAGTCCTCCGATCACGACGATCGCCAGCGGACGTTGGACCTCCGACCCGATGCCGTTTGCGAAGGCGAGCGGCACCAGCCCAAGCAACGCCACCAGCGCCGTCATCAACACCGGGCGCAACCGCAAGAGCGCGCCTGATGTGACCGCTTCATCCAAGCCATACCCGTCTTCACGAAGTTTGTTCATGTAGGACACGAGTACGATGCCGTTCAACACGGCGACACCAAACAGATTAATAAATCCGATGGAAGCCGGCACACTGAGGTATTCCCCCGTCAGCCACAAGGCGACGATCCCGCCGATCAAGGCAAACGGCAGGTTCAATATGATGAGCGTTGCCTGGCGGAGTGAATTGAAGGTCGAATACAGCAACAAGAAGATCAAGCCGATGGTGATGGGAACGATGACCCGCAACTTGGCCATCGCCCGCTCCATATTCTCGAATGATCCACCCCAGACCACGGTGTAGCCGTTCGGAAGCGCGACACGGTCAGTGATTTTCTGCTGCGCTTCCTCCACCAAGCTAGCAATATCTCGTCCCATCGTGTTGAATCCGATCGACACATATCGCTGGAGCCGTTCACGGCTGATCCGGCCAGGCCCTTCTTCGAGCTGCACTATTGCAAGATCAGACAGCGGAATGAGGGCGCTGGCGCCATCGCTCATCAAAATGTTGCTGATCGTCTCGATGCTGTCCCGGTATTGCTCAGGAAAACGGACCACCAGATCGAATCGTTGCTGTCCCTCATACACCCGCGTGGCCTCTTGGCCGCCGATTGCAGTCGTAATGAGCTGCCGCACGTCGGCCACGTTGATGCCGTGCCGGGCAATCTTCCCTCGGTCGATATCGATGGTGAGATAGGGCTGTCCGAACAACTGCTCCACCTTGATGTCACGGACACCGGAGACCCTGCTGAGCACACCGGCGATCTCCTCCGCCTTGATTTTGAGCACCTCCAGATCCTCGCCGAACAGTTTGACCGTTGCTTCTGTCCGCACACCGGAAATCAATTCGTCGACCCGTTGTTGAATGGGCTGACTGATAAGAAAGGTCGCGCCGGACACCTGCGACAGCCGCTCACGGAACTTCTGCATCAGCTCGGGCATGGTCCTCGCCGTCGTCCATTGATCCAATGGCCGCAACCGGACGACGGGATCGCTTTCGTTCGGCTCCTGGGGATCGTTCCCCAATTCGGTCCGTCCAATCTTAGAAACCACCCTCTCCACTTCAGGAAATTCCATGATCGCCTGCTGCATCCGCTTCTCGATCTCGATCGAGGCCTGGAGTGACACGCTGGGCAGCCGGATCGTCTGCGGAGCCACTGCTCCTTCGTTCAAGATCGGAATGAATTCGCTTCCAAGAAACGGCACCAGACTGAGACTGGCGAACAAGGAACCGATCGCCAGCGCCACCACCACAGTTCTATGCCCAAGCGCCCATCGAAGCGCCGGCGCATAGAGCCCTTTCGACTGACGGACGATCCAGGGATCGTGCTCAGCCCCCCGCTTCAACATCAAGGAACAGAGGACAGGCGACAGTGTCAGCGACAAGATGAGCGACACCAATAACGCGATCATAATGGTGTAGGCCAGCGGCTTGAACATCTTGCCTTCCATCCCTTGAAGCGAGAGCAACGGGAGGAATACCAAGATGATGATGAGAATGCCGAATACCACAGGCTGGCCGACTTCCTTCACGGCATCCGTAATCACCTGCAGCCGAGGCGCTGCGGCTGTCGAATGGTCCGAGAGATGGCGGTAGACATTCTCCACCACCACGACTGAGCCGTCTACGATCATGCCGATTGCAATGGCCAATCCACCCAGCGACATGAGATTCGCAGTCAAGCCGGTTTGCCCCATGACGATAAAGGTGGCTAACGGCCCCAGCACCAGAGTGGCGACAACGATCACGGCGCTGCGAATATTGCCCAGAAAGAGAAACAGCACCACAATGACCAACACCACGCCCTCGGCCAGCGACTTGTAGACCGTACTCAATGCGGCGGTAATCAACTCGATCCGGTCGTAGAACGGCACAATCCGCAGCCCGTCCGGGAGCAGGCGTTTGGCATGGATCTCGTCGATGCGGTTTTTGATGCCTTCGACGACGTTGCGCGCGTTGCCGCCTCGCAGCATCAAGACAATCCCGCTCACCACCTCGCGATCACCGTTCAGCAGCGTGGCGCCGTGCCGGACGGCATGATCGACGAGCACCTGCGCCACATCTCCCACGAACACCGGAGTACCTCCGGTTTCCTTCACGACAATCCGTTCGATGTCCTGAAGCGAACGGATCAGACCCACACCCCGCACGATGTACTTCTCGGCATGTTTCTCCAAAATATTGCCGCCGGCGTTGGCGTTGTTGTTGGCCACTGCCTCGAACACCTCATGCAACGTGATGTTGTACTTGCGCAGCATGGCCGGCTCGACCAAGACTTGGTACTGCTTGACGTAGCCGCCCATCGAGTTGACATCGATGACCTCGGGTGTGCTCTTCAACAGCGGCCGGATGATCCAGTCCTGGATAGTACGTTCGTCGATCAGCCGGCGGTGGTCCGCCACCTCGTCCATAGATACGCCCTTCGACCCTTCCAAATAATACTGATACACTTCGCCCAAACCTGTGCTGTTTGGAACCAGCATCGGCTTGGCGCCTGGAGGAAGGAGCTCTTCGACTTCGAGGAGTCGCTCGAGAACCAGCTGACGTGCAAGATTGATGTCCATCGAGTCGTCGAACACAATCGTGACGAGTGAGAGACCGACTTTGGTGAGAGACCGCATTTCAGTCAGCGCGGGGACGCCCGTCAATTGGAGCTCGATCGGATACGTCACCAGGCGTTCGACTTCCGCCGGTGAAAGGCCCGGCGCTTTGGTGACCACTTGCACCAGTACGCTGGTCACGTCTGGGAACGCGTCGATGGGGATGGTTCTGAACGCGTAGGTGCCGCTGATGCCGACAATAACTGCGACGATCACAACGAGAAGGCGTTGGCGAAGAGAGAAGTCGAGGAGACGCGAGACCATCAGGCCTGTTTCTTCAGAAGTTCGGACTTCAAGATGAAGGCGCCGTGAGTCACAACCGACTCACCCTCGGTGAGGCCGGCGAGAATCGAGGTGGACGCTCCATTGGATTCTCCGATTTGAACGTCACGGACTTCGTATTCAGTCACACTGTGCTGCACAAAGACGAAAGTCCGGCCCTGATCCCGCTGGAGCGCAGCCTCCGGCACAGCCAATCGGTTCGGCTGTGACTCGGAATACAGACGGACCGTTGCAAACATTTCTGGTTTGAGCCTGCCGTCTATATTGGGCAGTTCCAGCCGAAGCTGCATCGTGCGGGTAACAGGGTCCAGCACATCCCCCACATAGGTAATCGTGCCTTTGAAGACCTCTCCTGGATAGGCGTTGATCCGTACCTCTGCCTGCATACCGCCCGACGCATGGATGGTATGGACGAAGGGAATGTCTTTTTCTGCAATGTTGGCCTTAACCCAGACTTCTGAGAGATCCGCGACGACGAATAGGTTCTCAGTCGTTTCAACGACCTCCCCTCGTGTTAGCTTGCGGCCAATCACACGCCCGGCAAAGGGTGCCACAATCGGCACGACAGAACGAATTTCATGGGTTCGTTCAAGCCGGCTGAATTCTTCGTCGTTCATGCCGAGCAGTTTCAGCCGGTCATGCGCTTCGTTAGACTCGGCCTGGTTACTGAGCAGATCCGCCTGCCGCCGCTGCGCCTCTGCCTCGCCGATCACCTTTTCTTCCAGCAAAAACTTGGCCCGCGCATAGGACTGTTCGGCAACGTGAAGCCTGGCTCGCGCCTTCAGATACGCTGACTGGGCCAATCCCAATTCACTGCTATACAAGATGGCAAGAGTCGTGTTCGCTTTGACCTGTTGCCCAAGATCTGCATAGACATCGACAACGCGGCCTCGAACAAGCGTCGTGATCTCAGCCATATTATGCTGGTCTGGCTGCACGATGCCTGGATAGTCCCGGTAGGTTCTGAAATTGCTTCGCACCACAGAATGGACGACGAGCCCAGCACGGGATGATTCCTCCGCAGACAGCGTCACCAGCCCAGGAGATGAGGCAACTGCAGGAGTCTTCCTGGCGCTCACATCGTTGGAAGTGCCGTCACAACCAGACTCCACCGCCGCCACACCGAGCCCCACGCTGAAAAACACTCCGCGGATATATGGAAACGAGCACTTCACTGGAACCACACCCATGCCGTCAGTATGAATGGACCTTCAAGAAAAGCCATTACAATGTCCCCCCGACTGCCTGCTCAAGCCGAGCCAACGACACCGAAAGATCATGCCGTGCCTGTGCGTAGTCCAATAGTATTTGCCGTTGCACACGTTGTGCGTCAAGCACTTCCAGCAGGCTCGATGCCCCTTGTTGGAAACTGAACTGGGCCAGCCTAAGCGCCTCCTGAGCTTGCTTCAACAGACCTTTATCAAAAACATCTATCAGTTCAGCTGTGGTCCGAGCGTCCTGGTAATGTTGATGGACCGCCCGAGCTAACTCATTGCGGGTCCGTAGTAATTCCGCTTCTTCACGACGTTTTGCGCCCAGAGACGAGGTAATTTCTCCTTGACGACGATACCAGAGCGGCAAGGGAACTGATAGCCCGCCTGCAAAGGCCTCTCGCCCCATCTCGCGCCACACTCCTCCGTTGACCGTAACAGTGGGCATCCGAGATTGCCGCTCAAACTCGATTTTCCAGTCTGACTGCTCCACCGATTTCAGCAAGCGCTGAATAGTTGGATGCTGGTCCATCATACGCACCATTAATCCTTCAACTTGCAACTCTCTCGGAATCCCTGTGAAGTTGCCCTGTACTACATAGGCCAATCCCAATGTCCCGCCGGTCAGCGTATCCAGGACAACGCGATTGACCCGGACCGCGTTATCCGCGCGGGCGACTTGTTGTCTGGCTTTCAAGACTTCGACTTCAGCTTTGATTGACTCAAATTGCGGCGCTTCTCCAGATTTTACCCGCGCCCTGACGATTCGCACGACACCCTCGACGGTGTCAAGATTCTGTTTGGCAAGTGCGGCAGATTGTTGCGTCAACAACAGACCGTAAAATGCCACCTTGACCTGCGACGCGAGATTCAGCCTCGTCTCCAACATGCCGACATTCGCGGTTGCCAGCCCCAAATCCGCGACCTGCTGCCGCGCTGACCGCATCCCTGGCCATTCGATCGGCTGTCCCACCGTCATATTGTATTCCGTGAGTGATTGACGGCCCGGCGATAGCCCGCTACTCGTCGAGCCCGCATCACGCAGCTCACCATGTCCCGTGTATCCCATGATGGTCGGGTTCGGATATGCTCCGGCCGCAGTCTGCTGTCCACGCTGCTGCTCAATCTGCCCTTCTGCGGAAAACACCAAGGGGTTCTTAGCCAAGGCCAGATCGATAATGGCATCCAGCGTATAGTTCTGCACCATGGATTCTGCCGACACGCTGGGCACGGTCCACAGAAAGCCAAATTGCAGTACGCTTAGGACACACCCGAGGGAGAGCGCCGACCGCATACTCATCCACATATCCATCCGGCCAAGACTCTTGTCCGATGCAGTGGCCATATGAAGATTGTAATCTTTATTGTCACGCGATTGATATGGCATTTGAGTATAGGGCAGATCGCCATATCCTTTCAACGATATACAAACTCACGATGTGACGCTTTTGCCTGGAGTATGTAACGAGCTTCGAGTTTTTGAATTATCTGGTCTGACAACACAAAATGTGAAATCAGAAACTCGCAATTCCGTTCTCCAGAACAGCCTCTGGCCGGTTGCAGCAGAACCGGTCATGAACAATATGGATTAGGATCCTGTCGGGAGTGCACTCAGATAGAATGCGCAAATTGCTGTAGTCGCAGCAACATTCAACGACTCGACAGTTCTGGCCATCGGGATCGTAAACCTGACCGCAGAGCGCTTCACAATGTGTTCCGCCAATCCCTCCCCCTCATTACCGACTGCAATCATAAGCCGGTGGGGAATAGATTGAATGTTCCTCAAGGGAACTGCGCCCGGCGAAGGTGCCAGAGCAGAATACAGTACGCACTGGTGTTTCTCAAACACTCCGGCGTCCGATCCCCGAAAAATTGGAAGGGTGACAACAGTACCGGCCGCAGCACGAACGACTTTGGGGCCAAAGGGATCTGCAGAATCAGAACTCAACCAGACGCCCGTGAGGTTCAACGCGGCGGCTGTCCGAATGATCGCCCCTACGTTCGCCGGGTCTCGCAATCGATCCCCATAAATTCCCAATACCCTGGCTTGCTCCAACAGACGGTTTTCATCCCACTGTGGCTGTCTAACGATGGCCAACAATCCCTGCGGCGCCTCAACATCGGACAGCTGGTTGAACACGGCATCTGAGCAGGTAAACTGGCGGACTAAGAGCGTGGATCTGGCTTGCCGCCCTTCGTCACTTTCTGCTTGGAGGTAGCGCGGCGCCATCGTCAGACTGATGATGGCTTGAGGATGCCGGCACATCAAATCAAGACAGGACTTGGTACCTTCCAGAACAAAGGCACCTTCCTGTGCCCTGGTGTTCTTATCGCGAAGAAGAAGCCGGATCAGCGCACGCTGCCGTTGCGTCAGGGTGTGAAGCGGGGGCGCTACATCCACCTGTGCTCCGCCAATGCCCATGGCATCCTTCGCACCACATACCGGAAACGACTTACCGCCGTCTCCGCTCAGCCGCTGCTTCTGCCGCGCGGATACGCTGGGCTCTAGCCTTCGCCCGCTTCAGCGCAGTCAGCTTTCCCCTCGTCCTGGTCTGTTCAAACTGCAACTGCTCCAACTGGGATTTCAGATGCGCTTTCTCTCGCTTGTGCAGGTCCGCGCATTCAGCCTTGGACAGCATCGTCCAATCTCCGGTACTCCTTGCGCGCTTGATCCGCTGATCCAGTGACTCCCGAAGCTGCCGCGACCGCATCGTCATCAGTGACTTCAGGGCCTGTTGCCGACGCTGCACTTCTTCTTCCTCGGCCATGATGCCGCGAATATCGGTTCCCAACATGATCCCACCACCTCCTTAATGCACTGCTAGACAATCTGACCAACCCAGTGCATAGTTTAACCGATTTCACCCCTCACCTTCCAGTTCGAGAAGCGCTCCATAGGATATTGAATTATATATATAATTTCAATTCCTCGCAAGACCGTTGAACCTATCACCCCTTGCTTGTATCATCGCGCCATGTCGATCGGCCCTCTGATTCAAGCCTGGAGACTCTCGAAGAAACACTCCCTTGAGTCGTTGTCGGACCTGGCACATATTTCATCCGCACTTCTTGAACAGATCGAATCAGAACAAACAGATCCCTCAGCCACAACAGTCCAAGCATTGGCGGCAGCCCTCCATATTCCACCGGCCTGGTTATTCGACGATCCCCGCTCATTTGATTATCTGTTTCAAGATGCAGAGAATCCAGAAGAGCCGCCCCCCTCTCATATCGATCCCGTCACAGATCGCATTTTAGCCGGGTCCCGGATGGACCGATCGCTCTACGTCCTTCTTACGGCACTCATGCAAGCCGGCGATCCAAAACTATTACGCGCAGCTGAGATGAGTCTACGGAGTTTGGCAAAACAAGCCCGCCAAGCCTCAGTCCCCTGGCTCCAACGCCCATCTGGACACTTCGAACCTCCCAGCGATTAGCAGATGCTGACACGATCTACCAGCGAGCATATCAATGGATTTCAGCAGGTCTCTGCCAACCACCTGTCGTTTCGAGTAGCCGTTGCCGGATCCGGCGATCGACTGCTGCTGTGTTTGCACGGATTCCCGGAATCGGCCATTTCCTGGCGTCATCAGATCACACCCTTAGCACAGGCGGGGCATCGTGTCTGGGCCCCGGACTTGCGGGGCTACGCCGGTACGACCAGACCGGCAGATCTTGATGCCTATCGCATCGAAGCATTGCTGGAAGATGTGACTGCACTGATTGAGGCCGCGACGGCATCCCATGTCGTCCTGGTCGGGCATGATTGGGGTGGAATCATCGCCTGGCTATACGCGATGCGGCATCCAGCTTATATAGAATCGCTGGTCCTATTGAACGCCCCACATCCAGCCTGCTTCGAACATGAGTTGCGTCACTGGCGGCAGTTCCACCGATCCTGGTACGCGGCACTGTTTCAGATCCCCTGGCTTCCCGAAACCATGCTGGCGGCCGGTCGCGCGCGCGTCATCGGTGCGATCTTCGAACACATGCGGGTTCAGCCAGAACATCTGCCTGACGATATCATACGCCTGTACCGGCAACAGGCTTGTGCACCCGGTGCGCTCACCGCCATGCTGAATTACTACCGCGCCGCCCTGCTGGGAGGCGGCGCTGCCCGCCAGCGAAAGCTGGGCTATCCAGTTATCCATATCCCGACACTCGTCATCTGGGGCCTGCAAGACCAGGCCTTGGCGCGCGAGAACCTCGACGGCCTGGAGGAATTTGTGACCAATCTCACTATCGTACGGCTGGAGAACTCAGGACATTTTGTACATCAGGACGATCCCCAGCGGGTCACACATGAAATCCTGAGCTGGTTACAGAGCCGGAATTAGTGTTGATGACCTAATGTCCGCACTCTGGGCACACTCCTCTTCCTCCAAGAAGCCTTCTCTGAAATACCAGGAAATACCAGTCTGCATCGCAAGACCGATGGCTTTCTGGATATTCCTATAACTAGCCTGATAAAAGATGGCGGTGATTTGATTGTTGCTGACCGATCCTGAAAGGAACATCGCACGATGATGTCACTCCTGAGAACCATCAGAATGCGCACTCAGGCCACGTCGGGGCATACGAGGAACATGCAGCGCCTCATTCCCCGCACCTGCCTGGCGACGGCATTACTAGTGACCATCACCATTGTGACTCAACCAGTGTACGCCGCAGGCGATGGCCAGACGAAGTTCAAGCGTATCTCGACACAATACATCGCGGCATTGGGTAATCCAGATGCGACCTCCGGAAGCGGCGCGCAATCGTGGGGTCTGTGGCCGCTGGACCCAGGCCCTCGAGGCGTGAAGCTGAACCGCTATCCATCATTGAAGGATGCCAATGGCATCGCCCCAGCACGCTGGAAATTCGATGAGACCGACTGGTGGCTGGAGGAACACGGCTTGATCATGGAGCAACCAACCATTCCACTCCCTCCAGGGAAATATGTGGTCACGGGTGCCCGCAAGGTGACGGCTGTACTCACGATTCATCCCGCCGACAGCCATGGCGACAGACGCTGGGAGCTCAATCAAGGCACAACGCTCTACGACGTGACCCACCTGGCCTGCCGTTCCGCGCGCTATACACCGGCGGCAGGTAGCTCCTGCTCACCGGCCAACGCCAAGCAGACGGCGTTTCCAGTTGCACCAGGGGGCACGATGCCTCCGGTCGAGGGCTGCACGAAGCAGGACTATGCGGTGCTTATCGTGATCGGCGTGGGCGTGGAGGACTGAACTGCTCTGACTGCCCACTTAAGTGCTACAACACCTGTACGATGAAACACTTCAGATACCGCGTCTCTGGCATGCTGGCCAGGATGGGGTGGTCGGCGCTTTGGCCCCGCTGTTCGATGAGGCGGATGTCTCGTTTGGCGTCACGGGCCGCGAGGCGGATGCTCTTCCAGAGATCTGCCTCGGAAACAGGATGGGAACAGGAACTGGTCACGAGAAACCCTTCCGGCTTGAGCAGCTTTAGCCCCAGGAGATTAACATCCTTATACCCAGTCAATGCACCAGCCAGTGCCTGTTGGCTGCGGGCAAAGGCCGGAGGATCCAGGATCACCAGATCGTACCGTCGACCCGCCTTCACCAGCTTGCGCATCTCTTCGAACGCATCAGCTTGGCGATAGGTACAGCGATCCTCCACCTTATTCATCGTGGCCTGCGTTCGAGCTATGGCCAGTGTGTCTTGACTGACATCGAGCCCCTCCACTGATACGGCTCCGGCCAGCGCGGCATGAATGCCAAAGGCGCCAGTATGGCAGAATACTTCCAACACTTCTGCTCCTGTCGCAAGCTTGGCTGCCGCTAACCGATTTTCCCGTTGGTCGCAAAACCAGCCGGTCTTTTGCCCTCGCTCCACATCGACAAGAAACTTTGCGGGCCCTTCGCGAATCTCCACTTGTGCCAGGCCGCTGCCGTGGAGAAATCTCCGTTCAAGCGGCAAGCCTTCGAGTTGGCGGCTCTTGGCCTCGTTCCGCAGGTACACACTCGTCAGATTCAACTCCTTCATCAGCACGTCGGCTAAGAGCTCCTTCCGGCTATCCATGCCAAAGGATAAGCACTGCATGACCAGCAGCTGATCGTAGCGATCCACGATCAATCCTGGCAGTCGATCACCTTCAGCGTAAATCAGCCGATACGCATTGGACTGTGAGACCACTCGCTGCCGGAGACGGATCGCCTGCTGAATTCGCCCCTGCCAGAACGCCTCGTCGATTGGCTCATCCTCGAATGTCAGGAGACGGACGCGAATTTTAGACGCAGGGTTATAGAGACCACGGCCATAGAATTGTCCGTCGGAAGTCAGAACATCGACCAAGTCCCCAGCTGCGGCTTGACCAGTGATTGGTCCGACATGACCGGCATAGAGCCAGAGCGGTCGCCCCTCCGGGATACGTAGTGTAGTAAGACGGACATGGGCCAGCGATGTCATCATCTTTGCTCCTGTAACATGGTGTACCTACCTGCCTGTGATCGCATACCGACTGTCATCACCCCGATCATCACACGCACATTGCTTGACGAACCGCTGCCAGTATGTTTTTCTGATGCCTCAGTAGCACACAGATGATGTGAGGATAAAGAAGAATGGGCAACAAAGCTACCATTGGTTCCGCTGTGTTGGATCGCCTGCATCGCCTGGGCGTTCACCATATTTTTGGCATTCCCGGCGACTACGTCCTCTCGCTTTTTCAACTAATTGAAGCCTCGCCGATCAGACACATCGCGACAACCCGCGAAGACTGCGCCGGATTTGCCGCAGACGCATATGCGCGCAGCAACGGAATCGGCGCCGTCTGCGTCACCTATTGCGTCGGAGGATTGAACACCGTCAATGCCATTACCGGCGCCTATGCCGAGCGATCGCCGGTCGTTTTATTGACCGGCTCGCCGGGCCTTTCGGAGCGCACACGCACACCCTTTGCGTGAGACCGTATCACAAGATCCTCCTTCGCCATAAAAACTGTTCTGTCATCGTTCAGGAACGCACTGCGAGAAAAAGTGAATTTATGCTAACATCGTCCTGGTTCCGTCAACGGAACGCGCTTCCAATCATTGCCACGCATGCAGCGATTCATGGGTCCAATCATTCATTGAGGAAACCTTATGGCAGACATTCAGATTGAAGACGGGATAGTCAAGATTACCAATCTCGACATCCAGGATCCCAAAGCTGCTGCCGTGTTGGCTGCTTATCCCCAAGCGCGCTGGGCGGAAATTACGCGTCGAGCAGTCAAAATCGGGCTGGGCTATCTCAAGGGAGGGGAGCAGGGATAAGATTACGGTTTTTACTTTGCTGCCTGATCAGCTTCTGTGACAACCGATCGCGCGCGGGCATGCGCTCCACCCAATTCCAGATACCGGCGGAAAGCCTGAATGGATTTCGGTCGATCATTCAGATGATCCGAATACAGCGCCCCCAATGAAAAATACACATCTTGGTAGCCACCGTTAACCTTCAACGCCTGAAGCAGCGCCGTTTCAGCCTCCACAAACTTTCCCCGCCTCTCTTGAACAAGCCCCAGCATGTAAAAGGAATCGGGATTGGCCGAGGCATGCTGCACGGCAAGCTGCCCTGAAACGAGCGCCTCGTCGAGATTTAGAACCGCTTCCAAGTGGATATAACTTTTGAGAACATAGGCATCACCATAGGTCGGATCGTACTTGATCGCGTGATTGAGACGCTCCAACGCCTCTGTCGCTGGTTTCCCTTCCTGAAGCATGGCAAACGCCTGTTCGTAGTGACTTCTGGCCGTCCGTTGGCGGCCCATAGAATTTTGAGGCTCGCTGCCAGGTTGGAGCACAGCCTTCAGTCCTTCAACCAATACCGTATCCCCATCTCCATCGATTCTCAAACTAGTGGGATGCTGTAGCCCCTGGGAATCCGCTTGTACTCGTTGCGTAAGATAATCCCCCAGTTCTGACGCCATGAGCCACCCATTCTTATCCACATCAGCCGCGCCTGCGAATCCAGCCAGCAACGCCTGGACAAAAAGACTTCTTCCATCGGAACGAGATGAGCGTTCTCCCTTGCGGGCTGCGCTGATCACCTGCACCGCACGCCGGTCCATATCGGCCTCCGGAACAAGCCGCCCTTCGAGCGATAACGGCGGCGACGCCGTCAATTCCCATCCAAATACGGGAGCATCCAAAATAAGGAGCGTATGTTTGGAAGCCGACCGCCTGGTAAATTCTTTCAGATGCTCCACCGTCACGGCCTTTGCCGCATTATTCACCTGCGCATCCGCCGGCACGAGATAACTCCGATCTTCCCCATCGGCATCTTGCGCCGATCCGGCATGCCCTGTGTAGAAAATCACCAGCCGGTCCATACGCCCGACCTTTCTCGGCAACATATCGTTCAGCACCTGCTGCAACCGACGAAAGACCGCATCCTTTTCATAAATCTCCACGACCTCATCGAACCCCAACTGCCGAAACGCCTGGGCCACTTGCTTCGCGTCGTTGACTGCCCCCCGAACAGGCGGCGCGACGACATAGCCTTCGATCCCGATCACGATCGCCCAAGACTTGTAATAGAGACCTTCCGGCTTCCCCTGTTGAGCGTGAGCAGTTGCGGGAATCCCGTACGGCGTGACGCCTGAAGAATGGCTCAATATCAAAACGGCAATCCCAACAATAGAAAGGAATCGTTTCATAGATTTCGTCAGCCTACTGCCAGGCTTTGATGGCTGTCAAGAAATCCACCTTAGAATTCAGCCGCTTCCCCTGATTTTCGTACGAGCCGTCAGACACTTCCCCACCCTGTACAAATGTATGGTTGCAGGAGCTGCCACCTTTCTCCATAATCACACATTCTTGGGATCAGATTCAGTGGATTGAGGAGGCAGATAGACTATGAGTGATCAGATCGAGACTCTCTTGAAGAAAAGCCGGACATACCCACCGACCGCCAAGACACTCGAGGCTGCCTATATCAAGGACTATGAGGCCGAGTACAAGAAATCCATTGCCGACCCTGAAGCGTTTTGGAGCACTGAGGCAAAAGAGCTGGAGTGGTTCTCCCCCTGGAACAAAGTCCTCGAATGGAATTATCCCTGGGCCAAGTGGTTTGTCGGCGCCACCTGCAACATTGCCTACAACTGCCTGGACCGCCACGTCAAAACGTGGCGCAAAAACAAAGTTGCGCTGATTTGGGTGGGGGAACAGGA
>SXGR01017769.1_pt1 | contig 16289 bp, 32 predicted proteins | sample 3174711 | NCBI WGS metagenome assembly SXGR01 (sample SAMN11356860, study PRJNA531348) | freshwater metagenome | isolation source: freshwater sample F1-60 | place: China: Fuxian Lake, Yuxi | collected 2017-12-25
CAACCGCCGCATCAGCACTCGCCGCGCACGTCGCAGCCGGCGACCCACATACCGGATATGTGCTCGAATCAGCCGCAGATGAGACCGCTCAGGATGCGGTCGGCTCGATCCTCACAGATTCCGCAACGATCGACTTCACCTACAACGACGGTACGCCAAGCATCACAGCGTCGATTGTTGCCGGTTCGGTCGGTCCGACCGAACTGACCGCAACGGCAGTAACGGCAGGGTCGTACGGGTCAAGTTCGGCGATTCCGTCATTCACTGTCGATGCGGACGGCCGACTTACTGCGGCAGCGAGCAACGCTCCGGTCCTGCCCAAGTACGGGAACCTGTTTGCGCTCGGGCATTCGTACACGCAACAAGACGGATACGACAACGGCGTCGCGGCGCATGGCAACTTCGTTCGTCGTGTCGCCGCTGGTCTGCAGGTACCGCCCGATGAGATGTTCTTGTGGGGCAAGTCAGGCGCGCAAGCGAACTCGCCGAGCATCGGCGACGCATCGTCCATTACGGGCGATCAAGGTGTCGGCATGGTGCTCCGGCACCATCACCCATCACATTTCTACACGGCGGCGCAGACCGGGAAACAGTCAGCGAAATCACTCCCGGCGCTCTACTTGCTCTATTACGGGATCAACGACGCGAACCGTGACGGGAACGTCGCTTCGACCACCGGATTGACCGCATACCAGCATGGGATGCGGACGATTATCTCTCGGGTGCGGGCACGGCAACTGTTCGCATACGACAACAGCGCATGGACGTTCACTGGCACCTGGTCGAATGCGTCAACGAACCAGGCCACGAAGGGCGTGAAGAAACGGACGACAACGAACGCTGATTCGTTCACGTTGGCGGTTCCGACTACGTTCCTTGGCGGCACGATCGCTGTCTGTTTGCATGCAAACCCGAACGCGTACACGACGGCGACCTCGGCAGGTACGGCGGTCACGTCGTTGCCGGTCGCTGACCGTACGAACTTCCCACAGTCAGGAAACTTCGACATCCTCGTCGGGGGAACGCAAGCGACCGTGACGGCGGGGCATGGGACCGGCGCGGGCACGTTCACGCTGTCGGCCGCGAAGACTTGGTCGAACGGCGCAGCGGTCACTCGCACGACAGCAACGGCTCTTGTCACCTGGTCAGGTACCGCGACTGGCGCTACCGGAACAACGTCGGTGGCAGGGATCGGCGTGGCAGGTACGGGCTTGCAGATCGTGAAACGGTTCGCGCTCACCGCCGCTGACGCAGGCAAGACCATTATCGGCACGTTGTCGGGTCTTGTGACCGGCGAAGTGCTCGAGGTCGATTCGGCCTGGATCGAGGATTCGACTGCAACGACAGTCTTGTGTTGTAACCAGCCGACCGATTTGGTGGCGTTGACTTCGTTGTGGTGGTCGGGTTCGGTCGCGACCGGATATAACAGCGGATTGGCGACGGTCGTTGCAGAGTTTGACAGCAACGTTCAGGTCGTTGACGTGAACGCTGACTGGTCGAAGTATTACGGGGCGTCTATCCATACAACGATCGCGTCGAACACGACAGCGAACCATGCAGGCCAGTCCGTGTCGATCACGCCAGATGACGCTACCTACAACGTGATCGGCGTCGGGTCCGTTCTTCGCAGCACCAAGGAAGAAATGTTGGTGACAGCGATCACCAAGACTTCGTCGACTCAATGGGATCTGACGGTCACCCGCAACTATTCGGGGACTGATTCGGCGTCGGGCACGAACGCATACTCGGCGGCGTCAAACACGACATCGACTACGGCCGGGACGATCATCTACGACTGCCGCGGCTACAACCTGGATCGGGTGCATCCATCCGATACCGGCCATGAGTTGATTGCTGCTGCGGTCCTGACTGAGATCGGGACGGTGGCGCAGACTGCCGCGCAGATCGCGAACAGCGGCGGCTACTCGATGCGTCGACAAGCCCGGATGCGGGACAGTTATTACGGGCAGATCACACGCGGGTCAGGGACTCGTACGACGCAGTTGCAGGTGAAGGATCAGGTCTCGGCTTATCCGTTCTATGTCCCGCAGTCGGCGGTCTGTCTCGGGATCTCGGTCGAGGTCACGACCGGGCAGGCGTCCACGACATTGCGTGGGTCGATCTACGCAGATGGGAACGGCCGTCCCGGCAAGCTCGTGTTCGATTACGGGACTGCTGCGACGACAGGGACCGGCGCGGTGACATGTTCGGGCTGGTGTCCGTTGCGACCAGGCTGGTATTGGTTCACGATCGTTACGCAGGGCGGCGCGACGCAGCCGACGTTCCGGGCGTTCCCGGCGAATGGTGTGTTCCCGCGTGAATACCCTGGGATGCTCGCGTCGTTGGATACGGGCACGGGTTCGTCGGGTGCGTTGTACGGTATCCAGATCACGGGCCAGACCGGAGCGTCGGCGTCGGCGTTCCCGACAACGGGCGAGTCGTTTGTTACGTCGGGTGCGGTACCGTTGGTCTGGGCACAGTTCACTGTCCCATTGCTGGACGAATAGGTCGGGATGAGTACCTACGATCAGGTCGGCACGGAATGTAAGGGTCATCAGTCGGGCACGGACACGCTCATGCGTGTTTCGGGCGAGATATACGGGACGACAACAGACGGCCAAACCTACGTCTGCCGTCCGATCTCCGGCTCGTCGCGGCTCTCATTCCATGCCGAGGGCCGGGCCGGTGACTCGTCCGGCTACCCCGGACCGATGCGCGCGCTCGCTGACGGATTCGTCAAACATTGGGCCGCGCTCGGAATCCAAGAAGTGATCTACGACCGGACACGATGGTCCGCCGAAACTGGCGTGATGGTCGAGAAACCGTTCACTGGATCAGATCCGCACACGTCACATGTTCATTGGTCATTGACTTGGGATGCGGCCACGTCCCTGACCGAATCTAAGATCCGGGCGGTACTGCTCGGCGAAACCGGACCGGAGCCTGATATGCCGTTGAATGAGGCGGACCTTGACGCTATCCGCAAGATCGTGGACGAGGTCGTGAAAGACCGGGTCGGGGATCTCGGCCAGGATTCTGCGGGTAAGACGATCCGTCGCACGGTCGCGAACGCGATCCGGGTTATCAAACCGAAGGCATGATGCGGTCGTCTCGGTCCCTTGGCTGGACCGCTGCTATCGCCTGGACTGTCACTGTCGTGCTCGCAAGCGCGCAGGTCGTTGCCTGGGTCACAGACAAAGACGTATGGTCGCCGCTCGGCCCGTACCCGCCGCAACGGGTCTTGAATGTCCAGCCGATCAGTCTCGAAACGGTCGAGCATGTGGATGTGGTCGGCACGAAATGTGCCGATGACAACACGCCGATTGAGGGCGTGGTCAGGTGGCAGTCCGTCACTCCTGGTGGAGTGATCGTTGTGGCCGCGACAGGATCGGCGATCGCGTCACCGACTGACGCATCGTTACTTGACAAGTTCGGCGAGGCGGGCGGGACGGTCTCGGTCGACGACAAGACCGGCCGGCGATGTTTCACTCGACTGTACGAGAATCAGATTCCCACTCAAGTGGCAGCAGATTCGCGCCGATGGATAGGCGAGGGCCGGCGAGTCGCTTGGATCATAACGGGCACAGAAACACCCTCAGACGGGGACCGTCAAGGTCTACCTGTCGTGTGGTCATCCGAACCGTTCGAGATCGTGGAGTGAGAAGTTCGTGGAACATCCGTACATATGGCGAGGACTGATCGGGTCGGCTGTCGCGGGCGGGAGTGTTATGGCCGCGGTTGTCCCGGACGAGTTCGTGGGGGCGGCAGCGACAGTCGGGGCGGGCTTACTCGCATGGACAGCGTCGACGTTGTGGAGATCGGCAACGACTCTCGCGAAAGTCGAACAACGTCTTGATGAGCACGAAAGACGGATCGGCATTCTAGAAGCACACTAGAGGGAGGGCATCAAGGGTGGCACACGAACTTGACAGCGCAACTCGACGGCAGGCCCGCACGTTCCTGCTTGACGAGATCCTGACCGAACTATCCCAGACCGGATCACCGGACCTACAACCGCTCCTGCGGGCATTACGAGACCCGGACCGTGTCCCGCACCGGCAGATCGCACGATGGCTCACAAACAACGACCATCCGATCTCGAACGGCGCAGTCTACGAATACCGGAACCGGAACCGGCTCGGTCTATGGCTTGCCCTGTCCGGGGTGGTGATCGAAGATGCATGAGCTCGACGCCGAAGGCCCGGAAGTAGCCGAACTACGCGCAGCGAACGTCCGACTCCAACGACAGCTCGCCTCAGCGAAGGCAAAGACCGCGGAACTATCCGAACAGGTCTACCGGGCAGCGAAAGACGCTGCCGTGATCGTCGGACGGCCAGCCCCGAAACCCGCAACGAAAGACCGCAGGAAACGGGCAGGTGAGGTCGCGCTCGTTCACGCAACCGACTGGCAGTGCGGCAAAGTGTCGCCTACGTTCTCGATGCAGATCCTCGAGGACCGGGTGGGTACGTTCGTGGAGAAGGTCGGGAAACTGACTGAGATCCAGCGGGCGGATCATCCGGTACGGGAATGTGTCGTGATGCTCGGCGGTGACATGGTCGAAGGCGTCCAGATATTCCCCGGTCAGGCTTGGGAGATCGAAGCGACGCTCTATGAGCAACTGTTCCGGTGTGCCCGGATCATTGAGGGCATGATCGCTCAGATCGCTGGCATGTTCGAGCATGTCCGGGTCGTGACGGAGTGGGGTAATCATGGCCGGCTCGGCCGGCGTGGTGATTATCCGGGTGGTGACAATATCGACCGGATGTTGTACCGGATTGTTGAGGAACGGGTCGGCGGGGTCGAGTTCACGAACTCGGACGATTTCTATAACCGGGTCGTGATCGGGAACTATCGGGCGATGCTCGCGCATGGTGACGAGATCAAGAGTTTCGGCGGGAACGTTCCGGCGTTCGGTATCCTCAGGAAATGTAATGCGTGGGCGTCGGGCGCGATCCCGTTCCAGTTCCAGGACGTGTATCTGGGACATTTCCATACGCCGATGACTCTTACTTTGGCGAACGCCGGCAGGGTGTTCGTGACCGGCAGTCCTGAGTCCGGCAATCAGTATGCGCAAGAGTTTTGTGCCGCGACGGGGATCCCGTCACAACGGCTGCATTTCATCGACCCGGAGCGCGGCAGGGTATCCGCCGAATACCTCATTTGGTTGGACGAATGAGTTTCCCCGCGCATGTTCGACACACTCTGGCACCTGCTGGGTTGCGGTACAGATTGTCGCCATCAAGCGGGTGCCCGCGCTTGCAATGCGTCTTACGGGCGTTGACCGCACTGAATCCGTTTCCGCGTCGGACGTTCTCGGATTGGGTTACTGGTTCGAGATGGTCGGGGTTGACACACGTTCGGTTGCGACACAAATGGTCGATTACTAACCCTTCGGGGATCGGTCCAACGAGCCGTTCGTACATGAGCCTGTGTGCCTTGACCGATCGATGCTTTCCGTCGGTCGCGCGCCCGTACCCGAGGTTGTCGCACACGTCCCAATTCCAGCACCCGTTCTTGTCGATGACGTATCTGTCGTCTACTGAGACGGATTTGGTCCGAGTCGCGTGGCCTCGGAGAAACCGATGAGGTTCGCCGGCCACATGGCCCCATTTGGTGTTGGATTGTCTGGCGATGGTAGTTGGCTGCCCGCAGCCGCATTCGCAAAGTTTCATGGGAAAGACTGTAGCACCGAGTTTGTTGGCGGTGACGAATGACAGCGTATGAACCGACCGCGTCGATGATCGTGACCGTTGCCGTGTTCGAAGATGATGAGTCATGGGAGTTACGAGTGATCCATGAGGGCGTTAACCCGTGGGCGGTCGAGGGACTGTTACGGGAGGCGTTCAAACGGGTACGGGACTTGAACGACACGTTGCGGTATTCCGATGAGGACGGCGGCGATGAGGATGAATGATCCTGCGGCGGTGGAACGCGAAGCCCGGCGAGTGTTCGCAGAGTTCCAGACAACACGCGGCGCGCGGCTGGTCGCTGATGACGAGTTCGCTCGGGCCGTGATTGTCCGGGTGCGGGAGATGGCGCAGGGCGCTATCGCAGAACCGTGGGATACCCCACACTGATGAGGGACGGCAGATGACTTGTTACGAACGTACGGTTTGTACGACGACAACGACAGTACCGGCGACGACTACGCCGCCGACAACAGGACCGACGACTACGACAGTTGAGCCGACCACCACTATCACGGTGCCGGCGACGACGACAGTACCGATCTCGTCCACGACTGCCGAGACGACCGTACCGGCCACGACGGTAGGTGTCACGTCGACGCCGCCGATGTTGCCTGACACTGGCGCGAGTGTTGTTGACGGGGCATGGCTCCCGTTCGCGCTCGTTCTTGTCCTGCTCGGCGGGCTACTGGCCCGTAACCCTCGGAGAACACGATGAGCAAACTTGTCAAGAACATCCTCGAACGTGCGGTCCGTGCTGCCGGCATCGGCTATTTCGTGGTCTGGCAGACGAACGGTCTCGGCTATGAGACGATGTTCACGGCCGAGAACGGGAAAGCTGCGGTGGTCGCGGCGGTCTGTTCGCTTGGTCTGTCGTTCGGGTTCTTGAAGGCGGGCGATCCGGAGTCGGGCGGGATCGCCTAGTTCGCTGGTCGGGGACGGGTTACTGCCTCCCCAGGAATGGTGCTGCTGCGGACGCCGCCCTCCGCGCGCACCTAACCCTCCCCGGCCAGCACCATCTATCAAACTGACGGAGTTCCCCGGTCGTTGCGGCCGGGGAACTTTCGCGTTATGGTGGGTTTCTGCCCGAGGCTCGCGGGTTGTCTCTGAGCCGGTCCCTGCCGTCGAACATCGGGGTTTCTCTTGTTACGTCGAGTCTTGCCTTTCGTTGTGTCTGTCGTGTTGGTTGTGCCCGCCGTGTCTGTGTGGCGGGCATCGTCGCGTCCTGGTCCGGTACGGGTCGAGACGGTGGTATCTGATCCGAGACCTCCGCAGGTCCGGGTTGTGTGTGGTCCTGAGTGCGAGTTGCGGACGTGGCAGCGGGCTGTCTGGCAGTCTGCTGTCTGGGGGAACGTCGTGGCTGAGAACGCACGAGAGGCTGCGGAACGGGACCGGGAGCCGGCCCGGCCTGTCTATGAGGGGTCGGGTTGCCCGTCGGAGATCGTCGCGATCATCCATGAAGCGTTCGCCGGTACCGGCCACGAAGATTGGGCGGTCGGGATCGCATGGCGCGAGTCCCGATGCCAGCCCGGAGCGACGAACCCGAACGGCTGCTGCGTCGACAGCGGCCTTCTGCAAATCAGAATGCCGCTTCATCAAGACATTGTCGGCGACTGCGACGTGTTCGACCCTATATGCAACGCGAGAGCTGGACGACGGATCTGGGACCAATGCGGCCGCGGACCCTGGACAAAACCGTACTGGTGTTCGCCACCGCAGTAGAATGTCGGGGTGCGGACTGAATGGGTCCGCACCCCGAATAGCTGAACCCTGTGAAGGAGGGCTGAGCTGTGCCTCATGGTACATGTACCGAATGCGGCCGTGTCCGATCCGACATCTGCCGGGGACTCTGCCACGCGTGTTACGAACGCGCTCGCCGATCCGGCAGTATCTCCACTTACCGCAATGCTCAACCGGATAGATGCACCATCGATGGGTGCGCTCGTCCCGGCAAGATTGTACGCGGAATGTGCAGCATGCACTATATCCGTTGGCGCCGCAACGGTTCGACGGCCAATCCCCGCACATACCGGAACGTGATGCCCTCCGGGTATGTGCGAGTTTGGTGTCCGGGGCATCCGATGGCCAGCGTGGACGGGTATGCGTTGGAGCACCGAAAGCTCATGTGGGATGCCGGATACGAAGTCGGCAGCGAGGATCAGGTCCACCATGTGAACGGAGAGAAGACAGACAATCGCATCGCGAACCTGGTCGTCATGTCAGCATCAGACCACCATCGGGTGCACGTTGCAGCATCCGGCATGGTGACGAACCAGTACGGCCAGTTCACGTTGCGTCGTGACCGCTGCTGACCGGGGAATATCGGTTTGACCCGATATTGACTATTGACTTCGGGTAGGTCCAGGCCGATACTCAACCCATGAACGCTGACGAAGTCGCAATCATCGAAGCGATCCGCATCGGAACAGACCAAGTCGCCGCCGCAGCGAAAGCCGACCTACAGATCGTCGCCCGGTCCGCGATCATCCTCGGCCGCGACCCGATCCTCGCGATCCGTGGCCGAGCTGACGTGCTCGCCGCACCGATGAGACACCCATGAACAGGTCCGAACAGACCGAAGAATGGCGACGCGAACACGACCGACGCCGCAAAGCAGCCCAACGTGCCCGCCTGAACCCTCCCGAAACGAACCTGCCGGACTCGTCATGGCTCGAGGACGCTGCATGTTTCGCGTTCGGGACAGATACGGCCGTGTTCTTTCCGCCGTCGTCTCATTCGGGGAAGGCCCGTCGTGGCGCATATGACGAGGCCCGGACGATCTGTTCGGTATGTCCGGTCAGGACGCCGTGCCTGGATGATGCGCTCCGGTGGGAGGCGCAGCGTGGGGTGCAGCGGGTCGGGTTTGTTGGTGGTATGAGTCCGGAGGAACGTGGTCGTGAGCATGCGAGGCGTCGATGAGTTCTGTTGATCGGTGGAAGGTGTTGGGTTTGGGTGCGGCGAATCTTGCGGTGCTGTGGGTGGCTGTCCGTGTGAGTTATGCCCGTGAGCGTGCTGGCACGGCAGTCGCACGCCGGGATAGTTCCGGACGGCCACCCATCTCTCGTGGGGGTGTCCGGTGAGGTTGGTTGATCGGTCGCCGGGGAACGGGACACGGTATGAGCTGGTGGTCGGCGTGGAGGATGGCCGGTTGTTGGTTGCATGGCCGGAGATGCGGGTGTCGGCATGGTTTCCGTTGTATGACTGTGTGCCGTCGTATGTGCAGACGACGTTGGGGGTCGGGTTCGCTGATGGTGTCGCGATCCGGAACGTCTTGATCGAACTCGGATATTGGGAGGAATAGGACAGATGAACGAAGTGACGATTGACGGGACGGTCTACGTCCCGAAGGACGATTCGTGGGCTGAGTGGCGGATCGTGATCGCCCAACGCGGTTGGGTGTTCGTCGGCCGGTACCGCGAGGAAGGTGACGATGTGACGTTGACGGCCGCGTCGGTGATCCGGTCGTGGGGGACGACGAAGGGGCTGGGCGAACTTGTGAATGGTCCGCTCGCCGCGACGAAACTTGATGCGGCGGGTACGGTCCGGTTGCATAAGTTGGGGATCGTGGCGACGTTGGACGCTCCGGGCTGGCTGTCGTGATCGGGCTGGTCGGGTCGCTCGGCGAGGACGCACAGTCGTCTTACGGCGACGGCTACGGCTACGGCTACGGCGACGGCTACGGCGACGGCTACGGCGACGGCTACGGCTACGGCGACGGCAACGGCTACGGCTACGGCTACGGCTACGGCGACGGCAACGGCTACGGCTACGGCTACGGCTGCGGCTACGGCGACGGCTACGGCTACGGCAACGGCAACGGCAACGGCGACGGCTACGGCGACTGATGAGTATCGATCGGGTGTTGATGGATTGCCCGCGGCATGGCATGACCGACCATGCCGTGTACGGACGTCGCTGGGAATGCCTGACCTGCCAGGCCGAGGACTACCAGGCGGAAGGCGAATGGCTCGACGCACAAGAACGGTTACGGGTCGGCGGCGACGACTTCGATGATGATGATCCGTTGTACCGTCAGGCATGGTGGGATGATCTCGACTTGCAGTATGAGGCGGCAGGCCGGCATACACGTAGGTGGCTGCCGTGAGTCTCGATCCGGCGTTCTTGAATCCGGTCGCGTGCGAGAAAGAGATCTTGCGGTTCGTGGGCTTGTTGGAGCATGCGACGCAGGAAACTGCCCGGCGTGGTCGGGTGGCGGCGGTGGGGGTGGTGGCGCATCGTGTGGCGTATGCGATGGCGATCTTTGCGGCGTGGGGAACGGTGAGTGAGCGGGAGGCGTTGGCGACGGTCGCGACGGAGGCGGAGTTGTTGGCGCGGCGGTTGGCGGAGGCGTCGTTGGATGCGTCTCGGGATGCGTCTCGGAATATGCGGGAGCAGTTAGGTGCGTTGCGGACGGTCGCTGCGAACCTCAGAGAACTGGTGACAGCATGACTCCTGAGCAGGCGGTAGCACTCCGCGCGCCGTTCCCGACCTCAGCGATCGGGAAACTCCCGAAAGCCGGGACACAACTCGACTACGTCGGACACGCCGCCGTCACGTCACGACTACTCGAAGTCGACCCCGAATGGCATTGGGAACCCATCGCCTACGCACCAGACGGCGCACCACTCATCACCTACGGAGCGAACGACGCACACCTCTGGATCAGACTCACAGTCGCCGGAGTCGAACGGATCGGGGTCGGTACCTGCCGACGCGACTCGTTCGAACTACCGAAACAGCTGATCTCGGACGCGCTCCGTAACGCAGCGATGCGGTTCGGGGTCGCCCTGGACTTGTGGTCGAAAGAAGAGATCGGCGAAACACCTGCGTCTGACAGACGAGAGAACCCGCCCCGTGAGGGGTCAGGCAGAGCAACTGTCGGGCGTCAACGCGATATGACCAGCGAAGGTGCGGTAGCTACCCCAGGGGAACGCATGGCCCCTGGGGAACTTGTGGCGGGGTTGAGTGTGCGTGCTCGGGCGTTGCCGAGTCGTGTCGTGTCTGAGGCCCGGAAGGTGGCGGGGTTAGGCCCGATCAAGGATTCGGATGCGGATGCGCTGGCCCGGTGGGATCAGTTGTTAACGAAACTGGAGGCCCGATGAGGTCGCATGCGAAGGGAGCGAAGGCCCGTGCCGACAAGTATTTCAGTCTGATTGTCCGGTCCCGAGGCAGGTGTGAACGGTGCGGGACGACGGACTACTCACGGCTGCAATGTGCCCATATCGTGTCTCGTCGGTATAGCGCTACACGATGCGACGAAACGAACGCATGGTGCCTTTGTGCGGGAGAGCACATGGAGCTAACATTGGATCCGTACAAGCATGTGCAGGTCGCGATCCAGACAAGGGGCGAAGATGGCTACGCAGCCCTCCGACAGAAGGCTTTGTCTGGTGTTCGTCCCGATTGGGACGAAGTAGCAGCGGATCTGGCACAACGATGGAAGGCGATCCAGAATGCTGCGGAGTTTGAAGGATGATGAACCAGTGCCGGCCGCGAACCCGAGACGCTACATCGCCCCTAACGGGTACGTGGTACTTCGTTGGATGATCGCGCCCGGAGAACATGTTGAAGCCTGGGAACATCGCATCGTCATGGGTCGCCCCAAGGGCAAAGCCGTCCATCACAAGAACGGAGTTCGGCATGACAATCGTTTGGAAAACCTCGAGATCTGCACGTCGAGTGACCATGGAGTACACCACCGGAAGTATGACTGGAATGAGGTGGTCCGGCTTTATCAATCCGGTCTGTCTCAACCAGAAGTAGCGGGGCGCGTCGGGGCTAGCGCCGGTCAAGTTTCGCGGATTCTGAAGCGAATGGGCGTGCCGGCTAGGAGCATTTCCGAGGCTGGGACGAAACACCATATTGACAGCCAGGTTCTTGGTATGCACGCGCGGGGATGGACTCAACGTCAGATGACCGAAGTACTCGGCGTGTCGCGATCCGTTTTGACAGATCGATACCGAAGGCTGGGGCTGAACGGAAAGTGCGGCCCCAAACGCAAGGTTGTGGACGGGTGAGTCTGCGTGAACTTGTTCTTGGCTGGCAAGACCAGGCTCTCTGCCGCCACTACAGCTACGGCGGTGTCGGCGAGTTCTACCGGATGGATCTCAGCCGCGACGACCGGACGAAGCTACGACGGATCTGTAGTGACTGCCCGGTGCAGCCGGATTGTCTCGCGACCGCAATGATCGAAGAACGCGATGTCGGGCTGGTGTCGAGGTTCGGGTTCCGTGGCGGGTTCACGCCTACGGAACGGCATCGGCTCGCTAAACGGTGGCGTTACAACGACGAGGATGACAGATGACAACGACGACGAGTGGCCGGTGTTTGTTCTGTGACCATCATCTCGAGTTGCATGGGCCGGGTGGATGTCTGGTGCGGTGTTGGGATGAGTTGGCGGGGGCTGATGGGCCGTGTACGTGTTTCTATCCGGGTGCTCAGGTGCCGTTATGGGAGGATGAATGATCTGGCTGTTTGTTGCGGCGGCGTTCTGGATCGGGGTGTTGTTCGCGTGGGCTTTGTGTCGTGCGGCAGCGTCTGATGATGACCGGACTGGCCCTCGTCGTCTGTGACGCGTGTACGATCCCCAGGAAAGAAGTGGGACCGCGACGATGGTGTGTCGTCCGGTCCCGTGACCGACAACCACTAGGAGGATGTCGATATGGATGATGTTACCGCACTCCCCGACCCGTCCGAACTCGTCGAACGAGCGTTCGCCGAAGGCATGCAGCCAGCCGACCGGTTCGTCGAGGCCCGCCGCCGGTTACAAGTCGCGGCGCAGTTCGAGGACGAGGCCCGTGAGGCGATCGAGTTCGCCCGGTATCACGTTGCGGTCGCTCGCGCGTTCGTGGAGTATCCCGGCTGATGACGTGGATTAAACTCGATGACCAGTTCCTCGACCATCCCAAGATCGTCCGAGCGGGCGAATCTGCCGCGTTCTTGTTCGTCGCCGGGTTGTTGTACTGCTCTCGGTACCTGACCGATGGCGTGATCCCGAAAGCGGCGATCGGCAGATTGACCGAACATCCTGACCGGGAACTGTCCGCTGCGGCGTTGGTTCGCGAGAACCTATGGCTGGACGAGGGCGATTCGTGGCGGATTAGTCAGTACACGGACTACCAGCGGTCCCGTACCGATGTGGAGCGTTCGCGCGAAGCGGGCAAGGCACGCGCTGATCGTTCGCGTTCGGTTCGCGCGAACGCAACGCGAACGCAACGCGAACGTTCGCGCATGGTTCGCGAAACGTTCGCGCCGGGTTCGCGCGATATAGAGGTAGAGGTAGAGGTAGATAACAAACCATCTCGCGCAGCCAAGACCGAACACGACGCCGAGTTCGAGACCTGGTGGAATACCTACCCTCGCAAGCTCGGGAAACAGAAAGCCCGCGAACGCTACGGCAGACTCCGCCGAACCTACGACGCCACGGTGTTACTCGACGCCGCCCAGCATTACGCCACGTCCAGGTCGGGAGAAGACCCGCAGTTCACCCTCCATCCCACATCGTTCCTGAACGACCGATGGCAGGATTGGGTCACCGGCAACCCGGACGGCAACCGCGACGTGTCAGAACGGGATCTCTGCCCGTACTACGACCCAGCAACCGGCCAACCCTGGGGTCCGGCATGATGGAATCCGCTGCATGGCACCAGGCCGAACGGGACGTGATCGGCGCGATGCTCCAATCGAAACCGTTACGCGAATACGCACTCGACCGGCTCGACCCTGCCGACTTTCACGACACACACTGCCGCGACACCTACATCGCGATCGAACAACTGCATGCGCTCGGCCAGATCATTGACCGGAACGTCGTCGCAGCGTCTGCGTCCGTGCCGCTCCCCTGGATCTTGCAGACGATCGCCGGGACTCCCTCATCATCGAATGTGGAGGCATGGTGCGAGATCGTTTCCGCTGGCGCATACTGCCGGCGTGCGATCGGGTATGCGCAGTCGATCTCGGAATCTGCTCGGGCTTGGGATGCGGGTTTGACGGCGGCGGTGGTCGAGTCAGGTATCCCGGCCCCGCCGCGGAATGAGTTGGACGCGGCGGAGGACGCGCAGGTACTTGCCGGGGTCGAGTTCGAGTATGACTGGCTGATCCCTGGGTTGTTGGAACGTCGTGAACGGGTGATGGTTGTCGGCGGTGAGGGTTCGGGGAAGTCGTTGCTTCTCCGGCAGTTTGCGGTGGCGGCTGCGTCGGGGTTGCATCCGTTTGATTTCTCGAGGGTCCGGCGTGTGAAGACTTTGATTGTGGATTTGGAGAACTCGCGGTTGCAGGTGGCCCGGAGTCTGAAACGGCTGGTCGGGTGTGCGGGTGATGATTATGTGCCGGGCTGGTGCCTGGTCCGTACTCGTCAGCAGGGTATGGATTTGACGGCGCATCGTGATGTGCGTTGGTTGGATCAGGTGTTGGCGACGGACCGGCCTGATCTTGTTGTGTTCGGGAGTTTGTATAAGGCGTATCGGGGTGCGGATGGCCGTGGGAAGGGTTCGGAGGAGGCTGCGGAGTTGGTGGCGCATGCGATTGATGAGTTGCGGGTGCGGCATGATTGTGCGTGGTTGATTGAGGCGCATGCTCCGCATGGTGATGGGGGTGATCGTGCGGGTTGGCGTCCGTCTGGGTCGTCGTTGTGGTTGCGGTGGCCGGAGATCGGGTTGGGGTTGTCGAAGGCGGGGGAGGATGGTCGGGTGAGGGTTGTGCATTGGCGGGGTTTCCGGGATCGGGAGCGGGTTGGTGCGTGGCCGCGTTTGTTGTGTCAGGGTCGTGGTTGGCCGTGGGTGAATGGTGATTAGGGAGGTTGTGTGACCGTCGGAGGTAACACCATGAACGTCGAGAAGATCAGGGAGGTTGTTGGAATGAACCAAGAACTGTTTGAGCGTGCGGTCGAAGCCGCCGCCAAAGCAATGTACGTCAATGGCGGTTCGCCGGTCGAGGGCTGGGTAAATCTTGACGACGACATCAAGGATTACTGGCTGACTTGCGATGATGTCATTGAGAGCGTCCGTGCAGTGTTCGGCGTGATCGCCGACCACTGCACGGCTCGTGCGAGCATCGAAGTCTACGAACTCGGCTGGAACTCTCCGCTTGAGGTATTGGCGTCCGAGCTGAGCGATCGTGAACAGGAAAGGAACCGAGTCCGATGAGCGACACCATGAGTTACACAGGGAAACTGACCGTCGTCGAGTGCGTCTGCGGAATCACCTATGCGATCCCCGACGTGCTCTATCAGCAGATGCGGGACCAAGGCCCGGCCAAGTCGATCCGCTGTCCGCTCGGCTGCTCGTGGCATTACTCCAAAGCCAGAAAGACCCAGAACGCGGAAGCCGCAAAGATTCGAGAACTCGAACGGCAACTCGCATCCTCCTACGACGACACTCGAATCGCTCGGATGGAGCAACGCGCAGCCGAGAATCGTGCGCGAGCACAGAAGGCAGCAAAGACGAAACTCAAGAAGCGAATCGCCGCGGGCGTCTGTCCTTGTTGTCAGCGGTCGTTCCAGAACCTCGCTCGGCACATGGCCGGGCAGCACCCTGACTTCGTCGAGTACCCGGTGCCGGTGTTCGTGGAGAAAAAACCGTGATGGAACTCGCGTTAGCGGTCCTGATCGCGTCGCTAGTCGCCTACCTGATCTTGGAAGGGATCTGATGAGACGAGATCCGCAACTCGGCCCAGCCGAACACACATTCCGTGCCGTCGTACAAGAACTCGACCTCGCCCACATGCAATCCCGGATCGAACACTACCGATCAGGTGGAGTGAAGTCACCGAACCTTGACGGGACATCTCGTGGCGTGTCGGAGGGCCGGGTACTCGCCCATGACCCGACTGACGCTCGCGGCTATCAAGATATCCGGGCCACGATCCAAGACTTACGAGACGCTGAGAAGATCATTGCCCGGATTGTCCGCCGTCAAGAATGGTGGACGCGTGATGCTCCTGCGGTCCCTGATCCGCCGTTGCAGTCTTGTGAGAACTGCGGGAAGGCGTGTGATCCGTTGGTGCGGGAGGATCGGTTGCGGGCGTTGACGTTGGAGCGTCGGACGTTGTTTGTGTGTGTGGCGTGTTATGCGCATGGCCGGCGTCGTGGTAGCTGGAGGGAAACAGAACGATGAACACACCGATCGACGTAGTGCGGCTCGCGCTCCACGAATGGCATGAACCGCCCGCCGACGCCGACCCGTGCACAACAGAAGCCGAGCACGTCGTGCATCGGTTGCGGGACCGTGGCCTGCTCACGATCCGCAAGCAGGACGTGTGCGGCACACGCGCACGATACATGAACGCCGGATGCCGATGCGATCCCTGTCGTGCGGCCTGGGCTGCCCACCAGATCGAAGGCAACAAGTCGCGACGGGAACGCCTCGCCGACACCACGACTGTCGAGCACGGCAAAGCGACGACCTACGCCAACTGGTCCTGTCGATGCGAGCCTTGCAAGGCCGCGCACTCGGTCGTGATGCGACAGCAAGCGCAGTCACGCAAGGACCGGCTTGCTGCTGACCCGTCGCTCGTCGAGCACGGCCGAGCGGCGACCTACCAAGGGTGGGGCTGCCGTTGCGAGCCATGCAAAGCCGCGGCCATCGAGTACGAAGCCGGACGGTA
>SXGR01441269.1_pt1 | contig 16289 bp, 9 predicted proteins | sample 3174711 | NCBI WGS metagenome assembly SXGR01 (sample SAMN11356860, study PRJNA531348) | freshwater metagenome | isolation source: freshwater sample F1-60 | place: China: Fuxian Lake, Yuxi | collected 2017-12-25
ACGGAATGTTTGCCAGCAATGGAATCCTATTTAACCACGAATCACCCCTCCGTGGGGAGACATTTGTGACCCGTAAAATTACCCGGGCTGCCGCCAAGATTTTATTGGGGATGCAAGAAAACCTGTATATGGGAAACCTTGATGCGCAACGCGACTGGGGGCATGCACGCGATTATGTGGAGGCCATGTACCTCATTCTGCAGCAATCGGAACCCGATGACTTCGTGATTGCTACCGGGGTCACCACCTACGTGCGCGATTTCATCCGCATGGCCTTCGACCGATTGGGTATGGAATTGGAATTTAAAGGCGAAGGGGTCAACGAGATCGCCGTGCTGGCTGGTGTTAACCGTGCACGACTTGAGGAGCTAGGAGTCGAAGATGTTTCGCACCTCAAAACCGGAACCCAATTGGTGGGTGTCGATCCCCGGTATTTCCGTCCGACCGAGGTTGAACTCCTCATTGGTGATGCCACCAAGGCTAGGCAGAAACTCGGTTGGAAGCCCCGTCATACCCTCTCAGACTTGGTTGAGGACATGATTCAAAGTGATCTGAAAATCATGCAGCGCGAAAAATTCTTGCACGAGGGCGGATTCAGTGTCCTCCATCAGCACGAATAGGCACTACTCTTCCATCCACCTCTTCCATCCACCTCTTCCATCCACCCCACGACCTCGCACCATCCGCCCCACGACTACTCTTCCTTCCACCCCAAGAGGGCATCTACACTGTGGCTTGCCACGGAGTGGTAGTTTGGACGCGCATGTTTGTACAGTTCTCGTGCGCGGTCTATCTGTCCGGTTTCTTTTAAGGCTTTATAGAGGGGCATAATGAACTTCCGCCGGCCAATACGGGTCATATAGGCCGCCATTGCCTCTGAACATAAGCGTTGATTGCCGTAGCTCGGCGCGAAGCGAATCACCCATTGATACCATACGCAACCGATTTCGGCATTCGGTGTGCCCGTAAACCTAAACCGCCGATCCAATTCTGCGGCCGCCAGAGAGTCCCGCTCATCGAGTTGACGGATGAAGTAAACCCATTCGTGCGTGCTCCAGGCATCGATTTCACTGGGTAAAGCCAGAGGGTCTCCTTTGCGCCATAGGTCTAGGCCGGAGTCAACTGCGGCAAAGCGAGTCGAAACGGGGGGTGGACAATTCACCGGCAACCCCGTTCCGTACACCCATTCCTGAACCCCAATCGTACGCTCCTCTTCTGTGCTGAGCAGGCTATCGAGGCGCGACAAAAACGCCTCTGTATGCATGCTCTTGAAGGCATTTTCGTGAAAATACGTCTTTAAAAATGCATCCCAACGGGCCCGACCGATCGTCTGCTCGATCAGCAACAGGAAGTGATAGCCCTTGTCGTAGGCGATTGGCCCTACCCCATCATCCGGATCTTCGCCACGCATATGCGCTGCCAATCGGGTCTTCTCGTCCTGTCCACCCAGGGTGAGGCTTTTTACCTCCTCCGAAACATCGGCATGGGCAATAGCCGACAACATCGCCGCATACTCGGGGCCGTAGAGGGCTTCCATGATCCGCATTTCTACATAGACCGTAAAACCCTCGTTGAGCCAGAAATCGTCCCAGGTAGCATTGGTCACCAAATTCCCGCTCCATGAATGGGCGAGTTCATGCGCAATGAGCGACACGAGCGAGCGATCACCCGTAATGATGGTAGGCGTGGCAAAGGTGAGCCTGGGGTTTTCCATACCACCAAATGGAAACGACGGGGGCAGAACCAATACATCGTAGCGCCCCCATACATAAGGGCCATACAGCGACTCAGTGGTCGAAAGCATCTGCTCCATATCGGCAAACTCGTGTACGGCGCGCTCCAGCATCGCTGGTTCGGCATACACACCGGTTCGCTTGCCCAAAGACCGAAATTCCAACTTCCCCACAGCCAGGGCCATCAAATAGGCCGGCACCGGTTCATTCATACGGAAAGAATAGCGACCATCGGCGCGGGTTTCGGTGGGATTCTCAGCACTCATCAGCGCCAAAAGGCCCGGGGGAACCTCCAGCTCAGCGGTGTAGCGGAAGCGTTGGCCCGGACTATCCATACACGGAATCCAGGTCCGCGCGAGGATCGATTGGCTCTGGGTAAACAAATAGGGATGTTGACCCCCCTCTGTTTGCGATGCCGGCAACCATTGCAAGGCGCGGGCCCCCTTGCGTGTGCTGTACCTGATGCGCACCCGTTCGGTGGGATTATTTAGCGAAACCTCCAGGGCTTGCCCCAACAACGCATCGTGCGTGCCTAATCGAAACGGCAACGCCCGGCCATCGCCTTCTACGGAATGGATGTCGAGGCCGTAGGTATCGAGGATCAGCACCGATGCATGTCCGGCCACCAAAAACCAGTCGGCCGTACCATTCAGCGTTTGTGCGTCGAAATCAACCTTCAGGCTCAGGTGCAAGGAATCGACACGTGTTTCGTGAGGGTTGGAATAGGAATGGGGATCACGTTTATGCATAGGAGGATTAGTAAACCACTGGCAGCCAGTCATCAAAAGAAGCAGTGCGACAAAAAATAAGGTATTCCATTTTGGTTGCGAACCGATCATGATCAAAAATACATGATAATCATTCAGCTACCTCCCTCAGCTACTTCCGCAACAACCAAAGCTGCGGGTCGACTTTAATGGTGCCCTTCCAAATCTGCAGCTGTATTTCTGTTTTATCTTCATCGGTATCGGTAAAGACCAGACCAATCGGTTGTCCAGTGGTCACTTTGTCGCCCTTGGACACCGTCACCCGATCGAGATGGGCATACACCGAAAGGTACTGTCCGTGGCGAACAATCACGGTTTTCTGCATCCCTGGTACCGAAACCACGGCCGTCACCTCACCCTTAAACACCACTCTGGCCTCCGAACCCGGATTGGTGCGGATGCTGATGCCGTCGTTGCGCACGGTAACTTGATTCAATACCGGATGTGGATGGTCGCCGAATGATTCTGATATAAACCCACGGGCAACCGGCCAGGGAAGTCGACCGCGGTTGGCCTCAAAATCCAATCCCAAGGCACGCGCCTCTGGGGTTAAGGTAAAAACTTCGGCCGAACCCGTAGAAGGCGATGGGGGGGGCACTGCCTTTCCCTCACTCCGCAGCCGATTCTCCTCTGCCTTGCGGGCCAATTCCAATTCGCGGCGTATGATGGCCTCGATCGACCGCTGTAAGGCGCGACGTGCCTCTTCCTTCTCACGCAACTTTCGCCTCAAGGTTTTCTCATCCTGTTGCAAGCGGCGCACGATCTCACCCGTACGCGCGCTTTCGCCCGCCAAAAGGTTGCGATGCTCCTCTTCTTTGACTAAAACCCCTTTTTTCTCATCCGCGACCCGACCTAAATCTTGTCGGTGCCGGGTGAGCGAGGCCCGTGCCATTTCGATCATTTCACCCTGCGTTTTGCGGTGTGCTTGGTATTGCCGCAGGTACTGAATACGCCGAAAGGCCTGATTCAGATGGTCCGACGATAAGATCAGCATCCAATCGGGGTAGCCATTCAATCGCTTTTGGGCCACCCGAAGCATTTTCGCATATTCTGTCCGAAGACGCTGAAGATCACGTTCCAAAGCGACCACAATCGAGCGGGTTTGCTCCATTTCCCGATTCAGGAGAGAGACCTCCTGCTCGTAATTATCGATGACTTTGTTGCGCACTTCCACCTGCCGCTTGAGGGTCACCAACTGATTCACCGAACTTTTGCGCTGCCGCTCCACTTTTTCGAGCTCTTGACGCGTAAAATTGATTTCCTCGAGCAGTTCGTTGCGTTGCTGTTCTAATCGAGCGCGGTCTGGTTTCTGCGTTTGGGCCCAACCGTTGAGCGCCATTAACCCTGCCGATAAGACCAACGCGCCACACAGAGCCCATAAATGAACCCAAGCAATACGCCCATTAAAATCAGAGCGGAGGGTTGACTTAAGCATAGTTATGGAAGGGAAGGGAAATAATACACCATTTTTGCCAACGAAAAATCAAGGCATACGCCGGTAACCCGATGGGATGCTAAAGGGGTATTCTTGCGCTTGCTCTGCCACAATTTTCGAAAAAGAAAGCTCAAGTTCAGTCGCCTTTTGGGTTTTAGAGGCTGTGGGTATGGCACGAAGGATCAATCGCTCGGGGGCAAAACGACCGCTGATGGGCATCCAGGCCTGGTAATTGACTTCGAGTCGGCCTTCACTACCCGACAGGGTTATGCTGTGGGGGCGCAGATTCACGGTATCGGCTTTCAGATCATACATCACTGTGCCCGCACTGCCCGATATGAGCCCAGGAGCATCAGGTGAAAACTGAAAGGCCACAGTGCGCAATCCGCCAACAATGCCAAGCAACAATTCATGCAACATGCGGGTATCCACTTGGGTCCCAGCCATATCGCTTAATGTAGACATCGGATAACTGCCATACTCACGGTTCAGGCGGTTCACGAACTGAAGGCTGTCGCGTGTTATGCGTGCCCTAAAAGCCTCTACCCCAAGCATAGGCTTAAGGCTAATCCACAAGATGCTATCACGCTGTATACGCATTTGAAAAGAAGATTCCATGCGGCGGCCATCCAACAACATGCCGATTTGTCCGGTCGCCGACCATGTATGTGATTCAAAATCACGCAATGATAGTTGATTCAGCAAGCTGAATGCGGCTGAACTACCTCCGGGTGGAGCGCTGTTTAGTGCCTGAGGCTGTCGCTGGCGCAGCCCGACACAACCCGTAAGGACGAGATAGACACAGAGCAGGCACAACAAGCCCCTATTCATACAACTTTCCCTCGCTGATTTTTCGGGGTAAAAACTCAGAGGTCTCACCACCAACCGCTTGTGCACGTTTCCAAGAAGAAAGAGCCGCTGCTGTATCGCCCAACCTATACAATATATCACCCAAATGTTCGTGCAAGGTGGCGCTGCCCGCACCATCGCCTGAGGATTTCAGTGCCTTTTCCACATAGGTGCGCGCTTCAGGATAGCGCTTCAACCGATATAAGATCCAGCCATAGGTATCGAGATACGATGCACTTCCCGGTTCCAGTTCCAAAGTACGGCGCGACAATTCCTCTGCCCGCTGGAGTTTATCGCCCCTTAGACTGAGGTAGTAGGCGTAGTTGTTCATCGCCAAGGTATAATCGGGTCGCACCTTCAACGCTTTCTCGAACGACTCGTCGCTGCGCACATAATCCTTCATTTCGTGGTAGAGGTCGCCCAGTGAGGAATGCATTTGTGCGGCCAATTCGGGGTTGCCGCTGATCATCGAAACGCCCGATTTATAATTCCGTATGGCCTCCTCATTTTGCTTCAGTTGCTGTGCCGCCAGGCCTGCCAGGTAATAAGGAATCGGTTGGTTGGGGAACAAATCCTGTGCCCGTCGCGCTTCGGAGATGAGCGTGGGGTAGCGCGCCAAATTATAAAGGCTTAGAAGGTACTGTTGCCATACACTGTACTTTTGGCCGACCCCGTCGAGGGCAATGCAGCGGGTGTAGGCCTCCACAGCTTGTTCGTGCATATTTCGGTTGAAGGCGATCTCCGCCCGCACATTCCACGCAGCCGATGACTCAGGATTGGAGCGAAGCATGCCTTCGGTTAATCGTTCCGCGGCAGAGAGCGACGCTGTATCACCCCCACCGCCTGCCCCTTTGGAGCCTTCTGAGAGGAGGCTCACAATGATCTGAATCTGCAAATCTTGGTCAACTTCATCCAAAAAGAAGCCCTTTTCGAGTAAACGGCGTGCTTCCGAGGGGTTTTTCAGCGCCCTTTGCACATCCGCCATGGCCAAGTAGGCCTTTCCGTTGCGCGGTTCAAGCTCCATGGCTTTGCGGAAGGCTTCCTGGGCCGACTTCACATCGCCCTGCTGGAAGGCAAGCTGCCCATAATACATCCACAAATCAGCACGCATCGGCATGGCCAGGCAGAGATTGCGGATTTCCATCAGGGCTTTATCGGGTTTATTTTGCGCCTGCCAATATTGCCGCTTGGCTTCAGACACCTCCGGCGTTATGCCGACCTGCTTCTCCAATTGCTGTAAGGTCTTGATGGCCTCATCGTATTGACGCAAGGCCGCCTGCTGAGCAGCCAATTCCAAGCCCAGCTCATCGACAGGCTGTCCGGGCATCTGCCGCAAACGGGAGATATATTCTATGGCTTTATAAGGCCGCCCCTTTTGGGTTGCGATATCAATGCCTACCCTCAAATGCCATGGGTTTTCGGGTTGCAACTCAATGGCTTCTTCAATCAAGGTTAGGGACTCCTCCACTTGCTCATTCAGGGTGAGCATGCGGGCCACCTCCACTCGAGCCTGTGCATTGGCAGGGTCGAGTTTGATGATTTCTCTAAAATGTTGCTCCGATTGTTTGTTGTTTCCCGCCAATTTCTCACGCAATGCGTCGAAAAATAAACGATCCACCCGTTGTCGTTGATCTTCGTTGAGTTCTGCTGCCGTAGTCGATTTTACCCGCCCACCAACGGATTTCTCTGTTTTCGTTTTACTTAACTTGCCTTTTCCGCCAGGGCTTTGGGCCAAAACGAACGTCCCTGAACATAGAAACAGGGCGATCATCAGCAGGGATGATAGACGCGAAAAGAGTTTAGTCATGGGCATGTGGTGCGAATGGTTATATTTCAATTTGGTTGAAGTCGCCCAAACTTAATTGCTTGGCAGTTCCCTCTACGCGCGCCTCAGATCCGACCATACTGTTCTCTAAATGGGCATTATGGATTAGGGCACGTTCTTGTATGATGCAGTTTTTGAGGCGGCTGGCCTCCACTGTGGTGCCGGCGCCTATGGAAACGTGTGGACCCACCACGGAGTCGGTGATGCGCACACCCGCCCCCAGGTAGCAGGGGGGAATGACCACACTACGGATCAATTCTACCTGTTCGGATGAGCCATTATGGTTGCCGAGGAATTCGAGGTATCGTTGGTTGGTATACACCGTTGCGTCTTTGTTGCCGCAGTCGAGCCATTCATCCACAGCGCCAGGGTAAAACGCAACACCCTGCTCTTTCATACGTTCGAGAGCACTGGTGAGTTGATATTCGCCCTTATCCCTGATGTCATGGTCGATGAGGTACTGTAACTCTTGGTGCAGCCGCTCCCCGTCGCGGAAGTAGTAGATTCCAATGATGGCCAAATCCGATACGAAATCCATGGGTTTTTCATGGAATTCAGTGATATGGCCTTCTGTTCCTATTTTTACAACTCCGAAAGGCCGGGGATCCTCCACCCGGTTCACCCATATGATTCCCTCCCGATTAATGTCGAGGGTGAAATTGGCCTTGAAGAGGGTGTCGGCGAAAGCTACAACCACAGGACCCTTTAAGGCTGTGCGGGCGCATAATATGGCGTGTGCCGTTCCTAATGCTTCTTCTTGATAATGGATGCTTCCCTGAGCACCCTGCCGTTCTGCCATGGCCATGAGCTGCTGTTCGGTGCGTGCGCCGAAAGCTGGCGAGATGATGAAAGCGATTTCTTGGACTTTGGTGCCGCAAACGCGCACAATATCCTCTACCAAACGTTCAACAATGGGTTTTCCGGCGATGGGAATGAGCGGTTTGGCCAGAGTGAGGGTATGGGGGCGCATGCGCTTGCCCATTCCTGCCATGGGTATAATGATGTTCATATGGCTTTTGTGCTTTAGAAAAGGCGAAAATAAGGAATTTTAAGGCAGCATATAGGCTCTGTATGGGTTAAGCTTTGAAGGAAAGGAATCCATTGAACCACGGAATAGGGAACGGATTAGAAAACTAAGCAAGTTGTGTTTTCTTGTTCAACAAGCTGTGTAGTGTACGCCCAGCCTGGACTATAAACACAGCCCAGATCAGCATCCTCAGCAACTGGGTGCTGTTGGTATCGAGTTGGGGCGAAATGAGGTAATACAGTGCGGAAAGTGCTGCGGCTGCAGTCATCCACCCCACAATCTTTTTCCAGGAATAGTAAATGGGGTGCTTATTTCTAGAGGCGAGTGAACTGGCCACAACCATCCCCAAATAGCACAACAGCGTGGCAACGGCCGATCCACCATAGCCCCAGACCGGAACGAGCAGGAAATTGCCCAATAAAGTGATGCCCGCGCCTAAGAGCGATAAATACAGGCCCCATCGGGTTTGGTCGGAAAATTTATACCAAACCGACTGGTTGTAATAAATGCCCAACAAAAGATTGGCCATTAAAAGTAAGGGAACAACCCAGAGGCCCTCGAAGTAAGCGGGCGATAAAAACCATTTGATTTCGTGGAGAAAGAGGGTAAGGGTAAGGAAAACGACGCTGCCGGTGACCACAAATCCCTGCATCACCACGTCATAAGAATTGTCGCGACCAATCTCATGGTTCTTTGTTTGTCGGCCGAGTTTAAAGAAAAACGGTTCTGCCGCCATACGAAAGGTCTGGATGAACAAAGTCATAAACATCGATAGTTTATAGACGCCGCCATAAACCCCCAGCTGATGCAAGGCTTCGGCAGGAGAGAGGGACAGGAGGTATTTCAGCATGATCCTATCGAGGGTTTCGTTCGCCATTCCTGCGAGTCCGCCAGCCATAAGGGGCCAGGCGTAGGAAGCCATTTTCTGTGCCAGACTTCGGGAATAACGGCCCCATGTTCTGGGAATTTCGCCCAACATGAAGAGCGCCAGTATTCCGCTGCTGAGCAGGTTGCTGATGAATATGTAGCCCACTCCTATGTCAGGCTGAAAGGCCCACGAGGGGATGGATGTGCCGTTTTTGATTAAATAAGGACAAAGGGCCAGAAAAAACAGATTGAACCCAATGTTGAGTCCGATCGAAAACAAACGGAGCAGAGCGTACTTCAGTGCTTGCTCGCGCAGCCTGATCCGCGCAAAGGGAATGGCCACGAGTGCATCGAACAGGAGAATCAACGCGAACCAATGCACATATTCGGGGTGATTGGGGTAGTGCATGGCAGCCGAAAGCGGCTGTGCCAACAGCAAAAAGAGCGACGACAGCAAGATTGAGTTGAGGGCTACTGTGGCGTAGGCCGTGCGATAGGCATCAGACGAGGCAAGCGAGGATGCGCCTTTCTGTTCATCGTCCGAACCGATCGTTCGTGCAAAGCGGAAGTAGGCCGTTTCCATTCCGAAGGCATACACCACGTTTAAAAACGCCACCAATGCATACCAATCGGTCACCACTCCATATTCTGCGGGTAAAAACAGACGGGTGTACCAAGGCACCAGCAGAAAGTTGAGCATACGCCCCACCATGGAACTCAACCCGTAAACCAGAGTTTGGGAGGCCAATACACGAAAACGACTCAATGGGAGATGGTTTGCTCTCAAAATTAGTCAAAAATGGGATGGCCTTCGTACTTTTGCAGATTGGACACCTTTTTTAGCTCCCCACCTGTTTTTTAGCCCGTGACAACCCGTTTGAGTGAATTAAAACCCGGACAATCAGCGGTGATCCGCAGGCTCGGGGAACATCCCCTTTCGGCCAAACTGACGGAAATGGGGTGCTTACCTGGAGAATGGATTCGTGTCATTCGAATTGCCCCCCCGGGCGATCCCATATCGATCGAGATTCTGGGGTATCAGCTGGCACTCCGACGCATGGAAGCCGAAGTGATCGAGGTAGATGTTCGACCGAGTTTTCCCCAGCACCTCCATTCACACATTCAAAGCGAATGAAGCAAGAATCGTTAAAGGTGTGGCTTGCTGGCAACCCCAACAGCGGCAAATCTTCGCTGTTTAATCGACTCACAGGTCTGCACCAAAAGGTCGGCAATTACCCCGGTGTGACGGTTGAACAGCATAATGGACGAATGTCGATGCCCCAAGGGGACTCTGTCGAGGTAGTAGATCTGCCTGGAATCTACAGCTTGTTTCCTGAGACGGAAGACGAGCAGGTGGCCTTCCAGCTACTGATGGAGCAGATCTGGGTTTCTCCAAGAACATCGACTACACGGGTAGTGGTGGTGGCTGATGCCAGCAGTCTGCGCAGAAACCTGCTGTTGATTACCCAACTCTCCGACCTTAACCTACCTTGCGTTTTGGTTTTAAACAAGTCGGATCTGGCCGACGCTGCAGGCATACACATTGACGTTCCGGCTCTTTCTTCGGCCTTGGGTATGCCTGTGGTGGCCACCAATGCCCGAACAGGTGAAGGCATAAACGAGTTAAAGCAGGCTCTGTTGCAAGCGCCACCACTGCACCGATATCCATGGTTTTCAGATCATCCTGAGGTGCAGCGACAAATCTCATTGCTGGCCCAGGCCGAGGGTCGCCCCGCCGAATACCGAGATTTTGTGTCGTTGATGTGCCATGAGCGCTTGCCCGATTCTTGCACCAGCTGGGCCCAGCAGTGCCGTGTATTGGCCGAGTCTGCACCCCTCGATCGCGGAAAAATAAGGGCAGCGGAAACGGTGCGGCGCTATGAACGGATCGCCGGGCTCATGAAACACATCAGGCGTGACCCCGGAACGGTCAACCGCAAGGCTACCACAGCCCGGATCGACCGGTGGTTGTTGCACCCGATCGGCGGCTACGCAATCCTGTTTGCCCTCCTTTTCTTGATGTTCCAGGCCATTTTTTCATGGGCCACCTTGCCCATGGAGCTTATTGAGTCGCTCTTCGTGTACATGGGTAGACTAACCTCAGATTTTTTGCCACAGGGGTGGATTTCGCGGATGCTGGTCGATGGACTTCTGGCCGGACTCAGTGGGGTGCTGGTATTCATCCCGCAAATCAGCCTGTTGTTTTTCTTTTTGGGCGTGCTCGAAGAAAGCGGATATATGTCGCGCGTTTCCTTCCTCACCGATCGATTGATGCGTTCGGTCGGCCTTAATGGTCGCTCCGTAATGCCCTTGATTGGGGGTTTTGCATGCGCAGTACCCAGCATCATGGCCACCCGTTCGATCAACAACCGAAAGGAAAGGCTGCTCACCATACTGGTGCTGCCCTTGATGAGCTGCAGCGCGCGTTTGCCCGTTTATACGCTACTCATAAGCATTTGTGTGCCCGATAATCAATGGTTGGGTGTGTTTAATGTGCAGGGGCTTGTTTTGATGGGGTTGTATATTTTGGGTTTATTTACCGCCATCGCCGCTGCCTTGGTGTTGCGCTGGTTTATCAAAACGCGCGAGACTTCATTCTTCATGCTGGAGATGCCCCTCTATCAATGGCCGGTTTGGCGCAATGTGGGTCATGTGGTGGGCCAGCGATTGCATGGGTTCGTTATGGAAGCGGGTAAAGTAATTGTCGTTATATCGATTGTGTTATGGGTGTTAAGTAACTTTGGCCCCGGCAATCGGATGGAGTCGCTTCGCACAGAACTGGAAGCCCAGACGCAGACGGCAGTAGGCAAATCATCGGCTGATGATCAAGCACAAAAATCAAAGATTGAGCAGGAGTTGTTGGCTGCCTCTTGGGCCGGACATGCCGGCAAGCTGCTGGAACCTGCCATTGAGCCACTCGGATTCGATTGGAAGATTGGGATTGCGTTAGTGACTTCCTTCGCGGCACGGGAGGTATTTGTGGGCACCATGGCCACAATGTATAGTCTAGGTACGGAGGATTTTCAGGTTTCGGAGCTGCGCGGACGAATGTTATCGGAGGTAAACCCGAAAACGGGTAAACCGGTCTACAGCACCGCTACTTGTTTTAGTCTTCTCGTTTTCTATGCCTTCGCGTTACAGTGCATGAGCACGCTGGCCGTAACCCGTCGCGAAACCAAAACATGGCTGTGGCCTACGGTGCAGTTCCTTTATATGGGGGCACTGGCCTATTTGGGCTCATTGCTGGTGTATACTTGGTTGTCTTAGTCGCGCCCACTCGTCCGCCTGAATTTTTCATTTCACTTTTCCATGTCGACATCTTGGCAAACCAGACGCGAAAAAATAGTGGAGGTGTTGTCGGGTTTCTTGCCGGCTGCAGCGGTAGAGTATGTGGCCGATTTAATTCTAAAACACCAGGCACGGGTGCGGCTTACACGTGATCGGACAAGCAAAAATGGCGACTACAGGCCTCCTGACGGACGACTGGGACACCGCATCTCGGTGAATCAGACACTCAACCCCTACGCCATGTTGGTGACCCTGCTGCATGAGTTTGCACACCTCCGGGTGTGGGAGCAACATAATTGCTCCGCTCGGCCGCACGGAATTGAATGGAAGCGGGCGTTTGCCGACATAATGGAGCCTGTGCTGCATGAGGGGGTGTTTCCCAGTAATTTATTGACGGTGTTGAAGCGCTATTTACGTAACCCAGCGGCCAGCAGCTGCTCCGATCCGAATCTTATGGAGGCATTATCGGCGCATAATCCTCCGTCGGAGTATGAAATTACCCTAAGAGCACTGCCAGAAGGCGCCCGTTTTGTCACGAAAAAGGGTGGAACTTACAGTAAGGGCGAACTGAGACGAACCCGTTGTTTGTGCGTATGCCAAGAAACGGGCCGCAGGTTCCTGATTTTGGCCAGTGCACGGGTACGCCCTTTGGATTAATGCTCATCGACCACTTTTTTACCCCAGCGCTGAATGATTAGCGCCATGATGATGATCCCTGTCACAAAACTAATCCAAGGAGGAAGTCCGAATCCAGTAGGCAGGCTGCCCACAACAATCGAGACACCGCCAACCACCAGGGCATAGGGCAATTGGGTGCGTACGTGTTCGATATGGCTGCATCCTGAGGCGAGCGAACTCATGATGGTTGTATCGCTAATGGGCGAACAGTGGTCGCCCAATACGCTCCCCGCCAGAACCGTACTCACGACATTGCATAAAATGGCCACAGCTTCGGCATGGGGCATGCCCGCTTGCTCGGTCAGTTGCCAGGAGGCAGGGAGGACCAAAGGGAATAAGATGGCCATGGTACCCCAGCTGGTGCCCGTACTAAAGGCAACCAAACTGGCCAGAATGAAGGTTAGCGCAGGAAGCCATCCCGCACTTAGATGGACCGACAACAACTGTTGGGTGAGGAAGTTCGCTGTTTCGAGTTTTTCGGTGATTCCTGCCAGTACCCAGGCCAGAATGAGGATCACCACGGCGCCCAACATGGTCTTGAATCCCTTGAGGACGCTCTCCACAGCACCATGAACCGTAAGTCTGCGGGTCAACAGGCTCAGTGCAACCGCTGTGAGGAGACCACCAAATGATCCCCACAGCAAGGCTGCGTAGGCATTAGCCCGTCCAATCGTGATGGAGAGCTTTTGAGAGAATGGAATGCTCGAATCGGCCCATGTTATGGGCTCATAGCCCGTGGCAGTGAGGCCAAATAATACCAACCCCACCACCACCAAAACCGGTAGAACGGCCAGCCAGAGAGATGGCGAGAGCCCAGGTGCCATGCTGAAATCCGCATCGCCCGCTCCCGCATCGCCCGCTCCCGCATCGCCGAAGTGGGCTTTCTCTCCATCCCCATTTGCATCCCCCGAAACCGAATGTTCCAAACGAGAGGCCGGAGGGGGTTTTTGTAGCACATCGCGCGAACGTGCTCTGATTTCAGCAGCGTACATCGGGCCAAAATCGCGGTTCATCCCAATGATCAGCAGCATAAAAACCAAGGTAAATATGGGGTAGAATGCATAGGAGAGCGAATAGAGGAATACCTGATACGCGCCAAGCCCGACCCCGGAGAGCTTCTCTAATCCCCCTTCAATATAGCTGATTTCGGCACCGATCCAGGTACTGATGAAAGCAATAGCAGCTACGGGAGCGGCGGTGGCATCTACCAAATAGCTCAGTTTTTCGCGTGATACTTTTAGCCTGTCAGTCACGGGCCGCATGGTGTTTCCAACCAAAAGCGTGTTGGCGTAATCGTCGAAAAAAATGAGAACACCCAGGAGCCAAGTCATGAATTGTGCGGATTGTGGGGTTTTGGCGCGACGAGCCAGGGCTTCAACCACCCCTTGCATGCCGCCGTTGCGGCTGATCAATGCAACCATCCCGCCGATGAGCATGGAAAACACGATGATCGATTGGTGGTCTGTATTGCTCAGAGCCGGAATCAAATGTTGGGTGGGGAAGTCGCCCAGTGCGACCCAAATGGCCTCTATCCCTCCGCGGCTGCTGTAAGCAAGAAGATAGCTCCCTGCCAGTATGCCGGCCAAAAGTGAACTGTAGACCTCGCGAAACCAAAGTGCAAAAAGGATTGCCAGTAAGGGGGGAAGTAGGCTCCAGGCCGGGTGTAGGGGCTGCTTAGTTTTTTGCCCATCGACCCAAACATCCGCGGAACCTGCTGAAACATTGATTAGGGTGAATGGAAGGGCACATGAGCGACCGGATACCGTATGATCTGCCCACTCGAATGGCAGGGGCTGGCCAAGTGCGAAATTCTGTCCGGGTGCAAGAATGAATACTATTAATGGAATCAATAGCCATTTGGCGGCCGGCTCAATCCATCGCTTACAAAAAATGAAGGCATGCATGATGTAGGTGGTATAATAAAGCTAAAGGCCATGCAATGTAGAAAATGAAAGCCGTATTTTTGCGGCGATTTTATACTATCAATTGCAATGAACCAAACCACTCCATCCGATTTCCAGTCACGCCACCTCGGCCCACGTCCATCTGATGTCGATACCATGTTGCACACCATTGGTGTGGGCTCCGTCGACGAACTGATCGATCAAACCATCCCACAAGGCATTCGCCGTTTGGACCATATGGAAATGCCGGCTCCTATGAATGAACAGGAGTTGATCGAGCATTTGAGGGGATTGGCCGATCAAAATCAGGTGTATCAATGTCATATTGGGATGGGCTACTATCCCGTTCAGGTGCCGGGTGTCATTCAACGCAACATATTGGAAAATCCAGGTTGGTATACCCAGTATACACCCTATCAAGCGGAGATTGCCCAAGGTCGACTCGAGGCGCTCCTCAACTTCCAAACCTTGGTGTGCGACCTCACGGGTATGGATATCGCCAATGCTTCCCTTCTCGATGAGGCTACGGCCGCCGCTGAGGCCATGTTGATGCTTTTTGCCCAAAGAAATCGGACGGAAAGCCGCAAATTTTTCGTATCTAAAAAAGTATATCCCCAAACACGGGCGGTTTTGCAAACTCGCGCCGAGCCCCTGGGCATCGAATTGATATTTGGTCGCGTAGATGATTTTGGATTCGATGAGGATTTTTTTGGGATGATCTTTCAGTACCCCGATGGATACGGACGGATACGCGACTACAAGCAAACGGTGAAAAGGGCCGCAGAACGGCAAATCTTTGTAGCGGTTATCGCCGACCCTATGGCGTTGGTGTTGCTCGAATCGCCCGGATCGTGGGGTGCCGATGTGGTGGTGGGGAGCATGCAACGATTTGGCGTACCCATGGGCTATGGCGGTCCACACGCCGCCTATTTCGCCACACGCGACGCATTCAAACGCAATCTTCCGGGTCGGTTGATTGGGGTATCGCGTGATGCTCAAGGCAGAGTGGCCCTCAGAATGGCCCTTCAAACGCGTGAACAACACATTCGCCGCGAAAAAGCGACTTCTAATATTTGTACTGCTCAAGTACTCCTGGCCATTATGTCGTCGATGTATGCCGTTTACCATGGGCCAGACGGACTCAAACAAATTGCCCTGCGTATCCACCGACGCGCCGCTGTGCTCGATGCCGCCCTCCAAATGATGGGATTTAAGCAGGTCAACCCCCAATATTTCGATACCCTGCAGGTGGAACTTCCAGAGGATGAGCTCCAGAAACTCAAAAACATAGCGGAGGGCAAACGCATCAACCTCAACTTTTTGGTACCCGGTCAAGTAGGGGTTTCGGTTGATGAAACCACCAGCCTTGCGCATCTATCCCAAGTAGCCTTAGTGTTTGCGGCCATCACCAACGGCAAGCAGGCCGATTTGGGAGCGCTCGACAAGGAGACTAAGGTGCTCATTCACCCTGATTTTTTACGCAAGGATGAGATTTTGCAGCACCCTGTGTTTCATTCATACCGCAGCGAACACCAGATGCTCCGGTACATTAAGCGACTGGAATCGCGCGATTTATCGCTCTGCCACAGCATGATTCCCTTGGGTTCATGCACCATGAAGTTGAATGCCACCACCGAGATGATCGCCGTAACCTGGCCCGAATTTGCCCACTTGCACCCATTTGCTCCTGTTGAGCAGGCCAAGGGCTATAAGAGCATGTTCGATATGCTTACCGAGGATTTGCGTCAGGTGACGGGTTTCCCGGGCATCAGCTTGCAACCCAATTCGGGTGCACAGGGCGAATATGCCGGTCTCATGGTGATCCGCGCCTACCACCTGAGCCGGGGGGATGGACACAGAAACATCGCATTGATTCCCTCCTCGGCCCACGGCACCAATCCGGCATCGGCCGTGAT
>SXGR01647817.1_pt1 | contig 16283 bp, 13 predicted proteins | sample 3174711 | NCBI WGS metagenome assembly SXGR01 (sample SAMN11356860, study PRJNA531348) | freshwater metagenome | isolation source: freshwater sample F1-60 | place: China: Fuxian Lake, Yuxi | collected 2017-12-25
ACGTGAAAGGCGCGTTCACCGGCGCGTTGGGCGCGCGAAAGGGCATTTTTGCTCAGGCGCACGGAGGGACGCTGTTTCTCGATGAGGTTGCGGAGCTGCCTCTGGATCTTCAGGCGAAGCTGCTCCGGGTTCTGCAGGAGCGAACCTTTGTTCCCGTCGGAGGGACGGAACCGGTGGCGGTGGATGTACGGGTCATCGCCGCCACCCATCGGGCGTTGCGCGAGGAGGTGCGGGCCGGACGGTTCCGGGAAGACCTGATGTTTCGGCTGCGGGTGGTGCCGCTGTTCCTCCCCCCTTTACGGGAGCGTCGCCTCGACATCGATCTGTTGTTGCGGCATTTTGTGGGGGAGTACAATCGCAAAGGATTCAGGATTGTGGCGGGGTTTTCTCCTGAGGCGATGCGAGTGTTGCTCGACCATCCTTGGCCTGGCAACGTTCGTGAGCTGCGGAACGTGATGGAGTATGCGTTCGCGGTGGGGCGGGGGCCGACGATCGGTGTCGATGAGTTGCCGCCGGAATTCCGAGAAGCGAAGGTTTCTTCCGAGATCCGCGGCGAAACATCGCCCAAACGGGCGAGCGAGGCCGCACGGGTGCGCGCCGCTTTGGAAGAGGCTGGGGGGGACATCGACCAGGCCGCCGCGCTCCTTCAGGTCAGTCGGACGACTTTTTGGCGAATGCGAAAGCGCTCGGGCGCGTGATTCCGCTGTGTGGCCGTTGACCGAGGCGGAACACCGGTCAGTAGCACCAGAGATGGTCGACACACTTCGCGCCCTCGTCCCGGAAGTCGATCCCGACGAACGAGCCCCCGGCCGAATCCACCACGAGGGTGTGCACTGGATCCTTCATGAACGGCCCGAATGCGATGAGATGGGTCCCCTCCGACACCGGAACGTCGACGGGTTCATTGCGAAGGCCGATCTCCCGGCCGTCGATCCACACGTCAAACCAGCTGCCACCGCTCAAATGCAGGGTGACGGGGGTCGGTTGGGCTGCGAGCGTTCGGTGGTGGATGGTGAAGGGTTCATTCACCATTTCGGTGACCCGGCCTTGGGTATACCGGACCAGGATCCCCGCCTCATTCCAGATCGCCTCCTCGGGGCCAGAACGCGACGGCGGGCCGAGCGCGAGTTCCGTTTCGACGCGGGTCGCGCCGAAGGCCGAGAGCCGGGAATCGGTGCAGCCGGCTCGCTGTAGGAGTTCTGCGCCTTTGGCGGTGAGCGTCCAATGATCAAAGTACTTCTTTTCGAACAACACGGCTTCAATCCCATCGTACCGCCATAGGGTCTTGTCGGCGCTCCGAACGGCGGGACCGAGGAGCCGTTTCAGATCTCGTGGCCGTTCGATCCCACATAGGGGGCCGGTTGGAGGCGTTCCGGCGGACACTGTGCCGGAAAAATGCGCCATTTCCGCCGCCCATTGCCGCACACCGAGCGAACGGATCAGCGTTGTGGTTCGTTCGCGGCCGATCGCCTCCACCCCTTTTCGGATCGGCTCGGGCACCCAGGCTTCGATCGGACCGGATGGCACGCCGAGCGCGACATCGCGTCCAAACGCGGGGATCGCCGCGGCCGTCAGATGGTTTGCAGAGGTGTGCTGCCCTAACCATTCGAGAAAGACGGCATCATGACCGGATTGGGCGACGAGGTTCCACTCGCCGTTTTCCACTCGGGCGCCGCGGTCGAGCAGGGCTGCGGCGATCTCCGGGTGCTTCGGCAGAAGGGCTCCGACCAACGGCGTTCGTCCGCAGCGCGCGTTCACGTCGCCGCCGTGGTCTAGAAACAAGTAAAGCACCTTGTCTAATGCTTCGGGGCGGTTCACCGCTTCGCACACCGGACCGCCATCCCAACGGGCCGGATGACCGCCTTTAATAAGGGTTTCGAACAACTCCCAGCGACCGGCCTTCACCGCCAAGGTGGCGGGCACGGAACCTCCGCAGGACACATCGGGCGACGCGCCCGCGTCCATCAACCGGCGAACGCGGTCGACCGTGTCGGGGTGGTCCACCGCATTTTTTACGGCAATGCACAGGGTGGAGGCGTCGATACCTTGGAACTCGGGGTCGTGGGCGAGCAGCCGATCGAAGAGGGCGTCGGTGTTCCATTGCCCTGCAGCCATTTCGAGCGGGCTCTTTTGAAAGTCGCAGTCGACGTGGGCGGAGGCCCCCTTGGCGAGGAGCTGCGCCAACAGGTGTTCGTCGGATCGGCTTACCGCCTCGCAGATCGGCTTGCCCAGGTTCGGATCCGCGCCGCGTTCCAGGAGCAACGCGAGGGTTTTTCGTTCGCGGAAGTCGCGCGCATCGGCATGCTTCGGAACCAGGTCGCGGCGGCTGTTGTCGATCAACCCTGGCAACACCTGCCCGCGATCGACCAGCGTGGGCGTGGCGCCGTGGTCCAGCAGCAACGCCAACGCGGGGGTTGGATCCACGTTGTCGAAATCGGCCTCATTGAGCAACAACGCCAGTGGCGCCCCATACTGAGCGGTGCCGCGGTTGGGATCGGCGCCGGCGTCCAGCAGCACCTTCAACACCTCCAGGCTGGCGGGAACCCCCGGGTGGTAGGCGCGGATCGCGGCTTGCATCGGCGCATCCTGGTAGTTCGCCGGTGTGGCACGGGAGAGCAGATCGAAGAAGTTCCCTCGGAGGGTTTCGTTGATGGCGGTGTTTAGTCCAATTTTTTCGCCGTCGATGTGAACCGCCCCTTCGATGAAGTTCGGGTCCATCCCCTGCGCCAATTGCGCTTTCACGGCCGCCACATCGTGGGCGACGATCGCGTCGCGGAAGCGGTCCCAGTCGGAGGGATCTTCAGCGAATGCCGAAACGGCGAACCACAACCCCCACATCACGGCCTCGTCACGATGACGTAGTGCTTTCGAAGCGGCTCCAGGGTCTCCCAAATCCCCTCAAAACCACCGGGAAGCACAAAGCTGTCGCCGGCCTGAAACTCCCGAGCGTCACCGCTCCCATCGCTGAGCCGCATCCGCCCTTCGAGCAGGTGGCAAAATTCATCTTGGCCGGCGGGGCATTCGATCCGCCAAGCGCCGGGTTCGCACGCCCAGATCCCCGCGTACACGGTGTCGCTCGGATCCGTGTACAGATTCCACGTTCGCCGTTCGGGATTGCCGCGGACCAGGCGTTCGGGGCGTGGACGGTCGGCCGTTGGCTCCGGCAGGGGATCTTGAAACGACACCACGTCTGCGGCACCTCGGCGCATTGGGCCTCCGGAGCTGAGGATACGCCATGGCTGCAGGTTGGGAAACCTCGGAGGTGGATCCGCGGTGACCCGATCCCCGTCCACGACCGTCGGGGCGCAAGGGTTAAGTACCGTTAATCCATGGCGGGGTTCGCAAACCGCTGTGCACTTCGGGGTAGAATGACCCTCGGGGGGCTCATGAACGTCGGTCGGTATGTGTTGGTCGCGTGGTTCGGCGTGGGGTGCACATCCGTGGACCCGACCGATTCCGGCGGCGACTCAGAAGTTCCGGACACGGACTCCGGCGCGCCCCCCGACTCGAATGTGGACACCGACGTTCCGGACACGGACGTTCCAGACACCGACGTTGCGGACACAGACGATACCGACATCGAAGCCCTGCCGGCGCGGATGGCGTTTTTCTACCAGACCGTCGGCAACGAGGACAACGCCGTGATGGCGGGCAGCACGCTCGACGGTTTTGAAATCGACAGCGCCGGCTTTACATCCATCGCCTGGGAAGGGCCGATGGTCGCGGACAACCGGTATTCGGACCCCGTGGTCTCGCGGATGCCGGACGGAACCTGGACGGTGACCTCGCGAAGCGCACCTACCGATAGCCACGGCGCACACTTGCTGATGTACAGCGAGAACTCCTGTCCGGAATTTCCCGAAATCGATGATCCGAACATCCACTACCTGTCCGCGCTGGAGGGCTCTGAGTGCATCACCCAGACCCGCACGCTGATGGCCAAGACCTCCCAGGTGTTTGAGGCCGACGGCGAATGGTATGTGTTTCATGCGGTAGAATCGGAGCTCTGGCTCGCACATCTCGGCAACGCAGAGCAACGCCCGACCGAGCTCGCAGGCCTGTGTTTTGTGGACAACGACGAACTTCCCGCTGTGGGGCAGACGGAGCGGATCTATTCCGACCAAGCGGAAGGATGGCTGATCTCCGATGCGGCGATTTCCCGGCGAACCGATGGAACCTGGGTGTTGTTCATCAAAGGCATCGAGGACGGACTCTGCGACACCAACGGCGGCCTGTGTGAGCTTTGCGGCCGGCATATTTTCCGGACAACCAGCGAAGATCTCGTCGAATGGACGGCGCTCGAGTCGGTGATGACCCAGGCCAGCATTCCCGAATCCACCGTAGACGCCGACGGAAGGGTGTGGCTGTATTGGCAGGATTTTACCCCCGCTTGCGATGCCCAGGATCTGTTCTTGGCCAATCGGGCGCCGATTTCGGGCGCCTATGAGGATGCCGTTGGCGATCTGACGTCCGAGGGCTTTGTGTCGTTTCCGGAGGAGACGTTCGAGCGCGACACCAATCAGCATTATGCGACCAACAGCAATCCCGTTCGGGTTCCGGGGGAGGCGTGGGCCGACTTCTTGGAATGCGTCGACTGACCAAGCGATGGTGTGCACCGGATGCGGACGCCTGGAGTTCTTTGTCGCTGAGCCGGAGGCGTGGTTCCAGGCGATGACCGCGCGAGGTCACGTCTCCAACCTGTCGGCGCCGTTTCCGATGCTGGTGGGGCCGGACGCGCTGAAGTAAGGTCGCCGGCCAGCCATGTAAGGGGTTGGAGTGGCGCTTGGGGGCTAAAAGGCGCTCGGGCGGGACTCCCTCGCCCTTTTCTATGGGTGCTCTATGAACACGCTATTTCGACGCTTGTCGGGGCCATCGGCTCCGGCAGTGGGGTTGTTTTTCGTTTCCGGGTTGGTGTTGGCGCCGTCGATCTCCGCGGCCGAGTTGAAAGTGGTGAGCTGGAACCTCCGCCACGAAGGGTGGTCCGGCGAGAAGTACTACGACGCGGACGCGGAACAGATCTGGATGGAGTTCGGCACTTCGGCGACCTCCCCGGCTGGGTGCGATCTGGTGTTCCTGCAAGAGGTGATGAGCACAGATGCCGCTGCGGGGATCACCACCGCATTGGAGTCGTACACGGGATACGATTGGAGTTATGCGGCCTCTCCGCTGGTCGGGCGAACGACGTACAAAGAAATGTACGCAGTCGTGTACCGCACCGACCGCGTCAGCATTGTCAGCCAGGCCCTATGGACGGACACGGGGGACAAGTTTGAACGAGAGCCTTACATCGTGAAGGTACGGGAGAAGTCCGTCAATGCCGACTTCACGTTCATCGATTGGCACACGGTGTTCGGCACCACGACCGACCGAAAGAACGAAATCACCGCGATGGCGAGTGTGTTCTCCACGGTGCAAAGCCGCGACACCGCCGATCAGGATGTGATCTTGCTCGGTGACCACAACATGTCGGCGACGAGCACCATTTGGGGAGAGGCGTTCGCCTCGGTTAGCCCGAGGGTTTCGTACGCGGTGAACGATCTCACCTCGTTGAACTCCTCCGGTAGCTATGCAAATGCATATGATCACTTTTGGTTTCAGACGCAATATCTGACCGAATACTATGCATCCGGTAGGGATTATGTACCGGATACGCTGTGGCATGTTGAGAACCTCTCAGATCATGCGCCGATCTTTCTTCATTTGAAGTTCACGACCGACGGGGACTAGCCCCAGGGGCGAGCATCTGCGGCCACGCTGCCTTGTCCGGCAGCGTGGCGTGGGTGGCCGCGAGCGTCGCCCTGGAGGGTGCCGTCGTCGACGGTGAGCCGGGTGCTGACCCGGTTTCGGTGAGGGACGCGAAACCGGTGACGTCCGCCAACACCGGGCATCGAGGAACAGGACGTCGCCGAGTATACGCTGGGTTTGGGTCCGCTTGGCCTGCGGGGTATACTGCACCATGCGAAAAGAACTGGATCGCGACCGGTTGATGCGCTTCATGGAACGCTTGGGATCGGCGCGCTCGGCGCCCTCCGTCAAGTAGCTTCCAACGCCCTTCGCATCGCCGCCGCATCCGCCCACCGCTTGGCGGGATCCCGTTGGAGCGCGGTTTCGATCACCTGCACGAAGCCGTCCGACAACGGCTGGGGGCTGCGTTGGCGGATCGGCGTTGGTTCCTGGCTGATCCGCATCGCCAATTGCACGAGGGGATCCGGCGCTTCAAACGGCAGCCGCCCGCTCGCCAACCGGTACAGGGTGATCCCCAACCCGTAAAGATCGGTCTGCGTGGTGATCGGGCTTTCGCCGTCGACCTGTTCCGGCGCGATGAATGCGGGCGTTCCCCGTAGCGGATCCTCTTCGTTGCGCACCACCAGTTTCCGTCCGTCCTCGGCCAGGCCAAAGTCAAGTAACTTTACTATTCCGTCCTCGCCCTTGAACACGTTGGCGGGTTTGATGTCTTGGTGAACCACCCCCAGCCTGTGGATCGCCTCCAACCCCAGCAACGCCTGAATCCCAATCTGTCGCACCTCGGCTTCGCTCCGGTACTCCCCGCGGGGCAGTTGGCAGTTTCGTCCTTTTAGGCGCTCCATCACCAAATACAGCTGACCGTCCGCGGAGCGGCCGTAGTCGAACACGGTGGCCACGTGGGGGTGGCGGATGCGGGTCATCCAGCGACCCTCCAGGAAGAACCCCTGCACCGACGCTTCCGAGTCCCGTTCCGGGTGCAGCGTCTTGATGGCGACGGTACGCCCGGTGTCGACGTCGGTCGCCTCGTACACCACTCCCATTCCTCCGCGACCGAGCTCTCTTCCGACCGAATACCGGTGTCCAATCACCGGTGCGCCGCGCCCGCCGCGGGAAGGGCCCAGCGGGATCCAGGGGCCCGGTTGGGCGGTGTCCCATTGCCTGCGCACCGCCGCCCACAATTCTTCGTCGTCCCCAGAGATCACCAAGGTGCGAAGGGGTGCTCCGCGCACGGCCGCCAACACACTGTGCACCACCTCACCACCAGGGAGGGCGTCCCCGCCCTCTGAAAGCCATACCACCGCCCCTGCGCCCAACGCAAAAGCCGCCCGGTGGTTGGATAATTCGTGGATCGCATGAACCGCTCCGCCCACATTGGGCCAGGTCGCCAACCAGGTGGTCCCTTGCCGGCGAACGCTCGCCGGATCGAGCCTCGCCAATTCATTGCGAAGGTCGAGGTCTCCGACGGCCTCCACGGCCAACACCGCCTGTTGCACGACTTCGAGCACCGTTCCCGGCGATAGGGCGTCCGCCGGGAGCAATGCGCACGCCTCGGCGTTGGCCAGGAGTTCGCTCGCGAGCAGGGCTCCGGCGGGCATCCACCGCTGCCGCAGGGTGAGCATCGCCGATCGCGGGAGCTCGGAACCCACCCTCCATTGCACCACGCCGGGCCGGACCCGAACGGAAACCGGCTCCGGTCCGGTCTCGGTCCACCGGATCGCGACGCGAGAAGCCTGCGCCGAGGGTGAGACTTCAACGCGTACCGCTCCGAAGTTGGCGTCGGTGGCGAGCTGGTACGATCCGGCTTCGAGCGCCAACCCAAATTCGAGTTCCTGCCCGGGATCCATCGCTTCCGAAACCAGCACGTGCGGGGTTCGCGCGGGGCTCAGTAAGCAGTCCACCTCGGACGATGCGGTTCGCAGATCGGGCGCGACCCCAAACACCACCTGCACTGCATCCGGAAACGTACCGTCGAAGGTGAGGTTACAGCGTAGGCAATGCACATCGAGAGGGCGCGCTGACAATGCTGCCGGCCGGACCTTGGGCCCAAAGCAGGTCGGGCACAACAGCTCCCAGGAGAGCGTTAATACGCCTTCGCGTACCGCTTCCAAGCATCCGAGCACGGCAGCTTCCTCGGTGACCCGCCAACGTTTCGCCAGCCGCTTTGGAAACAGGCGTTCGACTTCCCGATCGGGGGCGAGCCGAACCCATTCCGAGAGTCCCTCGCCCACGGAGGTGGAGGAGATCCCTTGCAGTTTGGCGTTTAGGGATTGCAGCACGCGGGCGGGGAGGATTGGCGCCTCCTCGAGAGGGTGTCCGGCAGCCGCCGAGCGATGCAACCAAACAAACGCGCGATCGATCTGCGCCCGGGTGAGCCATGCCGTCTCCAGGGCGACCAGGGGATACGCCCAACGAAACCTGGGGTATACCCGGAGCACATACTCCACCCAGCTGCTGTGGAGATCCGCTTCGGTGACGGTGCATTCCACCGAGGCGGTTTGCACCACCCCTTCGCGGATCTGCCGCGCAAAAGAAAACCGGTCCGGCGCCGAAAACCGCCAAGGCTCCTCGACCCAGGAGAGGTTCATCCCGTATTTGCGGACGAACCCAATCCGCAGGACCCCGCCGTTTTCTGTAGCCTCCTCGCGAAACCGAAGCCCCAACCCAGCATGCCGGTTGAAGCTGTCCGTGTCGGACAACCATGCCCAGGCGGTGGCATGGTTGACCGCGAGGTGCTCGCGCCAGCGAATTTCGTAGGGGGGATTCGAGTCCGACACGGAGCGATTGTGCCACAGCCGCAGCGTTCTGGAGTGCGTTGCCTGTTTGGGCGCGCCGGCTTCGCCGTCGTCCCCCTCCGGACTCGCCTTTCGGCTCGGTCGCTTCGCGACCCGCTGCGCGGCCCTCCGGTCGACTCGCGCGTTCGATGGTCAACCGCTTTACGATTTGCGTGTCCGATGTCGGTTCAATGTAACCGTTCTGTAATGGTGTTTGGCGTCCCCACCGGGCATATCGGCGCACCAACGGAGGCGAGCGATGTTCCGAGGTGGTCTGTTGTTTTTATTGGCCTGGCCGAGTTTTGCGGAGGCGCAGGCTTGCGCGGACCGCCTTCAGCAGGCGCGAGGCCATTTGGACTCCTCCGATGGTTTTCCTGCGAACGAGGTTGCTTTCCAGGCGTCGGCCTCGGACGCCCTTCAATGCGTGGAGCGAGAGGTCAAGGCCGACAAGGTGCTTTGGCGGCTGGTGACCGCCCACCACAAGGCGTGCGATGTCAGCTTCGCCCGAGGTGAGGTCTCCGATGCGTGGTTGGGAGCTTGCTACCTCGATGCCGCCGAAAGCCTGACCCGTTTTCGGCCCGACCTCTTTGAACTCCCCTTGAAATAGGCAGGTGCATATGTCGAAATGGTACTTTTTTATTTGTGTCGCGACCGGTTGTGCGAGCGTGCAGGCTCCGCCGACCGCGCTTGCAGGCGGCTTTGAGGGGAAGGTGACTTTGACGAACGGTGAAGCGCTGGCGTACGCCGTTCGCCCGGAAGCTGACGCTTGCGGGGGGCATACGGCGGGCCGATTGACCTGGGGCGCCGCCGCGGTTGATATACAGGGGACGCGGCCCGGAATGGAGATCGCTCGGGTGCACCCGCTGCCCGCCAAGGGGGAGGCTCACAGCGATCTTCTGGTGGTGGAGCTGGCGGATTGTGTGTCCGGCACCGGTGAGGCGCTGGTGTATGCGTCGGTGAAAGGGGAGTCGAAACCTCTGTTGGTGTTTCTGCACCCCTTGGCGGCGGGCGAGCCGAACAACGACGCCATCGGGTTTCGGGATGGGAAGTTCTGGGCTGAAGCCCTCACGTCCTCGCTCTGTTTGGAGTCGGATCCCGAGAACCCCCGGGTTGAGCTCCACCGTGACGCATATGAGTTCCAAAGCGCACAAGCGCAATTTGTGCGGTCCGGAGAGCGTGAAACGATCGGGGACGCGGTGTGCAGCGCCGGAGTGGATGCTGCCGTGTTGGCCGGCGTGGGTTTGTGGCCCGAGGACACGCATTTTCGGGTGGAAATTTCCGAGGAGGCGGCTCAGAAAATGTGCCCGGGGGCGCACGCCACCGAGCTTGTGGTGCCCTCCTGTACGAATCGGCCGGACGAGATTTCAGCGACGCTGGTCAACACCCAGTGGGGCGATGGGCGTTGGGATCTGGAGGTCGTCGGCCGCGACGACCAGTCCTGTGACGAAGATCCGGCCGCTCAGCGCTACCTTTACACCTGTATGGGAGCGGGCGACAAAGCAGCGATTTCGCTGGCGTTCCCTGGCGGGACCGCGGCCACTTTCGAATACCCGGGCGACGGTTCTGTGGTGATCGAGGAAAATCCGCGCGATGTGTGTTTTTCTGAAAACACCTACGCTCCGACGCAGGATGTTCACCGCGTCACCTTGCAGCGGAAGGGGGATGCCTTCGTGGAGAGCGGACGAACGGTGGTTCAACGTTTTGATTGTTCGACGCTGGGGGATTGAGGGCGCACGAAGGGCTTGTGCGGGGACGTTGGCCGAGTGCAACACATGGCAACAGGCACGCGCCTCCCAGACGGGTACTTGAGTCCCACCCCGCTGTCGGGAATGTTGCAGGCTAAACTATGGGTGAACATATGAAATTGCTACGCGGCTGTCTGGTTTTTGGCGGGTTAGGCCTTGGATTGGCGTGCGGAGGAGCCCCGCAAACGCCCGAAGAAGCTCGCCAAGCGGAGGAGGAAAGGGCCAAACAAGAACAGGAGGCGGCGGAGGCCGACGCGGCGGCGTTGGTACGTGGCACTCAATGGGCGGCGTACCTCGCGAAGATTCCGGCGGCGATCGATCCCTGGGCGCCGGTTCCCAATTCGGTGTGCACCAAGGAGGAGCTGGATGCGATCGTCAAGGACGGTGTTTTAGACAAGCGACTTTACTATTCGGGGATCGAGGGTTTGCCGGGCGGACTGCCGTACGGCGATGGACAGAATTGGTCTTGGCTCGATCATCCCGACTTGGTCAAAGCCGCGGAAGCCAACGGCGCCCCGGAGAAACACCAGGAATTGCTCACGCGATTTGGGCGGGATCCGCAACATCGGCTGGTTCTGGTGTATGTGGCGACCGATCGTTCTCTCCCTGGGCCCATGGATAAGCAAGGTTACGACATGGGGATTTGGATTGGCAGCGTGCAGTTGTTCGATCTGGAAGCGAATCGCGTTCTCTGCTCACAGAACATTTCCGTGGAAAGCAGCGAGGACCTCAAGTTCGACGACGACGGTCTGTTTAAGGATGACCCTGTGAAGGTGCCCCTGAAGGACTTTCAGAAACACATGGAAAAAGCCACCAACGCCGCTTTAAAGAAAATGGCACCGCGGTTTGAAGTGAATCTGGTCGGTTGGTAGGGCCGCGGCCCCTGCTCAAAACGGGGGGCCGGCTGCGGGCGGCCCGGAGCCCTTCTCGGAACAGGGGGCCGGCTGCGGGCGGCCGCCAACAAACGCGACGTGCTCCACAGCGGCCCTCGTCAAACGAGAGACGTTGCTCCTTTGGCGGCCCCTGACCCCTCCAAAATCACGGGTTTTCGTGCGACGAACCCTGCTCCTCCGTCCGGAGGGCCGCGCGGTCGATCGTTTGACCCCCACCGCTGTCGACGTCTTCGCAAAACGGGGGGCCCGCTGCGGGCGGCCCCCCGCCTCGATCAGGGGCCGGGGCGAGCGGAACGACAGTTCAAATCAAGTTTCTTTGAGACGGTAAGGGGCGAACGGTGGAATTGTAGCGTCGGCCCCTGTGAATTAGAATTCCTCGGACCGCTGCAGGTGGTAACTGCTTCCCGACCCCTGACACTCCAGCTCATCCGCCTGGGCGTTGTAAAAGCAGTCGTAGTAGCCGGGCAACAACGGGGGGCTTAAAACGACGTTGATGGGGAGCCGAACCAAGCCGGATTCGAAAAACCGCGGTGTGCCCATGGCCCAGAAGTCACTGGAACTATCGGCAAAGTGCCCTACCAAACTAAAATCGTCCATGTCCAAAGACAGGGAAACCTCACCGTACTCACTGGTTTCCACCCAGTGGCCAAACACCGTATAGTCCTCTGGTGCCGGAATTTCTCCACCGCCACAGGTCTGTGCTGAGAGCGCCACCGTGGTGAGTTGTGTGGCAAACATCGCAAGGCCAATCGATCGCATAAATCCTCCCAATCATCTGGTGGGAGGGATGTACCCGAAGGCAGCGCGAACGACTGTTGTAGGACGTAGCGCGAAGTGCCCTCAGAAGGGCACCACATCATCGTGTAAGCACCGCAATTACGGAGGTCCATCCCTGCTGCCCGTAGACGTCGAGCCCTCTGAGGTCCCGGCCCAGAACCCTCCCGGTCGCCAAAAACGCAGAGGTGTTCGACGGGACGTGAGGGATATGGCCTCGATAAGGATGGGTGCGTCCGGCGTCAGTCAGCATTTCGTTCGTTGTCGGATGAACAGCGGTTGTGGTTGGCCGACGAAGTTCAGTTCAGAGGACGGAAACGGACCTTGTGGTGCGACATCCACCGACCGATGCTTACGCTTGCTGCGAAAGGTCCCTACAAGCTCCGGAACGCCGACTTAATCTCCAACTCCAACGCCCCAAACCGCGGATCCTGCTCAATGTGCGGATGCCAAGCGAGCCCGCGCTCCACCAGATCGTACGTGCGCTTGATCGACGCGCCGCTGATCGGTTTCCCTTCCGGACTAAAATTCCGCCCCATCATAAACACGAGATCCGAACACAACAAAGCGGCGCGGATGTCGTGGGTGATGATGATCAGCGTGTTCGTATCGTGCATGTTGGCCACTTCGACCAACATTTCCACGACATCCACCAGCGCCGCCGGATCTAGCCCCGAAAACGGCTCATCGAAAATCAGCAATTGACGCTGGTGCATCAGTTGTTGGGCGATGGCGGCGCGCTGGCGCTGACCGCCCGAAAGTTGCGACGGAAAGTGCCGGTGTTGTTCGGCCAATCCAAATCTTTGCAGGAGCGCTTTGGCTTGGTCGGTGGCCTTGCTCTTGTTGAGTCCGGCGATCCCGCCGGCGACGACCAGATTGTCGAGCAGCGTGCGATGCCGCAACAGAGGGTAGTTTTGGAACACCACGCCCACCGAACCCGGCGCCAAAGGAACATCCTTTTCGCCCAGGATTCGGCCCGACGTCGGCGTATCCAATCCGGCCAGCGACCGGAGCAGTGTCGTTTTCCCTACGCCGGAAGGCCCAAGCAACGCCACGATCTGTCTGGTGGTCACCCCGGGGCGCGTCCGATCTTTGATTTCGAAGCTCACTCCGTCCAAGATCTTGCGGCCGCCGAGTTCGACCCGAACATCCTCCACCTTGAGGAGAACATCGCCTTCTTTTGCCATTACCGCCTCACTTGGTCGAGGATCGCGTACGGACACAGCAACCGGGTCAACACCCCCATCCCATAATCGAGGATCAGCCCCACGATCAGAATGGCGATCAAGATCGCGTACACCTCGGCCAGATGAAACTGCTTGTTTTCATTGAGGATCATCGCCCCAAGCCCGCCTTCGGCGCGGGAAATCCCTTCGACCATCGTGATCATCGCCCAACCGATCGCCAAATTCTGCCGGAGAATGTCAAGCGCCTTGTCGAGTGTGCCGAGGATCACCGCCTCCCACAGAATTCGGAATTCGCTCGCGCCCAGCACCCGCAGATGATCGAACTTCTCTCGAGGGATCGCCATCACCTCAGCCGACATCGAAGTCACGAAAAACGTCGTCATGCCGAAGGTCAGCATCGCCACTTTCAGATCGTACCCCCCGCCGGTCAGCAGGGTGAACGGCACCACCCAGCCCGTGAGCCCCAAGAACCGAAGCTTCGACACCGCTTCGATCACCGGACGAAAGGCCGCGATCACCGTTGCATACGAAAGCGCCATCGACAGCACGACGGTGAGCGCTAGCGCATGCAAAATCAATCGCACCGTGGTGAACATCTCCGGGCCCATGCCCTGTTCCCACCACAGTTTCTTTAAAGCCGCGTACACCTCGAGTGGTGCTGGAAGCGTTTCCCAAGGACTAAACACCCAGATCAATAGCGCAATCGCCGCCCAGGCGACGATCAGCCCGATCGCCACCGAGGCATCCACGCGTCGGTTCGGGAGGAAGGCGTCCCTTACCGCATTCAGTGTCATTTTGAGGCTCCGAGACCAATTTCCACGCGGTTGTTCTTTGCGCGGCCTTCGGGAGTGCCGTTGGATTCGATCGGCTCAGCTTGGCCGTGTGCAAACACCTTGATCCGTCCGGCAGGGAAGTTGGCCGGAGCTTTTTTCTCCAACCACTTCTTCACCGCGAACGCCCGATCTTCGGACAACTGCATGTTTTTCTCGACCGAACCTTGGTTGTCGGTGTGGCCATGCACTTCGACCAGCGTGCCGCTCGCGATCACCAGGTCATTGAGGAGTTGCTCCAGGGCTTTGGTCGATTCTGGAGTAAACTCGGCAGAACCCGCCTTAAACCCGATGTCCCACGTGCGCCGACTGACCGGAACCACCTGGCCACCCTCGCCAAAGGTCGGCGCGTCCGCACCGACTTTCGAGCTCGACTTTGCAGCGACCTCCTTGAGGTAGGAGGTGTCCAAGATCTCCTCTACCGGGTACCATTCCGGCATCAACGCCGGGTATTGGCTGTTCACGATCATCGCAAACACGGTGTAGGTCGCGGCAAAGGTGTTTACCGAACCCTCGGACATCCCAAACAATGCGAGGTTGTCCGCCACATTGTTGACCGAGGAACCCCCAAGCTCGACGTCCAGGCCCTGCTTGTCCTTTTCGTGTTGGATAGTAAAGTAACGGTACCAATAATCCGGGGTCTGCTCATTGTAGACCAGGGCCGAAATCTGGGCTCCTTGCTGGAGAACCTTGTCGTCCTGCTTGATTTGGTCGCCCGCCTCGAGGGTCGCCCCGAGCATGCCCACGACCAGATCGCGGTGCTCCGCCATCCATTTTTTGTGGCCGATGATCACGTTCGGCATCTGCGAACGGTATTCCGCCGTGGAAACGACCGAAACCAAGCCGCCTTTCTCCTTGGCGACGGTGACGTCGCCGGGGGTCCAGGTGACCACACCGTCGACGCAGTGCTTTTCGACGGCGCCGGTCTTCTTGTGTTTGAGGTCGACGCAAAAGCCGTTGATGTACTTTTGTCCGGCGTCGATGTAGTCGGAAGCAGCAACCCAATTGAGTGCCTCCGGATCGTAGACCCCTTCATCGGGGTTGTTGGGGATTTGGTTGTCGCCCAGCCACTTCAACGCGATGTTCCAGTCGCCATCGCGCAAATAGCCGGCCACCAGCCCGCCGCGTGCGGCTTGCGGATTTTCCTTCCAGGCGGGCGGGCCCATAAATTTGTCTTCGCCGCGGCTAAATCCCGCAGAACCCACCACCATCGCCGTATAATCATCGCCGAGCTTGTGCAGGTTGTCGTTCAGGCCTTTCAAAAACGACGCGGACCCGTCGCCCATGATCGCGACGAAATGGGCGCCTTCGTCGGGGTTGTTTTCGCCGGCTTTCAACTGCTCCCCAAACGACAGCATCAAGCTCTGCATGGTGTCGACATTGTCTTCGCGGATCAGCTTGAGGTTGACGCCATTCTTGCACATCAGGCTTTCTTTGGTCGATTGCGGGCCGCCGTTCGCGACCATCAGCCCCATTTGTGCATTCCACGCCCACAGGTAGAAGCGAACTTCCGGTTTGTCGGTGCAACCTGCCGGCGGAGCGGTGATCGCGGGGATCGAGGCGACTTGACTCGGATCGGCCGGGAGATTGGCGGTCGGCGGAATGTTGGATTCTACCTGATTTTTTGCAGGGGGTGCCAAGACGTCGCGAAAAGCGTAGGCGGCACCGCCCACCACCACAACCGCGCCGAGGCCGATCAGGCCCTTGGTAAGAGGGGTAAGTTCCATGGGAGGCTCCTAATTAGTTTGCAGTACCGATAACAATTTCAACGCGACGGTTGGCGGCCCGCCCTTCGGGAGTGCCGTTGGGTTCGAGCGGTTCGGTCGAGCCGTGCGCGAACACTTTCACGCGCCCGGAGGGGAAGTTCACCGGCGCTTGTGTTTCAAGCCACTTCTTGACGGCGAACGCGCGATCCTCGGACAGTTGCAGGTTTTTGTCGACGGAACCTTGGTTGTCGGTGTGCCCGTGAACTTCGACCAAGGTGCCGCCGGCGATCACCAGATCGTCGAGCAAGGTGGTCAGATCTTCCGTGGCTTCCGGCGTAAAATCTGCCGATCCGGATCGAAAGGTGATGTCCCAAGCGCGGCGGCTGACCACCTGTTCGACCGAGTCGGTCGCTTCGAAGGTGGGCAAGTCGGCCACGGTTTGCGGGGCATTCGCCTTTGCCAAGTTTCCAACGTACGAAGTGTCCAGAATCTCGTTGACTGGGTACCAGGTCGGCAGCATGTCCGGATACTGGCTCCGGACCACTCCCGCGAAAACGTTGTAGGTCGCGGCAAAAGTATTGGCCGAGCCATCGGTCATACCGACCATGGAGAGGTTGTCGGCGAGGTTGTTG
>SXGR01125813.1_pt1 | contig 16280 bp, 14 predicted proteins | sample 3174711 | NCBI WGS metagenome assembly SXGR01 (sample SAMN11356860, study PRJNA531348) | freshwater metagenome | isolation source: freshwater sample F1-60 | place: China: Fuxian Lake, Yuxi | collected 2017-12-25
ACCATCATCGATCTCGACGCGACGAATCTCAAAGGGCTGGCGGATAAGTTTGATCTGCGTACGCTGCAAGGAAATGCCGCGCATCCTTCCGTATTGCTTGAGGCGGGCGTACAGGACTGCGAGCTGCTGATTGCTGTTACCGAAGTCGATGAGGTCAATATGCTGGCCTGTCGTATCGCGCATGTGCTCTTCAATGTGCCCAAGCGCATTGCGCGGATCCGGGCCATCGAGTATCTGGAAGATGAGCAGCTCTCGGATGGCACGCTATTTGATATCAATCATGTGATTTGTCCGGAACAGGTACTGACCGATTATTTGCTTAAGCTGGTAGCTTTTCCGGAAGCACTGCAAGTGGTGGAGTTTGCGCATGGCCGCGTGATGCTGGTGGCGATTCGTGCGCGTGAAGATGGTTTGCTGGTGGGTCATCCGATTTCGGATTTGCCACGCCATTTACCCAATATTGATGCGCGCATTGTGGCGATTTTCCGTGAGAGCAGTGCGATACGTCCTGATGGACAGACGATCGTGCGTACGGGTGATGAAGTTTTCTTTCTTTCCGAAACCGGCGACATGCGCAAGGTGATGGAAGAGCTGCGCAAAATGGATCGTCCAGTCGAGCGGGTGATGATTGCGGGGGGCTCCGATATTGGTCTGCGGCTGGCGATGGCACTGGAAAAAAAATTTAGCGTCAAACTGATCGAGCCTGACCGCGAGCGCGCGAAATATATTATCTCGCGTTTGGAAAAAACCCTGGTCTTCAATGCGAGCGAAAGTGACTCAGAGCTGCTGCTGGAAGAGAGTATTGATCAAATCGATCTCTTTGTTGCAGCCACCGCCAACGATGAGCGCAATATCATCGCCGCCTTGCTCGCCAAGCGCATGGGAGCACGTCGGGTGGTGACGCTGATTCATCAGAGTGCTTATGTCGATCTGCTGGAAGACAGCACGATTGATATCGTGATCGGTCTGGCGGACGCGACGATTGGCACCATCTTGTCGCAAGTGCGACGGGCCGACGTGGATCAGGTACACAGCTTGCGGCGCGGTGCGTCCGAAGCGCTGGAAGTGATTGTGCATGGCGACCGCGTGACAAGTCAGGTGGTCGGTCGCAAGGTGGATGAAATCAACTGGCCGGTCGGTGCGTTTCTGGGCGCGATCGTGCGCGATGATCGGGTAATCATGGCGCACCACGATGAGATCATCATGGCTGAGGATCATTTGGTCATTTTCGTGAACGACAAAAAAATCATTCCACGTGTTGAGCGTCTGCTACAGGTCAGCGGCTTGTTCGTCTAAGGACCGCTGATGTACATGGTCCGACTGAATACAGTAATGCACGCGTTCTCGTTTGTGATCGTGGTGATCGCCGGCGTGCTGGTGATCCCCTGGCTGGTATCAATTGGCGCCGATGATGGTGCGAGCGACAGCTTTTTCAAAGCGATCGGCTTGACGCTGATGTTTGGCTACATCTTTTGGCGCATGACGTGCAAGCGCGTGGGCGATCCGGAGCTGCAGGTGCGGGATGGATTTTTACTGGCCGCGCTGACCTGGACGGTGGCACCTGCCTTTGCAAGTCTGCCTTTGCTGTTTCAGATTCCGGGTTTGTCGATTACGGATGCGTATTTTGAATCAGTGTCGGGCTTGACGACCTGCGGTGCAACGGTATTAAGTGATCTGGACAAGCTGCCGCTGTCGATCAATTTCTGGCGCTGCTTGATGAACTGGGTTGGTGGCATGGGCGTGGTGGTGTTGTCGGTGGCGATTTTGCCGCTCTTGGGTGTGGGGGGCAGTCAGGCCTTCAAGGCTGAGACACCGGGACCGATGAAAAATGAAAAGCTCACGCCGCGTATTGCCCAGACGGCGAAAGGTTTGTGGGGTGTGTATGGTTTAATTACGAGCGCAAATATTCTTGCGTTCTGGTGGGGCGGCATGAGCTTTGCTGATGCTGTGATGCACGCATTTTCCACGATGGGTCTTGGCGGATTTTCCTCTCATGATACCAGCTTTGGGCATTTCAATTCGCCACTCCTGGAAGCGATTGCTGTATTTTTCATGATGCTGGCCGGGATTAATTTTTCCACCCATTTTCTGGCACTCACGCGTCGCACTATCAATCCGTATCGTGTGGATCGCGAGGCGCATGCGTTCTGGTTGCTGATGATAGGCAGCGTGCTACTGGTGGCGTATTACCTGTGGCGTGAAAACACGTACAGCGATTTTCTGACCGCGCTGCGTTTTGCGAGTTTCAATGTCGTGTCCATTGCAACCACCACCGGATTTGCGACCACAGACTACAACTTGTGGCCCGTGTTCGCGCCGGTCTTCATGCTGTTTCTGTGTTGTTTTGCGACGGCGGCGGGTTCCACCGGTGGTGGTATCAAGATGGTGCGTGCGCAACTGTTGCTGAAGCAAAGTTATGGTGAACTACGACGACTGATACACCCGCGCCTGCAAGTCGTGATCAAACTCAATGGCCGTACCTTTGGCACATCGGTGCTGTATTCGATTTTGGCATTTGTGTTTTTGTATAGCGCGACCATCATTGTTTGCACGATGATGATGCTATTCAGTGGTGCCGATGTGGTCACCGGCTTCACGGCGATTATTGCGTGCATCAACAGTACGGGACCGGGTTTAAATCTGGTGGGGCCGGCAACGACCTTCGCGGTACTGAATGATTTTCAGATCTGGGTATGCTCAGCGGCGATGCTGCTGGGTCGTTTGGAACTGTTCACGCTGATCGTGGTGTTCAGTCCGGATTTCTGGCGCCGTTAGTCCGAAGCCTGAATGTTATGCTTGACCGAAAAAGGTGCTATGGGCGCCTTTTGATTCGATAGGAGACTGGATTCATGAATTTTCGCTTTAGCCTGTTGGCTTTGATGTTGTCTTGCGCTGCAGTGCAGGCTGCGTGTCCCGATGATGCTACGGTCGCGGCGTATGTCGATGATTTCAACAAACGCAACATCAGCAAGGGCTTTGGCAACGATCTCAGTCTTGCGGATGCCGAGTGCGCCAAGCGCAAGCTGGGTGAGCAATTGAAGGTGGCACTGGGTGAACTGGTCGGCTATAAAGCGGCCTTTACCAATTTCGCGCTGCAAGAGCGTTTCGGTGTGAGTGGGCCTAAGTGGGGCTACATGTACGACCGCAATATGGTTGACATCGTCGCGATACTGCCCGCAGATTTTGGTGCACGCCCTTTGTATGAGGCGGACTTTATCGTCGAAGTCAAAGATCCGCGCTTGGCTGACGCCGCGACACCGATGGAGGCGCTGTCTTATTTAGAGGGCATTGTGCCTTTCATTGAACTGCCCGATCTCATGCTGGAAGGCCAATTCAGTGGCACAGCGATGATTGCAACCAATGTCGCTTTCCGTGGGGGTGTGCTGGGTATGGAAATTCCTGTTGTGCAGAGTCAGGCATTTCTCGATGCATTGGCGAATATGACGGTGATATTGACCGATGAAAATGCAGGCGGCAAGGAACTCGGCCGCGCACAGGGTAGCGCGTTGATGGGCAACCCAATCAACGCTGCCATGTGGTTGGCACGCGAATTGAAAAAAGACGGCATCACGCTCAAGAAGGGCGATTTGCTGAGTCTCGGTGGTTTCATTCCACCGCAGCCCACCAAGCCGGGCATGAAGGTCAAGCTGCAGTACGTGGGCTTGCCGGGGGATCCTGCGGTGGATGTGGAGTTTAATTGATGCAGCGTCTTTCGCCGCGTACCTAAAAATCTTTGTGGGGACCCTCCCGCGAAACGAGCATTGCGGTCAAATTTCAGTTCTCACTGCTCGATTCACTGAATCACACCACAAGCCAAACGCGCACCCCCGTTACCCAGGGGTGCGGGATGATCCACATTATTGTCCCCCCTGCATGGATCATCAGCGAGCGGCCTTTCAGATCGGCCAGTTTGAGTCGTGGAGCCAGCACGGGGTTAACCGCATGGCCATTGGCCGACACGGCCAGCGCGGGAAGATCGCCCAGATGGCCGTCACCCCAGGGCGTGCAATGTTGCTTGCTGCCGGTCGGGTCGTAGTGAGGGCCGGCACCCAGCGCGGGTACCATCTTGCCGTCTTTTTCAGCAGAGGCACACGAGGGCTTCTCATGCACGTGGAATCCTTAGACACCGGGTTGCAAGCCGGATAGCTCGGGCGTGAACACGACGCCATAGCGCGATTCGGTGATAACGATGGTGCCAATGGCCCGACCACTGCCTTGTTCATTGGCTAATTGCATCGTTACGGTATGATCAGTGCATGCGGGCGCTGTCAGGAGACCGGCAGCCAGCGGCAGTAAAACAAAAAATCGTTTCATGTCATCTCCTCGGGTGGGGTAGTGTGCGTGGTAAGTCAGGAATCTGCCAAAATTAAAACATAAAAGTTCAGGAGACAACGCATGTCTGAACATTCTCGTTTTTTGCCTTGGGTGCTATCGGGCTTTGGGATCATTGTGTTGCTGCCATTCTCGTGGTTGTTGTCGGCAATTTGTCTGGGCCTATTCATTCTGGGCTGGCATGACTATCGACAGGATCGCCACGCCATTCTGCGCAATTATCCGGTATCAGGACATTTGCGCTTCATGCTCGAGTACATACGTCCCGAGATTCGGCAATATTTTCTGGAGAGCGACGAAGAAAAACTGCCTTTCTCGCGCAATCAACGTGCGATGGTCTATTCGCGCGCGAAGAAAATGAATGACAAGCGTGGGTTTGGCACGATCAAGGCAGTATATGAACTGAGCAGTGAATGGATGGGACACTCTTCAGTGCCCCGCCATGCAGACCCAAGTACCTTTCGGGTGCGTATTGGCGGTCCGCAATGCACGCAAGCATATGAGGCGTCGATATTCAATATTTCTGCCATGAGCTTTGGTTCGCTCTCGCCCAATGCGATCCGCGCGCTCAATCGTGGCGCGAAGATGGGTGGCTTTGCGCATGACACCGGCGAGGGCTCGATCTCGTCGTATCACCGTGAACATGGCGGTGATCTGATCTGGGAGATCGGCTCAGGTTATTTCGGCTGTCGTACCCCGACCGGACGTTTTGATGCCGACAAGTTTGCCGAGCAGGCGCAATCGCCTCAGGTGAAGATGATTGAGATCAAAATGTCTCAGGGAGCCAAGCCCGGTCATGGCGGTGTGCTACCCGCTGCGAAAGTGACGCCTGAAATCGCGGCGACACGTGGTGTGCCGCTCGGTGAGGATTGTGTGTCACCGGCAGCGCACAGCGAGTTTTCCACGCCGCTGGAGCTGATGGGCTTCATACAGCACCTGCGCGAACGTTCAGGCTGCAAGCCGGTCGGCTTCAAGTTGTGCATTGGCCAGCCCTGGGAATGGTTTGCGATGGCCAAGGCGATGCTGGAGACAGAGACGTATCCTGATTTCATTGTCGTCGATGGCAGCGAGGGCGGCACGGGCGCTGCGCCGGTGGAGTTTTCCGATCATGTTGGTATGCCCATGCGTGAAGGTCTTCGGTTGGTGCACAACACGCTGGTGGGCATAGGCAAGCGCGATCGCGTGCGTATCGGTGTGTCCGGCAAAATCATTTCGGCATTCGATATCGCACGCGCAATGGCGCTGGGAGCGGACTGGTGCAATTCAGCGCGGGGTTTCATGTTTGCGCTGGGTTGCATACAGTCGCGCAGCTGTCACACTGATCACTGTCCGACCGGTGTGGCGACGCAGGATCCGAATCGTCAGCGCGCGTTGGTGGTGACCGACAAAGCAGAGCGCGTTAAAAATTTCCATGCGCTGACCGTCGAGGCACTGGCTGAGCTGGTGGGGGCCGCGGGTCTGGAGCGGCCGGGCGAGATCACGGCAGATCACCTCATGATACGCAATGCTTCCGGCGTGGCAGTGCCTATGGCCTCAGTGCTGCCCACGGTGCCCGAGGGGGCTTTGATGGATGAAGCGCAGCTGGTGTCGTTGCCGGAGCCGTTTTGCAGTCATTGGCAGTTTGCCGTTGCGGCGAGTTTTGAGCGACGCGCTGCTTGAGTTGACTATCATGATTATTGTCGGCGTAGTGCCTCCGCCAGCGTCGTCAGCTTTTCCGATAACTGCGCGCGTTCGTTTTCATCCAGCGTCGTGGGATCGATATCAATCGATACACCGGCCGGGTGGTCATACGAAAATATCAGCGCTTCTCCAGTCGCCTTGCGGCCTTTGACCGCATAGGTTCTGACATCGCGCGCAATACCTTTCATCTGAATCGCGCCGCGCTCTTCCACGTCGACCATATCTTGCACATGGGCCCAGGTTTCGTAGCTCATCAGGATGCCGCCGGGATCGGCGTGCGATTCGAGGCGCTGCGCTAGATTCACTTCACCACCAATGATGGTGTAGGACAGTCGTTGTTCACTACCGAAGTTACCGACGTTGCAAAAGCCGGTATTGATACCGATACGGACTTCGAAGGGCTGATCAAAGCCGCTAGCGCGCCAGCGTTTGTGCAAAATTTTGAGTTTTTCATGCATCTGCAGCGCCATTTCGAGGCAAGCACGGGCATCATCCCGCACGCCGCGTGTCTCAGGATCGCCGAAAAAAACCATCATCGCATCACCCATGTATTTGTCGATGGTGGCACCGTGATCGATCGCGATTTGCGTCATCTCCGAAAAATATTCATTGAGGTATTCGGTGAGCGCTTCAGGCTGAAGGCTCTCCGAGGTCTGGGTGAACCCTTTAATGTCGCTGAAAAAGACGGTGAGCTTTTTACGCTGTGTGGTGATGCGAGTGTCATGTTTGCCCTCGAACAGGGCTTCGTGAATCTGCGGCGGCAGGTATTTGGCTAGCTGCCGGGACAAGGCCTCAAGTGCGGTCTTGCGTTCGTCAAGTTCGCGTGTCTGCGTTTTCAGGTTCTGGTTGAGTTTAACCAGTCGTTGTTCCTGACGGTCGGAATGACGTGTGAGATCCTCATTTTCTCTGACGACTTTGGCAAATCGTTCAAACAGCCGATGCGCGAAAGCGTTTATGGCGGCGCCGTCGCCGGACGTCAGCACTTCCGGCCCTTCAGCCAGTAAACGCTTTTCGCGGTCGTACAGGTCAAATAGCGGATCTTCCATAAAGATGGCCCGCGTTCAGCTTACTTTTACTTTGATAGGCAGCTCGGGGAAGCGGTCTTTAAAGTCTTCACCCAGCTCTTCCATGATGTCGTCATCATCCTGAAAGTGCCAGGTAATCGTGAGAGGGTGACCGTGCTTGCGCACATTTTCCAGTCCTTCGAAAATCCGGAACATGGCCTTGATGCTTGAGCTGTTGATGTACACCATGGCGACATCGACCTTGAGCGGGCCTTGAATGCTGCTGGCCAAGGCATCAATGGCCATGATGACTTGTCCGTAAAACGCTGCGACATCTTCAGGAAACGATTCGCCACGCATAATGAAAATGCCCTTATCGGCAGACAGCTCGATTTCGGGCGTGCGATCGGTTGCCGCGATATGTAGATCACTCATTGCTGCTCCTCCTTAAATCCGCGCGGCTAGAAAAAAATCCACATGCTGCTCGTCAATATCCATGAAGGCAAACGAAATCGGATGTGACGCACGGCGTGCGATTTCGAGCAGTCCCAGACCGGCACCGGGGCCTTCGTGTTCATTGGAGCGCGACATGCCTTCGCGGTAGAGCTGACGAATGGTGTCCTTGTCGGCGGCCTGCAGTTGTTCGAGTGTTTCCTTGAGCTTGACCGAGTCTGAACGCTGGATGCGATTGCCGCAGAGAATGGTGATCTCGCCGTCTTGCTGGGAGATACACACCATGCCGCCTGCGTTCTGGCTGGTACGACCATGCCAGATCAGGTTTTGCATGCCCTCCATGAATACGGAGAAGACGGTACGGGAGCGTTTTGCGTCATCGAGTCCTTCCATGCGGGACTTGAGGATGTCGGCCAGCGTGACCATGAGATCATCCGACACTGAGCCGTTATAAGCCATGATGACACCGGATGCCTGCATCACGCTACGGATGTCGATGGCTGTTGATATTTCCATGTGATTCCCCTGATGGTTTTATTTTGGGTGGAAATCGTGTGGCTGTTGAGATTGAGATGGCCCGGTTGTGGTTTGTTAGGGCGCCATTCAAGTCGATGCACATCTTATTACAGCTTGCCGCTGAAGTTAAGAAGCACGTTGCAAAGAACAGTCAAGCTGTTTTCAATTTAAAAACAATTCGAATGTTCAGGCAGACGTATAGCTGACAAGTAGACTTGCAGGAACCTATAATGCAGTGGCGTAAATCCGAACAATAAAAACAAGATCACAATGCCATGAGCACTCATTCGCAGGGAGAGCCCTTTCGCTTCGCGCTGGACGTGCAGCGCTTCAAGGCGCTGGGGATTACCGATCCCAAATCACGCGAGGCCCACGACGCCTACGATCGTCACGAATTTTCCAGCGCGGAGCGCTTGTTTTTCAAACTCTGGGGAAGCGATTTGCTGAACTCCGGTTTGTTCAACCCTGGTCAGAAGGTTGCCGAGCGTGGGGAGCATCCGGTATTTGCCCATGTGATTATTTCTGGCGAGGTCGTCGCCACGGGCGAGAAGGGCAGTCATTTGTTTGGTCCAGGCAGTGTGTTTGGTCTGGCCGAGGGCCTCATTGACAGTGTCTATCAGTGGGATGCCGTCGCCAAGACGGTTGTGACGACCAAGGTGATTCCGGTAGACCGTGCGTTGCGCGAGGTACGCCGTCTGAACGCGGGCCTGAAAGGTATTTGCCGCTTTACGACCATGCGCATTCTCAATCTCTCTTCTCCACCGGAGAGTTTGTCATGAGCGGATTCAACGCAGTCAACTATGCGGATGGCCAGGTGCTCTTCGAGCCTGGTGATATCGCCAAGAGTTTTTATGTCATTCAATCGGGTCAGGTCGCAATCCTTGATCGTGAGCGTCATCGTCAGATCGCGCTGCTTTCCGCCGGTGCTTCGTTCGGCGAGCAGGCGCTGCTTGCGGGTGGCGTGCGCAGTGCGGCGGCGCAGGCGGTCGGAGCGACGACCTGTATGGAGATTACTGCGCAGGGACTGCGTGATCTGCTGGCCAAAGAAGGCGGTATCGCGACACCGGTGCTTGAGGCTTTGCTGCTGCAGCTTTATATGCACAATGCGATGAAGGCCTGATTGGGCCTCGTGGCGGTGACGTCGCTATCAAGACCTCTTCACAGTGACGCCGCGTCAACCGAACTGATATATCTCGCCGGGTTGCGGTAATCGCAGATCGCGGTCTTCCAATGCGGCCGACAATTCTTGTGCAATGGCTTCTTCAAATCCCGGTTTCCGATGAATCACCACACTCGCCGCTGCCAGTGGAAGAGCACGTAGCCGTTGCACCAGTGCGCCTGCATGCATGTGCAGGGACAAATCGGCCATGTTGGCCATGGTCGATGGATAAGAACATTCCACAACGACCGCTGTCAGCGAAGGAAGCGCATGGATTGCTTCCCAAAAGGCGGCACAATCACCGGTGTCACCGGAAAACGCCAGCGTCGTGTTGCCTTGGTTAACGCTGTAGCCGCACGCAGGGATGCCATGCAGCGCCGGCAAGGTGGTAAAACTCAGCCCAGCGAGGTTGACGCCGTCTGCAGGCAAAGCCTTGAGTTGCAGGAAGGGGTTGGCGGCGTCAGGAATCACGGTGAAGTCGGGCCAGATCTGATCATTGAAGATATGAGCCCGCAAAATGGCGATAACCTCGGGCAGGGCCCAGACTTGGAGTGGTGTGTCACGCATGGCCGCCACCGAATCTACAAGCAGTGGCAGGCAAGCAATGTGATCCAGATGGGCGTGTGTCAGCACGACATGGTCGATACGTGCCATGACCTCCAGCGACAAGGTGCCTAGACCCGTGCCGGCATCGATCAGCACGGCGTCATTCAATAGATAGCTGGTCGTCTGGCGGCCACTGCCACCGATACCGCCGCTGCAACCGGCCAGCTCAAGCCGGATCATGCGGCGCACTTCGGTTCGGTCATCACAGCCCTCCTCGATGGTATGTTGGCGCGATGATAGCGCAGGATGACCCGCTTACCCCGACTTGCCAACCGCGCCGGCGAAGGTCAACAGAAGCTCGGGGATCCGCACTGGTCCTGCGCTAGCCGCGATGCAAGGTGGTGTCCTCAATGGGTGGCTCGAACCAGCGATAGAGCACTGGCAGCACCACCAGCGTAAGCAGAGTTGAGGTAATCAGTCCACCAATCACAACGGTCGCCAGTGGTCTTTGAACCTCGGATCCCGGTCCAGTGGCAAACAGGAAGGGCACAAGACCCAGAAGCGCAACCGTGGCCGTCATCATCACCGGCCGGAAACGCTGTTTGCAACCTTCGCGTACTGCCTCGGCTTGTGGCATACCTTCTTCGCGTAGCTGTCGTATGAAGTTCACAAGAACGACGCCGTTCAAGACCGCAATACCCCAGAGCGCAATGAAGCCGACTGAAGCAGGTACCGAGAGGTATTCACCTGTGAGTGCCAGCCCGAAAATCCCGCCGATGGAAGCGAAGGGCAGCACCGTGATGATGAGTCCGGCCAGCTTAACTGAATTGAACATCAGGAACAGCAGGAAGTAGATTGCCGCTATGGTGAGCGGCACGATCACCATGAGCGTCGCCATTGCGCGCTGCATGTTCTCGAACTGACCGCCCCAGGAGAAATAATAGCCCTCGGGCAGTTTGACTTGTTGGTCTACGCGCTGCTGAACCTCGGCGACAAAACCACCCAGATCGCGCCCCGTGACGTTGGCGCCCACAACCACCCGTCGTTTGGCAGATTCCCGGTTGACCGTCGGCGGGCTGTCCACCAGACGAATGGTGGCGACATTGTCGAGTGGGATCATCACGTTTTCAGTGGTGCGAAGCATGGTCTCGCGGATGACATCAACGCTGTTTCGGAAGGACTCGGGGTAACGAAGCAAAATGCCGTAGCGGCGCTCACCTTCGTACAACTGACTGACTTCACTGCCGCCGATCGCAGTTTCAATGATGCTGTGAATGTCGGCGACATTGATGCCATAGCGCGCAATGGCGCGACGGTCGATGTCGATGGTGAGTGTCTGCTGTCCCGACAAGCGATCGACACGAATGTCCCGCGCACCGGGCACTTCCTTGACGATGCGCGCGACTTCTTCGGAGAGGCGCTTGAGTTCGGTTAGATCGTCGCCAAAAATTTTGATGGCTAGCTGTGATCGTACACCGGTCAGCATTTCATCGACGCGCTGCGAGATAGGCTGGTTCATGACGATTTGCACGCCGGGCATGCCGGAGAGTGCTTTGCGAATATCGTTTTCGATTTCGACCTGTGTGCGGTCAGACTCCGGGTCGATGGACACAATGGGGTCGGATTCATTCGGCCCGGAAGGATCTGCGGGGGATTCGCCGCGTCCGAGTTTGGAAACGGCCATGCGCACGCCGGGAATTTCGCTGATGATTTTCATGGCCAGCATGTCGATCTTGATGGATTCATCCAGCGAGATACTGGGCATGCGGATGATAGAAGGTGTGATCGATCCTTCTTTCATGATCGGTATGAAGCTCTTGCCCAATAATGGCACCAGCATGATGGAGCTCACCAGCAGCGCCACAGCGGCAATGACGGTGGTTTTTTCGCCGCTGAGCGCAAGATTGAGCAGACGAAGATAGTGGCGCTTCATCCACGCAATCGGCGGGGTATCGTGGTCGGCACCGCCGCGCAGGATGTAAAAGCACAGGGCGGGCGACAGCAGCAGCGATACCGCCAGCGATACGGCCAGCGCGATCGCAATCGTCAGCGCCAGTGGCGAAAACGTTTTGCCTTCCATGCCGGTCAGCGTCATCAACGGCAGGAACACCAGAATGATGATGGAGATGCCGTAGATCGTGGGCTTGGCTACATCCAGTGTCGCCTCGCGCACGATGGCAAGCCGTTGCTCGGGGGGCGCATGGCCCAGTTTGTGAAAGACGTTTTCCACCACAACCACGGTGCCGTCGACCATCAAGCCAATGGCGATGGCCAGTCCCCCCAGCGACATGAGGTTGGCCGACAAGCCGATCTTGTTCATGATCATGAACGTCACCAGCGGCGTGATGATCAGCGTAGCCACCACTACCAAACTGGAACGTATGTCACCAAGGAAGATCAGAACCACGATCACAACCAGAAGCATCCCTTCGATCAATACCTTGCCGACCATCCAGAGCGAAGCATCAACGAGTTCGGTACGGTCGTAGAAAGGCACAATCTGCAAGCCATTCGGCAGCATGCCTTTACTGTTGATCTCGTGGACACGTTCCTTGATGCGAGTGACGATTTCTTTGGCATTACCGGCGCGCAGCATCATCACGATACCGCCCGCGGATTCGGTGATGCCATTTTTTACGAGCGCCCCCTGCCGTACTGCAGCACCGATTTTGACTTCACCGACGTCTCGGACATAAACCGGTATGCCACGCTCTTCCTGCAAGACGATATTGCCGATGTCTTCAACGGTTCGCGTCAGACCCACACCACGAATCAGATATTGCTCTGGCCCCTGCGGCAAGATGCCACCGCCGGAGTTGGCATTATTTTTCGCGATGGCATTGCGCACATTTTCCAGCGACAGATGATAGTGACGCAGACGGTCAGGGTTGATGAGCACCTGATATTGTCGCTCCAGACCGCCCATCGAGTTGATTTCAGCAACACCTGGGATAGAGCGCAGCATGGGGCGCACGACCCAGTCCTGTATCGAGCGGCGCTCCATCAATTCGATGTCGCTGAGCTTGCGATTACCGTCATTGGGGTGATCAATAGTGTACTGGAACACTTCACCCAGACCTGTCGACACCGGCCCCAACACGGGTGTGATGCCTTGGGGCAGACGTGGGTTGACTTCGATCAGGCGCTCCATCACCAGCTGCCGCGCGAAGTACACGTTGGTACTGTCGGTGAACACCAGGGTGATGATCGACAAACCACTGCGATTGAGAGAGCGCATGTCGGTCAGTCCGGGCAAACCGGTCATGCTGATTTCCAGCGGCACGGTGACAAAGCGTTCGACTTCTTCGGGCGAGCGACCGGGCGCTTCGGTGGCGATTTGCACCTGCACGTTCGTCACATCGGGAAAAGCATCGACCGGCAGATGCAAGGTTGATCTCACACCAAAGCCCACGAGGGCGAATGCGACGACGACCATGATCAGTCGCGCGCTGAGCGCTTCACGAATCAAGCCATTGATCATGGCATTACTCCAGCTCGGCGCGCTTGCGCTGGCTGTTCAAATGGAAGCTGCCATCGACGACGATGGGCGTTCCTATGTCGATACCTTTGCGCACGGGCCTCAGCTCGCCCGCCGGCGGATCCAACTGTACTTCGGTCAGACGGAAGCGGTTATCTGCGACCTTGACGAACACATAGTCCTTGTCATTCTCGCGCACGACGGCCGCTGCCGGTATCGCGAGCTGATCAACGAAGAGTCCATTGAGGCGCAATGTCGCCAGCATCTGTGGTTTGAGCTCGAATTTCGGATTATCGACCTCGGTACGAATGGGCACGGTGCGCGTTTCAGTTTGTACGGTATCGCTGATGAAAACGATTTTCCCTCTGAGTACTTGCTGTCCAAGCGCAGCCACCTCGACTTCGACGCGCTGGTTCAATTTGACTGAGTTGGCGTCTTGTTCAGGTAGCGCGCCGACGACCCATACGTTCGACAGATCCGCGACGGTGAACAGGGGATCACCCGGTTGCGCAACTTGACCCTGGCTGACTTTTCGCTCAATGACGATGCCGGTACGGGTTGATGTGATCGGTACTTCAGAGGCGAGCGCACCTGTTTCGCGCAGTTTGTCAATCGCTGCCGGTGCCATACCGATCAGGCGCAGCTGGTCGCTCGCTGCACGCAGTTCGGCGCGTGCAACGGAGAGCTCAACTTCGCGACGCTGCAGTTCGGCATTGCCGATCACATCAGCAAGCACCAGTTGCTGCGCTCGTTCGACCGAGCGCTCGGCCAGCTTGGTGCTGGAGACGGCGCGCAGGTAGGCGAGCTGCGCATTGGTCAGCTCAGGACTGGCCAGTCGGGCCAGCGCCTGTCCTGCCTTGACACGGTCACCCACTTCGGCCATCACCTGGAGCACCCGACCCGAGACTGAGGCGCCAATACGCGTTGTCCTGTGCTCATTGGCTTCAATACGCCCCACCACTTTCTGCGAGATGGCGATGCTCGCCATCTGAGCAGCCTCGACGCGGAATTGTTTGCCCATTTCCGCATTGAGTTCAACTTCCATCGGGTCTGATTTTTTCCGGGCACCGGATGCGGCGGGCGCAGAGGACGCAGAGGACGTGGCAGGCGCAGCAGGCGCTGCAGGCTTCTTGGCCGTATCTTCCTTGCCGCAGCCGGCCAGCGTTAGTGCGAAACAACATACCGCAAGCGATGCAATGCGGTGAAGATGGGTTACGGTCATGATGGTGTTTGTTGAATGAAATGTGGTTCTGGGTTTATTAGTTCGGGCTGGCATAGCGCCCGGCGAGCGTGTCGAGTTCGATCAGAGAAGCCTGGAGCTGATAACGTGCCAGCAGCAAGTCCTGCCGCACCGAGCGCAACACTCGCTGTGCATCCAGCACATCCAGAATGCCGCGCTCGCCAAAGCGGTACGCGGCCTGGGCCACGCGCAGCGCCGCCTCGGCATCGCGCATGGCACCTTCGGACAGCGCTTTGATACGCACTTGGGCGATCTCAACGGATTTCCACGACAGCTCAAGCTGCTGGATGAGCTCGGCGCGTCGACCTTCCAGTCTGGAGGTGGTTCGCTCGCGCTCTGCGATGGCTTCAGCACGCGGACCACGACGCTGGTCGAACAAGGGCACTTGAATGGATACACCGAAGATGTCTTGTCTTACATCAGGCTCTCGAATCTGCGACAGGCGCAATTCTAGGCCGGGCAAACGACTGGCCATGGCCTCGGCGATACGTGATTGATTTCTTTCAAATTCGGATTCAAGCACGCGCAGCTCAGGGTTGGACTGAACCGCTGTTTTTTTGAGTACTTCCAGCTGCGGCAGGGCGGTGACCTCATTGAGCTGTGCATCCAAATCCCATACCGGCGGTAGCTGACCCGCAGCGAGGCGGTTAAGCAATATGGCTGCCTGCTGGATTTGGAGCCGTGCGGCTTGCTCGCGCTGCTGAGCATTGATGATTTCGGCGTCTGATTTGATCAGTTCATACTTACCTGCTTCGCCAGTGCCCACGCGAACTTGCACGCGCTCGCGGATTTGCTGGAGAAGGGTCAGTGCATCGGCCGCTGCCAGCGCCTCTTCTTTGCGCAAAAGATATTCATAGGCACGCAGCTTGACCTGGCCTACCAGCTCATTACGGATTTGCGAGAGGACTTGCAAGCTGGTTTGCTCGGCGTACAGCGCCGTGTTGACACGTGCAGATCTCAGATTCGGGTTTTCGATGAATTGCGATACGCCGATTCCCAAGACATTACCGGCCTGTGCAGACTGGCTTGGTGTACCGTTGCGTCCCGTGTTGACCTCGATGCGTGGGTTGGGGATTGCACCCGCGGTGGTCACGCCGGCGGTAGCGATATCCACGGTGCGCTGGCCAGAACGGAGCCCCGGATTGTGCTGCAACACCAGCATGACCAGCTCGTCGATGCTGATCATCCGGGGCGCCGGTTTGGCGGGCTCTGCCGCATGAGCCACGGGCAAGGTCAGGCAGGCCAGCAAGAGACAAGCCCGCAGGCCGGAAAAGCCGCGAGCCGGGATCGATGCTATGGGGTGGGAAAGTGGGCCCTTGCGGGTCTTCGTGCTACTCGACATAGGTGTGCTCTCAGTCCAATTGAGGGAGATCCTAAAAAATCCTTGTTCACCAGCTCGCCGGCTGCTTCGCTGTGCGAGGCCTCGCTTTAAATCCATGTTGTCAGGCCGCTTGCGGCGTTGACATTCCTTTCGGGGTCTACGCTTCCAAAATCAAGGCCGAGCGCTGAGCCGCACGTATTCCTCACGGCTCCATCGCCAACGACCTGACGGTATAGATCTATAAAAATCAATGCATTGCGGCCATTTTGTCGCTAAAACCCTTCCTGGGTTGTTCAACGAGCCCTCGCAGCGGACCGCAAAAGGCTTGAAAAATTTTGATAATCGCAACATCCGTCAGCTTTTTGTCAGCTAGCGGCCCGGATTATGTCAGAGAAATGAAAAGATTTCAGACCTAAGGAAGCGCTGAACAAATCCCTTTTACAAGGAACTTTACTCAGCAATTTTTGAACTGCCTAATTTTTGGGCAATTATTTTAAAAGTTTGTTAAAAACGCTGCGAATTTATCCGCTTTAAGCGGATTGTTCCGCTGC